>Ga0070692_10000447_pt1 | contig 12565 bp, 11 predicted proteins | sample KBSK1102metaG_FD_64675 | JGI IMG/M metagenome (GOLD analysis project Ga0070692, IMG submission 64675) | Corn, switchgrass and miscanthus rhizosphere microbial communities from Kellogg Biological Station, Michigan, USA - KBS K1-10-2 metaG | ecosystem: Host-associated > Plants > Roots >...
GCCGCCGAGGACATCGTCCAGAACGCCTATCTGCAGGCCCTGCGCGGCTTCGCCGGCTTCCGCGGCGAGGCGCCCAAGGCGTGGCTGCTGGCGATCGTGCGCAACTGCTTCCTCGACTGGGCCCGCGCACGCGGCGCCGGCGTCGCGACGTTCGAACCGGACGAAGGCGTCGAGGAGGACACGCCGGAAGCCATCCTCGCCCGCAAGCGCGACATCGATTCCGTGCGCGCCACGATCGAGGACCTGCCCGAGCCCTTCCGCGAGGCGATCGTCCTTCGCGAGCTGGAGGAGCTTTCCTACAAGGAGATCGCGATGATCACCGGGGTGCCGATCGGCACGATCATGTCGCGGCTGGCCCGCGGGCGCCGCATGCTGTGCGACCTGCTGCTGCCGGACGAGACCCGCGGGAGGAAAACGGCGCCATGACCGATTGCCCGGACCCGCTGCTGCTCCAGGGCCTCGCCGACGGCGAGCTCGACGCCGCCAACAGCGTCGCGCTCGAGGCGCATCTCAAGACCTGCACAAGCTGCGCCGGGGAGCTCGGGCGCATCGAGGCGCTGCGCGACCGCCTGGCCGGACCGGCGCTCCGCCACCGCCCGCCCCCCGGCCTCGCCGACCGTGTCGACCGCGCGCTCGCAAGCGCCGCGACTCCGCCCGCCCGCCGCCCTCGGCCCGCCCGCACTCCGTGGCTCGCCGGAGGCGCGCTCGGCGCCGCGGCCGCCGCGCTGGCCCTGCTGGTCGCCGCGCCGCAGCTCACCAGCACGGGCATCGAGGACGAGCTCGTCGCCGACCATGTCCGCTCGCTGCTGGCCGCCCACGTGGTCGACGTCGCAACCAGCGACCGCCACGTCGTCAAGCCCTGGTTCAACGGCCGCATCGACTTCGCGCCGCAGGTGCCGGAGTTCGCCCCGCAAGGCTTCCCGCTGGTCGGCGGCCGGCTCGACTATCTCGACGGGCGGGTGGTGGCGGCGATCGTCTACAAGCGCCGCCTCCACACCGTGAACCTGTTCGTCCGCCCCGCCGGCGCGCTCGCCTCCCCGCGCGCCTTCACGGCCCGCCGCCAGGGCTACAGCCTCGCCCGCTGGACGAGCGGCGGCCTGGAATATTGGGCCGTCTCCGACGTCGCTCCCGAAGACCTCGACGCCTTCCGCCGTGCCTTTTCCGAGGCATCGCGGCGGCCCTGAGGCCCTCAGAACGACGCGATCCGCACTCCCTCGCGCTCATTGTCCCAGACCATCGCCAGCACCGACCACATCCCCTCCGCGTCCCGCACCAGCTGGATCGAGTTCACCCCGCGCCGCTCCGGCTCCTCATCGTCCGGCGCCCGCCGCGCCTCGTAGGCACTCCACACGTGGGCGATGTTGCCGAAGAGGTCGATCCGCCGCGCGATCTCCACCTCGTAGAAATCGTTCTCCGCAAAGTAGGGCGTCGTGTCCGCGGCATATTCCGCCGGGCCCATCATCTTCATCGCCGGCCGGCCGTCCGCCTCCACCCAGGTGCGCACCTGCCGCGCCTCGGGATGGAAGATCGCCCGCTGCCGCGCCCAGTCGCGCGGTCCCGCGGGCCCGGAGATCATCGCATAAAGCTCGTCGACCACCGCGCCGACGTCCGTCCTGTCCACCATATCCGCCCTCCCCGGCCCGGTTCGCCGCCTCAGCGCGCCTTGCCGATGGCGCGCAGCGTGAAGCCGACGATCTTGCCCGCCCAGCGGCATTCGAACGAGCGTCGCCCCGCGCCCTCGCCGATCGTGCCCCAGACGATCGCCTTGCCGGGGCCGCGATATTCGACGTCGATGACGTGCGCGGGGCCCTCTGACGCGGCGCGGGCGGTGCAGGCGGCCCGCGCGTCCGGCCCCACGTCGATGTTCGGATCGGCATGCGAGCCGCCTTTCGCCGCTGCCGATCCGAGCGCGCTCACCGCGCCGACCGCCATGCCCGCGACGCAGCCGCCGAGCGGCATCGCCCCGAATAGGAAGAGAGCCGCAGTCCATCCGCGCATGGCGCGCTCCTTTGCTGTCGCGGCCACGCTCTCCCACGCCGCCACGCGCCTCGCAAGCCCTTCGCGGCGCCCGCCCCGGGCCGTCCCGCCCGCCGCTTTGCCTCCCCCGCCCCCGGCTGCTAGGGCGCGCCAAACCTCCTCGAAATCAGAAAAAGTCATGACGGACCTGAAGCGGCTTCGGAATTTCAGCATCATCGCCCATATCGACCACGGGAAGAGCACCCTGGCCGACCGGCTGATCCAGCGCACCGGCGGGCTCACCGACCGCGAGATGACCCACGGCCAGATCCTCGACAACATGGACATCGAGCAGGAACGCGGCATCACCATCAAGGCGCAGACCGTCCGCCTCGACTACACCGCCAGCGACGGCGAGACCTATGTCCTCAACCTCATGGACACGCCGGGCCACGTGGACTTCGCCTACGAAGTCTCGCGCAGCCTCGCCGCCTGCGAAGGCGCCCTCCTCGTCGTCGACGCGGCCCAGGGCGTCGAGGCGCAGACCCTGGCCAACGTCTACCAGTCGATCGAGCACGACCACGAGATCGTCCCCGTCATCAACAAGATCGACCTCCCCGCCGCCGACGTCGACAAGGTGAAAAAGGAGATCGAGGACATTATCGGCCTCCCCGCCGACGATGCCGTCTTGACCTCCGCCAAGACAGGCATCGGCATCGACGAGGTGCTGGAAGCGATCGTCGCCCGCATCCCCCCGCCCCAGGGCGACCGCGACGCGCCCCTCAAAGCCATGCTCGTCGACTCCTGGTACGACCCCTATCTCGGCGTCGTCATCCTCATCCGGGTCATCGACGGCGCGATCCGCAAGGGCCAGAACGTCAAGTTCATGGCCGGCGGCACCACCCATCTGGTCGACCGCGTCGGCGCCTTCCGCCCCAAGATCGAGCAGCTCCCGGAATTGGGCCCCGGCGAGATCGGATTCATCACCGCGCAAATCAAGGACATCTCCGAGACCCGCGTCGGCGACACCATCACCGACGCCCGCCGCCCCGCCGCCGAGGCCCTGCCTGGGTTCAAGGAAGTCCAGCCGGTCGTCTTCTGCGGCCTGTTCCCGGTCGACGCCGCCGACTTCGAGAAGCTGAGGGAAAGCATCTCCAAGCTCCGCCTCAACGACGCCAGCTTCTCCTTCGAGATGGAGACGTCGGCCGCCCTGGGCTTCGGCTTCCGCTGCGGCTTCCTCGGCCTCCTCCACCTCGAGATCATCCAGGAGCGCCTCACCCGCGAATATGATCTCGACCTCATCACCACCGCGCCCAGCGTCGTCTACAAAGTACACCTCACCCACAAGGACGCGCAGGGCATCCAGACGATCGAGCTCCACAACCCCGCCGACATGCCGGACCCGAGCCGAATCGCCACCATCGAGGAGCCGTGGATCGAGGCGACCATCTACGTCCCCGACGAATATCTCGGCCCCATCCTCAAGCTCTGCCAGGACCGCCGCGGCATCCAGAAGAACCTCACCTACGTCGCCGGCCGCGCCCAGCTCACCTACGAGCTGCCGCTGAACGAAGTCGTCTTCGACTTCTACGACCGCCTGAAATCCATCAGCCGCGGCTATGCCAGCTTCGACTACCACCAGATCGGCCACCGCGAGGGCGACCTCGTCAAGATGGGCATCCTGGTCAACGAGGAGCCGGTCGATGCGCTGAGCATGATCGTCCACCGCGGCACCGCCGAGGCGCGCGGCCGGGGCATGTGCGAGCGCCTCAAGGAGCTGATCCCGAGGCACCTCTTCAAGATCCCGATCCAGGCCGCGATCGGCGGCAAGGTCATCGCCCGCGAGACCATCTCGGCGATGCGCAAGGACGTCACCGCCAAATGCTACGGCGGCGACGCCACCCGCAAGCGCAAGCTCCTCGACAAGCAGAAGAAGGGCAAGGCGCGGATGCGGGAATATGGCTCGGTCAGCATCCCGCAGGAGGCTTTTATTGCGGCGCTGCGGATGGGTGAGGAGTAGTGGCACATAGCACCCGCCTTACCCAAATTAGTAGTTAAGCAAAGGTCAGGAGTGCAGAGCACTAACCCGCCGGGCGATTGGGAATCCGCGGCTTCCTTAGCTGATCCACTTCCCGAGTTAGCTCACTGACGCGGCCTTCCAGAACTGAAATTGTTCGCTGCTTTTGAATGGCCTCCTGACGCACGTGTTCTAGAGCTTGCTCCGCATCGCGCGCCCGAGGGGACGGATCATCGACGGACCTAATATGGCCGTCTACTCGTTCAGAAATCTCTCCGACTCGCTTTTGAAGCCGCTCCGCAATATCTTCGTTCCTAGCAGAAATATTCCAAATAAAGACTGAGGCAGCGATGCAGACGGAAAGTATACCTGCCGCCGATGCAATCATCGCGTAGAAATTATAATTGCGCATTTTATCAGCGCTCTCCAACGCCTTCTCAGCATCTGCCTTGGCTGATGCCGCTTCTTCCGCCGCCTTCTCGGCAGCCGAGCTCGCGCCAGCGAACATCTCAGGAAGTGAGCTCCGGATGGGAATCTTCTCGCCGGTGTACTGAGTAGCAGCCTTGGAGAGGAACGCTTCGATATCCCAGCTTCCATCGCCGTCGAGCGGCTTTCTTGCAGGGTCTTTACCCTCAACCGGAAGAGCCGTCTTTGTGAACTCTATCCAAATCAAGCCCTCATCTTTCGGGATAAGGTAATCCTCATCCGTGAGATTATGCAGAGGTATACAGAGTTTCCCCCAAAAACCAGGATCGACGAGAGGCCCAGTGCCGAGCAGGAGCCCTCGATGAACATGTCTTATCTGTAGATTGAATCGCAATGCTATAAAATCGGGAAGCCTAAAGTCTAGATCGCATTCCGCGAACACGATGCTGTTTTTTGGGATCTTTAGAAACTCGTCTTTGCCGCGGTCGAATATCCTCTCGGGAATGTTCTTTCGATTGTACTTGAATGCAGATTCGCCGACTCGCCCCTCGTAAGTCGCCTTTTTTAGGCGAGATTTTCGGAAATCCCCGACGTAAAAGGGAGAGACCAAGCCGGTTGCTTGAACCACATTTATAATATACTGGGAGGAGAGAAGCGTGTCTGGCACACTGAGATCTCCCGGCGTGCGCCGCCAAGCCTCGGCAAGAAGCTTTCCCCTCTCACGTGAGACGAGCAAGCGCTCCTCAGGTTGCGCAGACACTGGTAGCGCTCCGCTCGATCAGCGACGTAGGCGAGAATCCCAAGAAGTCTATACTACGGCCAATGCTGCATTCGACGTAATCTATGAACTCTCGTGCAAGGGCGCATATCGCTGTTCCGACCAAAGGTCCAGCCACATAGTCCAGATGATTCATTACGATTCTTGTTGGATTATTTGTCGCGACAGCTTTCTTCACAATTTCTGGGTCGAATACGCCCACGCGCCGGACCATCTTCGTCACCGTTGTGTATTCTCTGAGGTCTTCTTTGGCCCCTATGGAGGCCGCGATTGCCTCCCACGTCGTTTCCTTCGTCAACGGTCCGGAGTTCCCCGCCACCCGAATGGGAAATGACCGGATGACGAGGGTCACATCATCAACATCGATGGGGCCGAGGCCACATTCGTCCAGCGCTGAGGCTGCCGTGGTGGAGCGGGATGTGACCTTCGGCCACAAACCGCTGTGGTAAAGCGACAGCCCGAATCCCTGAGTGCCTTCGATTATGACTCTGGATTTTGCATTCAGCCACTGCCGCATGAGAAGTGTGGTGTCGCAGAGGTATGGCTCCAGCGGCGCGCAATGCTCCGCATCGTGCCGTTGGAGGCTGAAGTTCGCGGCCTCGCGAGCTGCCGCTGCCATGACAGCGGCCCCAACACCGCTCCCCGTGGAGCCTATTCCTGCCACTAGTCCCGATTTGGTTTCCCATACCTTATGCTCGCCGCTGATGACGTTTGCATACGGGCTTATGAAGATCCGCTCTCGGGGATAGTCTAAAACTTCGATTTCTCGTCTTAACACCTCAGCGTCTATGAAGGAGCCAGGCGGAAAGACGACGTCTACATTGCGATCAATAGCGCCGGCCGGCATCTGCCTGAGAGCAAACCTTCGTCCGGTTCGATCATAGGCTGTGTGCCCGGAATTGGGGCCGCCGACACGAGCTACTGCGACACGAGGCGCGGTAGAATTCCGGGCCCATTCCAAGGCGACCTTACCTTTGCCTTCCGAGCCGAATTGCCCGCCGACGACGACACTAACGGGCATGGAACCGACCCGGCAGAACGGTTTCGAGAAAGGCCCTTAGTTCGCTCTCTTCATCGCTGCTGTTATCGAAGATTGCATCGGCCACATCGGCAAGCTCCCGCGCCTCACTCTCGACTTCATCACTGTCAGCATCTTCGAAAGTTACATCCTTATCGCGCTCGTCGAAGCGCCTTTTCCGGACCTCATCATTAGCGGTTAGGTGAATATGGACGACTCTGTCGCCGAACTTTTCACGAAAAAACGCTATGTCGTCTCTCCAGCGCGCACCATCGATCACGAATGGCGCAGCGGGGTCAGCGATCAAGGCCAGTGTTTCTCTGCAAAGAGCACCCTGACCGATGGTCCGATGAAGTTCCATCCCCATTTTCTGGTACCAGCTTCTCGGCGGCTTGTCCTCACGCTCAGGTGGCCAACGGAGCCTCTTGATGGCTTTGCTTATTCGGGCATACTGGAAGTCGCTGCCCTCTAGCATATCGCCAGCCTTGGTTTTACCTGCAGCGACTTGTCCGCTGATAAGAACAACAGGCGACTCAGTCATATCACCGGCACCATCATCGGCTCCTCGCCTTCGCCGCCGAGCGCCTCCGTGCGGCCGGCGAGATGGAAGGAACCTACGAGGCAACAGGTGATCGCATCAAGCTCGTCATGGTTCACCTTCTGGAAGGTAAATGGCCCAGTCACACCAAACTCGGACATCCCGAGCTTCAGCCACTCCTCGCCTGCTCCCTTTCGAGGGATGCCCATGATGTCCTGGGCCGCGCCGGGATAGCATTCGATGACTGGAATACCGCGTTCCCGTATCGCCTGGGCGAGCCGTATGCCGCGCTCTGTGAGGCGTTGCATGCTCGGAAGCAGGCACGGATATACATTGATGCCGCGCTTCTTGAGGATGCGCTCACTCACCCGCATGATGCCCGCCTCATCACGAGTGGGGTCATCATCCGTCACCCGGGTCCGGCCCACCGGAAGGCACAAGGGGGAGTCGATCGAGACCAAATCCGGAGCAGCCGCGAAAACCGCCTCTAGGATTGCCTCGTCCGTCCCCAAGGTTGCCGTCTCGGCTACCGAGCCGCGCATCGCTGCAAATCCCGATGGTCGCTCAGCGGACCCGGTGAGATCAAGGCCCACAATGGTCGCCATTTCCGCCGGAGTTCCGCGAAATAGATCGACGAAATGGACCACCCTCCGAAGGTGGGTCGGAGGGCTGGGAAGAGGCGCAAGCAACGCTGCTGTGCCGCGCCGTCTCAGCGTGGCAGAGCACAGCCGACGAAGGTCGTCCGTCCTGAGAAACAGGTCCGCCCCAGCCCTCTCGCTCACCACGTGATCGAGGATCAGGCCCATCGCCTGCACGTCGGCGCGATTGTATTCGATCAGCTGCCGGAGGGCGGAACGGTCCCCCCGCATGTAACGGTGCCACAATATGACGGCGGCGGCGCCGTCGACCTCTTCAATCCCTTCGCGGCAATTGATCCCGAGTTCCCGCTCGATTTCCTTCTGCCCGCCGGTGCGGTCGATTGCCCTGCATGCGTATCGCAGATCCACGTGATGCCTTGGCCACTCGATTCCCGGGATAGTGTCCTCCAGGAATGGGAGGTCGAAGCCGGAGCCGTTGAACGTGACGACGCTGCGAGCCCGCGTAAGCGCAGCTAGGAACGGCTGGGGGTCTTCTCCGGCGAGCACCACGTTGTATTCACCGCCGATGCCGAAGCCGATGAGGGTGACATAATCGTAGTAGCGGCTGAGACCCGTCGTCTCGATATCGAGGAAAAGCACACCGTCGGGATCGGCGATGAGCGGGGAAAGGATGCTACTGGATTTCGGCCGCAGCGGGCCAGCGGTCGCCCGCTTGGGCTCCTGCTCAGCGGGCGCCTCGACTGCCGGTGCGTCCGGCGAAAAAAGGTCGAGCAACATCAGTCGGACCCTTCCATCCGCAGGAGCCTCAGAGGATTGAAGATTCGGCTTTGCCGACCCCAGTCAGACCCTACGAACACCCCTCCCGCCGACAAGCCCCCCCCATGTGGATAGCGGGTATATCTGGGCCGCTCCCGACGAAGGGCTGCGCTGCGCGATCTGGGTCTCCACACCGATTCATTCTATGTTCCAGGAGCTGCGGCTGGAATCGTCGATCGACTCGTTCCGCCGCTGAATCGACTCGATTGAGCGGATTTGATGGTTCAGGTGTGTAGCCAGACCTTTGCCGGGGCCCACATGTGACAGAAGTTCTCCGCCCGCCCGGCGACCTCTGCCGTGGGATTGATGATGAAGAATGTGCGGCAGCTATAGGCATTTGCCCGAATCGCAATGACTCGACCGCCAAGCTGTCTGCGCCAGTGGTCGACCTCTGCGTCGTGACCGCCTCTGAACCGGCTGTTGTGGTGATACACGACCGCGCACCGCCCGTCCGCCAGCAGCTTGGCTTCGGAGACGGGCAGGTGCTTTCCAAAGGTCGGGCTTCGGCGGCGGGAGGGATTGTCGTCGGTGAGACCGTTGTCGGGATCTGCGAAGACAATCTCGCAGCCATGCATCCGCCTTGTAAGGCGCTCGAACCAAGCTGATCGAGAAGAGCATCGTTCGGCGGCTTGGCCCCAGCGGCTCGGCAGAGGTTCGTTGCCATATCTCGCCTCAAGCAGACTCATCCGCTCCAACGCTGCAACTGATCGCCGCCCGCGGACCACGTGCGCCAGCCCATCGAAGAGCTCAGGATCTAACTCGCGCCACTTAGCTGGATCGTTCAAGTAAGCCGTGTGGCGGCCGTCGGAATTGTGTGCCTCGTCCGGGTATAGGTACCAGGCGACCCCCAGCTTGAACCCAGGGACAAGCGCACGCAGAAGCGCGAGCTTTACGTAGTCCCCCACGTCACCGGCATACCTGTTCTGCACCCGCTAAAGCCCGAGAGCGTGCTTCAAGAGTCGACGAATAGCTTCCGGCTTAGAGGGCCTGGGCTCTGGCTGCCGGGCGATCCAGTCATCCAGCGCCTCCTCGATATCCGGATACAGCCGCAGCCCAACGACAGGCCCGATCCCCGTCCGAGGCCGCCCGCCCTTATTTTTCTCGCCCTCAGCTATTGCGCCCGCCCTAGGTTGATGCTAACAGAAACCTACCAACGAGAATCCGAGGCAAGGCTGGCGCCTTGTCCCGGCTCTCACCACCTCACGCCTTGTAGTGGAGGCGATTAGTGGCGGCTACGCAGCTTAATCGAAGCTTGGGCGAAGGGCTAGGCGCGGCAAAGCCGCGCCGGGACGTCGAACGAGCTCGCGCCGGGACGATCGGCGCGCCTCGCCGGCCGGCCTGCGCCGAGTCCCCTCGCTGCTCTCGATGGCTTCGCCCTCGCTTCGCTACTCGTGGCCGGCTGGGCTGATGGCTGCTGCGCAGCATAACCCCACCAGGCGCGCTCTGCTAGGCGCGGCGCTGGGGGTGCCGCTTTCCGTTGGAACGGGCGCTGCGGAGGCGCGGGGCCCCCTCCACCAGGCTTCGCCTGGTCCCCCTCCCCGTCCCGGGGAGGAGCTATGGGCTGACGCCCTCGGCGCCTTCCGCGCCGCCGAGGCCGAAGTGCGCCGCATCGAGGCGGCCACCGCCGGCCGTTCCGCCGACGAGGAGGAGGCGTGGCTGCCGCGGCACGAGGCTGCCTGCGACGCCATGGGGGACGCGCTCGCCCGCGCGATCGCCGCGCCGGCGCCGGACTTCTCCGCCTTCGCCGCCAAGCTCGAATTGCTCTTCGCCCACGCCATCGAGCCCGGCGCCGTCGAGGAGGACGTGGAGGAGGCCCTCCTCGCCGATTCCCGCCGCCTGCTCCTTCACGCTGGCTGACGGCGCGCGCGCTCGGTCGTGACGGCGGTCACGGCCGAGCGGGGCGCCGGGAGGTAACAGGGCCTGCCCTGGACGAGGCAGGGCTGGGGCGGGCCCGCCCGGCGCCGAGCAGCGCGAGGGCGGTGGGGGTGCGCGGGTCGTGGGGAATCCGCGCCGCCCCGCGGCGGGGTCCATGCGCACCGCGCCGTCCCGCCGCCGGCCCGCCGCCCTCGGGCCGTCGCCGAAGGCGGCGTCACGGACTGAATCCAGACTGTTGCCGCGTGCAGGCCTCCGGGGCCGTCACGGGAGTAAATCCCGTGACGTTGGTCCTGTCCGCTGCCGCGGCAGGCCAGCCGGCACTCGCCCGGGCGCCCGCCAAAGTAGTACTTTGGCGGGAACCCTCGAGTCCGGAAATAGCCTTCCGCTATTTCCGGCCGGCTTCGGCTTCCGCCCAGGCCTTCGCTTCCGCGCGGGCGCGTTCCTCCCATTCGGCCTGGGCGCGGGCGGCTTCCGCTTCCTGCGCGGCGCGATCGGCGTCCCATTGCTGGAGGGTCCGGGGGTCGTCGCCCCGGCGGGAGGGGAAGGGCTCGGTGGTCGCGCGGGGGCCGTCGACGAGGAGCGATTCGGGGGTCCGGGGGCGGTCGGGCTCGCCGGCATCGGCCCAGGCGCGGCGCCGCGCCTCGTCGAGCAGGCGCGAAAAGGGGGTGCGGGCGATGTCGATGAGATCATGGCCGTCGACGCGCAGCGCCTCGAAGGCGGTGAGGTCGTCGTCGCTGGCGATGTCCATCGCCACTTCGATCCAGCTCGCCTGGCGGACGTAGAAATCGGCCTCGGCGATGCGGCCGGCGAGGCGGGCGGCGCGCTCCTGGCGGATCTTGATCCGGTATTTGGCGAGCAGGTCCTGGAGGAGCGACAGACCCTCGCGGCGGGTCTCCTCCGGGTCGGCGGGAGCGGCCGCCGCGGCATCGTTGGCCGGCGCCGGGAACGGCGCGGCTGCGCGGGACCAGGGGGCGGGCGGCGGGCGCCAGCCGGACTGTTCGGCGGCGATCGCGCGCAGGCCCTCGGCGAGGCGGCGGCTGCGTTCGTCGGCGGCGATCGCCAGCGCTTCCTCGCGCGCGGCGGCGAAGCCTTCCCCGCCGGGGGCGTTGAGCAGCTGGGTCACCCCGTACTGGGCCTTGCCGACGGTGCGGGCGGCGGCGCGCTCCGAGCCGGTCAGCGAGAGGGCGGCGATGAAGGCGCGCTGGACCTCGGCGTCCCAGCCGTCGGCGCGGGTCGTGCGGCGGGGCACCGGGTCGAAATCGAGCAGGGCTCCGAAGGCTTCGAACGGGTCCGCGCCGGCCAGGCCTTCGGCGCGGCAGCGGTCGCAGACGACGCAGATGGGGGACATTCGGATCGCTCCTTTCCACCGGGAGCGTGGAACATCAATAGAACGAATTCCTATTTTGCAAGAGGGAAAATGATCCGAAACGCACGGCCGCATCCGCGTGGCGCGGCGCTCGGAGCGGGCAATTCTTCCTCGTATAACAATGAAGAGATCAAGTCTCTCCGTGCAAAAGCGTAGTATTGTGCCGCATCTCTTGACTTAGCCCCGACCGCGGCTCAGTCTCCCCGCCGTTGCGTGGAAGAATCGGGTGGGGACCCGGTCGGGTGTTTCAGTCCCGCCTGCTTCGACCGTTGGGGGGAACGAAGCGATCATGAGCAACAAGGCTCTCTGGATGCGCCGGGCGCTGCCCGGAGGATTGATGGCGGCCGGGCTCGCCGCGCTCGCCATCGCGGGCATGTCGCGCGCCGCGCAGGCGCCGGCCGGCCCCGGCGCGGTGCCGCTCGGCCCCGATGTCCCCGCCGACATCGCCGATCCGGGCGATCCGCAGCAGGCGGCGACCTTCGCCTGGCAGGAATTCGTCGCCTTGACCTGGCCGGCGGCGACCAACCCCAATCCGGCGCCGGGCTTCTCGCCTTACTTCCGCGGCCAGGCGGCGACCAACGCCACCTCGGGCAGCACCGGGCCGAGCGGCATCGCCGTCTTCAACACCTTCTACCACCGCACGGAGCTCTATCCGAACTTCCCGACCGGGGTGACTCCGGCGCTGCAGGATCCCAACGCGATCCCGCGCTACCTCTACGGCGGGACCGTCATCACCAAGGCGACGCCGCAGACCGACACCACCGTCTTCGCCAACACCGACGAGGCGAGCGAGATCAACATCGCCTTCATGTACGACAAGCCGCTCGCCATGAAGGCCGACGCGATGCGCCGCGCCTTCCCCAACCCGACTCCGGCGCAGAAGGCGCAGATCGCCGAGGCCGCGGTGCGCGCCGGCATCCTCTACGAGGCCAAGGGCAACCCGGCGATGTTCGCCTACGACCAGCAGAACCAGCTCTATCTGCCCGGCGTGCGGCGGCGGGCGCAGGCGCAGGCGGTCAACCTCATCATGAACAAGCCGACCACCGGCCTCGTCCTGACCATGCCCACCGGCACGATCGAGATCAAGGCGACGTGGCGGCATTACGACTCGGCCTCGGACGACCTCAGCCGCTACCATTGGGCGAAGGGCCTCTATTACACGTCGGGGCCGAACGG
>Ga0070692_10000448_pt1 | contig 12552 bp, 8 predicted proteins | sample KBSK1102metaG_FD_64675 | JGI IMG/M metagenome (GOLD analysis project Ga0070692, IMG submission 64675) | Corn, switchgrass and miscanthus rhizosphere microbial communities from Kellogg Biological Station, Michigan, USA - KBS K1-10-2 metaG | ecosystem: Host-associated > Plants > Roots >...
CGGCCAACGACGTCGGCGCCAACTTGGTCGGCTTCCTCGGTGACAGTGGTGCCGCGATGGCGGGCCTGGAGCTCGCGTTCGACAAGCGGCTCAGGGGCACGGACGGCCGGGAGACCTACGAGGTGGGCGACGGCAACCGGATCCCGCTCGGCGACAACAGCACGGTGGAGCCGCGCAACGGCCGCTCCCTGCGGCTGACCATCGACCGCGACCTGCAGTGGTACGTCCAGCGCGTGCTGCGCAGCGCCGTCCAGCGCTCCCGCGGCGACTCCGGCTCCGCGGTCGTGCTGGACACCCAGACCGGCGAGGTGCTCTCGCTCGCCGACTTCCCGACGTACGACGCCAACACGCCGGCGCATGCGAGGAAGAACGACCTCGGCAGCCGGGCCCTGCAGGACGTCTACGAGCCGGGCTCGGTGGAGAAGGTGCTGACGATCAGCGCGCTCCTCGACGATGGCAAGCTGACCCCGCGCACCCCGATCACCGTGCCGGCGACGCTGCCGGTGCAGGACCGGGTGATCCACGACTGGTTCCCGCACGACCGGCTGCACCTGACCACCACCGGGGTGCTCGCCAAGTCCTCCAACATCGGCACCACGCTGGCCGCGACCCAGATCTCGTCGAAGGACCTGTACCGGCACCTCCGCGCGTTCGGCCTGGGCACGAAGACCGGGGTCGGCCTGTACGGCGAGACCAACGGCCAGCTGCCGGACTGGACGTCCTGGGGCAAGGTCGGCCACGCCACGGTCTCCTTCGGCCAGGGGATCAGCGTCAACACGCTGCAGATGGCCACCGCCGTCAACGCGATCGCCAACGGCGGCGAGCTGGTCACGCCCAGCCTGGTCAAGGGGTCCGCGACCACCGACGCCGGCCAGGAGGTCGGCACCGGCCACACGACCAAGCACCGCGTGATCTCGCCGAAGGCGGCGCGGCAGATGTCGAGGATGATGGAGATGGTGCCCAACCCGGAGACCGGCACCGCGCCCGGCGCCCAGGTGATGGGCTACCGCGTCTCCGGCAAGACCGGCACCGCGCAGCGCGTCGGCAAGAAGTGCCGTTGCTACGACGGCACGTTCACGGTCTCCTTCGCCGGCTTCGCTCCCGCCGACCAGCCGCGGTTCACGGTCTACGTCGTGGTCCAGAACCCCCGCAACGGCGGCGGCGGCGGCTCGATCGGCGGCCCCGCGTTCAGCCGCATCATGTCCTACCTGCTCGCCCGCTACGGGGTGGTGCCGACGGGCACGAAGCCGGCCAACCTGCCGATCGAATGGTGACTTCGATAGCGTCGCCGGTGTGCCCGACCTGAGCTGGACCCGCCCGCGTCGCCCGGTCCGCACGGGGCTCGACGAGGTCGCGGAGTGGCTCGGCGTCCCGGCCCCCGACGGGGCCGACGACGTGGTGGTCACCGGGCTCAGCCTGAGCTCGCAGCGGGTAGCGCCCGGCGACCTGTATGCCGCGTTGCCGGGTGCGCGCGCCCACGGGGCGGCGTACGCGGACGACGCCGTGGCGGCCGGGGCGGTCGCCGTCCTCACCGACGCCGACGGAGCCGCGCGGGTCACCCAGGCGCCTGCCCTGGTGGTCGAGCGGCCGCGCGCCGTCCTCGGCGACCTGGCGGCCCGGGTCTACGGCAACCCCGCCGAGCACCTGACGCTGCTCGCCGTCACCGGCACCCAGGGCAAGACCACCACCACCAGGCTCGCCGAGTCCGGGCTCCGCGGGTCCGGTACGACGTCCGCGGTGATCGGCACCGTCGGCACCCGGATCGCCGGCACGGACGTGAAGACCGCGCTGACCACGCCGGAGGCACCCGACCTGCACGCGCTGTTCGCGGTGATGCGCGAGCACGACGTCACGGCCTGCGCGATGGAGGTGTCGAGCCACGCCCTCGTGATGGGGCGGGTCGACGGCGTGGTCTTCGACGTGGCCGCCTTCACCAACCTGGGCCGCGACCACCTCGACTTCCACAAGGACGTCGAGGACTACTTCGCGGCGAAGGCCTCGCTGTTCACCCCGGAACGGGCGCGCCGCGGCCTGGTCAACCTGGACGACGCCTACGGCAGGCGACTCCTCGACGAGGCCTCGATCCCGCTGCGCACGTTCTCGGCCCTCGGCAACGACGCGGACTGGCGCGCCGTCGACGTCGCCCTCGCCCCCGACGGCGCGACGTTCGCGGTCGAGGGTCCTGACGGGCTGCGCTTCCCGGCGGGCGTGCCGCTGGCCGGCGACTTCAACGTTGCCAACGCGCTCTGCGCGATCGCCGCCACGGGGGAGGCCGGGCTCGACCCGGCAGCGGTCGCCGCCGGCATCGCCGACGGCGCCGGGGTCCCCGGCCGGCTCGAGCGGGTCGACGTCGGCCAGGGATGGCTGGCGATCGTCGACTACGCGCACAAGCCCGACGCCGTGACCGCGGCGCTGGAGGCGCTGCGCCCGCTGACTCCGGGGCGACTGATCGTCGTGATCGGCGCGGGTGGCGACCGCGATCCCGGCAAGCGACCGCTGATGGGCGAGATCGCGGCCCGGCTCAGCGACCTGCTCGTGGTCACCGACGACAACCCGCGCACCGAGGACCCGGGCGCGATCCGGGCCGCGGTCCTCGCCGGTGTGCCCGACGACGCACGGGCCGACGTGGTGGAGGTCGGAGACCGCCGGGAGGCGATCGCCTACGCCGTGGGCCAGGCACGTCCCGGCGACACCGTGCTGGTGGCGGGCAAGGGGCACGAGGACGGTCAGGAGGTCGACGGCGTGGTCCACGCCTTCGACGACCGCCAGGTGCTGCGCGAGGAGATCGCCCGGTGATCGTCCCGTGATCCCGCTCCGGCTCTCCGAGATCGCGGACGTCGTCGGCGGACACCTCGACGGCGACGACGCGCTGGTCACCGGGCCGGCGTTCCTCGACACACGCACCCCCGAGCCCGCCGGACTCTTCGTCGCGTTCGTGGGTGAGCGGGTCGACGGGCACGCGCACGCGGCTGGCGCGGTGGAGGCCGGCGCAGCGGGTGTCCTCGGCTCGCGCCCGACCGGGGTGCCCACGGTCGTCGTCGACGACGTGCAGCAGGCGCTGCAGGCACTGGCCCGGGTCGTCCTCGAGCGACGCCGCGGGAGGGCAGGACCCCTGTCGGTGCTGGCGATCACGGGCTCCCAGGGCAAGACCAGCGCCAAGGACATGCTGGCGCAGGTGCTGGCCGACGCCGACCCGACGGTGGCGACCCGCGGCTCCTTCAACAACGAGCTCGGGCTGCCGCTCACCGTGCTCCGGGTCGAGGAGTCGACCCGGCACCTGGTCCTCGAGATGGGCGCCCGCGGCGTCGGGCACCTCGCCGAGCTCTGCGCGATCGCGCGGCCCGACGTGTCACTGGTGCTCAACGTCGGCCGCGCGCACCTCGGTGAGTTCGGCTCGCAGGAGCAGATCGCCGTAGCCAAGGGCGAGCTGGTCGAGGCGCTGACCGACGACGGTGTCGCGGTGCTCAACGCGGACGACCCCCTGGTGCTCGCGATGGCGTCGCGCACCCGTGCGCGCGTCACCACGTTCGGCACCGGCGCGGACGCCGACGTCCGGCTCGGCGTGGTCACGCTGGACGAGCTGGGTCGCCCCAGCTTCGACCTCGGGTACGCCGGCGCGACCGAGCACCTGACCCTGTCCCTGCTCGGCGAGCACCATGCGCACAACGCCGCCGCCGTGACCGCGGCAGCGCTCGCCGCCGGCGTCGGGTTCGCGGACGTCGCGGCCAGCCTGCGCGCGATCACGGCGCTGTCGAAGTGGCGGATGCAGCTGCTCGAACGGCCCGACGGCCTCCGCGTGATCAACGACGCCTACAACGCCAACCCCGACTCGGTCCGCGCTGCCCTCACCACCCTGGCCGGCATCGGGCGTCGTACCGGCTCCCGTACGGTCGCCGTACTCGGCGAGATGCGCGAGCTCGGCGACGCCGCCTCGCAGGAGCACCGCGCCGTCGGGCGCCTGGTGGGCGAGCTCGGGATCGACGTCCTCGTCGTGGTGGGCCCCGAGGCCGCCGAGATCGGCGAGGCGGCGAAGGCGTGGGTTCCGCCACTCCAGGCGGGGGACGTGCACGAGGCGGTGCACCTGTTGCGCGAGACTGTCCGGGCGTCCGACGTGGTCCTCGTCAAGGCATCGCGCGGCGCGGCACTCGAGCGGGTCGTCGAGGGCCTGCTGGCGTCCGACGACCGAGAGGAGCCTCCCACAGCATGAGAGCGATCCTGCTCGCAGGCGGTCTCTCCCTGGTCCTCACCCTCGTCGGCACCCGGCTCGCGATCCGGGTACTGGCCGAGCGCGGCTACGGCCAGCTGATCCGTGAGGACGGCCCGACCAGCCACCACGTCAAGCGCGGCACCCCCACCATGGGCGGCCTGGCGATCGTGCTGGCCAGCGTCCTCGGGTACTTCCTGGCCAAGCTGATCACCGGCTCCGCACCCACCGCGTCGGCGCTGCTCCTGCTCTTCCTGTACGTCGGGCTGGGCTCGGTCGGCTTCCTCGACGACTTCATCAAGATCTACAAGCAGCGCAACCTCGGCCTGCGCAGCAAGGCGAAGTTCATCGGCCAGACCGTGATCGCGGTGATCTTCGGCGTGCTCGCGCTCCTGCCCGGCCTCGAGGACACCCGGGAGCAGACTCCCGCCGGCCACACGATCTCGTTCATCCGCGACACCGACCGGTTCACGCTGCCGATCTTCGTGCTGGTGATCTTCATCGTGATCCTGATCGCGGGGACCAGCAACGCGGTCAACCTCAGCGACGGCCTCGACGGCCTCGCGACCGGCGCGTCGACGATGGTGTTCGGCGCCTACACGCTGGTGAACATCTGGCAGAACAACCAGTCCTGCGGGCTCAACCCCAGCAACTCCTGCTACGAGGTGCGCGACCCGCTCGACCTGGCCGTGGTCGCGGCCGCGATCACGGGCGCCTGCTTCGGCTTCCTCTGGTGGAACGCCTCGCCGGCCCAGATCTTCATGGGCGACACCGGCTCGCTCGCGCTGGGCGGCGCGCTGGCCGGCTTCGCCGTGCTCACGCGTACCGAGTTCCTGCTCGCGCTGCTGGGCGGCCTGTTCGTCCTGCAGACCCTCTCGGTGATCCTGCAGGTCGGGTTCTTCAAGGTAACCAAAGGCAAGCGGCTGTTCCGGATGGCACCGCTCCACCACCACTTCGAGCTGCTCGGGTGGGAAGAGGTGACCGTGGTGATCCGGTTCTGGATCATCACCGGACTCTTCGTGGCCGGCGGTCTCGGAGTCTTCTACGCCGAGTGGGTGGCTGGAACCTAGTGCCCTACAGCGACTCCCTCGGCCGCACCTCCGACTGGTCCGGCGTCCGCGTCGTGGTCGCCGGCTTCGGCGTCTCCGGCTTCGCCGCCGCGGACAACCTGACCTTCCTCGGCGCCCGGGTCACCGCGCTCGACGAGTCCGAGGCCGGCGACCGCGTCGAGCGAGCGACGCTGCTGGAGAGCCTCGGCGCCACGGTGCGGCTTGGCGCGGGCACGACCGCGACCCTGCCCGACGACGTCGACTTGGTGGTCACATCCCCGGGCTGGGCGCCGAGCGCCCCGTTGCTCGCGCAGGCCACCGGGCGCGGGATACCGGTCTGGGGCGAGGTCGAGCTGGCCTGGCGACTGCGCGACCCCGGACGCCCGGCGCCGTGGCTGGCGGTGACCGGCACCAACGGCAAGACCACGACCGTGCAGATGCTGGAGGCGATGCTGCGTGCGGCCGGTCTGCGCACGGTCGCCGCCGGCAACGTCGGGCTGCCGCTGGTCGAGGCCGTGATGGACCCCGACCCGTACGACGTGCTCGCGGTCGAGCTGTCCAGCTTCCAGCTCCACTACGCGTCCTCGGTCGCGGCCGAGTCGGCGGCCGTGCTCAACGTGGCCGAGGACCACCTCGACTGGTACCCCGACCTCGCGTCGTACGCCGCCGACAAGGGCCGGATCTACCAGCGCGTGCAGCGCGCCTGCGTCTACAACGTCGCCGACCCGGTGACCGAGGACCTGGTCCGCGAGGCCGACGTGCACGAGGGTGCACGCGCGATCGGGTTCACGCTCGGGACGCCCGGCGTCGGGATGGTGGGCGTTGTCGACGACGTGCTGTGCGACCGGGCCTTCGTGGAGGAGCGCCAGACCAGCGCCGCGGAGCTCTGCACGGTCGACGACCTGGCCACGCCGGCACCGCACTACGTTGCCAACGCGCTCGCGGCCGCGGCGCTCGCCAGGTCCCATTCCGTGCCCACCGAGGCGGTCCGCGAGGCGCTGCGCGGCTTCCGGCCCGACGGACACCGGATCGCCCACGTCGGCACGCACGACGGGGTCACCTGGATCGACGACTCCAAGGCCACCAACCCGCACGCCGCCCTGGCGTCACTGCAGGCCTACGACCCTGTGGTCTGGGTGGCCGGCGGCCTCGCCAAGGGGGCGCGATTCGACGACCTCGTCACCCGGGTGCGCGAGCGGCTCCGCGGGGCGGTGCTGATCGGCCGCGACGCCGAGGTGGTCCGGGAGGCGCTTTCGCGACACGCGCCGGATGTTCCGGTGATCCTTGTCGGGGCCGGGGAGACTCCAGTCATGGATCGTGTGGTGGCCCAGGCCGCTGCGCTGGCCCGGCCGGGGGACACGGTTTTGCTTGCCCCGGGCTGTGCCTCCATGGACATGTTCACGAACTACGGAGAGCGTGGCGACGCGTTCGCCGACGCCGTCCGGCGGCACGGAGCGGTGTGACGCGGAACGGCACGAAGGGGAAGGGCAACAGGTGACCACGAGCATCGACTCGCCGGCCCCGACCCGGCCGGCCGATGCCCCCGTGGCTCGTCCCGGCGTGCAGGGCTGGCTGGACACGCTCCGCTCGACGCTGGCCAAGCCGCTGACGCCGTACTACCTGCTGCTCGGTGCCACCGCCCTGTTGCTGGCGATCGGTCTGATGGAGGTGCTCAGCGCCTCCAGCGTCTCGTCGTACAAGCAGTTCGGCACCAGCTACCACTGGTTCTTCCGGCAGCTGACCTGGGTGGCGATCGGAGTGCCGGTCGCACTGGTCGCGAGCCGGATGCCCCACCGGCTGCTGCGCTGGTTCGCGTGGCCCTCGATCTTCCTCAGCCTGGTGCTCGTGATCGGCACCCAGTCCTCGCTGGGCGTCACCGTCAACGGCAACCGCAACTGGCTCGCGCTCGGGCCGCTGCAGGTGCAGCCGGCCGAGATCGCCAAGTTCTCGCTGATCATCTGGTGCGCGCACATCTACGCCAGGAAGGAGAAGCTGCTCGGCGACTGGAAGCACACCCTGGTCCCGGTGGTGCCCTTCGTGGCGCTGCTGACCGGGCTCGTGGTCGGCCTCGGCGGCGACCTCGGCACCGGACTGGTGCTGTTCGCGATCATGCTCGGCATGCTCTGGGTGGTCGGCGCGCCGGCGCGGCTGTTCCTCGGCGCCGTGACCATGGTCAGCGTGGTCGCGCTGTTCCTGGCCACGACCAGCAGCGAGCGGCTGTCGCGGCTGACCAACTTCGTCGACCCGTTCCGCGACTTCGAGGGCGCCGGCTGGCAGAGCGGCCACGGCATCCTCGGCATGGCCAGCGGCGGCATCTTCGGCAGGGGCATCGGCGCCTCGCAGCAGAAGTGGGGCAACCTCCCCGAGCCGCACACCGACTTCATCTTCGCCGTCCTCGGCGAGGAGCTCGGGCTGGTCGGCACCCTGCTCGTGCTCGCGCTCTTCCTGGCGATCGCCTACGCCGGCATCCGGATCTCGCTGCAGGCAGGCGACCCGTTCGTGCGCTACATGGCCGCCGGGATCACGATCTGGCTCACCGCGCAGATGATGATCAACATCGGCATGGTGCTCGCCCTGCTGCCGGTGATCGGCATCCCGCTCCCGCTGGTGTCGTACGGCGGGTCCTCGCTGGTGCCCGAGCTGGTGTCGATCGGCCTCCTGATCTCGTTCGCGCGGCACGAGCCCGACGCCGCGCGTGCGCTGCGCGACCGTCGTCGTCGTGGGCGGGGGCGCTCCGGCGTCAGTGCCCGTCCCGCCCGCGCCACCCGGGCGACCCGAGCCCAGTGATGCGCGTGCTCCTCGCCGGCGGGGGCACGGCCGGCCACACCTCGCCCCTGCTCGCCACCGCCGACGCCCTGCGCCGCCGCGATCCCTCGATCGAGATCACCGCGCTCGGCACGCCGCGGGGGCTCGAGAACCGCGTCGTTCCCGCCGCCGGCTACCCGCTCGAGCTGGTGCCTCCGGTGCCGCTGTCGCGCAAGCTCAACCGCGACCTGCTGCGCACGCCGATGCGGCTGCGAGCGACGGTCAAGGCCGCGCTCGAGGTGATCGACCGCGTGCAGCCCGACGTGGTCGTGGGCTTCGGCGGCTACGTGTCGGTGCCGGCCTACCTCGCCGCCCGCCGCCGACGGGTGCCGATCGTGGTGCACGAGGGCAACGCGATCGCCGGCATCGCCAACAAGCTGGGGGCTCGCTTCACCCGCTTCGTGGCCACCAGCTTCCCGGGCACCGAGCTGCGTCACGCCACCTACGTCGGGCTGCCGATCCGGCGGATGATCGCGACCCTCGAGCGCGGCGAGCTGCGCGAGGTGGCTCGCGCCCACTTCGGGCTCGAGCCGGGGCTGCCGACGCTGCTGGTGACCGGCGGCTCCCAGGGCGCGCGCAGGCTCAACGAGTCGGTGGCCGCCGCCGCGCCCGCGTTCGCCGCGGCGGGCGTCCAGGTGCTGCACGTGTCCGGGCCCGCCGGCGAGGTCGACGTACCCGCGAAGCAGGGGCTGTCCGGCCCGCCGTACGTCGTGGTGCCGTTCGTCGACCGGATGGACCTCGCCTACGCCGCCGCCGACGCGGTGCTGTGTCGGGCCGGCGCCAACACCGTGACCGAGGTGTCCGGCGTGGGACTGCCCGCGATCTACGTGCCGCTCCCGATCGGCAACGGGGAACAGGCCCTGAACGCCCGCCCCGTGATCGACGCCGGGGGCGGGCTGCTCGTCGCCGACGGTGACCTCACGCCCGCGTGGGTGTCGGAGAACATCCCGGCGCTGCTGACCAACCCGCTGCGGCTGGCCGGCATGGCCCGTGCGGCGGCCGACGTGATCCCGCTCGACGCCGACGAGAAGCTCGCCGACATGATCCTGGCGGCGGCGACCTCATGAGGGTGCCGGTTCCCGGGGAGCTGCTGCCCGCCGAGGCGCTGGGGCGGGTCCACTTCGTCGGCATCGGGGGAGCCGGCCTGTCCGGCATCGCCCGGATCATGCTCGCGCGGGGGCTCACCGTGTCCGGCAGCGACGCCAAGCAGTCGCTCACGCTCGACGTGCTGCGGGCGCTCGGCGCCACCTGCTACGTCGGCCACGACGCCTCCCAGGTGCGCGACGCCGACACGCTCGTGGTCTCCACCGCGGTGCGCGAGACCAACCCCGAGGTGGTCGAGGCGCAGCGGCTCGGACTGCGGATGCTGCCGCGCTCGGCCGCCCTTGCCTCGGTGATGCAGGGCCGCAAGGTGGTCGCGGTTGCCGGCACGCACGGCAAGACCACCACCACGTCGCTGCTCACGGTGGCGCTCCAGCACTGCGGTGCCGACCCGTCCTTCGCGATCGGTGGCGAGCTCAACGAGTCCGGCTCCAACGCCCATGACGGATCCGGTGAGCTGTTCGTGGCCGAGGCCGACGAGAGCGACGGGGCGTTCCTCGTGTACTCGCCGTACGTCGGCCTGGTCACCAACGTCGAGGCCGACCACCTCGACAACTGGGGCACGGAGGAGGCCTACCACGCGGCGTTCGAGGAGTTCCTCGGCCGGATCGACACCGCCGGCTTCCTGGTCATGTGCGTCGACGACGACGGTGCAGCCGAACTCGCGGTCACCGCCCGCGGCCGCGGCCTGACCGTGGTGACAGTGGGGGAGTCCGACGCCGCCGACGTGCGCGCCGCCGGCGTTCGCTTCATCGGCGCCAGGTCGACGTTCACCGTGATCGACCGCGGCCGCCGGCTCGGTGAGGTGCGGCTGCAGATCCCGGGACGCCACTACGTCCTCGACGCCCTGGCCGCGCTCGCCGCCGGGCTCGGGCTCGGCTTCCCGTTCGCCGACCTGGCCCGCGGGCTCGGGTCGTTCAGCGGCACCCGGCGCCGGATGGAGCTCAAGGGCGAGGCCGGCGGTATCCGGGTCTACGACAGCTACGCCCACCACCCCAACGAGATCGCCGGTGACCTGCAGGCGGCCCGGTCGGTGGCGGGGGAGGGGCGGGTGCTGGTCGCGTTCCAGCCGCACATGGTGTCCCGCACCAAGATCTTCGGTGCCGCCATGGGCCGGGCGCTCGGCGCGGCCGACGTGGTCGTGGTGATGGACGTGTACGTCGCCCGCGAGGACCCCGAACCGGGGGTCAGCGGCGCCCTCGTCGCGGACGCCGTACCCCTGCCGCCGGAGGCGGTGGTGTTCGAGCCGCGCTACGCCAGCACCGCCGCTCACCTGGTCGAGCGCGCGCGTCCCGGCGACGTGGTGCTCACGCTCGGCGCCGGCGACGTGACCCTGCTCGCGCCCGAGGTGCTCGCCCAGCTCGCCGACCTCCATCCCGGGGAGGTGTTCGGCCCTGAGCAGCCTGAGGAGTAGGCCCGGGGCGTCGGCCGGCCCCGACGAGGAGACGATCGCGCTCGAGCGCAAGCTGTTCCGCAAGCGGCGCCGCTGGGGCCGGCTCGGCCGGATGCGGCCCTGGCTCGGTGCGTTGCTGGCGGTGCTGCTGCTCGTGGCCGGCGTGTACGCGGTGTGGTTCTCGCCGCTCCTGACCACCGAGAAGGTGTCGGTCACGGGCACCGACGCCCTCGCGCCGATCCAGGTCCGCGAGGCCGCACGGGTGCCGATCGGTGAGCCGCTGGCCCGGCTCGACCTCGGCGCGGTGCGCAGCCGGGTCGCCTCGCTGCCCGAGGTGAAGTCCGTGCGGGTGACACGGGCGTGGCCGCACGGTGTCGCGATCGCGGTCACCGAGCGGGTCGCGGTCGCCGTCGTCTCCCGTGCCGGAGGCTTTCGCGGCCTCGCCCGCGACGGCGTCCTCTTCCGCACCTACGACACGCGGCCACCGGGCCTCCCCGTGATCCGCGACCAGGAGGGCGCCGACACCGCGGCGCTCCAGGAGGCCGCCCGCGTCGTCGGCGCGCTGCCGCCGGCCGTGCTCGCGCGCGTCGACCACGTGTCGGTGGCCACGATCGACCAGATCCGGCTGGTGATGCGCAGCGGCCGGCTCGTGAAGTGGGGCGACGCCGCGCAGTCCGCGAAGAAGGCCGAGGTGCTCGCGGTCCTGCTGCGCCAGAAGTCCTCGACGATCGACGTGCGGGTGCCCGGCCGGCCCACGACGCGTCCGTAGCCGGCGAGAGGCTCCGCTCAGCCGGGCACCCCGTCGCTGAGCTCGACCAGCCGGGCCAGCCCCGGTCCGACATTGGCCTGTAGTCGGCCCAGGGCGTCGTCCAGCTCGGGGGACCCGCCGTGCTCCGGTGGGACGCGTGCCGGGTTGAGGGCGACCCGGTCGGTCCACGCCTTGATGTCGGGCTCGGAGCCGAACGACGCCGCGTTCCGCAGGCCCAGGACGTTCATCCGTGCCCAGTCGGTCAGGGAGTTGCCGAAGGACGACGGCGGGCAGAGCCGGTTCTTCTCGGCATCGTCGTCACGGGTTGCCTCGACGTACCCCGCCAGCGCCGCCCCGAAGCACGGGAACCCGGCACGGATCGGTTGCAGCGTGATCGCCTCGTGACCCCAGATCGGCACCAGGGGCGGCCTCTTCAGGCCGTCGGCCGCGCAGTTCACGATCAGGGCGTCGTCGGCGATCGCGACCGAGCCGTGCGCGAAGTCGAGCCGACCACGCCTCGCCGTGAGGATGTGGCCCCGACGCACGACGTTGTCGATGCTGCGCAGCAGCTCGAGCTCCCACGTCCCGAGGGTGGGCGCCTTGGCCATGGTCGGCGTGACAGAGCGGTCGATGCGCAGCATGATGCCGGCGTCCTCCAGCCGGAGGAACAGGTCCGGCATCGATGCCGCCGCCCCTGCCGCCTGCATCATGTCGGCGACCATGCCGAGGTAGATGACCGGATCCGGCTGGATCAGCGCCCGGTTGAGCATCCAGGGGTCGCGTGGGCGCACCCAGCAGATCGCGTCGGGATCCACCCCACGCGCGAGCAGCCAGATGCAGGCATCGGTCGCGGTCTTGCCCGAGCCCACGACGACGTACTGGCTCGGAGCCTCCTCGATGTGCACGAGGTCGTTGACCGGGATCACCCGCGCGCCGTCGGCGACAACGAACTTCGGTGGGGTCTCGGCCGGGATGTCGGGGGACAGGTAGCGCGCGTCGACGATCCGGCAGCGTTGCGGCACCGCGAACCGCTGTCCCGAGACGCGCGAGACGAAGGTGCGGTCACCCAGGTACTCACAGCCGGCGAAGTGCTCGACCCGGCCCGACCCGAGCATCCGGTCCACCAGCAGGTTTTCGTAGTAGGCGCAGATCGTGGGCTGGCCGGCGCGCTCGTGCAGCCCCGCCTCTGGTCCGCGCTCCTGGATACGACCACCGCCCAGCACCGTCGACGCGACGCCGTAGAAGGTCGACG
>Ga0070692_10000450_pt1 | contig 12539 bp, 10 predicted proteins | sample KBSK1102metaG_FD_64675 | JGI IMG/M metagenome (GOLD analysis project Ga0070692, IMG submission 64675) | Corn, switchgrass and miscanthus rhizosphere microbial communities from Kellogg Biological Station, Michigan, USA - KBS K1-10-2 metaG | ecosystem: Host-associated > Plants > Roots >...
TCGCGGTTCTGCACCGAGAGGATGTTTCCGCCCGGATCCTTGAACCAGGCGACCTTCATCGGTCCTCCGAGATGCACGTCCCCCTTGCGCGTCAACCCCGGCAGATCGTAGTGCTCGAACTTCACGCCCTTGGACTTCAGGTCCGCGACCGTCTTGTCCACGTCGTCGACTTCCCAGAGCGCCGCCGTGCCCTTGTTCGTTCCGGCGAACTCCGACTTGTAAACGACGAGCGTGGTACCGCCGCTCTTGAAGGTGACGGCCTCGTCGCCCATCTCGCCCACTTTTTTCAGCCCGAGCGTCTGCTCGTAGAATTTCTGCGCGGTTTTCAGGTCCTTGACGGGAAGCATCGGCTGCACTTTTGCATCGGTCAACATGGCAGACTCCTTTCGTCTTGATTTCATGCAGGATCGTTGCCGGAAAACGGCGCTAAAATGCAGGCCAACTTCCAATTGATGAGGTGCATCATGAGTCGCATTTCGCGCTCTCCGCTCGCCGGCTTCGCCGCCCTTTTCCTCGTGGCCGGCACGCTCGCGGCCGCCGAGGCTCCGAAGCCGCGCGTGGCCATTCTGGAGTTCAAGAACAAGACCGAGGGCTACGCCTGGTCGTGGTATCGCGCGGGCGAGGCCGCCCAGGACATGTTCGTCACGGAGCTCGTCAAGCGGGGGAGCTTCCGCGTGATGGAGCGGGAGCGGCTGGAGGCCATCCTGGAGGAGAAGAACCTCCACCTGTCCGGTGACATCGACCCGAAGACCGCGGTCAAGCTCGGGAAGATGATCGGAGTCGAATACTTGATCGTGGGGGCCGTGACGGAGCTCGGCGTGGCCGACCGCAACGTGAACGTGCCCACGTACCTGTTCGGAGGCCGGGTTCCGTCCGTCGACGTGCGGAGCCAGAAGATGGACGCGGCCCTGGACGCCCGGGCGTTCTCGACGACGACGGGGGAGATCGTATGGGCCGACACCGCGAACGAGTCGACCTCCGACTCCAGCGTCTATGTGGCCGGCGCGGGCGGGGGAGTGGAAGACCATCGGAAGCTCGACCGGCTCCTGCGTCCCGTCGTCATGAAGCTCGCGGACTCTCTCGGTCGCGCGAAGATCTCGACCAGCGGGCTGGGCGGCGCTTCCGACGCCTCCGGCGTCGCCGGGAAGATCGCCAAAGTCGTCGGCTCGACCCTCTACGTGAACGTGGGCTCCGAAGCCGGCGTGAAAGAGGGGGACGAGTTCACGGTCGTCCGCCCGGGCGAGGTCATCAAGGACCCCGACACCGGTGAGGTCCTGGGCGCCAACGAGTCGACGGTCGGCCGGGTGCGCATCACCGCGGTCGTCGGTCCGCGCCTCTCGAAGGCGGCGGCCGTCTCCGGCACGGTCTACAAGGTCGGCGACGTCCTCAAAAACTAGCCGCTCTCACGGACAGCCCGGCGCCGGCATGGGCGTCAGGACCACGCGGGCCGTCTCGATCGTCCCCGGATGCGGAATCGTGAACGACGATTCGAAGGACCCGGTCTGGTACGGAATCAGAAACTGCTGTACGGCCCTGGGCGGAGCTCCATGCGTAACCGGTTCCATGAACTGACCCGTACCACAGGAGAATACGATCTTGGCCCCCGTACCGGGAATGTCCACTGTCGTGGTCAAGTCGAACGCCGGTCCCACCAGCGCACTGACGAGCCGCCCCGTAACGTCGCTTAAAACCAGGTCGTCGATCACTGCGGCGAGCGCAGGTTGTGTACAGTCATTGCCGAAGCCCGGACACCAGCCCGGCGAGGTCGTTTGCGTGTGGGTGAGTCCCGGTAGGTAGTCGACGACGCGACCGTCATCGTCCAGACTGAAGCTGCCGTTGTGACCTCGGGAGTATTCGAGGAACCAGGCTGCGCCGAGGCCGCACTGGGATTTCGACTCGTAGATCGCGTCGATCCGCCAGTCCCGTTCGATTACGCGAGCGTGCGCGTTCACGATCGTGGTTTCCGGGAAGAAGCTGCCACCCGAGACCCGCACGTTCGCCAGGATGGTCACCGGATTGAACCGGGGAAGGCAGTTCGGCGCGGTGTAGACGGCGGCATATGTGCTCGTGCTCTGGATCGTGCCGAAGATCGCATCCCAGCGGATGTCGTCGACGTGGACGCCGCCGGGCACGAGGGCGAAGAACCCTCGCGACGTACTCCCGGTGGAAGGAGGTCCGACGAAATTGAGTGAGAAGGTCAGCCTTCCCCGCACGGGGACCAGGGCGGAGTCTGGTTCGATGTGCACGGAGCCATAAGGTCCGAGGTTGCCCCGCGCCCGCGCGTTCTGAGTACGCCGTCCGGCTGCGGCGGTCGGGACTGGGCTGGTGGACGAGACGGGAACCGTCAGGGTCCGCGCGGCCGGATCGAGCGACCCTCCGAGTATGGCCTGCCACGAGGTGCCGTCGTCCGACGCGATTCCCAGAGCGCCGGCGCCCGTGCCGTTCAGGTCGGCGTCCGTGTACGCGAGCACGAGCTGCGCCGGAATCGCGAACTGAGTTCCCACCGGCGAGAGCGAATACGCGGAACCGATCGCGTTCGGCGCCCCGTTCGTGACTGGAGCAATCGAAAGCGTGGTCGGCGCGGCGAGCGCGCCGGCCGGGACCTTCAGGGTGAGTCGCCCATCGGCCGACCGGATGCTCCCGCCCGTCGGACCGATCGAGGCGGAGGAAGGAATCGCCGCCGGAATCGGCGCGATCGGCGTGACGACGAGGTCGCCCGACGCGTTGTCGAGCGAAGCATCGTAGACGTCCACCGTCCCCGACGCGACCGAGACGACCAGGGTCGCGTCCGCGGGGACCGCCGTTCCCGGGAAGAGGTCGGCGATGCTCGCCTGGGTCCAACCGAACCCACCCAGAGTCCCGACCGCGCCGGCAATCGTCGCCCCGGCGGCGCTTTTCAACGTCATGCCGTAGGTCGCGCCGTCCGGCCCCGCCGTGAACCCGACGTTCGTCCGGAAAGAGGCGTCCTGGCGGATCGCGGTGACGACGGCGCCGGCATCCGCGGAAGACAGGAAGGAAGCCAGCGGCACCGGCTTCTGCTGCGCGCCGAAGGTTCCGAGCTGGACGCCCTGCGGGTCCACGTTGCTCGTCCGGCAGAGGATCGCGACCGGAGCGCCCGCGGTGAAGCGGACCGCGCCTCCCGACCCGACCGGCGCGTTCAGCACCGAACCGAGAAGGTCGACGACCTGGATGATCCGGCCCGCAGGGACGGTCACGGTCGCGGACTGCGGTGAGGGGTTCGACTGTCCCGCGGCGTGAAAGCGCGCGGTCACCGTCACGTCGGCCGGCGTCGGGTTGTAGAAGCGGGCGTCCGTGCGGAAGAACGTGTTGTTCCTTCCGTTCAGGCGCGCGACGCCGTTGACGACGACGTCCTGGACGCCCGCGGGCAGCGCCTCCAGCGGATAGAGAGAGGTGTCGCCGGTGACGTTGTCGACGCCCACCGCGTATCCGGCGGCATGGCCGCGCGAGACGAAGATCTGCGCGCGGCCGATCGGAAGACCGGCCGGCGCGACGGACGCGACCGACTGCTGCTGGAAGCCGGGTGCGGTCGAGGAGTAGTTGAGCGACCCGACCGCCGCGCCGGCTGCGTCGAAGAAAGTCACCACCGCCTCGCCGCCGGCCGCGTCCGGAAAGACGACGCCCACGTTCGTCCGGAAGCCGGAGGTTCCCGACGTGTCCTGCTGCACCCAGAGGCTGTCGGCGGTCTGCCCTTCCCCAATCAGGTGGTCGGAGGAATAGACCGGGAGCGCGACTCCGAACGTGCCGGTGGCCGCGGTGTTGTAGGTCCGGGCGCGCAGCACCAGGGGCTGATCGGCGCGGACCGAAAGCGCGCCGACGAGGCCGTTCGCGCTCCAGAGCGCGTCGAGGACGTTGCGGTAGACCGTCGTGGCGCCCGCCGCGAGGGTCAGGGGCTTCGCCGGTAGACCCCCGGGCCCGACGAACGAGAGCGTGACGTTCGCCGTGGCGGTGCCGAGGTTCGTCAGCGCCAGGTCCGAGACGAACTGCGTATTGTTCTGACCCGCCGTGCGGCCCGCGCCCGGGATCGTCCAGGTCTGGTCGACTGTGGGCGCTGAAGCGACCGCGACCCGCGCGCTCGCTCGTTGCGGCGGCGCGAACCTCGCGGTCGCGACGACCGCCAGGCCGAGGAAGATCCCGTAGAGCCAGGGCGCCTTCTTCATTTTGCCTCCGGGGGTTGGGCAATCATCCCGCGGAGGACCTTCCCAGGCTATTCGACAAAGGTCGCGCGGGCTCGATGTCGATCGCGATCGGTCGGCGACGCCCCGAAGAACCAGTGCGTTTCTCGGCGCGTACTCGACGGTCCGCGCGTCAGTTGCACGATAACGTTTGCGGGGCCGCGACCAGGTCGCAGCTGATCGGCCGCAGAGCCACCTCGACGTCCTCTCTCACAAAGGGGTTCAGTGAAAAGTTCACGGAGCTCACGAGGTTGCGGTACGGGATTCTGATCTGGCGGACCTCTCTTCCCGTCGCGTTCTGAACGATCGGTAGCGAAGCGGGCACACCCTGGCACGAAAACTCGACCTTCGCGTCATTTTGTCCCGGCAGGTCGGAGGAGATCGTCAGCAGGAAGCTGGGATTCAAGGTGTTGGTTTCAACGAGTGTCCCCGCGAGGTCGGTGACATTGACCTCTCTACTCGTGACCAACCTCGGTTGGTCGCAGGGAGAGGCGACACACCAGGCGCTCGGTCCCGTTCGCTGATCGCTGTGGTCGGGTCCCGGTCGGAAGGAGTCGACCGCTTTGTTCTGAAGAACGAACGTGCTGAAGACGTGGCTCCGGCAGAAATCCACGGAAAAGACGAACCCGACATTGCAGGGCGTGCTCAGCGAGTAGAAGAGATCGATGACCCATCGCTTCGGGATGATTCGAAACCGGGCTCCTCTTGCGTCCAGCCACGCTCCCACGAAACCGTTTCCGTCCCGAAGGCTGGCGGTCGCCGAGATTTCCACAATCGGGTTGCCGGGCACACACCGGGGCGCGGTATATGTGGCGAAGACTTCGCTCAAACCCGGAGCGATCGTGCCGAACTCGCCGGACTGCCCGGGGTAGGTTCCGTTGATGTAGCCGTTGACCCTCCAGTTGAGGAGAACTCGACTCGAGGAGGGAATGCCCCGGAGTACCACGACGCCGTCCAACGCGCTGTGCGTGGAGGACGGGCCGACGAAGTCCGCCTCCAGATTCTGCGTGTCCCCTTCCACTACGCTGGATTCTTCCGGGTTGATCACCACGGCCGCGTAGGGTCCGAAGGCCCAGTCGTCGTTCCGACTGGAGCGCTGAGGAGCCTGTCCGCCGGCGGCCGGGGTTGACCGCGGGCTGGTGGAGGACAGCCGTACGCGGAGCGTCCGGGTCAGGGAATCGACCGATCCACCCAGGATTCCGAACCAGTCGTTTCCCTCCTGAAAAGCAATCCCGAGTGCCCCGGCGCCGGTGCCGGCGAGATCCGCGTTCGCGTAGCTCAGAACGAGCTGTGCGGGGCGTGCGAAGTTGACGCCGGCCGGCGACAGTGCATACCCCGAGCCGATCGCGTTCGGCGCTGTATTGGCGATCGAAGTGATGGAGAAAGTGGTTGCCGAAGCGAGCGCGCCGGCCGGAACCTTGAGAGTGAGACGACCGTCTGCGGACTGGATGCTCCCGCCCGATGGCCCGATCGAAGCGATCGATTGAATTGCGGCCGGGACCGGCGCGATCGGCGTGACGACGAGGTCGCCCGACGCATTGTCGAGCGATGCATCGTAGACATCGACCGTTCCGGAGATCACCTGGACGAGCAGCGTCGCATCGGCGGGGATCGAGGTACCCGGGAACAAATCCGCGATGCTGGGTTGTGCCCATCCGAAGGCGCCGAGCGACCCGGTCGTTACGGCGACCACGCTTCCCTGAGCGTTCCTCAGAGAGAGGTTGTAGGCGGCGCCATCCGGGCCGGCGGCGAACCCGACGTTCGTCCGGAAGCTGACATCCTGCCGGATCGCCGTGACGACCGCGCCGGCGTCGGCGGAGGAGAGGTACGACGCGAGCGGCACGGGTCGTTGCTGCGCTCCGAACGTGCCGGGTCGGACGCCCTGCGGATCGACGTTACTCGTCCGGCAGAGGATCGCGATCGGCTGGTCGGCGGTAAAACGGACGGCACCTCCCGACCCGACCGGTGCGTTCAGGATCGAGCCGAGAACGTCGATGACCTCGAGAATCCGGCCGGCCGGAACGGTCAGGGTCGCCGACTGGGGAGTCGGATTCGAGGCACCGAAAGCATGGAAGCGCGCGGTCACCGTGACGTCATCCGGCGTCTGGTTGTAGAAGCGAGCGTCGGTCCGGAAGAACGTATCGTTGCGGCCGGTGAGGCGCGCGACGCCGCTCACGACGACGTCCTGCACGCCCGCCGGCAGCGCCTCCAGCGGATAGAGAGAGGTGTCGCCGGTGACGTTGTCGACGCCCACGGCGTATCCGGCGGCGTGCCCGCGCGTGACGGAGATCTGCGCGCGGCCGATCGGAAGGCCCGCCGGCGCGGCGGAAGCGACCGACTGCTGCTGGAAGCCGGCGGAGGTCGACGAGTAGTTCAGGGTGCCGGCCACAAGGCCCGCCGCGTCGTAAAGCGTGACGACCGCATCGCCGCCGGCGGCATCCGGGAAGACGACTCCGACGTTCGTCCGGAAGCCCGAGCTGGACGAGGGATCCTGCTGCACCCAGAGGCTGTCCGCGGTTTCACCTTCCCCGATCAGGTGGTCGGACGAGTAGACCGGGAGCGCGACTCCGAACGTGCCGGTGGCCGCGGTGTTGTAGGTCCGGGCGCGCAGCACGAGCGGCTGGTCGGCGTGTACCGAAAGGGCGCCGACGAGACCCGTCGCGCTCCAGAGCGCGTCGAGGACGTTGCGGTAAACCGTCGTGGCGCCCCCCGCGATCGTGACCGGTTTCGCGGGCAGGGCTCCCGGTCCGACGAAAGAGATCGTGACGTTCGCCGTCGCCGTACCGAGGTTGGTCAGCGCCAGGTCCGAGACGAACTGGGTGTTGTTCTGACCCGCTGTGCGACCGGCGCCGGGGATCGTCCAGGTCTCATCGACTGTTCTGGGCGCAGCAGTGACGCGTGCGGTGGCCGGTTTCGGGGGCGCGAACCTCGCGGTCGCGACGACCGCCAGGCCGAGGAAGAGCCCGTAGATCCAAGGTGTCTTCTTCACGTTGCCTCCGGGGTTTCCGCAATTTTCCCGCGGAGGGCGCTCCCGCGCTATTCGACTAAGGTCGCGCGGGCTCGATGTCGACGGCGATGGAGCGCCACTTTCCCTGGCGGAAACGGAACACGGACAGGACCGCGCGGGTCAGGTGGCCGAGCACGATCGCGAGCCAGATGTCGGCGGGCTGAAGACCGCGCATCGCCTGCAGCACGCTGCAGATGCCGATCGGCACCACGATCTGAGAAACGATCGAGATGTAGAGCGGGCTGCGCGTGTCGCCCGTGCCCTGCAGTCCGCCCGTGTAGGAGAGCGCCACGGTGATGAAGAGGCCGGAGACGCTCAGGAACCGCAGGAGCTGCGAGCCGATCGACGTGACGAGCGGCTCGGTCATCCCGAAGATGCCGAGAAGAACCTGCGGGACGGTCAGGAACCCGACGCCCACGACGGCCGCGACGCCGAGCCCGATCCGCGCCGCGACCGCGACCCCGTGCTGCGCCCGGTCGGGATTCCCGGCGCCCAGGTTCTGCCCGGCGATCGTCGCCGCGGCGCCCATCAACCCGACGGACGTCCACGTGATCAGGGAAAAGAGCTCCGTGTAGCCGACGGCGTAGGCCGCCTGCGCCGCGGCGCTGTGCTGGAGGGAACCGATGAACCGAAGCAGCAGGAGTCCGGCGACGTTCATCGCGATGCCCTGGACCCCGGTCGGAAGCCCGAAGCGGAAGAGCGACCGGATGATCCCGAAGTCGGGCTTCGTGTCCATGCCGCGGTGGAAGCGGATCACGGAGTCCGGCCGGAAGAACTTCCAGACTCCCCAGGCGCCGACGATCGTGCTGCTCGCGATGGTGCCGAGCGCGGCGCCGAGCGTGCCGAACCGCGGGATCAGGATCAGGTTGAAAGCAATCGTCAGGACGGTCATCGTGACGCCCAGCCGCATCGGGGTCCGCGGATCGCCCGCCGCCCGGAACGCGCCGCTCAGCATGAAGAACAGCATCATCCCGACGATCCCCATGAACATCGCACGGAGGAAGGGGAGCGCTTCGCGCTGAACCTCGGGAGCGGCGTTGACGACGTCGAGAAGCGCCGGCGCCGCGAAGTGACCCACGATCGCGAGGAGGATGGCCAACGCGACCGCCGTCAGGAAGGCCTGGTAGACGACGCGGTTGACCTTCTCCGGCTGGTTCGCGCCCGCGAATCTCGCGACGAGCACCGCCATCCCGGTGAAGAGGGAGCTCATGAAGACGATGACGACGATGATGATCTGCCAGCTGACGCCGATCGCCGCGTTCGCGGTGTAGCCGACGAAGTTGCCGACGAGAACGTGGTCGATGATCCCCTGGAATCCGGCGATGACGTTCTGGAGCATCGTCGGCCAGGCGAGGCGCCAGACCGCCGGGACGATGGGCCCCTCGACGATCGTGCGGTCGAAGAGCTGGGCCCGTTTCGGAGCGGGGGCGGACATACCGGTTGTTACGGCCGGGAGAACGCGGTGTTCAGGCCTCGACGATGACCTCGAACCCCCCCATTGCCATGCGCTTCATGTCGAAGGGCATCGCCTTCGGGTCCATCATGGGCTGCATTCGCGGGTCGTTCATCACCTTCGCGTTGACGCGATTGCGATCGGCCTTCGACTTGTAGACGATCCAGGAGAAGACGACCGTCTCCCCGGACCGGGATTTCGCCATTTTCGGGAAACCCCACCTCGGCTTGAGATCGTCGCCCACGGTCTCGACGTACGCGAGCGCGCCGTGCTCGCGCCAGATCTTCCCGGCCTTCTGCGCGATCCGGCGGTACGCCGCCAACTTCTTCTTCGAAACGGGAATCACGAAACCATCGACGTAACGGGCCATGGAGAATCCCCCCTTTTCATCTCCGAACGAGAAAGCGAATCGATTATTTCCCCCGCAGCGCGTCCAGGCTCCACGGACCCGCGCCGGCGGCCGAGAAATAGAGGAAGACCCAGCAGTAGAGAACGGCGGGGGTGCCCTGGTTCACGACGGTCCAGAAGCTCTGAGGAGAGTGGAACTGGAAATACGCCACCGCCATTTCGCCCGCCAGGATGAAGGCGACGGGCCGGGTGAAGAGTCCGAGGAGGACCAGGGTACCGCCGAAGGCCTCGAGCACGCCGCCGATCCCGACCTGGGTCATCAGCTTCGCGGTACCGCCGTTCGGCGGCATGCCGACCGGAAAGGCGAAAAGAATCATGGTCCCGAACTGGATGAACATGAGCGCCGAGATGATTCGAAGAAGGCTCAAGAGATAGGGAGCCACGGACTTCCAGTTTGCGGCGACGGTGTTTTCCGGCATGTACGGCACCCCTCCTCTCGGTTCCTCTGCCTCATCGACGAACGAAGACTCCCGGGATCGACAGGCAGCAAGAAAACCGCCCGGCAGTCTAGCCGCCGGGCGGGTGCTTCCCGACAGAGGGTCGATCAGTCGATCGGAGGGGTGGGCATGATCGGCCGCACCTCGATCGAGCCGGTGCGCACGGCCGGGATTCCGCCGGCGAGCTTGATCGCCTCGTCCAGGTCCTTCGCGTCGACCAGGTAGTACCCGCCGAGCTGTTCCTTCGTCTCGGCGAACGGCCCGTCGGTCGTCAGCGTCTTGCCGTTGCGCTGTCGGACGGTGGTCGCGGTCGCCACCGGCTGCAGGGCCTCTCCGCCGATGTAGTTGCCGGCCTTCTTGATGCCCCTGGTGTAATCCATGTACTCGGCGAAGATCCTGTTCCCGTCCTCTTCCGACACAGTGGCGAAATTCCCCTCGTTCTCGTAGATCAGCAGCAGGTATTTCATGGCCGTTTTTCCTTTCTCTCGTTTGGTTGTCGGTTGTTACGCGATTCCGGTCAGCGCGGTTTCCGGACCAGGTGCGACTTGGCTACGAAGACCGGCTTGCCCGCCTCGATCTCGGTCCAGACCGAGCGCAGCTCGTCGGGCCCCACGAACTCGAGCGAAGCGGAGTTCATGTGCCGGTCCTTCTTCGGGTTGATCCCGATCCCGCCGTCGAAGGCGAACTCGTAGCGGGAGCCGTTGGGATTCCGGGCCCGCATGCGGGGCGCGTTGCCCTCCATGCAGTAGTGGGTGAGAACGAGATCGGTGCCGTCGGCGTGGTACACGGTGACCATCTCGTGCGGGCTGCCGGGGAAGACCGTCTCCACGACGGCCGAGCCCGCGGCGGTGATGGCGTACCGGGCGACGAGGTCCCCCTTGTGGAACATCTCCCCGTCCTCGGCCGCGACCCAGTCACCGGCGAGCCCCTTGAACCGATCGAGCGGCGTCGTTGCCGGGGCTGCGGCGGCGCCGTCGGTCCCGGGCGAAACGGCTCCGGCGAATACGGTCCCGGTGAGGACCAGGAGGACGACGAGGACCGCGCATTTCCAGGCGTTTCCGAGCATTTCCGTCTCCTTTCGTGGCGAGGCGCTCCATGCGCTTCACCCCCTAGTCGAACGGTCCGCCGCGAAATCGACAGGCCGATATGCTCTCCCGCCAAACCGAGGTGTCCCGATGAAGACCAGACTCGTTGCCCTCGCGATCGCCGTGTCGTTCGCAGCCGCGGCCGCTCCGGCATTGCGCGCCGAGGACGACGTCCGAGTCCTCGCCCGCGACATCCTGAAACAGCTGATCGAGATCGACACGACCGAGGCCCACGGCAGCACGACGCCCGCAGCGCGGGCGATGGCCGAGCGACTGAAGGCGGCGGGGCTTCCGGCGGAGGACGTTGTCGTCATCGGTCCGGACGACCGGCACGGGAACCTCGTGGCGCGTCTGCGCGGGACCGGCGCCCGGCGCCCGCTCCTCTTCGCCGCGCACCTCGACGTGGTCGAAGCGAAACGCGAGGACTGGACCGTCGACCCGTTCCGGTTCCTCGAGAAGGACGGCTGGTACTACGGCCGCGGCACGACCGACATCAAGGACGGCGCCGCGATCCTGGTCGCGAACCTGATCCGGCTCGTCCGCGAGAAGTACCGGCCGGATCGCGATCTCATCGTGGCGTTGACCGCGGGGGAGGAAACGGGGATCGCGGACGGCATCGAATGGCTCCTGACGGAGAAGCGTCCGCTGATCGACGCGGTCTACTGCGTCAACACCGACGGCGGCGACTTCCAGCTGAAGGAAGGCCGGCGCCGGCTGGTCGCGATCCAGGCGAGCGAGAAGCTCTCCGTGAACTACCGGCTGGAGGCGACGGACCGTGGCGGCCACAGCTCCATGCCGAGAAAGGAAAACCCGATCTACCGGATCGCCGCAGCGCTCTCCCGGATCTCGGCCTTCGAGTTCCCGGTGGAGTTGAATGAAGTGACCCGCCTCTACTTCGATCGCATGTCCGGCGTAGAAACGGGCCAGTTGGCCGCGGACATGAAGGGCGTCGCGCCTACTCCGCCGGATCCGGCCGCGCTGAAGCGGCTGGCGGAGTCCCCCTACGTCAACGCGCTCCTCCGCACGACGTGCGTCTCGACGCGGCTCGACGGCGGCCACGCGGACAACGCCCTGCCCCAGCGGGCGCGCGCGATCGTCAACTGCCGGCTGCTGCCGGGAAGCGATCCGGAGGACGTGCGGAAGACGCTCGCCCGCGTGGTCGGCGACGATTCGGTTTCGGTCACCGGGCCGATCAGCGAGTGGGAAAAACCGCGGGAGAGGGTGGTCGCGCCGCCCGCGCGCATGGAGCCGGAGCTGCAACGCGTCGTCGAGGGTGTCAGCAGGGAGATCTGGCCGGGCGTCCCGGTCGTGCCCACGATGGAGACCGGCGGGACCGACGGTTACTACCTGCGGCCTGCCGGAATCCCGACCTTCGGCGTGTCCGGCGTCTTCATCGACATCGACGACGTGCGGGCGCACGGACGGGACGAGCGGGTGTCGATCGATTCCTTTCACGAGGGAGTGGATTTCTATTACCGGTTGATTCGCGCTCTATCGACGACTCCGCGTCGAGCCCGTTAATGCCTCTCTGAGATTCCCCGGACTCCTCCCGCATCAAGGGGTTGAGCCAGAGTCCCGGCGTTCGCGCGGAGGCGCGTTCGGTCCGTGGCAATCGGCTTGCTCCGAATTCCGGCGGAAGAAGGGCCGCGTGCGAAAGGAGTTGTGATGAGAAAGATCCTTTCGAAAGCCGGAATCGTCGCTCTTGTTCTCGCGCTGTTCGCGCTGGGCCAGGCGGCCTGCGGTGGCGGCGGCTATTCCTCACCGACGGCGCCGAGCTCTGCGCCCGGTCAGCCGACCCCGACTCCGGTGCCGGGTCGCGGTTACTGAGAATCTCCCGGTTCCTCGCCTAACCGCGGGGCGGCTCGTCCGTATCTTCCGGACGTGCCCCGGATCCGATGGATCGCTCTCGTCGCCGCGGTGTCGCTCGCGGGCTGCACCGCGGCGCGGACGCCGGAT
>Ga0070692_10000451_pt1 | contig 12523 bp, 8 predicted proteins | sample KBSK1102metaG_FD_64675 | JGI IMG/M metagenome (GOLD analysis project Ga0070692, IMG submission 64675) | Corn, switchgrass and miscanthus rhizosphere microbial communities from Kellogg Biological Station, Michigan, USA - KBS K1-10-2 metaG | ecosystem: Host-associated > Plants > Roots >...
GAGCCGAGCTGGCGGATCATCTTCGTGCGCTGCGCCTCGCCGCCCGAGAGCGTGCCGGACGGGCGGTCGAGGCTCAGGTAGCCGAGCCCGATCTCGACGAACGACTCGAGCGTGTGCCGCAAAGCCGCGAGCAGCGGTGCGACCGACGGCTCGTCGATGCCGCCGACCCATCCGGCCAGGTCGCTGATCTGCATCGCACTGGCCTGCGCGATGTCGACGCCGCCGATCTTCGAGGAGCGGGCCTCCGCGGTCAGCCGGGTGCCCTCGCAGTCGGGGCAGACGGCGAACGTGACGGCTCGCTCCACGAACGCGCGCACGTGCGGCTGGAGCGCGTCGAGGTCCTTGGACAGCATCGACTTCTCGATCCGCGGGACCAGCCCCTCGTAGGTGAGGTTGATGCCGTCGACCTTGATTCTCGTCGGCTCGCGGTAGAGCAGGTCGTGCAGCTCGCGCTTGTTGAACCGCTCGATCGGCTTGTCCGGATCGAAGAAGCCGCAGCCGCGGAAGATGCGGCCGTACCAGCCGTCCATGCTGTAGCCGGGGATCGTGAGCGCGCCCTCCTCGAGCGACCTGCGCGCGTCGTAGAGCGCGGTCAGGTCGAAGTCGGTGACGGCGCCGCGGCCCTCGCAGCGCGGGCACATCCCGCCGAGACGCGCGAACGTCGCCTTCCGCGTCTGCGTCTTCGCGCCGCGCTCGACGGTGATCGCGCCGCTCGCCCTGACGGACGCGACGTTGAAGGAGAACGCGCTCGGCGGGCCGACGTGCGGGCGGCCGAGGCGGCTGAAGAGGATGCGCAGCATCGCCCCGGCGTCGGTGGCGGTCCCGACCGTGGAGCGCGGGTCGCCGCCCATCCGCTCCTGGTCGACGACGATCGCGGTCGTCAAGCCGTCGAGCACGTCGACCTCGGGCCGCGCGAGCGTCGGCATGAAGCCCTGCACGAACGCGCTGTAGGTCTCGTTGATGAGCCGCTGCGACTCGGCGGCGATCGTCCCGAACACGAGCGAGCTCTTGCCCGAGCCGGAGACGCCGGTGAACACCGTCAGCCGGCGCTTGGGCAGCTCGATGCTGACGTCCTTGAGGTTGTTCACCCGCGCGCCGTGCACGCGGATGCGGTCATGGCCGTCGGCCTCCATGCCGGCATGCTAAGCCCGGCGCACCCGCCGGTCGACGCCGGGATCGGCCCTCACCAGTCGGCGAAGGGGGGCGCCGGATCGAAGATCAGCGCCGAGCTCTCGTAGCGGGTCTCCGGGATCGCGAACAGCGACGCCACCCCGGCGACGTACTGCGGGTACTGCTCCACGAGCGACGCCAGGTCCGCGGGCGTCGGCTCGAGCCCGGCGACGGCGAGCCGATCGCGGACCGCTGCGAGGTGCGGTGACGGCGCGGCGTCCGGCGCGGTGGAGGCGGGCGCAGGCTCGGTCGCGGCGACTGCCGCGCCATCGGCCGCGCCGCCGCCTGCGCGCGGCTGCGCGAGCGCGCGGTGCCAGTCGGTCTGCGACTGGTAGGCGTGCCCGATGCGGCACAGCAGCGCCTCCTCGAACGGCCGCGCCGCGAGCTGGATCGCCAGCGGCAGCCCGCCCTGCGCCGTCCGCCCGATCGGCATCGACAGCGCGGGGTTGCCGGTCGCCGCCCAGTAGCCGGTGTTGATGTAGGCGGCGAGGTCGATCAGCCGCTTCGGGTCGAGCGCGTCGAGCCGCGGCGCGCCGACGGCCGCCGTCGGGCAGGCGATCGCGTCGACCTCCGCGAACAGCGCGGCCAGCTTGCGCTGCGCGACGCGGCGCACGCGCTGCGCCTGCACGTAGTCGGCCGCCGAGAAGAGCGCTCCGAGCGCGACCGACGTGCGCGTGCCGGGGAAGTAGTCCTCCCAGTGCGGACCAAGGTCGTTGCGGTGGTAGGCGAGCGGCTCGGACACGAGCGCCACGAGCAGCGCGATCGTCGTCTCGCCGTAGTAGGGCAGTGCGATGTCGTGCAGCGTCGCGCCGCGCGCTTCGAGCGCCGCGAGCGCGTCCGCGAAGCAGCCGCCGAGCGCGGGGTCCGCGCCCTCGATCTCGACGAGGTCCCGCAGCACGCCGATCCGCACGCCCGTCAGGTCGGCGGCGGCGTCTGGACGGTACGCGTCGACCGGGCGCCGCGAGCAGGACTCGTCGCTCGCGTCGAAGCCGGCGATCGCCTCGAGCATCAGCGCGCAGTCCTCCGCCGAGCGCGCGAGCGGTCCGACGCGGTCGAGGCTCCACGCGACCGGGACGCAGCCCGCCTTCGGCACGCGGCCGAACGTCGGCAGCAGCCCGGTGACGCCGCAGAAGGCGGCGGGGATGCGGATGCTGCCGCCGGTGTCGGTGCCGATCCCGCCGTAGAAGAGGCCGGCGGCGGTCCCGCTGGCGGTGCCGGTGCTCGACCCGCCCGGCCAGCGCTCGACATCCCAGGGGTTGCGCGGGACCGGGAACGGCTTGGCCGGATCGGCGATCCCGATCGCGAACTCCATCGTGCTCGTCTTGCCGACGATCACCGCGCCGGCATCGCGCAGGCGGCGCACGACGGGGGCGTCCCTGCCGGCGCCCCAGGCGCGGTCGAGCACCACGCTGTTGGCGGTCGTCGGTCCCTCGGCCGCCGCGACGATGTCCTTCACGGCGAGCGGCACGCCGTGCAGCGGCCCGTGGTCCTCGCCGCGCGCGAGCTGCTCGTCCGCCGCCTGCGCGCGTGCGAGCGCGGCCTCGTCGAAGCGCGTCAGGTACGCCGCGATCAGCGGATCGACCTCGTCGGCGCGCGCGAGCAGCGCGCGCGTGAGCTCGACGCTGCTGACGCGGCGCGCGCGCAGCGCCTCGGCCGCCTCGGCGATCGTCAACGGCAGCTCAGGCATGGGCCTCGCGAGTATCTGCGCCCGCACGAGGCGGTGTCCGAGGTCGGTTCCATCGAGTGGAACTTTCCCCGCTTGTTCCACGTCGCAGAACGTGCGGCTTCACCGCGACTCGCGGCCGCGGCGAGGGTGGCTCATTCGCTGCGTGCTCCGCGCGTTTCCCCGTGCGCGGCGCCGTCAGGCAAGGAGAGGAGCCAGGGTGCCATCGCTTCGTGTGTCTCGCGCGTGGATCGCCGCATTCGCGCTGATCGCCGCGCTGTTCGTGTCCGCCTGTGGAAGTGACGGCGGAGGAGGTGACACGAGCAGCACCGGCGACGGCGGCGGCAAGCAGACCGCCGCGTCGTTCACCTTCGCGCTGCCGGCGGCGCCGACCTCGCTCGACATCGCCAGAAACTACGACACGGTGATCATGCAGGTGATGTCGCTCGCGACCGAGCCGCTCGAGCGGCTCACGCAGTCGGGCGAGCTCGAGCCGAACCTGGCCGCGTCGGTCAGCGAGCCGGACGACAGAACGATCGTCTACGAGCTGCGGCCCGACGCGAAGTTCTCCGACGGCACGCCCGTCACGGCCGAGGACGTCGCCTGGAGCATCGAGCACACGTTCGCGAGAGGCACCCAGACCGCCACCCAGACGGTCACCAGCATCGCGAGCGTGAGAGCCGGCGAGAACGAGGTGACGGTCAACCTCAGACGCCCGGACCCGACGACGCGCCAGAACATCGCGTTCCTCGCGTTCATCGAGCAGAGGAGATTCGCCGAGGCGCACCCGAAGGACCTCGGCAGCCCCGGCGCCGAGCCGATCGGCACGGGCCCGTACAAGGTCGCGAGCAACACGCCCGACGCGATCACGCTGGAGCGCAACCAGTACTACTGGGGCACCGCTCCCGTGGCGGACAGAATCTCCTTCACGTTCATCCCCACCGACCCGACCGCGCAGTTGGCGATGCGCTCCGGCGAGATCCAGGGCGCGCTCGTCCAGGACCTCAAGACGGGGCCCGCGTGGGAGGCGATCGACGGCACCAAGCTCGAGTCGCTGCCGTCGCTGACCTCGATCTACGTCTCGCTCGACGTCGCCAACCCGCCGTTCGACGACGTGCACCTGCGCAGAGCGATCGCCTATTCGATCGACCGCGAGAACCTCGCGACCGACCTCTACGGCGAGAACGCGATCCTGCTCAGAAGCCTCCTGCCCGCGGGCGCCTTCTCCTACGTCGCCGGCGGCACCGACGAGGCGCAGGCGTTCCTCGACTCGCTGCCGCAGTACGAGTTCGACCTCGACAAGGCGAGAGCGGAGCTGGCGCAGAGCAGATACGCCAGAGGCCTGTCGTTCGAGCTGACGTACATCACGGGCGCGGGCTGGTCGAAGCTGACCGCGCTCAACCTCGAGCAGAACCTCAAGCAGATCGGCGTCGACGTGAAGCTGCGCGCCGTCAGCCAGACGCAGTGGGGCACGACGATCGTCCAGCACAGAGACCTCGGCATGCAGCTGATGGAGGGCTTCAGCGCGCCGCCCGATCCCAACGGCGGCCTGGTGCTCGTGATCGGCAGAGAGACCGCCGTCGAGAACAGCTACAACACCTCCAACTGGACGACGCCGGACGTCGAGACGGCGCGCGACACGCTGATCAACGGGACCGATCGCGCCGCCCGCTACGAGGCGACGAAGAGAGTCCTCTCGGACATCCAGGACCAGCTCCCGTACATCCCGCTCTACAGCCCGGAGCTGGTGATCGCGCTCGGCGGCGGCTTCGGCTTCGACGAGGTGCCGACGCAGCTGGACCTCACCAGCGGGGCGTGGGTGACGAAGCTGACGTCCAGCTAGACGGACAGGACCGGTGGTGCTCGCGTTCATCGCAAAGCGACTCGCGGTCAGCGCGCTCCTCCTGGTGGTCATCAGCCTCCTGGTGTTCGGGCTCCTGCAGCTCAGCCCGGGCTCCGTGGTGACGACCCTGCTGGGAGGGCGCGCGAGCACCCCGGACGCGATCCGCGAGATCACGCAGCGCTACCACCTCGACGACCCGTTCCTCGTGCAGTACGGCCACTGGCTGGGCGGCGCGCTGCACGGGGACCTTGGTCGCTCGACGCAGTCGGGCGCGACGGTCACGAGCGTGATCGGCGATCACCTGCCGGTCACGCTCCAGCTCGTCGGCTTCGCGCTCGCGCTGATCCTGCTGGTCGGGCTGCCGCTCGGGATCCTCAGCGGGCTGCGGCACGGCGGCCGCCTCGACGGCGCGGTCTCCGGCTTCACGATCGTCGCGATGAGCGCGCCGACGTTCAGCCTCGGCATCCTGCTCATCTACGTCTTCGGCGTGAAGCTCGACTGGCTGCCGTCGTACGGCGCGGGCGAGGGCGGCGACCGCCTGCTGCACCTGACGCTGCCGGCGATCACGCTCGCGTGCGGGCTCGGCGGCCTGCTGATCCGGCAGGTGCGCGGGGCGGTGATGGACGTGATGCAGCGCGACTACGTCACGTTCGCGCGGGCGCGCGGCCTCTCGCCCTCGCGCATCCTCGTCCGCTACGCGCTGCGCAACAGCGCCGTGCCGATCATCACGGCGACCGGCCTGCTGACGATCATCGCGCTCTCCGGCGGCGTGCTCGTCGAGCAGGTGTTCTCGATCTCGGGCGTCGGACGGCTGCTCGTCGGATCGGTCAACGCGAAGGACATCCCCGTCGTGCAGGGGCTCGCGCTGACCGTCGCGGCGCTCGTGCTGCTCGTGAACCTGCTCGCCGACCTCGCCGCGCGCCTGCTCGACCCGCGCCTGCGCCAGCGCACGGGGGCCTGACGATGGCGGCTGCCGAGGCGGGCGCGCTCGCGCTCGTCGAGCCCGACGTCTCGCGGCGGCCGTCCGTGCTGACGGCGGCCGCGATGGTCGTCGCGGCGATCGTGCTCGCGTGCGTGCTCGCCGGCGGGTTGCTGGCGCCGGTCGACCCCGAGCAGCAGAACCTCGCGCTCGGCGTGTCCGGGCCGGTGTCCGGGCATCCGCTCGGCACCGACCAGGTCGGCCGCGACGTCCTCTCGCAGGTGATCGCCGGCGCGCGGCCGGCGATCGTCGGCCCGGCGTGCGTCGCGCTCGGGTGCCTCGTGCTCGGCTGCGGGCTGGGCATGCTCGCCGGCTACCGCGGCGGCGCGGTCGACGCCGTCATCAACCGCCTCGCCGACCTCATCTACGCGCTGCCGGCGCTGCTGGTCGCGATCGTCGTGCTGGGCGTCACGAACGGCGGCTACTGGCTGACCGTCGCGATCGCCGTGCTGCTGTCGATGCCCTACCAGATCCGGCTCTCGCGCAGCGCGACGCAGGTGCAGGCGCGGCTGCCGTACGTCGACGCGGTGCGCACGCTCGGCCTGCCGCTCCCGCGCGTGTTGGCGCGCCACATCCTGCCGAACATCGCGCCGACGGTCGTCGCGTCGGTCCTGCTCGACTTCGTCGCCGCGCTGATCGTGTTCGCCTCGCTGCAGTTCCTCGGCCTCGGCGTGGAGGCTGGCAGCCCGGCCTGGGGCACGATGATCGCCGACGGGCAGGCGGTCCTGTTCCTCAATCCGTGGAACTCGGTCGCGCCCGGGATCATGCTGATCCTGACCGCCGTCAGCGTCACGCTGATCGGCGACTGGGCGTTCGCGCACGCCTCGCGGCGGGTGAAGGCGTGAGCGCGCCGTCTGCGGCGCCGCGCGGCGCGCGCGCGCTGCTGGAGGTCGAGGGCCTGACGGTGCGCACGGCGCAGGAGCAGCTGCTCGTGCACGACGTCGGCTTCACGCTCGACCGCGGCGAGGTGATGGGCCTCGTCGGCGAGTCCGGCAGCGGCAAGTCGCTGACCGCGAAGGCGATCGTCGGGCTGCTGCCGAGAGAGCTGCGCGCGCAGGGCGCCGTCGCGCTCGAGGGCGAGGCGCTGCTCGGCGCGCGCGAGCGCGCGCTGCGCGCGATCCGCGGCTCGCGCATCTCGCTGCTGCTGCAGGACCCGTTCACGATGCTCAACCCGCTCCAGACCGTCGGCGTGCACATCGCCGAGTCGCTGCGCGGCCCGCGCGACCGCGCGCGGACCGAGCGCGAGATCGCCCGGCGGCTCGAGGAGGTCGGCCTCGACGCGGCGGTCGCGCGGCGCCACCCGTTCGAGCTCTCGGGCGGCATGGCGCAGCGCGCGGCGATCGCGGCCGCGCTCGCCGGCGACCCGGACCTGCTGATCGTCGACGAGCCGACGACGGCGCTCGACGTCACCAACCAGGAGCGCGTGCTGCGGCTGCTGGCCGCGCTGCGCCGCGGGCGCGGGATGGCGCTGATGCTGATCACGCACGACCTCGACGTCGCCGCGGCGATCTGCGACCGGATGGTCGTCATGTACGCCGGCTCCGTCGTCGAGAACGCGCCGGCGCCCGCCCTGCTCGCCGCCCCGCGCCACCCGTACTCGCTCGGCCTGCTGCTGTCGAGGCCGCCGCTGTCCGCCTACACCGAGCAACTGCGCTTCATCCCCGGCAACGTCCCGAAGGCGAGCGCGGTCACGGACCGCTGCCCGTTCGCCGCCCGCTGCCGCTGGCAGCAGGACCGCTGCATCGCCGGCCGCCCGCCGCTCGACCCGCTCGATCCCGCGCACCTCGTGCGCTGCGTGCGCGCCGGCGAGATCGCCGGCGAGCTGCGGCGCGAGCTCGACGCCGCGGTCGCGCCCGCCGCGCCCCCGCCGCCGCCGGAGGGCGCCCCGGTCGCGCGCGTGCAGGAGGCGGTCAAGACCTACCGCTCGGCCAGCGGACGGCGCGGCGGCGACGCGACGCATGCACTGCGCGGGGTCTCGTTCGAGATCGTCGAGGGCGAGTGCCTCGGCCTCGTCGGCGAGTCCGGCTCGGGCAAGACGACGATCGCGAAGGCGCTGGTGGGGCTGACGCGCGTCGACGGCGGCCGCGTCGAGCTCGCCGGGCTCGACGTGAGCGACTACGGCGCGCTCGGCCGCGCCGAGCGGACGGCCGCGCGCCGCGCGGTGCAGGTCGTCTTCCAGAACCCGTACGCGTCGCTGAACCCGGCGATGAGCGTCGGCGCCGCGCTGCGCGAGGCGCTCGCGGTGCGCGACCCGTCGGCCGCCGGCGCGGCCGAGGCCGAGCGGCTGCTGGCGCGCGTGGGGCTGCCCGGCGCCTACGCGCGCTGCCGCCCGGCCGCGCTGTCCGGCGGCGAGCGCCAGCGCGTCGCGATCGCGCGCGCCCTGGCGGTCCGCCCGCGGCTGTTGATCTGCGACGAGCCGGTCGCCTCGCTCGACGTCTCGATCCAGGCGCAGATCCTCGAGCTGCTGCGCGAGATCCGCCGCAGCGAGGGCACGAGCCTGCTGTTCATCTCGCACGACCTCAGCGTCGTGCGCCAGATGGCGGACCGGATCGTCGTGCTCTACCGCGGCGAGGTCGTCGAGGAGGGGCCGGCCGGCGCCGTGCTCGACACGCCCCGGCACGAGTACACGCGCACGCTGCTGGCCAGCAGCGCGAGCCACACCGGCATCACGGATCGACGTAGATCGTGACCTCGTCGGTGTAGAACTCCTTCGCCGCGCGGCCCTGCTCGTGGGGGCCGAAGCCGCTGCTCTTGATCCCGCCGAAGGGGACGTGCACGTCCGCGCCGGCGGTCTGCGAGTTGACGTGGATCAGGCCCGCCTGCGCCTCCTGCTGGAAGCGCGTCGCGGACGCCAGGCTCGACGTGTAGATGCCGGCCGAGAGCCCGAACGGCACGGCGTTGGCGCGCTCGATCGCCTCGTCGAGCGTCGCGAAGCGGTAGAGCGTCGTGACGGGGCCGAACACCTCCTCGCAGGAGAGGAACGCGTCGTCGGCGACGCCCTCGAACAGCGTCGGCTCGACCACGTAGCCCTCGCCGTCGGCGCGCTCGCCGCCGGCGAGCACCGTGCCGCCCTCCTGCTTGCCGCGCTCGATCGCCTCGAGCACCTCGTCCATCTGCGACGCGTTGACGAGCGGGCCGACCTCGACCTCCGGGTCGAGCGGGTCGCCGACGCGCCCGCGCTCGATGCGCGCGAGCAGCGCGGAGCGGAAGGCGTCGTGGACCTCGTCCTGGACGTAGATCCGCCGCGTCGCGGTGCACTTCTGGCCGGCCGACCAGAAGGCGCCCGCGTAGGCCGCCTCGGCGGCGCGCTCGAGGTCGGCGTCGGCCATCACGATCAGCGGGTTGTGGCCGCCCATCTCCAGCTGCACGCGCTTGCCGAGCGCGATCGCCTCGTCGCGTACGCCGTGCCCGGTCGCGACCGAGCCGGTGAACGAGATCGCGCGCACGGCGGGATGGCGCACGAGCGCCGCGCCGACGCGCGAGCCTCTGCCGGTCAGCACGTTCAGCACGCCCGGCGGCAGCCCCGCCTCGGCGAACGCGGAGGCGACGTGCAGGCCGGTCAGCGGCGACTCGTAGGCGAGCTTGAGCACCACCGTGTTGCCGTAGATCAGCGCCGGCGCGAGCTTCCAGATCGGGATCGCGAGCGGGAAGTTCCACGGCGTGATCAGCGCCACCACGCCCAGCGGCCGGCGGCGCGTGGAGACCTGCGCGCCGCTCGCCGCCTGCTCGAAGTGCTCGCCGACCGGGCCGAACGCCTCGCTGGCGGCAAAGCGCAGGATCTGCGCCGCGCGGCCGGCCTCGCCGCGCGCCTCACGCAGCGGCTTGCCCATCTCGATCGACATGTCGCGCGCGACCTCGTCGGCGCGCATCGCGAGGATCGCCGCGGCCGCCTCGAGGTGGGCGGCGCGTCTGGCGATCGGCAGCGCCGCCCAGTCGCCGAAGGCCGCCTGCGCGGCCGCGACGGCGGCCTCGGCGTCGGCCTCGGTCGAGGCGGCGAACTCCCCGAGCGTCTCGGAGGGCTGCGCCGGGTTGACCTTCGTGTAGGTCTCGCCGGAGGCCGGCGGGCGCCACTCGCCGCCGAGGTAGTTGAGGCCGGTCGCGCCGGCGGAGACGTCGGCGAGCTTCGTCATCTGGAACTCCTCATCTCGGGCCGCGCCCCGCGCGCCCCGCTCACGCGGGGACGGGCACATCGGCGGTCAGCACCTCGGGCGCGCCGTCGGTGATCAGGACGTTGTTCTCGATGCGGATGCCGCCGAAGTCGAGCATCCGCTCGACGCGATCCCAGTCGACCGCGTCGCGGTGGCGCGCGCGCCGCTCCGGATCGCGGAGCAGCGCGGGCACGAAGTAGATCCCCGGCTCGACCGTCAGCACCTGGCCGGGCACGAGCTCGAGGTCGATGCGGGCGGCGGCGGACTCGTCGTCGGCGGTCGCGGCGCGCGTGCGCAGCAGCTCGCCGGTGTCGCGCACGCCGAGGCCGACCATGTGGCCGACGCCGTGCGGGAAGAAGAGGAAGTCCGCGCCCTGCTCGACGAGCGCCTCCGGCTCGCCGCGCAGCAGGCCGAAGGCGACGAGCCCCTCGGCGACGACGAGCGCGGCCTCGCGGTGGACCTTGGTCCAGCGCGCGCCGGCGGTGCAGCGGCGCGTGGCCGCCTCCCCGGCGGCGCGCACGATCGCGACCAGCTCCGCCTGCTCGGGCGTGAAGCGCCCGGAGACTGGATACGTGCGCGTGACGTCGCTCGCGTAGGCGCGGTACTCGGCGCCGGCGTCGATCAGCACGAGCTCGCCGTCGGCGAGCCGCTTGTCGGTCGGCGGGAAGTGCAGCACGGCCGAGTTGGGGCCGCTGCCGACGATCGTGTCGTAGGCGACGAACGCGACCCCGCGGCGCCGGAAGGCCGTCTCGATCACGAGCTGCAGCTCGCGCTCGCTGCGTCCGGCCTCGATCTGCGGGACGACCTCGGCGAACGCCTCGCGTGTGATCTGCTCCGCGCGGCGCATGCGCGCAAGCTCGAGCGCGTCCTTCGGCCGGCGTACGCGGTTGAGCCCGGCGCGCACGTCGCGGTCGAGCTGCTGCTCGGCCGGCGCGCCGGCGCCGGGGGCGCCGAGCCGCGCGATCGGACGGCCCTCGCGCGCGGCGAGCCAGCCGGACAGCTCGGGCAGCGGCGTGCCGTCGGACCCGCCCGCGCCGCCGCCCTCCCACAGCAGCTCGTGCTCGGTCGTGGGGGCGACGAAGTCGGTCCAGCCGTCCTGGGGGTCGAACGCGAGCACGCCGCTGGGCCGCTCGCGGTCGGTCAGGTACAGGTACTCGGCGTGCGCGCGGAACGGGTACGTCTGGTCGCCGCGGCCGGGGACCGCGATCCGCTCCCCCGCGTGGATGAGCACCAGCTCGCGGTCGAGCCCCCATGCGGCGGCGGCCGCCTCGCGGCGGCGCTCGAGGAAGCTCGCGAGCCGGGCCTCCTCCTCCGGCGCGCTGTCAGTGCTCGGCGTCACCGCGCCTGAACTCCGCCGTCAGCTCGTCGAGCGCCGCGACGAGCGCGGGGTCGAGCGGCTGCTCGGCCGCCGCCAGCGCATCCTTGAGCTGCTCCGGGCGGCTGGCGCCGACGATCGCCGAGGTCACCTGCGGCCGCGCCAGCACCCACGCGATCGCGAGCTGCGCGCACGACATCCCCGCCTCGGCCGCGTGCCGGTGGACGCCCTCGACCGCGGCGAACATCGGCTCGTGCCAGTAGCGGTCGCGGTAGAGCTTGGAGGTCGCCTCGTTGACGAAGCGGGCGGCCGTGATGCCGTTGCCGTCGGGCTCGTACTTGCCGCTGAGGAAGCCGCCCGCGAGCGGGTTGTACGGCAGCACGGCGACGTCCTCCTCCTCGCACACGCGGAACAGCTCCCGCTCAGGCTCTCGGAACAGCAAGTTGTAGCGCGGCTGCACGGAGACGAAGCGCTCCCAGCCGCGCAGCTCCGAGCGCCCGAGCGCGCGCGCGACCTCGTAGGCGTAGAAGTTCGAGCAGCCGACGTAGCGCACCTTGCCGCAGCGCACGAGGTCGTCGAGCGCCGACAGCGTCTCGTCGATCGGGGTCGCGCGGTCGGGCTTGTGCAGCTGGAAGAGGTCGATGTAGTCGGTCTGCAGGCGCCGCAGCGACGCGTCGACCGCGTCCATCAGGTGCTTGCGCGAGTTGCCCTGCTGCCACGCCGCGGGACCGGTCGGGTAGCCGGCCTTCGTCGCGATCACGAACTCGTCGCGGCGCGGCTTGAGCCACGCGCCGACGATCTCCTCGGTGCCGCCGCAGCCGTTCGTGTGCGACCCGTCGCTCGGGTACACGTCGGCGGTGTCGATGAAGTTGACGCCGCCCTCGGCCGCCGCGTCGAGGATCGCGAACGCCTGCTCGCGATCGACCTGCGCGCCGAAGTTCATCGTGCCGAGGCACAGCCGCGAGACGCGCAGGCCGGTGGGGCCAAGGTGGGCGAGCTCCATGGGCGGCAGTCTCATCAATGCGGCGCGCCGCGGCACGCATTCCGTACCGCAGAGCGGAACGGCCGCAGCGGCGGCCGATCCGCTACAGCACCTTGCTGAGAAACGAGCGCGTCCGCTCCTGCTGCGGGTTCTCGAAGATCTGGCTCGGCGGACCCTGCTCGACGATCCGCCCTTCGTCCATGAACACGATCTGGTCGGCGACGCGGCGCGCGAAGCCGATCTCGTGCGTGACGACGATCATCGTCGTTCTCGTCGCCGCCAGGCGCACCATCACGTCGAGCACCTCGCCGACGAGCTCGGGGTCGAGCGCGGAGGTCGCCTCGTCGAACATCATCACGCGCGGCGAGAGCGCGAGCGCGCGGGCGATCGCCACGCGCTGCTGCTGGCCGCCCGAGAGCTGAC
>Ga0070692_10000453_pt1 | contig 12495 bp, 14 predicted proteins | sample KBSK1102metaG_FD_64675 | JGI IMG/M metagenome (GOLD analysis project Ga0070692, IMG submission 64675) | Corn, switchgrass and miscanthus rhizosphere microbial communities from Kellogg Biological Station, Michigan, USA - KBS K1-10-2 metaG | ecosystem: Host-associated > Plants > Roots >...
GCGATCGCGAGTTGAACGTCGCTCAGAGCGTTTCCCATGAGGCCGCCCGGTCGAACTACGGCTTCGGCGTTTCCTCGAAGCCGATCAGGCGGCGGAAGAACCCGCGCCGCTCCGGCTCGCGCTTGACGAGGAGCTGCTCCAGCTCGCCGCGGTCGAAGAAGATTCCTTCGCAGGACGAGCACTTCTCGACCTCGATGTCCGAGATGTTCTCGAGGTTCATGTCGCTGCCGCACTTGGGGCACTTGCGCCAGTGGGCGCGCCGCCGCTCCTCGGACTCGGCGGACTCTTTATCGCGCTCCGCGCGTTCACGCCGCTTCCGCGCGGCCTCGATCATCGCGGCCTCGTTGTGGTGGAACCAGTCGTCCTCGCGCCCTTTTCGGATGTCTTCGGTATCGAATGCCATGGCGGGATTCTAGGCTAACGCCCTACCTCAGCAGGTCTTCCAACGCCGCCGACGCGTCGGTCTTCGCGTCGCGGTACTTCACGATCACGGGCGTCTGGAGCGAGAGACCCCACTCCTTCCCCTTCCCGTCCCGGATCGCCCGGGCGCCGGGCACCACGACCGCGCCCGCCGGAATCTCGAGCGGCCGTCCCGGCGCGCGGCGGTACTCCTCGCCGCGCACCACGTCGTAGACCGGCGTCCCGCCCGTGAGGATCGTGCCCGCCGCGATCACCGCGCGCTCCCGCACGATCGCCCCCTCGTAGATGCCGCAGTTGCCGCCGACGAGGACGTCGTCCTCGATCACCACCGGCAGCTCGCCCACCGGCTCGAGAACGCCGCCGATCTGCGCTCCCGCCGAGACGTGCACCCGGCTCCCGATCTGCGCGCAGGAGCCGACGAGGACGTGCGAGTCGAGGAGCGTGCCGTCCCCGATCCAGGCGCCGACGTTGACGTAGGACGGGGGCATGATCGTGACCCCGCGCCCGAGATAGCAGCCGTCGCGGACTGCCGTCCCGCCCGGCACGATGCGGACGCCGGAGTCGGGCGCCACCGCCTTCAGCGGAAACGTGTCCTTGTCGAAGAACGGGAAAGGAGACTCGAGCGGTCGGACGATCTCGCCGAGCCGGAACCCCAGCAGGATCCCCTGTTTCACCCAGGTCGCGACGACCCAGCGGTCGCCTTCCCTCGCGGCCGCGCGGATCGAGCCGTCGTTCAGCCCGGCTTTGAGCTCCTCGAAGATCCGGCGCAGCTCGGCCGGCGGCTGTTCGTCCGGGTTCGCCGCCGCCGCCCCGATCGAGCGGGCGAGGTTCGAGTAGTCGCGCGCCACGGAGAAGCGCCGCTACCGGGCCGCGGCCTTCTTCGGGAGGAGCTTCAGTCCGCCGATCAGCTTCTCGATCCGCCGCCGCGTGTCGTCGCGCACCGGCACGAGCGGCAGCCGGAGCGTGTCGCCGCAGCGCCCCATCGCGGAAAGCGCCGCCTTCGCGGGCCCCGGGCTCGACTCCCAGAAGTTCATTTCCATGAGCGGCAGGTACTTCCGCTGGAGCTTGCGGGCTTCGTCCCACCGGCCCTCGAGGGCCGACCTCACGAGTGCGCTCATCTCTGCCGGAATCTCGTTCGAGGCCACCGAGATCAATCCCCGTCCGCCGAGCGCGAGAAGTGCGAGAGCCGTCGAGTCCTCGCCGGAGAAAACGACGAAGTCCTCCGGGAGCGCCGTCATGAGACGCGCGATCTTCCCGAAGTTGGGGGACGCCTCCTTCAGGCCGACGATGCGCGGGATCTCGGCGAGCCGGAGGATGGTGTCGACGTCCATGTCGGTCCCGGTCCGCGTCGGAACGTTGTAGACGATCATCGGGAGGTCCGCCGCCTCCGCGATCGCGGAGAAGTGCCGCACGAGCCCCTCCGGCGAGGGACGGTTGTACATCGGGGACACCGAGAGGATTCCGTCGGCGCCGGCGTCGACCGCGTCACGCGCCCAGAAGACCGCCTTCGCCGTGTGGTTGCCTCCGGCGCCTGCGATGACCGGGACCCGGCCGCCCGCGGCCTTCACGACGGCGGCCGTGACGACCTTCCGCTCATCGCCCGACAAAGTCGCCGACTCTCCGGTCGTCCCGCACGGCACGAGGAAGTCGATCCCCGAGGCGATCTGCCACTCGACGAGCTTCGCCAGCGAGCGGAAGTCGATCCGCCCCTTGTCGTCGAACGGCGTGACGAGCGCCGTTCCGCATCCCTTCCAGTCCACGCGATACGCGGCTTCCGCCATCAGTGCGCCTCCCCGAGCAGCTCCCCGAACTCGAAAACTCCCTGCCGTCCCGCGACCCGCTCCGCCGCCCAGACCGCGCCCCGCGCGAAACCGGCCCGTCCGCGGGCGCGGTGGATCAACTCGACTTCGTCCTCCGGCGACTCGAAGACCAGGCGATGCAGCCCGGGCACGGTCCCGGCGCGGATGCTCGCGATCGGCGGTTTCTGCCCGGACTCCAACTCCACGATCGCGGCGATCTTCCGCGCGGTGCCGGACGGCGCGTCCCTCTTTTCGGCGTGGTGCTCCTCGACCAGGTAGGGCGCGTATCCCGCCGGCGGAAAGAGCGACGCCGCCTGTTTCGCGAGGTCGAAAAAGTGGCGGACGCCGACCGAGAAGTTCGCGGCGTGGACGAGCGCGCCGCCCCCCGCGCGGAACGCCTGGGTAATCCGCGGGAGGTCGCGGTCCCACCCGGTCGTCCCGCAGACGACCGTCGCCCCGGCGGCCGCCATCGCCGTGAGATTCGCGGGAGCCGCGGCCGGGTGGGTGAACTCGAAGACGACGTCGGCCCCGGACAGCTTCTCGGGGGTCAGCGCCGCGCCGCCGGCGTTCTCGCGCGAGTCGAGCTTCCACACGACGTCGTGACCCCGCCGGGAAGCCATCTCTTCGATCTCCGCGCCCATCTTGCCGGCTCCGACGATGCCGAAGCGCATGAGGAGAAGCTATCAGCTTTCGAAGAACTCGCGGTGGAGTCGCCGCACCACCCCTTCCACGTCCCGCTCCTCCACCACGAACGACACGTTCCGCCGCGACGCCCCCTGCGAAATCATCAGCACGTTGACGTCCTCGATCGTTCGAAAGATCCGGGCCGCGAGACCCGGCGTGAACTTCAGGTCCTGGCCCACGAGACACACGAGGGCCCGGTCGCGCGCGATCTCGACGTGCGCGAGCCGCTCGAGGTCCCGCCGGACCTCCGGAAGGCGGGAGAGGTCGTCCACCGTGACCGACACCGAGATCTCGGAGGTCGACACCATGTCGACCGGCGTCTCCCAGCGCGCGAACACGTCGAAAAGCGTCCGCAGGAAACCGGACGCCATCAGCATGCGGCTCGTGACGACGTCGACGGTCGCGATCCCCTTCTTGAAGGCGATCGACCGCACCCCGCGCCCCTCGGAGCCGGCTTCCGCGCGGATCTCGGTACCCGGAAAATCCGGGCGGCGGGAGTTCTTCACCCGCACCGGTATCCCCTTCTCGATCGCGGGGGAAAGGGTCAGAGGGTGGAGGACGCGCGCGCCGAAGTACGCCAGCTCGGACGCCTCCTCGAACGAGATGGTCTCGATCGGCCGGGCGCCCGGGACGATCCGCGGGTCGGCCGTCATCATGCCGTCGACGTCGGTCCAGATCTCGACCGCGGCCGCTCCGAGCGCCGCCCCGAACAGCGCGGCGGTGTAGTCGGATCCGCCCCGGCCCAGCGTCGTGGTCGCGCCCGCGTGGCTGGCGCCGATGTATCCGCCGGCCACCGGGATGTGGCCGTTCGCGCAGATCGGACCGAGCTTTTCCTGCACGCGTCGCTCCGTCTCCTGAACGTCCGGCTGGGCGCGGCCGAACCGGTCGTCGGTGACGACGAGCTCGCGGGAGTCGACCCGGACCGCCGGGAGAGATCGGGCGGCGAGCGCCCGGGCGACGACGCTTCCGGCGGTCATCTCGCCGTGCGCCAGGAAGTGGTCGCGCCCCGCGCCCGGCACCGAGCGGAGGACCGCCACGGCGCGGGCCATCCGCGCGAGCTCCTCGAAGTACGGAGCCACGTCCCGTTCGACGGACGCCGCGTCCGCTCCGAAGAAGTCGCGGAGCACCCGCTCGGTGTCCCGCTGCATCCGGGAGAGACTCGTCAGGGCCCGGGTCTCCTCTCCGGCCGCGGCCAGCTCGAGCGCCTCGACCAGCCGGTCGGTCGTGTCCCCCATCGCGGAGACCACCACGACCGGCCGCTCCGCCTGCGACCTCGCGACGATGGCGCAGAGACGCTCGAGGGCCGCGGCGTCTTCGAGAGAGGTGCCGCCGAACTTCTGGACGAGCACGAACGCGTGTGGTCAGCCGTCCGCCGACGGCTTCACTTCAAGAGTCCCCGCGCGACGGCGAGCTCCGCGTTCAAGATCGACGCTCCGGCCGCGCCGCGGACCGTGTTGTGCCCGAGGACCGTGAACTTCCAGTCGAGGACCGGGCAGCTCTTGAGACCGCCGATGACCGCGCACATCCCGTTCTCGACGTCGACGTCGCGCCGCGGCTGGGGGCGACTCGGCTCGTTCCGGTAGAGGACGGGCCGCGGAGGCGCCGACGGCAGCGCCGCGACCTCATCGCCGCCGCGGAAATCCCGCCACGCCGCCTCGATCTCCTCCGCCGACGCTTTCCGTGCGAGGCCGACCGAGATGGACTCCGTGTGGCCGTCTTCCACCGGGACGCGGTTGGTCATTGCCGAAACGACGAGGGGCGCCGGGCCCGCGAGGCCGTCCCGCGCTCCGCCCAGGATCTTCGCGACCTCCCGCTCGATCTTCTCGGCCTCGCCCGGTATGTCCGGGATCACGTTGCCGAGGATGTCGAGGGACGCGACCCCGGGATAGCCCGCGCCGGAGACCGCCTGCATCGTCGTGACGAATGCCTTCTCGACGCCGAACGCGGCCTCGAGCGGCGCGAGCGCCATCGATACGAATATGGTCGAGCAGTTGGCATTCGTCACGAGCGCGCCGCTCCAGCCGCGGCGCTCGCGCTGGCGTCCGAGGAGCGCGAGGGAGTCCGGGTTGATCTCGGGGATGAGGAGGGGAACGTCCTCGTCCATCCGGTGCGCCGACGCATTGGAGAAGACGAAGACGCCGCTCCTCGCGAAGAACGGCTCCACGTCCCGAGCGATGGCAGCGTCCAGGGCCGAGAAGACCGCGCGGCACGGAAGCTCCTCGCCGACGGATCGGACCTTGAGCGAGGCGAGGTGTTCCGGGAGGGCAGACGGCAGCCGCCATCTCGAGGCTTCGCCGTAGGAACGGCCGGCGGAACGCTCGGAGGCCGCGAGGGCGGTCACCGTGAACCAGGGGTGGTTGGCGAGGCGCTCGACGAACCGCTGGCCCACGGTGCCGGTCGCGCCGAGAACGCCGACCGGGATCTTTCCGTTCGAAGCCGTCATCGCGCCGAGTGTAACCGCGGAGACGCGCCCTTATAATCGGAAGGTTCTCGAAGCGAAAAATGAGCTCTCCCCCGCCGCTCCCCCGATGCCCGCGTTGCAATCGCACGCTCGCCGCGTGGCGGCTTGCGCATTGCGTGTACTGCGGGGAGACCTTCCCGCCCGACCTGAAGGAGGGCTTCCAGGAGCCCGAAGCCCTCAAGTGGGTGGAGCGTCCGGCGATCCCGATCGACGCGGCCCGCCAGCTCGAGGTGATGAAGGTGCTGCCGTGGGAGGCGAAGAAGAAGAGGCTGCACCCCGCGCTCCTCTTCCTGGCCGGTTTCTCGTTCGCCGCCTTCGCGGCGATCTTCGTGATGCTCTTCCTGATGATGCGCAACTCGATGCCGTCGATCGGCATCCTCGTCCTCATCGTCGGCGCCGTCTTCCTGGGATACCTGGTGATGGCGTTCCGGCGCGTGTACCGCCGCGGACAGTCCTAGCCGTCATCGCCATCCGGGCGTGAAAAAGCCCCGGTTTCCCGGGGCTCGAGGACCGGTAATCCGCCGCGGTCAGACGACGGGGCGACCTTGAATCAGCCGGATGATGAGAACGACCACCGCGATCACGAGGAGAATGTGGATGAAGCCGCCCATGGTGTAGCCCGAAATCAAACCCAGGAGCCATAGAACCAGCAGGATGATGAAAATGGTCCAGAGCATGGTGTCGTCTCCTCCTTTAAGTTCGAGCCACCGGAGGCAGCCCAAAGCCTACAGCGAAGCTCGTGCCAGATTGGCCGCCGCCTGCGCCCGGATACCGCTCCCGTCCCTGCCCCGGAGGGGGGTTCCGAAGCCTTGAGCACACCCCTGAAAAACCCGGCCGACCTCGTCGCCCGGCTCGAGCTCGTCGAACCCGAGCGCGTCCTGCTCGTCGATACGCCGGTGGAGCTGTCCGGGCTGATCGAGAGAGCGCGCCCGGCCTCCCGCACGACGCTCGGGGCGGACGGCGACGCCCTCCGTTCGGTGAAGGAGAAGTTCGACGCCATCCTCGTCTGGCGGGAGGATCGCGGCGGTTCCCGCGCGGTCTTCGACGCCGCGCTCAAGAGGCTCGAGGCCGGCGGCGCGATCTGGGTCGTGACGGCGCTCCGGAAGGTCCGGGGTCCCGTGACTCCCGCCGTTCACCGGCTGGAGCTTTCGGACCTCGTCAAGGGATTCGGAAAGGACGGCCTGACTTACGAGCGCGAGGTCCGTGTGTCCGCGTGGAACGTGGCCTACAGATTCCGGAACACGGGACAGGGGACAGGGGACACGAAAAAAAAGAAGGGCTGAGGTCGAGGTCCTTCGAGGCCCGACTACTCGACGTACGGGAAGAACCTCGCGGTCACGCGGAAAAAACGGCCCGACGTCGGATCGACCGTGAGCTGGCACCGGGTCACCTCGACGGTCGTCGAGAATGCGACGCCCGGCGCCTTCAGGCTCACGGGGTAGCGCGTCGCGACCTTCAGCGGAGAGTTGAAGTCGAAGCGGACCCCGGTCGGCGTCACCTCGAGAACCTGCCGCGCCGTCTCCCACCGGACTTTGAGCTCGTACTGGTCGGCCTTCGGCCTCTTGGCCTGCTTCCCGGAGTCGCTTCCGCGCGAAGGACGATCGCCCGTCGGCCGCGAGGGCCGGTCTCCGGCGGTGGGTGGTTCGGTCTTTCGATCTGCCATCGGTTCGTTCGGGAAGGGCCGGTAGCTCACGGATCCCCTCCACTCCCTAGCAAAACTTACCGCAGGATATTCCTCGCGGATCGCCCGCCCCGGATTTTGTCCGGTTTTCGTCGATCAGGAGGCTTTCGCGAGCGAGGCCGCCAGCCGGATCGCGGCCTGCATCCCCTGCTTTTCCCGCACGGTCCGGACGCGCGCCTTCTCGGCGGGCTTCAGCCGGCGGACGTATCCCATGTACTTTCCCTGGAGGCGACGCAGCGCGCGGACCTTCGGAGAGATCGCGACGCGGCGCTTCCCGGTCGCGCGGCGCGCTCCCGCGGCGCGACGGCCCGACCCCGATCCGCCTCCCATTCCCTCGAGGCTCGCGAGCCGCTCGCGCAGATCCGCGATCTCTTTCGATCGTCCATTCAACACGGCTTTGACCTGGTTCTGGCGAACTCTCCCCTGAGACATCAGAGACTGAAGCACATAGTGAGACTCGGCGGGGGTCATCCTCATCGTTGTTGTCCTCTTAGAGAAGTCTTGTCACGGGTTTCATTGCAGGGCCGCGAGTGTACAGCAAGGGTCCACATGCGGCCTTCCACTATTTCTTACGCGCGCTTCCCGCGGTTGCTTTCTGTTTCAATGGCGGCTTCTTCGCTGCCGCCGCTTTTGCGGCTCGGGGCAGAAGGCCGAGGACGACGTCCGGACGGATCGTCTTGCCCTCGGTCATGACGTACGCGCGGTGCACGATGTTGCGCAGCTCGCGGACGTTGCCCGGCCAGTCGTAGCCGAGCAGCAACTCCAGCGCCTTGGAATCCCATCCCACGACTCCCGAGCGTTCCTGCTCCTCGATCATCTTCCGGAAATGCTCGGCCAGAAGCGCAATGTCTTCGGAGCGCTCGGCGAGCGTCGGGAGCCGGAGCGGGAAGACGTTCAGCCGATAGTAGAGATCCTCGCGCAGCTTCTTGTGCTTGATGGCGTCGTGGGGATCCCGGTTCGTGGCGGAGATGAGGCGGACGTCGACCTTGAGTTCCTGCGAGCCGCCGACGCGCCGCAGCGTCCGGTCCTCCAGGACCCGCAGCAGCTTCACCTGCAGCTCCGAGCCCATTTCGGTGATCTCGTCCAGAAAGAGAGTTCCGCCCGCGGCTTCTTCGAAGTAGCCCATGCGCCGCTTGTCGGCTCCGGTGAACGACCCGCGCTCGTGGCCGAAGAGCTCGCTCTCGATCAGGGTCGGTGAGATCGCGCCGCAATTGAAGGCCACGAAGGGCTTTGCCGCGCGCCGCGAGAGCCGGTGGATCGTGCGCGCCGCAACCTCTTTGCCGCTGCCGGAGGCGCCCGTGATCAGGACGGGCGCGTTCGACTTCGCGACCCGGCGGATGATGTCGAAGATCTGCGTCATGACGGGCGACCGTCCAACGAGGTCTCCGAGGCGGCCGGTTTCCTGCAGCTCGGCCCGAAGCGTCTCGACCTCGCTCTCCAGGCGGCGGCGGTCGGCCAGCCGGTTGAAAACGACCTCGAGCTGCGTCGGACGCAGCGGCTTCAGCAGGTAGTCGACGGCGCCCGCCCGGAGGGCCTCGATGGCGTTGTCGATCGATCCCTGGCCGGTGATGACGATTCCCTCCCGATCCGGATCGCTCTCGCGGGCGGCGCGCAGGATCTCGATCCCATCGCCATCGGGCAGGTGGATGTCGACGATCAGGAGACGCGGATCGAATTCCTCGACGGCCTTTGCGGCGTCCTTGACGGTTCCGACGGAGCGGGTTTCGCCGCCCAGGTCTTTGACCGACTCCTCGAGTCCTTTTCGAGTGGCCAGGTCGTCTTCAACGATGAGAACCTTCAAGTCGGTTCCTCCGGAAGTTGGAGAATCGCGGAAACGCGATCCCCCTCTTGGGCCAGCTGAACGCCGCCACCGGCGTCGGCCGCGTACAACCGCGCGCGGGCGAGCCCCATTCCCCAATTCTTTCCGGCACCCGCCGTCCGCGGGGCGAACAGCTTCTCGACGTCGTCGCCCGAAAGACGGCCCAGGTTCTCGATGCGCACGCGCAGATCACCACCCACGCGCTCGCGAACCACGGCGACGGAACCCGGAGCGGATTCGAGCGCGTTGACCACGAGCGCGGTGAGCGCCTCGGCGAGTCGCCTTCGGTCGCCGTTCGCGCGGCCTCCGGTCTCCCCGCGGATCGAAACCCCATCGCCCGCGAAGCTCCGAAGGCTTTCCTCGACCCACTCGTCGAACGAAAAAGTCTCGGGGTGCTCGGGTCGCGCGAGCAGGAGTTCCCTCCCTTTCTCGAAGAGATCGAATGCCCGTGCGAGCTCCGACTTCGCCGTCTCCAGCGACTCGGCAGGATCCTGCCCGCGCGCGTGACGCCGGCTGGCGCCTTCGAGATGCAGCGATACCGCCGAAAGCGGGGTCGCGAGGTCGTGAAAGAAAGAGCGCAGAAACTGCCGTCGGGCAGAGGCTGCGCGATCGTCCGGATCGTGCATCAACTCGGCATCCTTTGTGCTACAAACAGCGGCACCGACGGGTTCATCGTATGTCAAACGCCGCACGCTCCGAAGATGCCCGGGTCGACCTCCGCCGCCCGTTCTCGCCGGTCCGGTCCTCGCTCAAGACCCGCCTGAAGGTCCTGGCATTCACCGGGCTCGCGATCATCGCGGCGTGGCTCTACTACACGGTCAACCAGGTCCTGACGATGCACGACGTCACGCGCGACATCCAGCGGACGACGGATCTCCGCGAGCGCGTGGGCGATGCAAAGAACGCGTTGGGCGAAGCGGAGGACGCTCTCGACCGATACACGCAGGGGGGCGAGGGATACGACCTCTCGCGGCATCACGCAAGCCGGACGACTCTTCGCGCGGCGCTCGGCGCGATCCGCCGCCGCGTCCTGACCGAGAGCTCGCGCGGCGCGCTCGAGCGTGCCGAAGCCTCCGAAGAAATCTACTCGCGGGCGGCGGACCGCGCGATCTCGCGTTGGGCGCCGGGAAGTCCCGCCGCCGCACGGCAGGTTCGCGACGACGTCGTCGAGCCCGCGGCCGGGACTCTCCGCGACGTCCTGATCGACCTCGAGAATCGGTTCGGGCAGGCCGAAGCCATCGCGGAGGGACGTCTCCAGGGCGCGCGCGACTCCGCGACCGCGGCGCTCGTGATCCTCGCGGCGCTCATCGTCGCGGGCTTCCTCTGGTTTCTGACCGACGTGGATCGCCACATCCTCGCGCCGGCCGTCTCCGCGGCTCGCGCGCTCGGAGATCTGGCGTCGGATCGCGAGCCCCCGAAGCTGTTCGAAGCGTCCAGCGACGAGGTCGGCGAGCTCGGACGCCAGTTCAACCGGGCCGCCGCGGCTTATGCCGAACGGGCGCGCGCGCTGGCCGAGCGCGACATACAGGCGTCAGTGAACGAAGTCCTCGCGGCGGCGGCGACGGTCAACGACCTCGAGGGCTTCGGCTCGAAGATCCTGGAAACCGTGGTTTCGGTCACGGGCGCATCGTCGGCGCTGCTCTATCTGCCGGAGCCGGGCGGCGCATACAGTCCGCGGAGGGCGATCGGGTGGACTCCCGGAGAAGACGGCGTGGGACCCGAGGAAGCGCGGCGGGCGGCCGCCGAAAAGAAGCCGATCTTCGTTTCCGTCGGCGCGTCGACGCCGACCATCAACGTGTTCGACGGTCGGATCCTCCCGCGGGAAAGCGTTCACGTGCCGCTCATCTACTTCGACCACGTCGTGGGCGTCCTCGCCCTCGGATCCGCGCAATCCTTCAGCCCCAGCGCCCGGAACGTGGTCGTGGCGATCGCCCCGAGCCTCGCGGTCGCTCTCGCGAACGCCGCTGCGAACGAGCGGGTCGCCGAGCAGACCCGTCGGCTTTCGGAGCAGAACGAGCTGCTGGAGGAACAGCGCAGCCGCATCGCCCGGGCGAACCGGGAGTTGCAGCGCGCGTCCGAGCTGAAGGATCGTTTTCTCGCGTCGGTGTCCCACGAGCTCCGGACGCCGATGACCGTCATCCTGGGGTTCACGGCCGCGCTGCTGAAAGGGGGTCAGGGCAGCCTGAACCCGCAGCAGCGTGAGAGCCTGGAACGCGTCCAGCGGAACGCCAAGCTCCTGCTCGGTCTGATCAACGACGTCCTGGATATCTCCAAGATCGAGGCGGGAAAGGTCGAGGTCCACCGGCAGCGGATCTTTCTCCCGACGCTCGCCCGCCAGATCGAGGCGGACTACCACGGGGCCGCGCAGGCGAAAGGGCTGTCCTTCCGATGCGAGACCGCGCCCGGCATCGAAACCGTGACGAGTGATCCGGAGAGGGTGATGCAAATCCTCGCCAACCTGGTCGGCAACGCGCTGAAGTTCACGGAGCGCGGGTCGATCACGGTGCGGTTCGAGCCGCGTGAGGAAGACGCCTGGGCGATCGTGGTGACCGACACGGGCATCGGTGTTCCTCTGGAAGAGCAGAACACGATCTTCGAGGAGTTCCGCCAGGGGGAGGCGGCCGAGCACCGGGGCCGGGGCGGCACCGGGCTGGGGCTCGCGATCGTGAAGAAGATCGCGGCGGTCCTCGGCGGCACGGTCGAGATCCGCAGCGCCGCCGGAGAAGGCTCCCGCTTCACGGTCGTTCTTCCCCGCAAGCTCCCGGCGGACGACGCGGCGTCCGCGAAGGCGGCAGAGGTCGAGGAGTGGCACGCGGCGCAACCGCAGTCGGGCCGGAGCGTCCTGGTCGTGGACGACGACGAGGGCGTCCGGCGATTGTTCGCCTACGAGCTGATTGGACTCGGAATTCGAGTCCTCGAGGCGAAGGACGGCCGAACCGCCGTCGAGATCGCCACGGCCGAAAAGCCGGATGCGATCCTCCTCGACGTGCTGATGCCGGGCGTGGACGGATGGGAAACGCTGCGGCTCCTGAAGCAGCGGCCGGAGACGCGGAACATCCCCGTCGTCATCCTTTCGGTCGTCGACAACCGTGCCTTCGGGCTCTCACTGGGAGCGTTCGACTACCTGGTCAAGCCGGTCGACGTGTCGGCCCTCGTCGACAGCCTGTCACGGGCGGGTGTGCTCGCGAACCGCGGGCATCTCCTCGTCGTGGACGACGATCCCGACGTCCGCAACCTTCTCGCTCAGGGGCTCGTGAGCGCGGGCTATCGCGTTCAGAGCGTCGAAGGGGGATCGGAGGCACTCGAGGCGATGGCGCGGGACCGTCCGAGCGCCGTCTTGCTCGACCTGATGATGCGGCCGCCCGACGGGTTCGAAGTCCTGATCCGGATGCGCGAGGACCCGGCCCTCGAGGGGATCCCGGTCATCATCGTCACCGCGAAGGACCTGACGGCGAAGGACCACGAGATCCTCCGCGGGGCGGCTCAGCGGGTGATTCGCAAGGCCTCCGACCCCTCGCGGCTCGTGGCGGAGGTCCTCCGGGCGGTCGAGGAAGAGAAGACCGCGTGAGGGCCCGCATCCTCGTCGTCGAAGACTCGCCCGACATCCGGGTCCTGATCCAGATGCTTCTCG
>Ga0070692_10000454_pt1 | contig 12482 bp, 9 predicted proteins | sample KBSK1102metaG_FD_64675 | JGI IMG/M metagenome (GOLD analysis project Ga0070692, IMG submission 64675) | Corn, switchgrass and miscanthus rhizosphere microbial communities from Kellogg Biological Station, Michigan, USA - KBS K1-10-2 metaG | ecosystem: Host-associated > Plants > Roots >...
GCAGCACGTCGGCAAGCCGGGTGGCTCTCGCAAGCGCGACGGGCGACGCGGTGCCCGAGCCCTCGCCTCTCCCCTCGACGGCAGCCGCGCCCGGGCCGAAGGACCACGAGGGGGAGGGAGCGGCGGTGGCTTCGGCCAGAGCGCTCTCCGCCCCGGGGACCGGCGGCCGCAGCGGCAGCCCAGTCGCATCAGCCGGCACGCCGATCGGGCGGGTGGCGCGGGTGAGGACGATTCCGCGAGCCTGCTCGCGGGACGCCTCACCCGGCGACAGGACCCGCCCGCCAACGGGCTCGGGCTCAGCCGAGCCGGCAGCGGCGCCCGGAGCAGCGGCGGCGGCAGCAGCAGCGGCCGCAACGGGGACGTCGCCGGCGAGCGGCACGCCACCGAGCAGCGCGGCGAGCGCGTCGACGAACGGCGTGTCCGACGGAGCGGCGGACGGCTCCTTGCCGGCCGGTGCCGACGCCGGCGCCGGCGCTTCGACCAACGCGCTTGAGATCTCGGTCATGGATGCGAGCTCCGGTAGGCGTTCGCGTAGCCCAGGACCTTCTGGACGTACGCCTGCGTCTCGGCGTAGGGCGGCACGCCGCCGTAGCGGTGGACCGCCCCGGGCCCGGCGTTGTAGGCGGCGAGCGCGAGCGACGGGTCGCCCCCGAACGCGTCGAGCTGTGCCTTCAGGTAGCGGGCGCCGCCGTCGATCGACTGCGCCGGATCGAACGGGTCGGTCACGCCCAGCGAGGCGGCCGTGCCCGGCATCAGCTGGCAGAGGCCCTGCGCCCCGGCGGGGCTGCCGGCGTTCGGGTCGAAGCCCGACTCCTGCTGGATCAGGCCGTGCAGCAGCGCCGGGTCGATTCCGTAGCGCTGCGCGGCGGCCTGGACGAGGTCGTCGTACCTCGCATCGCCGCTGCCGGCCGGGGCGAGGTTCGCGCCGGCGCCGGTCGCGCGGAACGCGGGGGGCGTCGCGTACGCGGCGGCGCTCGCCGCGGGCTGGGCGCTCGCGCCCGCGAGCGCGTCGGCGAAGCTCGCTCCGCCGTTGGCGCCGGCGCCGCAGCGCACCTGTGCGATCAGCTGCTGCAGCTCGGCGATGCGCGCGGCGGCGGCCTGGGGTCCCAGCGCCGATGCGGGAGCGCCGCCGGCGGCGGGATCGATCGCGGCGAGGCTCACGAGGCGCTCCGGCGATGCTGGGCGGAGGCGATCTCGTCGAGCACGGCGCCCTCCGCGCGCGCGACGGCGCGCGCGTGGTCGGCGCGGCGGCGCTCCTTCAGCCGCTCGAGCGCCTGCCGGTCTCGCGCGGCTTCGCGCAGCGCGTCGATGCGCGCGCCGACCTCGGCGTCGTGGCGGTCGAGGTCGAGGCGGCCGGCCTCGCGCGTCTGCTCGATCCGCTCCAGGTACGCCTGCGCGGCGAGCAGGTCGGCGGCGCTGGAGGAGCCGCCCGCGGCGGCGGCGCGCTGCGTGGCAAACGCGCCGGCGACATCCTCGCCCATCGCGCGCAGCCGCTCGGCGCAGCGCGCCTGGCGGTGCAGCGCCCCGGCGAGCTCCTGCTTGGCGAGGTCCTCGCCGCGCTCGCGCAGCGCACGCAGGCGCTCCAGGGGGAAGCGGAACGACGTCACGGCCCGGTGATCGGCCGGGTGGCCGCGTTCTGGAGGGGTTAGACGGACATTCGAAAGATCAGCCGGAGGAGTCCGACCCCGCCGAGTCGTCCCTGTCCCTCTCGGCTTCGCGTCGGCGCGTCCGTCGGTCGATTACGGCAGGCGCCTGCTCACCGCCGCTTTCTCCACGCAAGCGCAGCCACTCGGACTCATCCAGACCGACTCGACTCAGCTCCCCGCTCAGACGAACGACGATGCGTTGACTATGCGCCGGCTTGAGCTGCCCGAGCCATGCCAAGGTTCTTCCATCGACGGTCGACACAGTTCGATTCACGCGATTCTCAGATCTGGCGAAGCGCACCCGACCTTCACTGGGCTCGAACTGCATCATCTCGATGTCAGACGGCTTCCCGCGAGCATGCAGCGAGCGGATGGTGTCATCGACATCTCGAACCACGATTCTGAATCGCTGTCTTGCCGGATCGGTGGCCAAATCGAGTTGAAGCATGGGAAACGCCGTGGGACCTCTGAGCCGGACCGAATCGCACACGGGCTGTAGGCAGAGCCAGAAGAAGTCTTTGTACTCGAGCTCGCGAACGATCGTGCCGAGGTGAAGGGGCATGCCCCCGTCGCCGTAGGGATATCGAAGCGAGAACAGGAGAGCGAGTCTCGCGTCCGAGTCAGCGGCGGCGTCGGCGTCATCCTCCGGAACGAGTTGTTGGGTGAGGCTCCGCTCTCTCAAGCCGACCGCTCTCCAGCGCTTGGCAGTAGGTTCTCTCCCCTCGATGAGGCTGCGAAGGCCGTCGACGCTCAAGCGACCGACTTCACTTCGCCCCTCATACCAATGCTCGATGGCCGTGACGCCGGCTGCCGCCCGGGCCTCGGGGTCGTCCTCCACGATTGCTCGCAGCTCACCGCTGATGGCGTCCAGCAGGTGCCCCACGGCGTCTTCCGGATGATCGAGCCGAAGCACGTGACCCGCGAATCCGACGTCGAGGCTCTCGTCGAGCCGTCCCAGCAGACGATGCGTGTTCTCACGCGTGGCGGCGAGCGCGTGCAACGTCGCTGCGGGAACCAGCCCTTGACACAATCGGGCGAACTCCGACACGACCGTTCTCGGGAGTTGTGCCGCATCTCGAACGCGGGACGCGTAGCGGGGATCCGAGAGACCCGCCGGCTTGGCGTAGATTGTGATTCGGAGACCGGCGGAGTCGACCGTCAAGCTCGGCGGATCGGTCCGCTTCAACTCCTCGGGAACGCACGACTCGACTCGCTCGAACACCGCTTCCAAGTTGGGATGAGTCGTGTAGATGACCACGAGGCGACGCCCGTGGTGTCTCTCGTGCGCGAGCTTACGTATCACGTCCTCCGCCGTCCGCCCCGTACGCGCGTCGAGCTGCCAGTCCAGTACCACGATGTCGGCTTGGCGACCGACTCTGACGATGCGCTCGAAGTCTTCCGGCCGACCCGTCGGTTGCAGAACGGAGCATGTCAAGTCGAGATCTGCGAAGCCGTCGGCGAGAAACGTGACGTTCACTCCGCCCTCTTCGACCGCCGACGCCTCGGTCAGTTCGTGCAACGCGCCGTCAGCCTCCGCATCCGCAGCCGGTGCGGTCGAGTCCGATGCGGCAAGCGGATCGGCCGGCGCAAGCGCGGCGACGGCCGCCGAGTCCTCCTCCGACAGGGACCGATCCGTCTCCGTCAACGGTCTGTCATCGACCACCGCGACGGTCTGGAGGAACCGCCGAACGGCCTCTTCCATTGCGTCTTCGTAGCTCATGACTCGTCCACGCCGTCGCTTTCGGAGGGTCGCACCACGAACATAGCTCCGCGCCCTCTTCGGCCGTACGCCAGCTCGATCGACCATGAATCGCGAGCGAGAACGTCATGCGCGATCGCAAGTCCCGCTCCGCGGCCGCCATCCTTGCGCGTCCAGCCGTATTGCCAGATGCGCTCGCGATCTCGCGACGCCACCCCGGGGCCTGAATCGGACACCGTCAGCGCGTCGCCGTCGGTGTCCAGCGCGACCCATCGCGGCCGTCTCCCTCTCCGGACCCAATAGAGGGCGTTGTCGACGAGATTGACGAATACCGGATAGAGGGTCGAGCGGAAGGCGTTGTGGTGCCACGAGCGGAAGCTCTCGCTGACGCGCAACTCGACGTCTTCATCGTGGAGCGGACGCTCGAACAGGCGCATGAGGAATTCGGCGATCTCGTATCCGCGCACGGTCGTGCGCCGGCGGTTGAGGCGGCGTTGAAGCGGCGTGAAGAGTGTCAGGTAGTTGTCGAGATGGTCGAAGTTCCCGCGCAGCCCCTCGTACACGTCGTTCAACGACGCATTGCGTCCGGCGAACGCGTGAAGTGCGCGCAGATCGTTGCGGATCGCGGTCACCGTGCGGTTCAGCTCATGGCTGATGACCTCCGTGGCAAGACCCAGTTGCGCGAGCTCGAGGTCGCGCTGCGCTTGCTCGCGCAAGGCGAGGATCTCGTCGTCCAGGTCGCGTGAGAGATCGGTGTCGGTGTAGGCGGCACGTCCGTTGCCGTCACCGAAACCGGCCGCCATCCGGCGGAGCTGATCCATGACGACGACGAGCCCGTCGCGCTCAGTCGCGGATCTGTCTCGCAGGCGCCCCTGCAACTCGACGCGGCGCGCGGCGAGGGCCGCCTCATCGAGGACGGCGACGTCAGCACCATCCGCTTCGGCGACGACCGCATCCGCCGCATCGCGCATGCGCGCGAGGCTGCGGTCGATGACTTCTACGACCTGCGAGTCGAACTCGGAGAGCGCCCCACGCGTCTCCGCGGCGCGCTCTTCCACAGCGCCTCTACTCTCAGCCGCCGCCTTGACGACGAGCTCGCGGAAGCGCCTCGTTCGGTCCACGGCCGTGGGGACTTCGCGAGCCGCGGCTTCGACGGCCAGCGCGATCTCCAACAGCGCGGGATCCCATACCCCGGCCGCGAGACCGGCAAGCTCTTCGGAAATCCACTCCCAATCGCGTGTCAGCTCCGGGGTGAGGCCCACCGCCTCGGGACGCCGAAGGACGTACCGCGCCCGCACCGCCTCAACGCCCGCGCGCGCGCGTTGCTCCAGCGCCGCCAACCCCTCCTCAGACGTGGTGGCCCCAGCCCCTCTCAGATCGCGTCTGAGTCTCTCCACGATCGCCTCGGCCAGGCGAGCCGGCTCACCGGCCTCGAGCGCCGCGCTCAAGTCCTCCAACCGTCTCACGAACGCCGCGCGGTCGGCGTCAGCGCGCCGCCGTTGCGCCTCACGGGCGAGGTTGCGGTCTTTGACCTTGTCTCGCAGGCGTCTGAAATCGGTTGTTCTCTCAACGCTGAAGATATCGGCGGCAAGCTCGAGAAACAGGTGCATGAGCACTCCGCGGAAGTCGCGATACGCGCGGTTCTGCCGGAAGCCCTCACGTCCGGCCTTCTCCTCGAGCGCGTGATTGTCCGACGAGCTCAGCTCGACCACGCCGAACATGCGGCGATAGGAGAAGAACGCGCGACCGACGTTCCGGGTGCGTCGTGCCTCGATCTCGAGGAAGTCGAAGTCGGTGTTGCCGTACGGCTGAATGCGGATCCCGTCGCGGTAGATGTAAATCCCGCCGATCTCGTTCAGCTTCCTCATCATTCGGGTGTGCTCCGCGAGCTCCAGCAGCGAGTCGACCGGTCTGCCCTGGACGTACGCGAGGTTGAAGCTGAACGGGCCGCAGTCCAGCTCGCGCCCTCTCGCGTCGGGCCAAACGGTTTCATACGGCTCGGGATCGCCGCCGTAGAGCGCGACCGTCCCGTGAAATCTCCCGTACTCGTCGAAGCGGCCGCTGATGTGGTGATCCGCCTCCTGGAACTCCGCAGGCGTGAAGAACTCGTCGAGACCGACGAGCTCGTCGATGCGGCCGTCCTCGTGACGATCGCGGAAAGCCGTCACGATCCGCGGTGCCGGCGAGTCGGGCGTCATCGTGTTGGAGAAGCCGATCAGCGTCTGCTTGAGTCGTGACGCGACGCCGTCCTCACGTCTCTCGTCGATGTCCGCGGTGAGCTGCTCCGTCGTGGGGATGACGAGAAACGCCGTGCCGTGCCCTTCGCCGTCGAGCCGAGGCCTGCCGAGCCGGGTCAGCACGGCGCCGGGATCGAAGTCGAGCAGCTCGAGCTCGGTGCGCAGCGGCGCCTCCTCGTCGTCGTCGAGTCTCAGCGCCTCGAGCTGTGCGAGCACCTTGTCACGCAACGTCGTCAAGTCCGCTCTGCCGGGCAACCCGCCGTCTGCGACCTCCACAATCGGAATGTCGATCTCGTCAAGGTTCACGCCGGGGAGCTCGAACAGCCGCCAGCACACGAGCGCGACCGTCAACGCCGACACGCGCCCCTCTCGCAAGGCGCGCGTCAGGACGATCACCTGACTGCCGATCGAGGCGATCGCGAGACGCCCGATGCCCTTTTCGCCCAGCACGGGCCGAGGCGCCTCGGCAAGCGACGGAGGCGGTTCGAGACCGCGTCTGCTGGCGACCTTCGAATCGGTGCCGAGCGTGAGCCAACGGTCCTCGAAGTCCGCTCGGGTCATGCCGAGACCGTCGTCGCGCAGCACCAGGAGGTTGCGCAGCCGAAAGAAGTCGACCTCGACGTGCTGTGCGTACGCGTCGTGTGCATTCTTGAACAGCTCGGAGATCGCCGTCGGGATCCCGGCGATCTGCTGACGTCCGAGCAGGTCGACCGTACGTGCGCGTGCGCGGAACGAGGGCACCTGCTACGGCCTCCCGAGAAGGCTTCGGCGAGTTGCTCCCACGTGCATGGCGAAAGCCTACGGCGGGCACCGGAGGGCCGCGGCGTCAGGCGACGCCCGACCCGCTACCGGGTCACCGGCTAGGCTGGCCGAGGTGGCCCGAATCCCCCCGTCGGAAGCCGTTCGACGCAGCATGAGATCCAACCGTCGGACGGACACGCTGCCGGAGCTTCGCCTTCGCTCCGAGCTGCACCGTCGCGGTCTGCGGTTTCGAAAGGATCACCCGCTGAACGTGGACGGGATACGGGTCCGCCCGGACATCGTCTTCACCCGCGCCCGGGTCGCGGTGTTCATCGACGGTTGCTTTTGGCACTCATGTCCCGTTCACAGAGAAGTACCCAGAGCTAATCGGTCCTTCTGGGAGGGAAAGTTCGCGCGAACCGCCGAGCGTGATGCGCGGGTCAATCACGCGCTCGAGCAAGCTGGGTGGCTGGTGCTGCGGATCTGGGAGCATGAGGACCCGGTCGTGGCGGCCGCCGCGGTCGCAGCCGTGCTGACGCGCGCCGCCGACCGATCCCACCGCCTGGGACGTTAAGGTGCCGCCCATGAGCATCTCCGAGCAGCCTGGGAGCGCTGATGGCGTGCTGCTCGCGGTCGACTTGTTCTGCGGTGCGGGAGGGCTCACCGTCGGCCTGCAAGCCGCCGGATTCTCCGTCATCGCGGGCGTCGATGTGCACCCTCTCGCAACTCGCGCATACCGCGACAACCATCCGGATGTCCGGGTCTGGGAGGAGGACGTGCGTCGAATCGACCCGGCGCAATTCCGCACCTCCCTCGCACTCGCCAGAGGCGAGCTGGATCTGCTCGCGGCCTGCCCCCCATGCCAAGGCTTTTCGTCGATGCGCACCTTGAACGGTGGGCGTCGCGTGAGAGACGCCCGCCGTGCACTCGTCCACCAGATCATCCGCTTCGTGGAGGAGCTGGGACCGCGCGCCGTCATGGTCGAGAACGTCCCGGGACTCGCAGACGATTGGCGCAGTGCACGCCTCCGACGCGAATTACGAGAGCTCGGCTACGGTGTGGCGGAGGACGTCGTCAACGTCGCGGACTTCGGGGTTCCGCAGCGACGGCGCCGTTACGTCATGGTTGCACTCAAAGACGGACAGCCGTCCTTGGCGAGACCGGACGGAACGATGATGACGGTGCGGCAGTTCATCGGCGATCTGCCCGAAGCCGGCGGGAGCGGGGATCCCCTTCACGACCATGGCGAATCACGCAGAGCGGACATTCGGGCGCTGATCGCGCGGATTCCGCCGGACGGCGGCAGTCGCTCGGACCTCGGCCCCGACATGCAACTGGCCTGTCATAGAAGAACGGACGGGTTCTACGACGTCTACGGGCGAATGCACTGGGATCGACACGCACCCACCATCACAGGGGGCTGCATCAACCCGTCGAAGGGCCGCTTCCTCCATCCCCAGGAGAACCGCGCCATCACGCTTCGCGAGGCCGCCCTTCTCCAGACGTTTCCACCGACCTACCGGCTTCCGTTGAACGACGGCAGAGGATCCGGTAAGTACGCCGTCGCCGAGCTGATCGGAAACGCTCTTCCGCCGGCCTTCGTCACCAGACAGGCCGCTCCGATCGCGGAAGTCCTTCGCGCCGTCACGGCCTGACGCGCGCCCCGCCGGCGGTCTATGCCGCGACGGCGGCCGCGCAGATCGCGTCTGCGACCGTTGCGAGGTCCTCGTCGCCGATGACGTACGACGGCATCGCGTAGACGAGGTCGCGGAAGGGGCGCAGCCACACGCCGCGCTCGACGGCGGCGGCGGTCGCGGCGGCGACGTCGACGGGGCGGTCGAGCTGAATGACACCGATCGCGCCCTGCACGCGCACGTCCGCGACGCCCGCCAGCTCCGCCGCCGGCGCGAGCCCGTCGCGCAGGCCGGCCTCGATCCGTGCGACGTCGGCGCGCCAGTCGCGCTGCTCGAGCAGCTCGATGCTCGCGAGCGCGACGGCGCACGCGAGCGGGTTCGCCATGAACGTCGGGCCGTGCATCAGCACGCCCGCCTCGCCGTCCGCGATCCCGCGCGCGACCTGCGTGCTGCAGAGCGCAGCGGCGAGCGTCACGTAGCCGCCCGTGAGCGCCTTGCCGACGCACATCACGTCGGGCGCGACGCCCGCGTGCGCGGCCGCGAACAGCTCGCCGCCGGTGCGTCCGAAGCCGGTCGCGATCTCGTCGAGGATCAGCAGCACGTCGTGCGCGTCGCACAGCTCGCGCAGCCGCCGCACGTACGCGGGCGCGTAGACGTGCATGCCGCCCGCCCCCTGCACGACCGGCTCCGCGATCGCGGCCGCGAGCTCGCCGGCGTGCGCCTCGAACAGGGCGCTCGTCTCCGCATCCCATTGCGCGTCGACCGCGTCGGCGGCGAAGCCGCCCGGCGGCCGCGGCGCGAACAGCTGCCGCGGCAGCGTGCCGGCCCACAGCTCGTGCATGCCGCCGACCGGGTCGCAGACGGCCATCGCGCCGAACGTGTCGCCGTGGTAGCCGCCGCGCAGCGCGAGCAGGCGGTGCTTCCCGGGGCAGCCGCGCGAGCGCTGGTACTGGAGCGCCATCTTGATCGCGACCTCGACGCTGACCGAGCCGGAGTCGGCGAAGAAGACGTGCTCGAGCCCGTCGGGGGTCAGCGCGACCAGCCTGCGCGCGAGCTCGACGGCGGGCGCGTGCGTGAGGCCGCCGAACATCACGTGCGCCATGCGGCCGAGCTGGTCCTGCACGGCCGCGTCGAGGCGCGGGTGGCGGTAGCCGTGGATCGCGCACCACCACGACGCCATCCCGTCGATCAGCTCGCGCCCGCCGGCGAGGCGCAGCCGCACGCCGTGCGCCGACTCGACGGGGAGCGGCGCGTGGGCCGCCGGCAGCGCGGCGTATGGATGCCAGACGTGCTCGCGGTCGAACGCGAGCAGCGCGACGGTCGATCCGAGTGCTCCCACGGCGCCCGCGGGTTCGGGGGCGCCCGCTCCGCCCTCTGCGCTCACTCGTCCCGCGGCGGCGGGCGGAAGACGATTCTCTTGACCTCGGCGACGGTCCCGCCGCTGAGTCGCAGAGCGGTCTGGATCCCCTCCGCGCCGAGCTCGCCGGCGACGAGCGCGCGGCGCAGCTCGTCGAGCGCTCCGCGGGCGTCCTCGCCGGCCTCGTCGCGGCCGGCCTCGAGCAGGATCAGGTGGCGCGGACGGCGCGACGCATGCGCCATCCGCACCCAGCGCTCGCGCTCCTCGGCGGCGAGGCCGTCGAGCCCGAGCACGACCGACTCGCCCGCCTCGATGCGTCTGCCGACGGCGGCGGCGAGCAGCTCCTGCGCGCGCTCCTCGACCTGCTCGGCCGGCACGCGTCCGTTCAGCAGCGCGCGCACCTTGTCGAGCGACAGGTAGGCGTTTCTGTCCTCGAGCACGCGCGCGGCGAAGCGGTCGCGCTCCGCGGCGCTCGGAGAGGCGATCAGCAGCAGGCTGCCGGGCGAGTAGCGCAGGCGGTCCGACGGGGTCAGCGTGCGGCAGCGCGTCGAGACGTCGACGGGGCGTCTGGGCGCCCCGTCGCGGCGGGGCCGGTCCGACGACCACCCGCCCCGCTCGTCGTCGGAGAACTTGACGCTGCGTGTGGGGGGATTGGTCGACATCCCTTCATCTTGCCCGATCCCGCGCCCGGCCGGCGGCGGGGCCGGCGGCGGCCGCCCGAGCCGCCGCCGACCGTTCGCCCTGCGTCAGTGCGGCAGCGCTGCCGCGCGGCGCAGCAGCCGCTCGGCCTGCGCGATCTCCGCGCGCGCAACCAGCTCGCCGACCGGATCGCCGGCGAACGCCGCCGCGCCGAGCTGCGCCTTGATCTGCGCCGCGAGCGCGTCCCGCTCGTCCGTCAGCGCCGCGACCGCCTGCTCGATCGACGCGTACTCCGCGTCGGAGGAGGATGCGATCGCCCGCGTCGAGGCCGCGAGCGCGTCCTGCGCGAACGCCCCGAAGGGCGCGTTCAGCTGCTCGTACCGGCGACCGAGCTCACGCACGGTCGGGCCGTTCTGCCGCAGCGCGCGCGGCAGGGCGTCCTCCCTGAGCCCCTCGACGAGCACCCGGCCGTCGTGCCCGTAGGCGTCGCGCAACCCGAGCAGCGCGAGCACCGTCGGACGCACGTTCGCGTGGTCCGTCCACGTGCGCGCGTCGATCCCGCCGCGCTCGACGCCGGGGCCGACGAAGCCGACCCAGGTGTCGGCGATCTCCGGCTGCACGTCGCCGTGGTTCCAGGCGGGCGCGTTGGCCGGGACGCAGACCGCCGCCCCGCAGCCGGTGTTGCCGACGCCGACGACGAAGTCCGGGTTGGCGAACATCGTCAGCGTCGGCGTGCGGGCCGGGTCGCTGCCGACCATGTGGAGCGTGCGCTCGGCGACCGGGTCCGCGAGCCCCTGCGCGAGCGGCACGCGCGCGCCGCCCAGGTACGGATCGGTCACGCGCACGGCCGCGAGGTCGCGTCCGAGCTTGCGCACGCCCGGGTCGGTCCGATCCGGCTGGCCGAGCACGTAGAAGCTCGGCGCGCTGTCGGGACGGATCGCGTACGACGCCTGGCCCGTCGGCAGCAGGCTCGAGACGTCCGCGAACAGCTCGCCCATCTGGTTCGACGGGCAGCTCGTCACGTCGCTGCACTGCGCGTGGGTGTAGCCGAGCGTGCCGTCCGGCTGCGGCGTGCCGACGCCGCCGGCGAAGTGGTCGCCCTCGTCGACCGTCACCACGAACAGCGTGTTGGAGCGGTCGATGCCGTCGCGCGCGAGGCGGGCGAAGAAGGCCGCGAACGCGTCGTCGTACTCCTTCAGCTGACGGACGTAGTCGGCCTCGCCGGGACCTGACGCGCGCAGCGTGGTGCGGTCGTCGTGCACGTCGCCGATGTAGGAGAACGTCACCGGCACGCCGGCCTCGTGCATCTGCGCGATCGTGCCGAGCGTCTCCTTCGCGCCGGAGTGGCCGAAGCCGACGAAGCCGCACGTGCCGGCCGGCCCGAGCATCGGGTTGCCGGACATGTCGTTCACGCAGGCGCTGCCGTGCGCGATCGCCGGGTTGACGTACTTCGCGCCGAACAGCGCCTGGAAGCCGTCGTAGCCGCCCGGCTCGTCCGGCAGCAGGTCCGGCTTCGCGTTCGGGTCGCCCGCGCAGATGCCGCCGCCGGCGGCGCAGTGGATCGCGACGCCGAGGAAGTCGCCGGCCGCCTGGCTTCTCGTCGCCGGGTTGCTCGCCTCGAGCCACTCGGGCGAGCCCTGGCCGAAGACCGTCGTGACGTCGCCGGACGGGTCGGTGTTGACGTTCTCGAGCTCGATGTTCGCGGTCGAGACGCCGCCGACGTCGCAGCCGGCGCGCGTGAACGGCACCCACGGCGCGGGCGCCGTCCGCTGCCCGTCGCCGGCGAGGCTCGGGAGCGGGTGTCTGACCGCGTCCGTCGGGGCGGTCCAGTACTTGAACGCCGGCGAGAAGCCGACGCTCCCGTCGGGGCGGTACCAGCCGTAGCTGTTCGACGCCGTCAGGCCGGTGCGGTCCGGGTAGAGCCCGGTGAGCGTCGAGACGATCCCGCCCGCCGTGTGCGAGATGAGGACCGTGTGGTCGTTCGTGAACAGCGTGCCCTGACCGCGCAGGAAGCGGAGCAGGTGCGGCATCTGCTCGAGGTCGGAGGCGACGTCCGCGCGGTCGCGGTTGTAGTGGGTGTTGTCGAACTGGATGAAGACGACGTGCTCGACGCCGCCGCCGAGCTTGCACGCGCCGATCCGTGCGGCAGGCGGATCGCCGTCCTGCGGCGCGTCGGAGGCCGTCGCCGCGGCGACGCCGATCGCCGCGCAGACGAGCGCCAGCGCCGCGACCGCCGCGGTCCTGAATCGCTGCATTGAGACTCCCGTTCCTTCGGGTGGGTGGACGGCGGCAGTCCAGTCCTACGCACCCGGGCGCGCGTGACGAGACGGTGAAGGTCTCGTGACGATCGCGCTACACGGCGCCAATTCCCTGCACACGCAGGGCAAGCAGGGGAATTGCGGGAGCGGCGGGATTCACGGGCGAGGACCCAGTTGTTCCAGCAGGCGGGACAGACGTGACGTCGGAAGGGGCCGGTCCAACGGGCTCGGCGTCGAGCGCCTCGCCCTCGCCGAACCCCCCGTGCTCCGC
>Ga0070692_10000460_pt1 | contig 12435 bp, 10 predicted proteins | sample KBSK1102metaG_FD_64675 | JGI IMG/M metagenome (GOLD analysis project Ga0070692, IMG submission 64675) | Corn, switchgrass and miscanthus rhizosphere microbial communities from Kellogg Biological Station, Michigan, USA - KBS K1-10-2 metaG | ecosystem: Host-associated > Plants > Roots >...
GCGCCGGCAGGGCGCCGAGCGCATTGCGCCGCGCCACCCGCTCGCGCGCCCGCTCGACGGCGCGGGAGAGGCGTTCGGCGGCCACCGGCTTCATCACATAGTCGACCGCCTCGACGTCGAACGCGGCGACGGCGAAGGCATCGAAGGCGGTCACGAACACCACCACCGGTGGCCGGGCCAGCCGCGAGAAGGCGCGGGCGACGTCGATGCCGTCCATTCCCGGCATCGCGATGTCCAGCAGCACCGCGTCCGGCGTCAGCGCCTCGACCAGCCGCAGCGCCGCCGCCCCGTCCGAAGCGGTCCCGGCGACCTGGACGTCGGGGGTGCGGGCGAGCAGCAATTGCAGCCGCTCGACCGCCAGCGGCTCGTCGTCGACGACGAGGAGGCGGAGCGGATCAGCCATCGATCTCGAGCGGCATGGCGAGCGTCACCCGCCAGCCGCCGCCGGGGAGCGGCTCGGCCTCGCACTCGCCGGCCGCGCCGAACCGGGCGGCGAGCCGCTCGCACACGTTGGCGAGGCCCACTCCGGTGCCGTTGCCGGCCCCTGTCGTCGCGCCGCTGGGACCCCGGTCGTTCTCGACGGTGAGGACGAGCTTGGCGTCCTCCTCGCGCGCGGTGATGGTCAGGGTCACCGATTCGGTCGTGCGCGCCACCCCATGCTTGATCGCATTCTCGACCAAGGGCTGAAGGATGAGCGGCGGCACCTTGGCTCCCGCAAGATCGGCGGGCACCGCCACGCGAACCTTGAGACGCCGCGGAAAACGCACCGTCTCGATGTCCAGGTAGAGCTCCTGCAGCTCGATCTCCTGCGCCAGCGTCACGTCCGCCCCGGGATCCAGGGTCAGGCTGGAGCGGAAGAAGGAGGACAGGTTGACGATCATCGTCTCCGCCTCGTCGGCGCGACGGGCGAGGACGAGCGAGGAGAGCGAGTTCAGCGTATTGAACAGGAAGTGCGGATTGACCTGGTAGCGCAGCGCCCGCAGCTGCGCCGCCTGCGCGTTGCGTTCCGCGCGGACGGCGCGATGCTCCGCGCTGCGCATCCGCGCCGCCGCGCTCATCGCGATGTAGAAGCTCGCCCAGGCTGCGAAGAAGAAATACCAGCTCACCATCTCGGCGGTGATCAACTGGGCGGCGCGCTGCCGGATGATGGCGCGGGTGCTCGGCATGGCGACGACGACCGCCGGCTGGCCCGGCCGCTCGATCCGGAACGTGCCGTCGGGCGAGCGCTTCAGCACGATCCCGTTGTCGCCTTTCTCGGTGATCGTCTTCACGCCGACCGGCTGGTAGACGAAGACGCCGATATTGAAGGTCGCCAGCATCGCCGCCGCCGGCAGCGCGGCGATCGCCGCGGCGATCACCTGGACTCGCATCGTCTCCCTGGCCGCGCGGCGGAGCACGAGCCAGATCAGGCTCGTCAGGGCGGCCCCGAACACGCAGCTCAGCGCATGCGCGCCGAGGCTGTCGAAGCTGCTCTCCACCGTCGCGGTGCGCAGCAGCACGGTCGCGAAGTAGAAGAGCCAGAATCCGCCGATCGATACCGCGCCCAGGGTCAGGTCGCGGCGCCGCGCGGTCGGCTCGATCAGCTGGCTCATGTCCATCCGGCCCTCTTACCGGCTCGCGCGCACGATGCGCCGCGCGCACGTGCCGTTGGTAGAAGGCCGCGGACGGTTTGTCGAAAAGGGCGCGGCTCAGCGCGACCCGTGACCGGCCGCGCGGCGGGTGACGCCCCCGTTCATTTGAGGACGCTGATCTTGCCGCTCGGCTCCAGCATGATGAGGCGCGTGTCCTCGACCCGCTCCACCCCGGCCTGGCGCAGGGCCTCGGCGAGATCGGCGTCGCTGATCGCGACCCGCAGATCCTTGCGATGACCGATCCGCCCGTCGCGGCCGAGCTCGCGCGCGCGTCCCTCGACGAGGCGCGACATGAGCGGCCACCGTGCGGCGCCCTGGGCGAGCAGCCAGTGCAGGAACATCAGCAAGGTCGAGGCGGCGAGCGTCCCCCAGAGCGGCGCATTGCCGGTGAGGGCGCGGCTGAGGTTCGAGCCGACGATGATCGAGACGACGATGTCGAGCGCCGACCAGCGCCCGAACACCCGCCGGCCGGCGAAGCGGACGAGGATCAGGCCGTAGGCGAGGATCAGCGCCGCCCGCGCGCATTCCTGCGCGACGGTGAGTGCGCCTCCGGCGCCGAAGAGGACGTCCAGCGCGTGCACGCCGGTGAAGCGCCGGGAGGTGGGGAGTGGTTCCCCCGGGAGTCCAGGCCTAGGCGGCGGCGCGCTCCTCGCTGCCCAGCCGGGCGCGGTAGCGGGTGAGGGTAGTGAAGCGGCCGCCGAGCCGCTCCTGGAAGAACGTGAGCACCGCCTCGAGATTGGCGAGGAAGTCGGCGAGGTCCGCCTCCGTCCTCACGTAAGGCGAGTGGCCGGGCGCCAGGCTCGGGCTGTGGTAGGCGAGCGTGAACAAGGTCTGGCCGCGCCCGACGAGGGTCGCGAGCAGCCGGCATTGCTCTTCCACGCTGTGTCCCTCGGGGCTGAGCCGGATCCGCTCGGCAAGGCCGAGGCGGGCGAGGATTCCGGGAATGTGGAGCCGCCGCGCCGCTTCGCTGTCGAACAGGCCCGCGCGGCGCTCCGCGGTGGCCGCGAAAGGCCCGGTGAACCCGCTGGTCAGGGGGATCTCGAGCAGGCGCCGCCCCGGATCGAGCCAAAAGGGATGGGTGGAGCGGCCGTAGAAGCTCGGGCCTCCGTCCGCGGCGAAGCTCATGTGCGGCACGAAGCTGCAGTCGATCTCGTAGCCATGCTCGACCAGCGCCGCCGCCGTGTGCGGGCCGAAGCCGTAGCGGCCGGCCTTGAACACGGTCGGCCGGCCGCCGAACGCGGCGGCGACGGTCTCGGTCAGCGTCGCGATCTTCGCGCGCTCGAGGTCCGGGGGCAGGTTGCCGTGGTAGGAGTTGCGCGAGGTCACGGCCTCCTCGAAGGGCGGCGTCACCCACGGGTGCAGGTGGGCGCCGATCTCCGCCCGCCCCGAGTCCGCCAAGCCGCGCAGGAAGGCCGCGGCGGCGGGATCGCTGGCGACCGGATGGTCGATCACATAGGTGGGGACGATGCCGAAGCGGTCGAAGATCGCGTGCGCCTTGGCCTGGGCGGGAATGGTCAGCGTCTCGCGATTCTCGCGCGCGAAGGGGGCCGACCAGTCGAACTCCTCCTCGGTGTCGACCACCACGGCAAGCTCGAGCGGCGCACCGCGCACGCGCGGCGCGGGCGCGGCTCCGGGTGCGAAAGGCGCGGCGGTCGGCTCGGACATCGTGCCCGCTCTAGCCGCGCATGGTGTAAAAGCCGTGAAGGCCCGGCTAGGAGGCGAAAAGCAGCAACGGAAAGAGGCTGGAAAGATGATCCGCGTCGGCGTCGGCGGCTGGGACTACGATCCGTGGCGGCAGACCTTTTATCCTCCAGGCCTCGCCAAGGCGAAGATGCTCGATCACGCGGCGCGGCACCTCACCGCGATCGAGATCAACGCGACCTATTACAAGCTGCAGAGACCGGAGCTGTTCGCCAAGTGGCGCGACGCGGTGCCGGACGGCTTCAAGTTCGCGATCAAGGGCTCGCGCTATTGCTCGAACCGCAAGCTGCTCGCCGATGGCGGGGAGGGAATCGAGCGGTTCTGCGGCCAGGGCCTCACCGAGCTTGGCGACAAATTGGGCCCGATCCTGTGGCAGCTGATGGCGACCAAGCGCTTCGATCCGGACGACGTGAAGGGCTTCCTCGCCCTCCTGCCGCGCGTCGTGGACGGCGTGCCGCTCCAGCACGCGATCGAGGCGCGCCACGAGAGCTTCCGGGACGCTGAATTCGTCCGGCTGTGCCGCGAGACCGGGGTCGCGATCGTGTTCGGCGACGGCGGCGGCTTCCCGCTCGTACCCGACATTAGCGGCCCCATCGTCTACGCGCGGATCATGCGCGCAGAGGCGAAGCTGGAGCAGGGCTACCCGCCGGAGGAGCTGGACCGCCTCGCCGCCCAGGCGAAGGCCTGGGACCGCGGCGACAGCCCCGCGGGCCTGCCCTATGTCGCCGAACCGGCGCCGGTGCGGCCGCGCGACGCCTATGTCTTCTTCATCTCGGCCGCGAAGGAGCGCAATCCGGCCGCCGCGATGGCGCTGATCGGCCGGCTATGAACCCGCTCTACGAGACGATGCCGACGTCGATCTTCGCCCACATGTCGGCGCTCGCCGTCGCGCACGAGGCGGTGAATCTCGGCCAGGGCTTCCCGGATTTCGGCTGGCCGGACGATGTCGTCGCCAAGGCCGCCGAGGCGCTGACGCACGGCTCCAACCAATATGCGCCGATGCTGGGGCTGCCGGCGCTGCGCGAGGCGATCGCCGCGCACTACCACCGGCACCAGGGCCTTACGGCCGATCCCGCCGAGGTGTTCGTCACCTCGGGCGCGACCGAGGCGCTGGCCGCCGCCATCCTAGCCCTGGTCTCGCCGGGCGACGAGGTGGTGCTGTTCCAGCCGCTCTACGACGCCTATCTGCCGCTGGTGCTGCGCGCCGGGGGCGTGCCGCGCTTCGTGCGCCTGACGCCGCCCGACTGGCGGATCACCGAGGAAGCGCTGGCCGAGGCGTTCACCGCCCGGACCCGGCTGGCGATCTTCAACAACCCGCACAACCCGACCGCGCGCGTCTTCGGCCGCGACGAGCTCGCCCTGCTCGCCGAAGCCTGCGTCCGCTACGGCGCCGTGGCGCTCACCGACGAGGTCTGGGAGCATCTCGTCTTCGACGGCCGCCCCCATCTGCCGCTCGCGAGCCTTCCCGGCATGGCCGAGCGCACGGTGAAGGTCGGCTCGGCCGGCAAGATCTTCTCGCTGACCGGCTGGAAGGTCGGCTGGGTCGTCGCGCCCGCCGCCATCGCCGCGACGATCGCCAAGGCGCACCAATATCTCGCTTATGCGACGCCGCCCAACCTCCAGGCCGCGGTCGCCTACGGCCTCGGCAAGGAGGATGCCTATTTCAACGCCATGCGCGGCGCCTTCCAGGCGGCGCGCGACGGGCTGGCGGCGCGCCTCGGCGAGATCGGCTTCGCCGCGCTTCCCGCCGAGGGCACCTATTTCCTCGATATCGACCTCGCCGCCTCCGGCATCGCGATCGGGGACGCGGCCTTCTGCGACCGCGCCGTACGCGAAGCCGGTGTGGCGGCGATCCCCGTCTCCGCCTTTTACGCCGAGCGACCCGTGACGAGCATCGTCCGCCTCTGCTTCGCGAAGCGCGAGGAGACGCTCGCCGCCGGCGTCGCCCGGCTGGCGAGGGCGCGCGACCTCATGCGGCGGCCCTGAGGCGCCGCTCCTCCTCGAACATGTAGTCGCGGGTGATCGGCACGGCGCTGCGGTCGCGGATATACTGCACCTGGTAGACGCAGCCGCCGCCCTGCTCGAACATGCCGATCGCCCCGGCGAGGTACATCTCCCACATCCGGAAGAAGCGCTCGTCGTACATCGCGACGATCTCGGCCCGGTGGGCGCGGGTCCGCTCGATCCAGTGGCGGAGCGTGTAAGCGTAATGGAGCCGCAGGGTCTCGACGTCGGAGGCGATCAGCCGCCACCGCTCGCTGCCGCGCAGCATCTCGCTGAGGTTGGGCAGGTGGTAGCCGGGGAAGATGTACTTGTCGGCGAACGGGTCTCCCGTCGAGGGAACGTCGAAGCGCCCGATCGTGTGGAGCAGCATCACCCCGTCCGGCTTCAGGAGCCGCCGCACCTGGCCGAAGAACGCGTCATAATGCGCCGCCCCGACATGTTCGAACATGCCAACAGAAACGATCCGATCGAACCGACCCTCGACATGCCGGTAATCGATCAGCTCGAACTTCACCTTTTCGGCGACGCCCTCCGCCTCCGCGCGCTCTCGGGCGAGGGCGAGCTGCTCCTCCGACAAGGTCACGCCGAGCACCTCCACGCCGTAATGGCGGTGGAGGTAGAGCGCCATGCCGCCCCAGCCGCAGCCTATGTCGAGCACACGCTGACCCGGCTTCAGATAGAGCTTGGCGGCGATGTGCGCCTTCTTGTCCTCCTGCGAGCGCTCGAGCGGCACGGCGGGAGCGGTGAAGTAGGAGCAGCTGTACTGGAGGTCCCGATCGAGAAAGAGCCGGTAGAGCGCGTTGCCGATGTCGTAATGGTGGGCGACGTTGCTTTTCGCCCGCGCCTCGCGGTTCTTCGCCCGGAACCAGGCCTTGAAGCGCCGCCAGTCGAGCCGCGGCGGATGGGGCTGTGCGTCCTCGAAGCGCCCGTTGAGGCCCGCCAGCGTGACCAGGCCGACGATGTCGCCCTCATCGAAGGTCAGCCGCCCGTCCATATAGGCTTCGGCGACGCCGAGCTCGGGGCTGCGGACAATGGCGTTGGCGACCCCGCCGTCGTGGAAACGCATCGCGATCGACGGCACCCCCTCGGCGGGACTCCCGTAACGATAGGTCCTGCCGCGAGGATCGGTGACGATGAGCTCGCCGCGGCGGATGAGGCGGCGCAGCGCCTTGTCGAGGAGGAACATGGCCGCGTTTCTTACGTGCTCGGCGGCAATCCTCAAGGCCGTGGCAAAATCTTCATTTGACGTTCAGGGCGGCGGCGCCTTTCCTCGCCGCTCACGGATTGCGGGGATGAGCATGCGTCTTATGGTCGGGCTGATGGCCCTGGGTCTTGCTGCCGGTGCCGCCGCGCAGCCGCCGGCGGACGGCCCCCCGCCCCCCGGCGATGCCCGTGGCCGACTGCACGGCAGCGTCTTTCTCAGCCCAATGGGCCAGCCCTTTCGCAGCGAGGACCCCGCCCACGACAGTGTCGGCGACTGGTTCGCCGCGGTCGACGCCAACCATGACGGTGCGCTGAGCGTCGCCGAGTTCCAGGCGGACGCGTCGCGCTTCTTCGCCACGCTCGACAGCAATCACGACGGCGAGATCGATCCCGACGAGCTCACCCGCTACGAGACCGAAATCGCGCCGGAGGTCCAGCTCGGGCGGCAGATGGGCGTCGGCATGGGCGGCTTCCGGCGCGGCGGCGAAGGCGGCGGCGGGCGGGGCGGTGGACGCGGCGGCTGGGGCGGGCGCGGCGGCGGCCCGCGCACCGGCACGGATCGCGGCAGCCGTATCCCCGAAGGCGCCGGCGGCGGCGGGCCGCGGGTCAACAATGGCGGCTTCGATCCCGGCCTGGAGGGCGCCGGCCGCTTCTCCTTCCTCAACATCCCCGAGCCGGTGATCAGCGCCGACGCGGACCTCAACCGCGGCGTCTCGCTCCAGGAATTCCTGGCCGCCGCCGGCCAGCGCTTCGTGCTGCTCGACGCCAACCGCGACGGCAGGATCACCCGCGACGAGCTCCCGCCCCTCCCGCAGCGCCACCAGGGCAAGTTCAAGCCGGACAAGAAAGCGCCGAAGACCCGGACCCTCGGCACCCCGATTCCGATGTAGGCGAAGGGCCCGCCCGTCATCCCGGCGAAAGCCGCGATCTCGCGGGGTGAAGCGCTGCGGCTTTTCGGCAGGAGATTCCGGCTTTCGCCGGGATGACGGTGGCTGACCCTTCTCCCGCTACCAGATCCGCACCCGGTCCTTCGGCGCGAGGTAGAGCGCTTCGCCAGGCTTGGCCCCGTAGGCACCGTACCAGGCGTCGATGTTGCGCACGGTGAGCGCGCGCTGGTGCGCCGGGGCATGGCCGTCGGTGACGATCTGCTGCCTCAGCGCCGCCTCGCGCGCCTTCTGCCGCCACGACTGGGCGAAGGCGAGGAAGAAGCGCTGGTCGCCGGTGAGGCCGCCGATCACCGGCGCCGGCTTGCCCTTCAGCGACATCTTGTACGCGTCGTAGGCCGCCGCAAGGCCGGCGACGTCGGCGATGTTCTCGCCCAGCGTCTGCTCGCCGTTGACGTGCAGGCCGGGCAGCGGCTGGTAGGCGTTATATTGCTCGACCAGCCGCTTAGTCGCCTCGCGGAAATGCGCCTGGTCGGCCTCGGTCCACCAGTTCTTCATCCGCCCCGACGCGTCGAACTCGGCGCCGGTATTGTCGAAGCTGTGGCTGATCTCGTGGCCGATGATCGCCCCGATCGAGCCGTAATTGGCCGCCGCGTCAGCCTTCGGATCGAAATAGGGCGCCTCGAGGATCGCCGCCGGGAAGTTGAGCGCATTCTGGAGCGGCAGGTTGACCGCGTTCACCGTCTGCGGAGTCATCCACCATTCGCCGCGGTCGATCGGGCGGCCCAGCTTGGCGAGCTGGTGGCGATATTCCCACTCGCGCGCTCGCTCGGCATTGCCTACCGGATCGTCGGCGCGGATCGTCAGCGCGGCATAATCGCGCCACGTCTCCGGGTAGCCGACGCCGACCCTCAATGTCCGCACCTTCTCCTTCGCCTCGCGGCGGGTGCTCGGGGCCATCCAGGTGAGGCCGTCGATGCGGCGGTTGAAGGCGGCAAGGATGTTCCTGACCATCCCCTGCACTTCGGCCTTGGAGGAGGCCGGGAAGTAGCGCTGCACATAGATGCGTCCGACCGCATCGCCGAGGTCGGCGTTGACGAAGGCCAGCGCCCGCTTCCAGCGGTCGCGCTGCTTCGTCGTCCCCTGTAGCGTCTTGCCGTAGAAGCCGAAGCGCAAGTCGTCATAGGCGGCCGGCAGGTAATTCGCGTTGCGATTGAGCGTGTGGAAGGCGAGCCAGTCCTTCCAGCTCTCCAGCGGCTCCGAGGCGACGAGCGCCGAGAGGCCGCGAATCGCGCCCGGCTGCCACGCGACGATCACCGGCTGGCTCTGGAGCCCGGCGGCATTGAGGTACGCGTTCCAGTCGAGCCCCGGCGCGAGCCGCGGCAGGTCGGCGGTGCGCCATGGATTGTCGGCCTTGTGGACGTCCTCGCTGGCCGTGCGGTCGAGATGGGCAGCGGCGATCTTGTTCTCGAGCGCCACCACACGGTCGGCCCGGGCATCGGCATCGCTCATCCCGGCGAGGCGCAGCATGTCGGCGACATAGGCCCGGTAGGCGGCGCGCACCTTCTGCATGTGCGCGTCCTGCGACACGTAATATTCGCGGTCGGGCATGCCGAGGCCGCCCTGGAGCAGGTACGGCACCGAACGGCTCGGATCGTCCAGCGACTGGCTGACCCACAGGCCGAACAGATTCTCGGTGAAGAAATTGGTGTTGTTGAGCGGATCGACGTCCGCGCGGAGGCGCTTGCCGAGGGCGCGGGCAAGGTCGCCCTGGGTGGCGATGCTGCCGATCTCGGCGAGCTGCGGGCGAAGCGGTGCGAGGCCCCGCGCCTCGATCCCGGGCTGGTCCATATAGGCGTTGTAATAATCGGCGATCATCCGCTGCGGCGTGCCGGCCGCCGCATTGGCGGCCGCGGCGGCGCGGACCAGCTCGGCATTGCGCTGCTCGGCGCGCTGCGACACTTCGTAGCCGACCCCGATCGAGGAACGGTCGGGCGGGATGTCGGCCCCCGAATACCAGCCGCCGTTCGCATAGCCGAAGAAGTCCTCCCCCGGCTTCACCGACGTGTCGCGATATTGCAGCGAGACGCCGATCGTCGGCGCGACCGGCGCGACCGGCGCGGCGAGCGCGGCACCGCCGGCGAGGAGGAGGGGGAGAAGAATGGTCGCGCGCATGGCTCGTGCTCCGGTGAAAGTCCGGCGGCTGCTTTGCACAAAATGGGCGCAGCGCGGTAGAGGCGCCGCATGACATTCGACTCCGCCCGCGCCGCCGCCGAAATCTTCGCCTCGCTGGACATCCAGCACCCGCACGGCGAGCTCGTGTCCCGCTCGCCGATCGACGAGGCCGAGATTGGCGGGGTCGCACCCGCCTCGCCGGCGGAGGTTGCGGAGGCGGTGGAGCGCGCCCACGCGGTCTTCCTCGCCTGGCGCGCGGTGCCGCCGCCCCGGCGTGGCGAACTGGTCCGCCTGCTGGGAGAAGAGCTGCGACGCGAGAAGGACGCGCTGGGGCGCCTCGTCAGCCTCGAGGCCGGCAAGATCCTCCAGGAGGGCCTCGGCGAGGTCCAGGAGATGATCGACATCTGCGACTTCGCCGTCGGGCTCTCCCGGCAATTGTACGGCCTCACCATCGCCACTGAGCGGTCCGGCCACCGGATGATGGAGACGTGGCACCCGCTCGGGGTCGTCGGGGTGATCTCCGCCTTCAACTTCCCGGTCGCGGTCTGGGCATGGAATGCCTGCCTCGCCTTCGTCTGCGGCGACCCGGTCGTCTGGAAGCCGTCCGAGAAGACGCCGCTCACCGCCGTCGCGGTCCAGGCCCTGTTCGAGCGTGCGGCCCAGCGCTTCGGCGATGCGCCGCCGCACCTCAGCCAGCTGGTGCACGGCGTGCGCGGGACCGGCGAAGCCCTGGTCGACCATCCGAAGGTGGCGCTCGTCTCGGCGACGGGCTCGACCCGCATGGGCCGCACCGTCGCCCCGCGAGTCGCCGCCCGCTTCGGCCGCGTGCTGCTCGAGCTTGGCGGCAATAACGCGATGGTCGTCGCCCCGACCGCCGATCTCGCCCTCGCCGAGCGCGCCATCGCCTTTGCCGCGGTCGGCACCGCCGGCCAGCGCTGCACCACGCTCCGCCGGCTGTTCGTCCACGACGATGTCTACGACCGGCTCGTACCGCGCCTGAAGCAGGTCTGGGCGACCGTTCCGGTCGGCAACCCACTCGACGACGGCATTCTCGTCGGCCCGCTGATCGACGAGGCGGCGCTGGCAGCGATGGCGGCGGCCCTCGACTCGGCGCGCGCCGAGGGTGGCGCGGTGCATGGCGGTGAACCGCTCGGCGGCCTCTACGTCCGGCCCGCTCTGGTCGAGATGCCCGGCCAGACGGCGATCACGCTCACCGAGACCTTCGCGCCCATCCTCTACGTGATGCGCTACGCGAGCCTCGAGGAGGCGATCGCCGCGCACAACGCCGCCCCGCAGGGCCTCTCCTCGTCGATCTTCACCAACGACCTGCGCGAGGCGGAGCTGTTCCTCTCCGCCGCCGGCTCGGATTGCGGCATCGTCAACGTCAACATCGGTCCCTCGGGCGCCGAGATCGGCGGCGCGTTCGGCGGGGAGAAGGAGACCGGCGGCGGCCGCGAGAGCGGCTCCGACGCCTGGCGCACCTACATGCGGCGCGCCACCAACACGATTAACTACAGCCGCGACCTGCCGCTCGCTCAGGGCATCGACTTCAACCTGCCGTGACGCGGACCTGAGCCGCGCCGTCTCAGTCCATGTGGCGGAGGCCGGTGCGCAGATAGTCCCAGCCGGTGATCATGGTGAGCGCGGCGGCGGCCCACAGGCTGACCAGGCCGACCAGGTGGACCCAGGGCCATTGCGGCAGGGCTCCGCCGAGGATCAGCGCCCCCAGGGCCACCAGCTGGAGCGTCGTCTTCCACTTGGCCAGCGCGCTCACCGGCACCGAGACCTGCAGCCCGGCGAGGAATTCCCTGAGGCCCGAGACCGCAATCTCGCGGATCAGGATGACCAGCGCGGGGATGATGTGGAGGCCGTCGATCACCGGATCGGCATGGGTGCGAGTCGAGGCGAGCATGACGATCACCGCCGCCACCATGATCTTGTCGGCGATCGGATCGAGGAAGATGCCCAGCTTCGACACCGCGCCGCGGGCGCGGGCGACGTAGCCGTCGAAATAATCGGTGATGCCGACCAGGCAGTAGAGCGCGAAGGTCAGCGCATATTCGAACCAGCCCGGTCGCCACAGCAAGGCGACGAGCAGGGGCACCGCGACGATTCGCGACAGAGTGAGGATGTTCGGCAGCGTCAGCATCGGGGGCGCGGATCGCCTTAGCGGCTCCGGCGGCGGATGGGGAGTGGGAGGTTCGCCCCGTCCCGCGCCGGCCGCGACCGCCGCCCGCGCCTCGCCGCACGCGCCTTTGACGCGAGGGGTTTAGCCGCTATGACCCGGCCCCCATGTCGTCGCGCACGCGCCCAGCGGACCTTTGAGCCTTGCAGGATTCGCTCCACCTGCTGCGCAAGCGCCGCTTCATGCCCTTGTTCGTCACCCAGTTCCTGGGGGCGTTCAACGACAACCTCTTCCGCACGTCGATGGTCATGCTGGTCATCTACGGCATCTACCGGTCGGAGGCGCAGGAGGCGACGTTCAGCGCGATTGCGGGGGCGCTGTTCATTGCTCCCTTCTTTCTGCTTTCCGCGCTTTCAGGCCAGCTCGCCGACGCGATGGACAAGGCGCGGATGATCCGCTGGGTGAAGACCGCCGAGATCGTCATCATGCTGTTCGGCGCCGCCGGCCTCCTCATCCACAACGTGCCGCTGCTCTTGGTGGCGCTGACCGCGATGGGGGTCCACTCGACCTTCTTCGGCCCGATCAAATACGCGATCCTCCCCCAGCATCTCGACGAGGACGAAGTGCTCGGCGGCACCGGATTGATCGAGGCGGGCACCTATATCGGCATCCTCGGCGGGACGATCGCCGGCGGCATCCTGGTCGTGCAGGG
>Ga0070692_10000461_pt1 | contig 12433 bp, 11 predicted proteins | sample KBSK1102metaG_FD_64675 | JGI IMG/M metagenome (GOLD analysis project Ga0070692, IMG submission 64675) | Corn, switchgrass and miscanthus rhizosphere microbial communities from Kellogg Biological Station, Michigan, USA - KBS K1-10-2 metaG | ecosystem: Host-associated > Plants > Roots >...
TGAAGGAGATCAGCTACATCCACGCCGAGGGCTATGCCGCCGGCGAGATGAAGCACGGGCCGATCGCGCTCATCGACGACAATGTGCCGGTGATCGTGCTGGCGCCCTCGGGGCCGTTGTTCGAGAAGACGGTGTCGAACATGCAGGAGGTCCAGGCGCGGGGCGGCCGGGTGCTGCTCATCTCAGACGCCGAGGGGATCGCGGCGGCGCGCGACGACCGGCTGGTCGCCGCGCTGGAGATGCCCAAGGTCCACCCCTTGATCGCGCCGCTCGTCTACGCGATCCCGGTCCAGCTCCTCGCCTACCATGTCGCGGTGGCGAAGGGCACGGACGTCGACCAGCCGAGGAATCTGGCGAAGAGCGTCACGGTCGAATAGCGGCCACGCGGCACGCGGCTCAAAATTTGATCCCCAGCCCGAACGTGAACTTGCGCTCGCGGTCGTCCAGATCTTCCGCGCGCCCGCGGCTGTAGGCGAAATCGACCCCGAGATTCTTCTTCCTCGTAAAGTAGATGCCGAGTTCGGCCTTCAGCTGGCTGAGGTGGCCCGGCTGTCCGGCGAGCGCACGCATGTAAATACCGGCGACGGTGAGGTCGAATGGGATCGGAAAGCCGTCCGAGCTTCCGACGTAGAAGCCGAGACGGCCTCCGAAACGGCTGAAGTCCCCCGACGCGGCCGGATCGCGGGTACCGATACTCGTGAAGTGCCCATTGTTGAAGCGCACATCCCCCAGAAAATAGCCGTTGACCCCTAGCCCCAAGGCAACCGGACTGTTGAAGCCGTTCATGACATAGGGACGATAGAGAAAGTTCACGCCCAGGATTGCGCTGTGGTCTTTATAGTCGATACGGTAATGGGGAGTGACAGCGAGATAATTGTCCTGATGGACATACTCCGTATCCGTGCCTTCGATGCGTGACGGCACGGGTGTTACTCGGCTCCAGAGAAGTTCGATCAGCGCACCCGTATCGAACTGGTTGCTCTTATCGGCGCGCGGCTGCCCAGTCGTGCGAGAGGTCTCGATGTCGAACGCGGCGTAGGGAATGGCGCGCAGCAGGCTCGTCTCGGAGGGGCGGTCGGCGCGGATGGAGCTCCATTCGCCCAGGCGCAGCGCATAACCGACGGCACCCGTGAGTTGCGTCGACCTCGTCTTGGCGACCCGGTCGTCTTCATAGCTGAGCTTCGCCTTGGACGCGTCGTCATAGCCTGCGTACCCAGGCGCGACGAGGAGATCGGACGGAGTCCCTCGCACCCGGACGTGCGCGAGCGAGAACGGCTCGGGTTCTGCGCGGCCCGAAGCGGCGTCGGGCCCGGTCGGCTTGTCCGCGTCGCCTGGCATGGCAATGCAGCGCAGGGTCACATCCGAACGGAGGAAGAACTCGTCGCGCCTCGCCACGCGTGACGAGACGGCGAATCCAGGCTGCGCCGTCAGACCGATCCGGACCAGGGCCTGCGCAGCGCCGGCAAGGCTCTTCGCTTCGGCTTTCGAGCAGCCAAGATCCTTGCACACGTCTCGCCCCTGGACCAGCAGGAACGCCCGGTCGCTGAGCGCGGCAAGGTCGGGAAAGTTCTTTCGCAGCGGGGCCACTCTGGGCTCGAACCGCCGCGGGACCTTGTTGGCATCCAGGAGCGAGGCAGCGAGCGCGTCCTTGTCCACCGCCGTCGCTGGATCGACCGTCCCGTCCTTGCGCGGACAAAAGTCCCGAGGCAGGTCAGCGAACGCGGCGGACCCCATCGAGAGCAAGGCGGCCGCGACCGGCCAACGGATAGAGCTACCGCGTAGCATTGTAGATTTCGTCGACAAGGTCACTGAGGCTCTCCGCGAGCGCCGCATTGGCGTCGACGGACCGCGGATCGAAGGCGAAGCTCGCCAGGATGAGACGGGCGGCGACGGCGGCGAGGAAGCCGCGCATCGTCGCTTCCTGATAATGATAGGTATCGCCCATTGTGCCGTCCGGGTCGTGGGGCAGCGGGCGATGGTCCGTGATGAGCTGCGCGTCGACGGCCATGACGACCGCAGCCATCTTGTCGCCAGGCCTGCTGGCCGCGGCGATGGCGCGGGACTGGGGCACCGCATGCGGATCTCGATGTAGCGCCGTGGCTGGTTCATCGGCCATTTGAGCTTCTCCTTCATCGTCGGTCCGTTGGCGGCGCCGCACCGGCGCCGGTGTCTTCTCTGGCGCGGCTCCCGGTCTGAGGGGCGTGACGGCGATCACGGCGCCCGGGCCTTTTTTGCGGAGATTCAATTCCTGCGCGCGACGGCCGCCGCCGCCCTCGCCGCGCGCTTGCGCGAAGGCGTCTACGCGGTCATCGTCGGCGCCACGACACAAGGGGGGCTCTCCCTGATCGAAGCGCGGGACCTGGAGGCGATCGGCAGCGCGCTCGGCTGCGGCGGCGATACGCCGGCGCAGATCGCGCGGCGCGGGCGGGTGCGCGACTATCCGCCCCGCGCCTGCCTGGTCCGGCAGGGCGACCGCTCCGCCACCGCCTTCCTGATCGTCCTCGGCCGCGCCCACGCGCTCCTCTACGGCGCCGACGGGCAGCTCGTGCTGCTCCATGACTACGGCCCCGGCGACCTGTTCGGCGCGCTCGGCGACCTTGCGGGCGGAGAGGAGGAGGCGGACGTCGTCGCCGTGGAGGGGGTGCGGGCCTTCCTGCTCGAAGCGGTCGCCCTGGTCGAGCTTGCCGAGCGGCACGGCGCAATCGGGCTGGCGCTGTCGCGGCTGCTGCTGAAACGGCTCCGCGCGACGTCGGCGCGGATTTACGAGCGCTCGGCGCTGTCGGCGCCGGGGCGGGTCTGCGCCGAGCTCCTGCGCCGCGCGCGCGCCGGAGACGGCATGGCGATCCGGCCCGCGCCGGTGATCGCCGAGCTGGCGCTCAAGGTCGGAACGACGCGGGAGACGGCGTCGCGGACGGTGAGCGCGCTCGCGCGGCGCGGCATCGTCCGGCGGGAGAAGGACGCGCTCGTCGTCGCGGCGCCGCAGAGGCTGGAGGCGGAGCTGGTCTAGACGGGCTGGCGGATGACGGCGTGGAGCTCGACCGGCGTCTCGCCGGGGCCGGCGCTCAGCTCGCCGACCAGCTCTGTGCGCAGGTCCGGCGCGGCCCGGGCCGCGAGGGCGGCGGCGAAGTCGGCGGTGACGCAGACCGAGCCCGGGGGGGCCGAGGCGGCGGCGCCGGCGGCGAGCGCGGCCGGATCGCCGGCGATGCGGGGCGCGACGGCGAACGGGTCGGCGATCGGGTCGGCGATGCCATAATGGCCGCCGACCGATTCCTCTGCCGCCGCGAGGGCGAGGGCGGCGCGCGCCGCCTCGCCGGGCGTCGCATAAGCGAGCAGGATCTCGCGGCCGGTGAACCAGGGGCCGAGGCACGGGGCGGGTCCGGCTGCGATGCGGGCGGCGGCGGCGGCGAGACGTGCCTCGAGATCGGCACCGGCCGGAACCGCGAGGGCGAGCAGGGCGTGGCGGGCGTGGGGGGCGGGGGTCAGCGGCCGCCGCGCCGCCGTCTCGCGCGGCGCGGCGAGGCGGCGCTCGCGCCACGGGCCACCCGATGCCGGCCGCGCCTCCGGCGCCACGACGAGCCGGATCGCCTCGCTCTCGAGGCGGCGGGCGTTGATCGCCGCCGCGCCCATCGCGACCTCGTCGCCGAGCGCGACCATCTCGGCGTCGGGCGGGGTCGTGTCCGGGCGTACAGTGTGCACCGTCTCCGCCGCGGCGAGCAGCGCGTCGTAGCGCCGCCGCCAGCCTTTGCCGAACGGATCGACCGACACGGCGCCGAACGCCTCCGGCCCGCCCGGCAGCACCGCATGAAGCTCGGCGCCGCGCGCGACCAGCGCCTCGGCGACGATGATGTCCGCCCCGGCGGCGAGCGCGCCGTAGCCGAAATGCACCTTCTCCTCGTCGAGGATGGCGGCGATGCTCTCGTCGAGATGGGCGCGGCGGGCGACGGCGGCATCGAACGACATGTGGCCGGTAAAGTGGAGCGAGCGCGGCGGGCGGTGCGCGTCGAGCCAGGTCACGTCGCGGCCCTGCTCGGCGAGGATCAGCGCGAATTGGCGCAGGGTGGAGGCGTGGTCCTCCCAAGCCTCCGGCGCGAGCGCGATCGCCTCTGCGAAGGCGGCGCGAGCGTCGATTTCGCGGTCGAGCAGGAGCAGGGCCTCGGCGCGCGTGGCGGCGCGCCAATAGGGGGTCTCGGGTTCTTCCGGGTGGGCGTCGAGGGAGGCGAGGACATCACGGGCGTAGGCGGCGGCCTGGGTGCTATCGCCGGCCAGGAGGCAGACGGAGGCCGCGTTGATGAGCGGATAAGTGGTTCCCAGCTTAGCGGCCGCCGCAGCATATTTTTGTGTGGCCGCTCGAAACAACAGCACCCGTTCCTGGCCTTTTGCGAAGACGGCGCGATCCTTTAGCAGCCGGCCTCGCAATATCTCTCCCGTCGGCTCGCCGTCGGGCGAAGCTGTCTCAAGAAGGTCCCATGCCTGAGAAACCGCACCCGAACGGGACAACGTAATGACATTGAGCCAGTCTTTTGGGCTTGTAGCCACTTATACGCTCGGGTTTTTGATGTCTGGGTCTATTTCCATCTCTTGAAGCCCGTTGGTGCTGTTGATCGGGTCCGCCACCAGCAAATTAAAGCTAAAGCCATGCCTGTGCTCTTTTCCCAGTCCGTATGAGATTTGATCGAATTTCGCCAGAAACCGAATCGTGTCGCAGTGGGACGTAGGCGGCGCAGGTACCCAGTTTGCGCCATCCCGGTACTCTAACTTTCCATAGTAGTCACTGCGGTCACGTTTTGTCGTGATAGCATCTGCGGTTTTCGACCAGTAGAGGTCCAACAGGCCCGGGCCTCTTATCGTTTCAATTTGAACAAGTGTATTGTCAAACTTCAGATCAAAGCTTAGCTGACGACTCTTTACGCACGTCGAAAAAAGTTGCAACCAAGCAGTTCCTGTTATCTGCCCTTTTAGGAGGTTTGTGTCCGAAGCGCCCACCGGCACATGGCTTATGGTTTGGTAATCAAAAACGTAACACGGATCTACCCAGCGACACCGCATCTGCAATGTTAAAATCCACAATGGTTTGAAATGCGGTTCGGGCTCGCTGGGGTTTAATGGATATTTCCCGTGGGATAGCGCAATCATAGTCGTTCTCCATCTTGAGGCCTGGGCAGGCGGCCCCTAGATCATGGGGTCGCTTGGATTTTGAATCGTCTCAAATCTTGCATGATGCGATTGCGCCGCGACGCCCAATCCTTGTTGGCTGGGTCTCGTCGCGTCATGTCTTCAATCATCACCTGAGCGCGCTGCAGTCTCGTTCCGGCGGCCGCACGTTGGCCCGTGCCCGCCTCCAACTCGGCCATGGAAAACTGACTGGTGAGCCAACTCTCCTTCAGATCAAGGTTATCGGGATCGCGCCGGCGAACGTTCGCAAGCAGCCGCTCCTGAATCCCCCGCAAGGCGCGAGCTCTCACAAGATCGCCGCGGTCACGATAAACGTCAGCCAGCCAACCGTAGCGATTTGCGATGGTGACATCCGCATCCTGGCTAGGCGAAAGGCGAGCAGCGTACTGCATGTCCAGGAGCGCCCTCGTACACAGCCGGAGAGCGACATCGAGATTACCCTTGGAATCGAGCTCCACTGTGCAGAGATGGCCCTCCGAAAAACCAAGTTCTTGGCGCCATTTTGCGTTGGCAGGTGCCGCCGCGACCAATTGCTCCACCAGCCGTCGGTAGCGCTCGAACCCTTCTCTCGCGCGAGCATATTGATGGCGGCGCAGGTCAGCGTCAGCGATCCAAAATTCGCTTTGCGATTGCGCGAAGATTCGGTCCTGGTCCAAGGGCTTCTCAGCCAAGAGGCGCGATGTGGTACGCGCTGCATCTTCGAAGCGGGCGACGGCGCCTGCGGTGTCGCCGCGGGTGATGTCGTCCTCTCCCATTGCGTGATAAATTCGCGCACGACGCTCGAGCGAATCCGGCGGCAGGTCGGCCAAGGGCTGGTGTTGATAATAGGCAAGCGCTCGTCGATTCGCCGCAGTAAGCACCCTCAGCCCCGCCGCCCCTTTCAACTCCCTGCGCAAATCCGTCAGCATGAACTCGACCAGTCCTTCCGCCTCGGCGCGTTGGCGCTGGGCTTCGGCGCGGGCTTGGAGGGCCACGGCCGTCAACATCGCCATCGCTACGACCGCCGCCAGCGCGACGCCCGTGACGGCCGTCACGCGGCGCAATCTTCTTTGCGCGTCGCGCTGGACGAGGGCGTCGAGGCCGACGCCGGAGAGGCCGGCGACGAGCTTGAGGAAGCCGAGACGGCGGCCGTCGCGGCCGGGGCGAAGGTCGGCGGCGAGCGGCTCGGTGCCGTCCGCGCAGAGCAGGGGCGGGAAGGCTTCGGACGGTTCGCCATCGAGGATCGCGGCGATGATGGGACGGCCGGGATGAAGCGCGCGGAAGGTCTCGATCTCCTTGGCGACCCAAGGGGAGGCGGCGGCGGCCGGGGAGCAGAGGATGAGGAGGGCATCGGAGACGGCGAGCGCGGCGCGGACCGTCTCGCTGAGGTCGCCGGCGGCGGGGAGCTCCTCGCGGTCGCGGAAGACCGGGGTGAGGCGCGCCGGCACCGGACCGCGGCTGCCCTCGCTGCCGACCAGTCGCCTGGGGACGCGATAGGCTTCGAGGCGACGGTGAAGCGCGCGCGCGGCCGCGGCGTCCTTGTGGCTGTAGCTCAGAAAGGCGGCGTAGCGCCTCGGCCCCTGCTCCATGTCCCCGTCCCCCCGGGCGGTCCAGGACGTCGAGACTACACCTTCCGGTGCAAAGTAAAAGCGGGGCGGCGGGCCACGTGCGAGAAAAACCGGGCACGGAATGCCACAGTGCTCGATCCGCGTCCGAAGATGCGGGGAACAATTGCAGGCGCTGCGTCGTGACGCAGGTCGTCAGGGACGAAGTTGGTGCCGGCTTCGGCGCAAGATCCGCCGAACGCTTACCTCAAGAGAGGAAGGGAGTCTCGCCGAGCGGCACGACGGCGCGGCCCCAGGTCGCGTTGGTGACGAGGCCGAAGCTTCCGTAGACCGCCAGCGCTCCGGTCAGCAGGCCGAGCCAGCCGCCGGCATGGGTGAGCCCCGTCGACTTCTCGATCGCGCCGACGCCGAGAAGCGCGAAGGTGATCCACAGCGCCAGGAAGATCAGGAACAGGATCTTCGGCAGACGGAAGGTGCCGACCCACAGATAGAGGGTGAGCAGCCCCCACAGGAGCAGCGTGACGCCGACCGTCGGGCCGCCCTGGCTGATGTCGACGATCCCGGTCTTCGCGAAGATCAGCAGCAGGGCGAACCACCACCAGAAGGCGCCGTAGGAGAGGAAGGCGGTCGTCCCGAAGGTGTTGCCGAGCCGGAATTCCATGAGCCCGGCGACGATCTGGATGAAGCCGCCGTAAGCGAGCGCCATCGGAACGACGACGCCTTCGCCGCCGGCCGGGAGCAGTCCGGCGTTGATCAGGCTCAGGAGAAGGGTGGTGAGGCCGAAGCCGACGAGGCCGAGCGCGGCCGGGTTGGCGGGCGGTGCGGGCGCCGCTGCGGTGTCGGCCATGTCTCTCTCTCCCCCTGTTGTGCGGGAAGGCTGGCGGCGCGGCCGTGGCGTGTCAAGCGCGGCCGCGCCGGCGCGTCAGAACCCGCAGAGACGCTTGAATTCGGCGATCGCGGCGCGGCGGGCGGCGAGGCTGGCGCGGGTGGCGGGGAGGGAGCGGACGTCCTTGCCGAGCCGCTCGAGCTCCGCGAGCAGCCCGGGCCGGTCGAGCGGCTTGCGCCACGCCCATTCGTTCCTGTTGTGGAATGGGGCGGCGTCCGCCTCGCAGGTCGCGTCGCACTTGATCCGGCGGAAGCCGCGTTTGGTCCAGTTGCTGTCGGGGATCTCGCCGGCCATGCCTTCCCGGTCGTCGTCATATTCGCGGGCGTAGAAGCGGTCGGCATGGGGGACGCAGCGGTAGCTCGCGTCGAGCAGCGGCGACTCGCCGCCTTCGCCGAGGATCAGCGCCACATAGTCCTTTTCCGCGACGACCTTCGATACGAGCACCCGCGCCGGCACGGCGGCGAGCGCCGCGGCGGAAAAAGCGAGGCCGGCCAGAACGAGCTTGTGCATCTTGTCCCCCTGCTTTCGGCGAACCCTCGATAGCGCAAAGCCGTACGCTAGCCGAGCTTGAACAGGTCGCGCTCGGCCTCCACCGCGTCGCGGATGAAGCGCAGCACCGCCTTGACCCGCGCAAGGTCGGCAAGGTCCTGGTGGACGATCAGCCACAGGCTGCGGGTCAGCGCGACCTCGCTGGGAAGGATGCGGACGAGGCGCGGGTCGCCGGCGGCCAGGAAGGCGGGGAGGACGCAAAGGCCGGCGCCGGCGATGGTCGCGCGCAACTGGGCGACGAGGTTCGAGCTTTCGAGCGCGGTGCAGCCCTCCGGCGCGACCTGGCGGACGAAATCGAGTTCCGGAAAGTGGAGCAGGTCCTCGATATAGGTGACGAAGCGATGGCCTCTGAGGTCACCCGCGGCTTCGACCGGCCCGTGCGCGGCGAGGTAGGCGGGCGCGGCGTAGAGGCCGAGATCGTAGTCGATGAGGCGGCTGACCATGAGCCGCCCGTCCTGCGGGCGCGATACGGAGATGACGATGTCGGCATCGCGTTTGGACAGGCTGAAGGTGGCGGCGGCGGCGACGAGCTGGACGCGAAGCTGGGGGTGGCGCTCGGTCAGCGCGCCGATGCGTGGCGCGAGGAACCAACTGCCGAACCCTTCGGGCGAGCCGATGCGCACGGGCCCCTCGACGCTCGCTGCGCTGCCCCCCACGGCGTCGGCGGCGCCGAGCGCGAGCCGCTCCATCTCCTCGGCGGTCGGCACCATGCGGGTGCCCTGCTCGGTCAGCGTGTAGCCGGTCGGGCTGCGGTCGAAGAGCTTGGCCTTGAGCCCGTGCTCGAGCGCGGCAATGCGCCGCGACAGGGTCGAATGGTCGAGCCCGAGGCGCGCAGCCGCGGCGGTCAGGCGGCCGGTGCGGGCGACGGCAAGGAAGGCGCGCAGGTCGTTCCAGTCGAAATCGGCCATGGCGTCCTCTAGGGGTATGCGGGTTCATGCACAACGGTTGCGGCATCTTCCCTGTGGCGCAGCCCGGCCCAGCGTGCGAGAGGACGCTCACCCCATTCCAGAAGGAAGCAACGATGTTCACGGCGCAGGCGACCGCGACGGACGGCGAGCTCGATTATATTGCTGCACCGCAGAATGCGGGTTTTTGCACGCCCGCCGATCCCGAGGCGGGGTGGGCGGCGCGCAACCCGGACCGGGCGATGACCTTCCTCTACGTCAGCCCCCGCAATTGCGGCGCCCTCGAGGAGCTGATGGCGCTCTGAGCGCGGGGATGGGGGCCCGTACAAGTGCATGTCCCCTGGCGATGAGTATTGCTAAGGGCCGCTCATGACCGAGCCCAGTTCCCCCGTGTTCAAGCTCCCCGAGAGCATCCCGAGTCCCTCTCAGATCGCCGACGCCTGGAGCCAGGTCGTCGCCAATGCGATCAAGCTAGCCGGCACCACCGCCGAGCGCGCCGCCGACCCGCACGTGCCTCAGGCCTACGACCCGGCCGCGCCCGCGCGCGCCTTCGGCGCCTTCGCCGCCCACCTCTTCACCCATCCGCACGAGCTGATCCGCGCCCAGCAGAAGGCCGCCGCCGACTGGATGGCGCTGTGGGGCCAGGCCGCGGCGCGCGCGGCCGGGACGAAGCCCGAACCGGTCGCCGAGCCGAAACGCGGCGACCGCCGGTTCAACGACCCCGCCTGGTCCGACGAGCCGGTCTTCGACTATCTCAAGCAGGCCTATCTGCTGACCGCCGAGCGGGCGATGGAGCTGGTCGAAGGCTCCGGGCTGGACGAAGCGACGCGCACGAAGGTCGAGTTCTTCACCCAGCAATATCTCAACGCGCTGTCGCCGGCCAATTTCGCATTCTCGAACCCGGAGGCGATCCGACGGGCGATCGACACCGGCTCGCTGAGCCTGCTGTCCGGCCTTGCCAACCTGCTCGCCGATGCCGCCGAGGACGGCGGGCTCGTGCGCCGCCGCGCAAGCCAGGAGTTCGAGCTCGGCGTCGACATCGCCGCCACGCCCGGCAGCGTCGTCTTTCAGAACGAGCTCATGCAGCTCATCCAATATGCGCCGGCGACCGAGAAGGTTTACCGGCGGCCGCTCCTCTACGTGCCGCCACTGGTCAACAAATATTACCTGCTCGACCTCCAGCCCAGGTCGAGCCTGATCCGGTGGCTGGTGGGCGAGGGACACACGGTGTTCGTCATCTCCTGGGTCAATCCGGGACCGGAGCTCGCCGACAAGGATATCGGCGACTATATAGCGCTCGGGCCGGTGGCGGCGTTGGATGCGATCGAGCAGGCGACCGGCGAGCGCTCGGTCGACATGTTCGGCTTCTGCATGGGCGGCACGCTGGTCGGCATTGCGCTGGCCTGGCTCGCGGCGAAGGGCGAGGGCGACCGCGTCGCCTCGGCGACGACGATCGGCACCTTGTTCGACTTTTCCGAGCTCGGCACCTGGGCGACCTTCACCGAGCCGGAGCAGCTGCGCGCGATGGAGCGGCACCTGCTGCACAAGGGCTTCATGGCGGCGCAAGACCTCCAGGCCCTGTTCTCCGCGGTGCGGGCGAACGACCTCATCTGGTCCTCGGTGGTGAACCATTACCTCCTCGACAAGGAGGCGCCGCCCTCGGACATCCTCTACTGGTTCGCCGACGGCGCCCACATCCCCCGCGCCTTTCTGCTCGGCTGGGCGCACGACGTGCTGCGCGACAATGCGCTGACGCGGCCGGGGGCGCTCGAGGTGGCCGGCGTGCCGATCGACCTCAAGGCGGTGACGACGCCGCTCACCGCGATCAGCCTCAAGGACGATCATGTCTCGGCCTGGAACGCGACCTATGAAAGCGCGAAGCTGTTCGGCGGGCCGGTGCGGTTCCTCCTCGGCGGCAGCGGCCACAATGCCGGCGTGATCAACCCGCCAAGTGCGAACAAGCACGGCTTTTGGGTGAACGAGGCGCTGCCGGCGACTGCCGAGCAATGGCTGGAAGGAGCGGAGAAGCGCGAGGGGAGCTGGTGGCCTTATTGGCAGGCCCTGCTCAGCGACGGCGGCAAGGCGGAAAAGGTGCCCGCCCGCGTGCCGGGCGCCGGCAAGCTCAAGGTGATCGAGCCGGCGCCCGGGAGCTACGTCAGGAACCGCGGCTAGCCCCCGCCTCTCACAGCTATCCCCGTTCGGGCTGAGCCTGTCGAAGCCCTCCTTTTCTTGCGGAAAGAAGGAAGGACGGGGCTCCGACAAGCTCAGCCCGAACGGCGGGCGCGCGGAGAGGCCCGTCCCGACCCGGCTTCGTCGCGCTTACTTGGGCTTCCTGAACCGATAGACGAACTGGTCGGTCTTGCCGCGGATGCCGGTCTCGACGACGCGCTGGCTGTGGTCGTCGGCCGCGTGGCGCAGGAGCGGGCTCTCGGCCTCGAAGCGGAAGCCGGCGGCTTCGACTTCCCTCCTGACCGTCGCGCCCTCGATGCGGTGGAGGGTGTTGGTGACGGTGGCGCCGACGCCCTTGCCCGCCTCATGGTCGACGATGAAATAGGTGCCGCCGGGCTTCAGAGCCTTGAACGCCGAGGCGTTGTAGGCGCCGGCACCATCGCCGTCCGGCGTCTTGACGTTCTTGAAGTCGTGATAGTTGAGCGTCGTCCAGACGATGTCCACCGGCTCGGGCGCCGGAATGGCGCCCGGGGGCGAGACGACGATCTTGACGTTGGGGCGCGCCGCCGCGATCGCCTTCAGCCCGTCCGAGGGACGGATCGCGATCGCGTAGACCACGCCATTGGCACCGACGGCGCCGCTCAGGATCCGGGTGAAATAGCCGCCGCCCGGCGCGAGCTCGGCGACCTTGCTGCCGGGCTTGACGCCGGCGAAGGCAACCACTTCGGCCGGCTTGCGGTCCGCGTCGCGCGCCTTGTCGGCGTCGGGACGGGTGGAATCGGCGAGGATCGCCGCCCAGTCGACCTTCGGCGCCGCCGTCGCGGCGCAAGCGATCGCCGCCGCCCCCACGATTGCCAGCGAAATGGTGCGCATAACCCTCTCCTCTACCGTCGTTGCGGAGCCGTTACCACGGCGGCGGCTTCCAAGACAGCGGTTCGTCTGCCACGGTCGCCCACGATGAGCGACAGGGTGACGATTGCCGGCGGCTGCCATTGCCGCGCCGTCCGGTTCGAGGCGGAGGTGCCGCGCGAAGCGGAGGTGCTGGCGTGCAATTGCTCGATCTGCGCGGCGACCGGGTTCCTCCACCTGATCGTGCCGCATGGCGATTTCCGGCTGGCGTCGGGGAAGGACTTGCTGACCAGCTATCGCTTCGGCACCGGCGCCGCGGAGCACCTGTTCTGCGCGGTGTGCGGGATCAAGAGCTTCTA
>Ga0070692_10000464_pt1 | contig 12400 bp, 10 predicted proteins | sample KBSK1102metaG_FD_64675 | JGI IMG/M metagenome (GOLD analysis project Ga0070692, IMG submission 64675) | Corn, switchgrass and miscanthus rhizosphere microbial communities from Kellogg Biological Station, Michigan, USA - KBS K1-10-2 metaG | ecosystem: Host-associated > Plants > Roots >...
CATGTGGTCGCAATATCTCGAGGTCGCGATCGGCCCGGACGCGGAGATCTTCACCAAGTCGGCCTTGCTCTCGACCGTCGGCTGGGGCGGCGCGATCGGCGTGCGCTCCGACTCGACCTGGAACAACCCCGAGCCGGAGGTGGTGCTGGTCGCCGACAGCGAGGGCCGGGCGAAAGGCGCGACGCTCGGCAACGACGTCAATTTGCGCGACTTCGAGGGGAGGAGCGCGCTGCTCCTCTCCAAGGCCAAGGACAATAACGCCTCCTGCGCGATCGGGCCGTTCATCCGGCTGTTCGAGGACGGCTTCTCGATGGACGACGTGCGCGGCGCCGAAGTGGAGCTGGTCGTCGAGGGGCAGGACAATTTCCGCCTCGAGGGGCGCAGCGAGATGCGCCAGATCAGCCGCGACCCCGAGGAATTGCTCCGCCAGGCGATGAGCGAGCATCATTTCCCCGACGGCTTCACCCTGTTCCTGGGCACCCTGTTCGCACCCGTGCAGGACCGCGACGAGCCGGGCCGCGGCTTCACCCACAAGGAGGGCGATGTGGTGCGCATCTCCTCGCCGAAGCTGGGCATGCTGCAGAACCGGGTGACCACCTCCAAGGCGGCGCCGGCGTGGCGCTTCGGGGTCCGCGCGCTGATGCGCAACCTCGCCGCGCGCGGCCTCCTCCAGACGCAGGACCGAACGTGACCGACAGCAAGGACAAGCGCGCTTTCTACCCGAGCCTCGAGGGCAAGAGGGTGCTGATCACCGGCGGCGGCTCGGGGATCGGCGCGGGGATCGTCGAGGGGTTCGTGCGGCAGCGCTGCGACGTCGTCTTCTTCGACATCGCCGACGAGCCTTCGAACCAGCTCGTCACCGGCCTCGGCGGCGAGACGCTGCGCTACGAGCGGGTCGACCTGACCGACATCGAGGCGGCGCAGGCGACGATCCGCCGGCTCGCGGACGAGGGCGGCGCGTTCGACGTGCTGGTCAACAATGCCGGCAATGACGATCGCCACGACTGGGAGCAGGTCACGCCCGCTTACTGGGACCAGCGGATGGCGGTGAACCTCAAGCATTTGTTCTTCTGCAGCCAGGCGGTGGTGCCGGGGATGCGGGCGAAGGGCGGCGGGGTGATCGTCAATTTCGGATCGATCTCCTGGCATCTCGGCATTCCCGAGCTCGCCGTCTACCAGACCGCCAAGGCAGGGATCGAGGGCATGACCCGGGCGCTTGCGCGCGAGCTCGGGCCGGACGGCATCCGCGTCAATTGCGTGGTGCCAGGCAACGTCAGGACTCCGCGCCAGCTGCAATGGTATACGCCGGAGGGCGAGGCGGAGATCGTCGCGGCCCAGTGCCTCAAGGGGCGGCTGGTGCCGGAGGACATCGCGTCGCTGGTCCTGTTCCTCGCCTCGGACGATGCGCGGCTGATGACGGGGCACGAGGTGTTCATCGACGCGGGATGGCGGTGAGATGGCTGAGGCGGATCGGGAGCCGAGGAACGTCTGGGACCTGCATTGCGAGCTCGGCGAAGGCCCGGTGTGGGTCGACGGGGCCTTGTGGTTCGTCGACATCAAGACGCGGAAGGTGCACCGCTACACGCCGTCGGACGGCGGCCGGCGGAGTTGGGATGCGCCGGAGCAGGTCGGCTTCATCCTCCCCGAGGAAGGCGGGGCGTTCATCGCCGGGCTGGAGAGCGGGCTGCACCGCTTCCGGCCGGAGAGCGGCGCGTTCGACCTGATCGCCGAGATGGAGCCGGAGCGGCCGGACAATCGCCTGAACGACGCGGTGGCCGACCCCGCCGGGCGGATGTGGTTCGGCACGATGGACAATAAGGAGAAGGCGAAGAGCGGCGCCTTCTACCGCTACGAGCGCGGCGTGGTGGTGCGCACCCATATCGAGGGGATCGCGATCACCAACGGGCCGTGCGTGTCGCCGGACGGGCGCATCCTCTACGTCGTCGATACGCTCGGAGGGACGATCGAGGCGGCGGCCATCCACGACGACGGGTCGCTGGGGCCGCGGCGGCCGTTCGTCCGGATCGACCCCAGCGACGGGCATCCGGACGGGCCCACGATCGACGCCGAGGGCTGCGTGTGGATCGGCCTCTATGCCGGCTGGGAGGCGCGGCGTTATGCGCCGTCGGGCGAGCTGGTCGGGCGGGTGCGGTTCCCGGTCTCCAACATCACCAAGATCGCGTTCGGGGGCGACGACTTGCGCACCGTCTATGCGACGACGGCCCGGCAGCTCCTCAAGCCCGAGCAGATCGCCAGGCAGCCGGAGATCGGCGACCTGTTCGAGTTCCGGGTCGACGTGCCGGGGGTGCCGTGTCCGCGGATCGCGCGGTGAAGAGCGCGGCGGCGGCGTTCGCGGCCCTGCTCGCCGGCGCGGCGGGTGCGGCGCCGACCCTCCACCCGCTCTTCTCCGACCATGCCGTGCTCCAGCGCGACCGGCCGATCCGGGTGTGGGGCACGGCCGGCCCCGCCGAGCCGCTGAGCGTGACGTTCGGGCGAGCGCGGGTTGCGGCCGTCGCGGGACCCGACGGAGTCTGGCGCGCGGAGCTGCCCGCGATGGCGGCGGGCGGCCCCTACCGCCTCGAGGTGACCGGCGCCGACGGCGCGCGCGCCGCGGCCGAGGACGTGCTGGTCGGTGACGTCTGGCTGTGCTCGGGCCAGTCGAACATGGAGCTGCCGCTCACCCGGGTGCTCAACAACGACAGCGAGATCGCCGGCGCCGACGACCCGCAGCTGCGCATCCTCACCGTGCCGAAGAAGATCGCGATGGCGCCGGCCTCCGGGTTCGGCGCGGCGGTGGCGTGGACTGCGGTCACGCCGAAGTCGGTGCCGGGATTCTCGGCGGCCTGCTATTTCATGGCCAAGGGGCTGCGGGCTTCGCAGAAGGTGCCGGTGGGCGCAATCAACGCGAGCTGGGGCGGGACCGCGATCCGCTCCTGGCTGGACGAGGGCGCGAGCCGCGCGGTGGCGCCGGGCGAGGTCGGGCTGCTCGACCTGTACCGGCGGGACCCGGTGGCGGCGAACCGGCAGTTCGGCGAGCGCTGGGCGGCGTGGTGGGAGGCGCATGCCCGCCAGGCGCCGTGGCGCGACGCGTCCGGCCTCGCCTGGAAGCCGATGCCGAAGATCGCCTATTGGGAGACGTGGGGCGACCCGGCGTTCGCCAAGTTCGACGGCATCGTGTGGGCGCGCAAGGTCGTGCGGCTGACCGCGGACGAGGCGGCGCAGGCACGGACCCTGTCGCTCGGCGTCGTCGACGAGATCGACGAGACGTTCGTCAACGGCGTGCCGGTCGGGAACACGTTCGGCTGGGACGTCGAGCGCGACTATCGGCTGCCCGACGGCCTGCTCCACGCCGGCGACAACGTCATCCTCGTCAACCTGCTCGACGCCTGGGGCTTTGGCGGCTTCCAGGGGCCGGCGGAGAAGTTGCGGCTCGGGCTTGCCGGCGGCGGGTCGGTGCCGCTCGGCGCGGGGTGGGACTATGCGCCGGCGCCGCCGGGCATCGGCGATCCGCCGCGCAGCCCGTGGGACGCGGCGGCCGGCCTGTCGCTGATCTATGACGGGATGATCGCGCCGCTGGGCGGCTACGGAGTCAAGGGCGCGGCCTGGTACCAGGGCGAGACCGACGCCGGTTCTCCGGCCGGCTATGCCGAAAAACTGGAGGCGATGATGGCGGGGTGGCGGCGCCAGCTCGCCGCGCCGGGCCTGCCCTTCCTGATCGTCAGCCTCGCCAATTTCGGCGAGCCGGCGTCCGCGCCGCGGGCGAGCGGCTGGGCCGAGATCCGCGAGGCGCAGCGCGCGGCGGTCGCAAGGGACGGCCACGCGGCGATCGTGGTGGCGATGGACCTCGGCGACCGGCTCGACATCCACCCGGCGAACAAGCAGGAGGTCGGGCGGCGGCTCACCCAGGCGGCGCGGGCGCTGGCCTACGGCGCGGAACTGGCGCCGTCGGGGCCCGAGATCGTCTCCGCAACGCGCGCGCCCGGCGCCGTGGTGCTCCGCTTCCGCGGGGTGAAGGGCGGCCTCCATGCGTGGAGCGGCGCGCATCCGCTCGGCTTCGAGCTGTGCGCCGAGACCCAGGCGAGCTGCCGCTACGCCGAAGCGGTCGCCGACGGCGCGACGATACGGCTGGCCGACGACGGCCGCCCCGCCACAAGGGTCCGCTACGCCTGGGCCGACGCGCCGGTGGTCAACCTCTACGACGAGGCGCCGCTGCCGGCTGGCCCGTTCGAGGTGGCGATCCGGCCTTAAGGGGTGCCGGCGCGGAGCTGCACGACCCGCCTGCGGACCGAGTCGCGGATCGCCGCGCGCAGTCCGGCCGGCAGTTGCACAGGCGGCGGGGCGCCTTCGGGAGCGACCACCGCCATCGCCGCGAGGAGGCCGCGCTCGCCTTGCGGGCAGGCGGCGAGGACGCGGTCGGCGACGGCGTCCGCGGAGTCGGCCGCTCCGGCCTGCCGCCCGGCCTCCGCCATCAGGCAGTCCACCCAGGCCTGCGCGGCGGCGTCGAGGCGCGGGTCGCGAGCCTCCCCGCCGGCGATCCGCCACGCAATCTTCTGGTCGTAGGTGTCGGCGACCGCCCGTCCCGCCGCGTCGCGCGCCGGCGTGAAGCCGGCGCGGGCCTGCAGGAGCGTGCAGGTGGTCGCGTCGAGGCTCGGGGCCCCGCTGGATCGAAGGATCGTGCAGCCGGTGACCTTGCCTCTGGCATCGACCGCGAGACGCACCTCGACGAGGCCCTGCTGCCCCGCGCGCAGCGCTTCGGCGGGATAATCGTCGTGGGAGACGGGCGGCCGGTCGAAGGTCGGGGCCGCGCGAGTCGCCGGCGTGGCCGCGCCGGTCGGCATCGCCAGGGCCAAAGCGATGGCCGCGAGGGGAGGCACGGACACGGATCAGCCGCGCGGCGGGCGGGCGGCGCCGTCCGGCTTGCGGCGGAGGAGATCGGCGGCGGCGCGGACGAGCAGAGCTGCGAAGCAGAAGGCGCAGGCCCAGAAGAGCGGCTTGATCGCGGGAACGCTGTCGGGCGTGTCGATCCAGTCGGCGAGCCACAGGAGGGCCGTCAGCGCCCCGAAGATGATGACAATCCTGGTCATGCCGGCGCCTCCATGCGGCAAGGCCGCCGCGCGTCCTTAGCGATCCTGCGCGATCATTTCGAGGAGGGCCGGGCGAATGGCCTTGCGGGCGGCCGCGGAGGCGGTGGAGCGGGCTTCCGGCGCCGGCGGCGCCAGCGCGAGTAATTGCGCCTCCTCGCGCGTGCAGCGGCGAAAGCTGCGATCGGCGACGGCCGCGTCGGAGCGGGTCTTGCGCAACAGCGGCCTTGCGGCACCGACGAGGCAGCGCATCCACGCCCGCCGCGCCGCGTCGAGCGGACGATTGTAGGTCTCCGCGCTGATCCGCCATGCGATATGCTGGGTGAAGGTGTCCGGAACGGCGCGGCCCTGCGGGTCCCGGGCCGGGCTGAACCGCGCACGCTCCGACAGGATCCGGCAGGTCGCCTGGTCGAGGCTGACGAAGCCGCTCGACTCCGCGATCCTGCAGCCCGAGACCTGACCCGCTTTGTCGATGGCGAGAGTGACGAGGACCGTCCCCTCCTCCAGGTTGCGGAGCGCGACGACCGGATAATCGTCGCTCGAGATCAGTCGGGTAAGGTTGCGGCCGGTGGTGGGCGGCGGGGCGGGGGCGGCCTGCGCGGCGGCGAGCAAGGCGTAGACGAGCATGGGCCCGTGCCTAGCCTTCGACCCGAAGCATCGCCACCCCGTGCGGCTCGACCGTGGCGGAGAAGGCACCGGCGCGGCGGGGGAGGTCCTTGTGCTGCCAGAGGTCGCGGAGGCGGGCCTTGAGCCGGACGGGATAGCCGATCTCGTCCCAGGCGAAGGCGATCTCGGCGGGCGTCGTGCCGCGGTTGAGCAGGAGGATGGCGCGGGCGCCGCCGGCGAGCGGCTTCACCCACACCTCCCGGTCGCCGTCCCTGCGGACGCGGCGGCCCTGCGCGCCGAGCGCGTCCTGGTCGACGGCGATCACCTCGCGGTTGAGCAGGATCGCCTTGGTCGCCTCGGACATGGTCGCCACGTCGTTGCCGGCGATCAGCGGTGCCGCCATGATCGCCCACAGGCTGAAGTGGCTGCGATATTCGGCGTGGGTCATGCCGCCATTGCCGACCTCGAGCATGTCCGGGTCGTTCCAGTGGCCGGGGCCGGCATAGGGCCAGAGCGGCTCGTTCCTGTCGGCGATGTCGAGCATGCCGAGCGAATAGGTGCGCGGGCCCTGCCAATGGTCGTAGATGTCGCCGGTGGTGCGCCAGAGGTTGCCGACGTTCGCCGCCCACAGCCACGGCTTCGCATTGCCCCATTCGCACAGGCTGAAGACGATGGGGCGGCCGCTCGCCTTGAGGGCGTCGGCCATCAGCGAATAGGCTTCCTCGGCATTGCGGGTGCCGGTGTTGCACCAGTCGTACTTGAGATAGTCGACGCCCCAGGCGGCGTAGGTGAGGGCGTCCTGATATTCGTGGCCCTGGCTGCCCGGCCGGTCGCCGCAGGTGCGGCGCCCGGCGTCGGAATAGAGGCCGAACTTGAGGCCCCTGGCGTGGACATAGTCGGCGAGCGGCTTGATGCCGCCGGGGAAGCGCGCGGGGTCGGCGGTGATGAAGCCCTGGGCGTCGCGCGGGCCGTGCCAGCAATCGTCGATGACGACATAGACATAGCCGGCATCGCGCATGCCGGTGGCGACGATGGCGTCGGCGGTGCGGCGGATGGTCGCCTCGTTCACGTCGCAGCCGAACTTGTTCCAGCTGTTCCAGCCCATCGGCGGGGTGCGGGCGAGTCCGTTGGCCGCCTGCGCCGGGATCAGCCGGTTGGGATCGGTCGAGGCGTCCTGCGCCAGGGCGGGCGCGGCGAGCAGCAGCGCCGCCAGGAAGGTGGGGAGCCGCGTCAATGGTTGTGGCGCGGGGTCTTGGCGGAGGTGCCGCGGTAGCGGAGCGCGAATTCGAGCACGCCGCCTTCGGCGAGTTGGCCGGTCTTCTCGCGGAAGAGCTGCTCCCAGGGAGTGTCGCTCTCCGGCACGGGGGGCGGGCCCGCCGCGATGCGGCGGCGGATCTCCTCCTCCTCGACGAGCGCGTCGCATGTGCCCTTGTTGAGGTCGATGCGGATGGTGTCGCCGGTCTGGAGCCAGGCGAGGCCGCCGCCGGCGGCGCTTTCGGGCGAGGCGTTGAGGATCGAGGGGCTGTCGGAGGTGCCGGACTGGCGGCCGTCGCCGAGTGTCGGGAGGCTCTGGATGCCGCGCTGGAGGAGGTGGTCCGGCGGCTGCATGTTGACCACCTCGGCCGAGCCCGGCCAGCCGAGCGGGCCGGCGCCGCGGATGACGAGGATGCAATTCTCGTCGATGCCGAGGCCGGGATCGTTGATCCGGTGGTGATAGTCGTCCGAGCCGTCGAAGATGATGGCGCGCGCCTCGAACACGCCTTCATGCCCTGCCTGGGAGAGGTAGCGGCGGCGGAAATCGTCGGAGATGACGCTGGTCTTCATGATCGCGAAGTCGAACAAATTGCCCTTGAGGACGAGGAATCCGGCGCGCTCCCTGAGCGGCTCGGCGAAGGGACGGATGACCTCGCGGTCGGTGGCTTCGCGGCCTTCGAGATTTTCGGCCATCGTGCGGCCGGTGACCGTCATCTCGCCGCCGTCGAGCTTGCCGGCGCGGAGCAGCTCCCACAGCACGGCCGGCACTCCGCCGGCGCGGTGGAAGCGTTCGGAGAGGAAGCGGCCGGCCGGCTGCATGTCGACGAGGAGAGGCAGGTCGTAGCCGTGCGCCATCCAGTCGTCGTTGCCGATCTCGACTCCGGCGTGGCGGGCCATGGCGACGATGTGCGGCTGGGCGTTGGACGAACCGCCGATCGCGGTGACGAGGCGGATCGCATTGAGGAAGGACTTGCGGGTGAGGATCTTCGAGGGCCGCAGGTCCTCATAGGCCATGTCGACGATGCGGCGGCCGGTCTCGTAGGCGATCTGGCCGCGCTCGCGATAGGGGGCGGGGATGGCGGCCTGGCCGGGCAGGGACAGGCCGAGCGCCTCGGAGACGGCGTTCATCGTGCTCGCCGTGCCCATCGTGTTGCAATGGCCGAGCGAGGGCGCTGAGTCGGTGGCGCGGCGGAGGAACTCCTCCTCGTCGATCTCGCCGGCGCCGAGCAGGCGGCGCGAGCGCCAGATCACGGTGCCCGAGCCGACCAGCTCGCCTTCGTGCCAGCCGTCGAGCATCGGGCCGCCGTTCAGGGTGATCGCCGGGATGTCGACGGTCGAGGCCGCCATGATCGAGGCGGGCGTCGTCTTGTCGCAGCCGGTGGTGAGGACGACGGCGTCGATCGGGTAGCCGTTCAGGATCTCGACCAGGCCGAGATAAGCGAGGTTGCGATCGAGGGCGGCGGTCGGGCGGCGGCAATTCTCGAAGATCGGGTGGAGCGGGAACTCCATCGGGATGCCGCCGGCGTCGCGGATGCCGGCGCGGATGCGGTGGGCGAGCTCGAGATGGACTCGGTTGCACGGCGCGATGTCGGAGCCGGACTGGGCGATGCCGACGATCGGCTTGCCGCAGCGCAGTTCGTCCGGCGTGACGCCGTAATTCATGAACCGCTCGAGATAGAGCGCCGCCATGTCGCTTCGCCCGGGCGCTGCGAACCATTGGCGCGAGCGGAAGGGGCGGGCGGGGGTGCGGTCGGTCATGGCGAGCCTGTCGATGATGCGGCCGTGCTCTTCACCGTCATGCCGGACTTGATCCGGCATCCACCTTCTTTTCCGTCGGCCGAGACCAGAAGAAGGTGGACCCCGGATCAAGTCCGGGGTGACGGCTCTTTCCCCCACCCTACCCCTGCATCTCCTCGAGCTCCTTGCCCTTGGTCTCGTGGATGAATTTCTGGACGAGGAAGAAGCTGATCACCGCGCACACGCCGTAGAAGGTGTAGCTGCCGGCGAGGCTCCACTTGGCCATGCGCGGGAAGCTCTGGGCGACGAGATAGTTGGCGAACCATTGCGCGAAGCCGGCGACGGCGAGGGCCGAGCCGCGGATCTGGTTCGGGAACATCTCGCCGAGCATCACCCACATGACCGGGCCCCAGCTGACGTTGAAGAAGATCACGTAGAGGTTGGCCGCGACGACCGCGATCATGCCGAGGTCCTTGGAAAGGACGAGCTTGCCGGCCGGGTCGAGCGAGCCGTGGCTGAAGGCGTAGACCATGACGAACAGGGTCACCGCCATGCCCGCCGAGCCGATCAGCAGCAAAGGCTTGCGGCCGATCTTGTCGATGACGGCGATCGTCACGAAGCAGGCGGCGATCGAGACCGCCCCCGAGACGATGTTGATCAGCAGCGCGTCGCTCTCCTTGAAGCCGGCGAGCTGCCACAGCGTCGAGCCGTAATAGAAGATGACGTTGATGCCGACGAGCTGCTGGAAGACGGCGAGCATGATGCCGACCCAGACGATCGCCCGGATGCCGAGGAAGCCGCGGCCGCCGGCCGGCGTCAGCACGTCGCGCAGGCGGGGGCGGTGATCGACGGCGAAGCTGCCGCGGATTTCCTCGAGCTTGAGGGCGGCGGCGTCGCGGCCGAACAGGCTGGTGAGCACCGCCGAGGCATGGTCGTGGCGGCCCTTGCCGACCAGGTAGCGCGGGCTTTCCGGGATGAAGAACAGGGCGACCAGGAAGATGACCGCCGGGATCGCCTGCATCAGGTACATCCAGCGCCAGGTCTGGACTCCGAACCAGATCGCGTTGAGCGACGGGACGTCGTTTGGGTCGCCGGGATGCGCGGCGACCTTCGCGAGGAAATAGTTGGCGAGGAAGGCGGCGGTGAGCCCGGTGATGATCATCACCTGCTGGACCGTGGTCATCCGGCCGCGGATGTTGGCCGGCGCGACCTCCGAGATATAGGCCGGCGAGAGCACGCTCGCCGCGCCCACCGCCATGCCGCCGCAGAAGCGGGCGATGACGAAGATGGTGTGATCGTGGGCCAGGCCCTGGATCAGGGCACCGCCGAGGAACAGCAAGGCGGCGAGGCGCATGACGTTGCGGCGGCCGAGGCTGTCGGCGAGGGTGCCGGCGAAAAAGGCGCCGACGAAGCAGCCGATCAGCAGCGATCCGACGGTAAAGCCGAGGCCGTTGTCGTCGAGGTGGAAGGCGGCGGTGAGGCCCGGCTGGGTGCCGTTCACCGCGCCGCTGTCATAGCCGAACAGGAAGCCGCCGATCGTCGCGACCGCGACGATGGCGCCGATGAAGCCCATGTTGGCGCGGGCCGCGCTCGGTTCGGTCATGCTCTTCCTCTCCGTTGGCCGGCTTTGCGCCGGCGTTTTGTTAGCGGTAACACGGGCCTCAGCGGCGGCGCAACCGCCCAGTCGGGGCACCGGTCGATTCGCGGATGATGAGGTCGTGGTCGAGCACCCGCTCGGTCTTGTGGCGCGCCCCTCCCGCGCGGCGGCCGCGCAGATCGTCGAGGAGCAGTTCGAGCGCCGCTTCGGCCATCGCGGAAATCGGCTGCTTCACGGTGGTGAGCTCGGGCCAGATGGTGGTGGCGAGCGAGGTGTCGTCGAAGCCGGCGACGCTGAGATCGCCCGGCACGGAAAGGTGGCGGCGGTGGGCGACGCTGACCGCGGCCGCGGCCATGTCGTCGTTGGAAGCGAAGATGGCGGTCGGCGGCTTGGGCCGCGACAGCAGCCGCTCGGTCGCGGCGAGGCCGGAGCGGTAGGTGAAATAGCCCTGCTCGATGGGCGAATCCTCGGCCGGGATGCCGGCTTCGGCGAGCGCCTGGAGGAAGCCGCGCTCGCGGTCGTGGCTGGCAATGTGGTTGGGGTGGCCCTTGATGAAGCCGATCGAGCGGTGCCCGAGCGCGATCAGGTGGCGGGTCATCTCGGCGGCGGCCGCCTCGTCGTCGATCTTGACGTTGAGATCGTCCTCGCCGGGGACGCCCATCGCGACGGTGACGACCGGGATTCCGATCGCCCGCAGCTCGGCCATGATCGGCTGCGATTCGGACAGCGGCGGGGGGAGGATGACGCCCTCGACGTCGCTGGTCGCGAAGCGGCGGGTGACCTCGGCCTGCTCGTCGGCATTTTCCGATTCGCACGATTCGATGACGAGGTGCGAGCCGGCGCGGCGGGCGGCCTCGAGCGCGCCGATCAGGAACTGGCTGAGATAGGCGGCGGACGGATTGGCGTAGAGCAGGCCGATATGGGTGGCCTCGCCTGCGGCGAGCGAGCGCGCGGCGGTGTTGGGCGAGTAATTGAGCTTGTCGACCGCTTCGAGCACCGCGGCGCGGGTCGATTCGCGCACGTTGCGGCCGCCGTTGACGACTCGCGACACGGTCATCGCCGAGACGCCGGCGGCGCGCGCGACGTCCTCGATCGTGATCGTGCCGCGGCGGCGGCGGCTCGGCGGCCTGGCGATGCTGCCCCTTCCCATGGCCGCGACCCTATGGCGCGGCAGGCGCGGATGCAACGCGTTGACCCCGGCTTTCGCGAAGGCCTATGGTAACGCTACCAAAAACGGGCGATGCGAGGCGAGGATGACGGCGAGGACGACGCGGCGCTGGGGCCGCGCGGGGCTGGCGGCGGCTGCGGCGCTGGGCGTGCTGATCGGCGCGGCGCCGGCGCGGCCGCTCTACAAGGATCCGGCGCAGCCGGTCGAGCGCCGGGTCGAGGACCTCCTGAAGCGCATGACGCTGGAGGAGAAGGTCGCGCAGATGCTCTCGCTGTGGGAGCATAAGGACCGCATCCAGACCCCCGCCGGCGACTTCTCGCCCGACAAGGCCAGCGTGGCCTTTCCCGACGGCCTGGGCCAGATCGCCCGGCCGTCCGACCGGCGCGGAGTCGCCGCGCAGACCAACGGCGCGGCGGGCGCGGCGGCCGGCTCGGTCGGCCGCGACGCGCGCGAGACGGCCGAATATATCAACGCGGCGCAGCATTGGGCGGTGGAGCGGACGCGGCTCGGCATCCCGCTCATCCTCCACGAGGAATCGCTGCACGGCTATGTGGCGCGCGGCGCGACCAGCTTTCCGCAGGCGATCGGGCTGGCGAGCACCTGGGACCCGGCGCTGCTCACCCGGATTTTCGCGGTGGCGGCGCGCGAGATGCGGGCGCGCGGCGCCAACCTCGCGCTGGCGCCGGTGGTCGACGTCGCCCGTGATCCGCGCTGGGGGCGGATCGAGGAAACCTATGGCGAGGACCCGTACCTCGTCAGCGAGATGGGCCTCGCCGCCATCCGCGGCTTCCAGGGCACGACGCTGCCGCTGGCGCCGGACAAAGTCTTCGTCACGCTCAAGCACCTCACCGGCCACGGCCAGCCGGAGAACGGCACCAATGTCGGCCCGGCCAGCCTCGGCGAGCGCGAGCTTCGCACCGATTTCTTCCCGCCGTTCGAGAAAGCGGTGAAGCAGCT
>Ga0070692_10000467_pt1 | contig 12393 bp, 7 predicted proteins | sample KBSK1102metaG_FD_64675 | JGI IMG/M metagenome (GOLD analysis project Ga0070692, IMG submission 64675) | Corn, switchgrass and miscanthus rhizosphere microbial communities from Kellogg Biological Station, Michigan, USA - KBS K1-10-2 metaG | ecosystem: Host-associated > Plants > Roots >...
TGTTGTAAAACTCGATGCAAGCGGGATTGAAAGGCAATTCGCAGAATTCAAGCAGGCGCCGAATCGTGGCTTCCGAATGGTTGACGAGGGTTTCGTATTCGAGGTCGAAAACCTGATCGGGGTACTGGTCCATCCAGAAGCGCGTCAGGCGCAGGAAGCCGACACAGAAATCCGCGGTGTCGTCGAGGTCGCAGGCGAAGCCTGCTTCCTCGGTGAAGCAGTGGCGGTAACACGCGAGGCAGGTTTCCACCGGATCTCGCCGCACCACGACAACGCGTGCAGCCGGCAGCATCGCCAGGGCCGCGCCCACGAGATACCAATTCATCAGGTTCTTGTCGGTGAACCGTGGCCTGGTCGTGTGCCAGCGTGCGGTGCGCGCCAGGTACGCTTGACCCAGGCGTTGCCAATCCTCCGGCTTGGCATCCGGGACCCAGTGCGGAAACCGTTTGCCGCGGCGTTGCGTTTCCGTCTCGAGCACCTGCCGCAGATCCTTGATCTCGTTGGCGCCCTCGACCTGTGGATGCGAAGCCAGTATCTGCTCGACCAGCGTCGAGCCGGAACGGGGCATGCCGACGATCAGGATGGCCTCGCGACCGAGCTGGCTGTCCAGTGGCGGTGGAGGTTTCGTTGCAAACACATCCAGCAAGGCATCGGCGAACCTGTGGGCGCCGGCGGCGTCCCACGACATTCGACGATGTTGCGAGGCATTGGCGATCTGCAACACCTCGAAAGCGCGCGCATGCTCGCCGTTGCATTCAAGCGCTTTTGCAAGGCTGAAGCCGAACAGTTCGTGGTCGAGTGTTGGCAAGTCATCGCGCGCGAACGCCTTTTGCAGGTGCTCCACGTCAGCTCGATCGAACGCCTCGGTGTTCATCGACAACGCGTACCACGCATTCGCGTTGTCGGGCGCGCGGCGCAGGATCTCGCGGAATTCGGCCCGTGCCGCGTCGGGCCTGCCCATCCCGGCTTCCAGCCTGGCCAGCGACAGTCGGGCCGGAATGTGCGCAGGGTCAAGTTCGAGCGCCTCGCGCAACTGCGTGGCGGCTTCGTCTGCGTGGGCCCATCGCCAAAGCGCTTCGCCGAGGTTGACCCGGGCCGGCGCGGATGCGGGTGCGAGTTGGCATGCGCGCCGCAAGTGCACGATGGCTTCTTCGACCTCGCCGAGACTGAACAGGCAAACGCCTAGCCATGTGTGCAGGTCGGAGTCGTCGGGCCAGACCGCAAGCACTTGCCGGAAACAGTCAACCGCCTTGGCCGGGTCGCCGCGTTGCCGGGCAACCAGTCCCAGCAAACGCGTGGCTTCAGGATCGTTCGGCGCCAACGCCAACACGTTGGTCAGCGACCGCTCGGCGTCATCCAGGGATTGCTGCTCCAGCTCTCCGCGTGCTCGCGCAAGCAGCCGGGCCGCGACGGACGAGCGTGGCGGCCGTTGCCGGGACGGCTGGGATGAAGAGTCGGGTTCCACCATCGAAGGGTACGCGAATCGCGTGCGCGCGACAAAATGCCGAGCGCGTCAGTTGGCGCGGCAAGCGATCACGCGACGCAAAACCACGGCGGCGCTGATTTTTCCCGTCGTCCCGGCGCAGGTCGGGATCCAGTGAACATGTCGTGCGAAGCACATCGGAATTCTCGGTCTTGTGCGCTCCGCGCGCATACAAGACTGGGTCCCGGCCTGCGCCGGGACGACGGCCAAAAGGGGCGAGGCGATCCGGAAATTTTATTCCGGACAGCAATGCGCTTTCGTGGGAATGACGAAAGGCGGGTCCGATCAGAGGTCCCAAAGCGTGGGATTTTGCAGGCCTCCAATGAAAAGACGGGCATTCGGCATAGCTGATGGTTATGGCGCGCTCGCGGGACACTGTGGCGAAAACCGTGCGCAGGGCGCGTTCTGGCGCGCAATCCGGTTGGCAGTGGATGCGCGACAACCAAAGATCGCGTGGAGGTGTCTCGTTCTCCAGGCGCGCCCCGGGCTTGTACGATCCCTGGATGTGATGAGGCTGGCTGCGCGACTGCATGGGTCCTTGCGCGGCCCCGGTTCGGGCAACAGCGATACCCGGACCGTGGTTGTCGCGCGAGTGGTCACGGGCCACTGAGCGCGGGTGCATCGCCCACGCGAGCATGACCCGCGGTGGGCGATGCGTGGCCACCGTTGGCGGCTGGCGCGATGGGCACGAACCGTTGGCAAGCAAAATCCAACAAGAGAGCGAACCAAGATGACGCTGAAACGCTTCATGGTTGTTTTATTGATTTTGTCCGGACTTCTGTCCGTGCCGATTTGCACGTGGGCCCAACCGGTCAAGTCGGAGAACATCTTCTACATGACCGATGGGCTGGATGCGCTGCAAAGCTTCAAGGTCCATGTTGCGCAGATCTCCATCATCATTCCGGCCGCCTACCACATCGACCAATATGGAACCGTCTATGGCGGAGTCGATCCGCGCGTGATGGCCATTGCGGCGGCCAACCATGTCAAGGTCATGCCGATCATTGCGAGCTTCGACCAGAAGGGCATTCATGCCTTCCTGACCGATGCGAAGGCGCAGGCGCGTGCGATAACGATCATGTTGTACGACGCGCGGGAATACCGTTACTACGGCTGGCAGTTCGATCTGGAAAACGTCCACGTCACCGACCGCGATGCCTATACGGCTTTCTATCGCAAGGTGGCCAAGGCCATGCACCAGCACGGCTTCAAGATTTCCATGGCGGTCATCAAGGCCGAATCGCCGGTGCCGGTGGCGGACCAGTCGGAGTTCACGCGGTATCTGTACGAGAACTGGCGTGGCGCGTTTGATTTCAGGGCGCTGGCGAAGATCGGCGATTTCATGTCGTTCATGTCGTACGACCAGAACACCTCGCTGACGCCGCCCGGGCCCGTCGCGGGCATTCCGTGGATGCGGCGCATGGCGGATTACCTCGTCAAGCTCGGCATCAATCCGGACAGGGTCTCCTTCGGCATTCCGACCTATTCCGATCATTGGTACGCCGCTTACAGCGAAGCGCGCGGGCCGCATCCCACGCGTTCCGAGATCAGCTATCGGGAGGTCCGGGATTTGCTGGACCGTTACCAGCTCAAGCCGCAGTGGATGGACGGACAAGACGTGAACTATGCGTATTGGGCCGGCCCGGATGGCGTCTTCCAGTGGTTGTTCATCGAAGACGCGCGTTCGTTTGCGGAGAAGCTGAAGCTTGTCCAGAGCTATCACTTCCGCGGTTTCTCGGCATGGGTGTTGGGCGACGAGGATCCCGGCATCTGGCAAGTACTGCAGGACGACACCCGTGCAATCCACTATTGATGCAAGCCAGATGAGGGATACCCGCAGCATGACCTTGTGCAATCCGACTCGATGCATCGCGGCCGCCGCATTGTCCACGGCGGTGTTTTTCGCTGGTGCGGTATCCGCCCAGACCAACACGCCCGAATACGCCCACACATGGAATCAGCCGGGCTGTCCGTGCGCGACGGTCTTGCACGAGGGCTCTTCTGCCGAAGCCGGCTTCGTGCCGCAGGCTCTCGATGAAGTCGATGGCAGCGCCGGCCGCGCCATTGCCCGCCGTGCCGCGCCGGGCGCGGTCGTGCTGGTGGCGCGCAGGGGCGTCATCGCCAAGTGGAAGGCCTACGGTTACGCATCGCTTTACAAGGATGGCGATTACGCGATGGCGGATGATCCACGTCCGATGCGGAAGGATGAAATTTTCGACCTGGCGTCCGTCAGCAAGTTGTTCACCACGGTCGCCGTCATGCAGCTTTGGGACGAAGGCAAGTTCAAGCTGGACGATCCGGTTGCCAGGTACCTGCCGGGATTTGGCGTGAACGGCAAGGAGGACGTGACGATACGCGAACTGCTGACGCATACCTCGGGCTTCAGGCCCGATCCGCCCACGCCGTTGTACGACATCAAGGGATCGCGCAAGCAGCGCATGGATCAAGTATTGCAGTTGCCGCTCGAACATCCGCCGGGAACGCATTACGTCTACAGCGACATCAACTTCATCACGCTGGGCGCGTTGATCGAGAAACTGAGCGGCGAACGCGAGGATGTGTTTGTCGCCGAGCACATCACGCATCCGTTGCACATGACGGACACGATGTACAACCCGCCGGCTGCGCTGAAGCCACGGATTGCCGCCAGCGAGTACCAGCCATGGACGCACCGCGGCATGCTGTGGGGCCAGGTCGATGACGAGAATGCCTGGGCGCTCGACGGGGTGGCCGGTCACGCCGGCGTTTTCGGCAGCGCGCGCGACCTGGCGACCTTCGGGCAGATGATGCTCAATGGCGGCACTTACGACGGCGCGCGCATCCTGTCGCAGCGCGCGGTCGAACTGATCCTGACCGATTGGACCAGGAAGAAGTTTCCGGGTGACGACATCGGCCTTGGCTGGTCGGTCGACCAGGCCTGGTACCAGGGCGCGCTGGCCGGGTTGCACACGGCCGGCCACGAAGGCTTCACCGGTACCGCGCTCACCATCAACACGAAAAACGACATCGTCACGGTCATCCTGACCAACAGGGTGCATCCCAACCGCCATGGCCCGTCGGTCGTTACCGCGCTGCATCGGATCAATACCGATGTCGCGAATGCGATCCCGGTGGTGCCGCCTGCTGGCGGCCAGCCCTGGTTTTCGGGTTACGGTGATTACCTGAACCGGACGCTGACTGCGAAGATCACGCCGCGTCACGATGCCACGCTGACGTTCCAGACCTGGTATCGCATGCAGCCGGACGATGACTTCGGCAGTGTTGAAGCATCCCCGGACGGTGTGCACTGGAAGGTGCTTGGCCTTTTGACAGGCAACAGTGATGGTTGGCAAACCAAGAGCATGCCGTTGCCTGCGGACGCGCATTACATCCAGTTCCGCTACCGGACGGATGCGGAAATCAATGGCCGCGGCTGGTACGTGAATCAGCTCGAAGTCAAAGCCGGTGGCAACACCACGCCGCCAACGATCACGCACAACGAGTGGCAGCAGCGTGCTTATTGATTGGCGCCGCGCGGCACGCTGGCTGATTGCGCTGGCTGTGCTGTGGGCATGCTCCGCAGCGTGCGTGGCCCCCGCGGCGCGTCCACCCGGGCAGCCTTTCCAGCTCGGCATCAGTGTGTTGCTGCATGACCGGTTGAACCTGGTCGAGGGCAAGAACGTCGGTTTGATCACCAATCCGACCGGCGTCAATCGCGAACTCGTCAGCGACATCGATCTGCTGGCGCACGCGCCGGGCGTTCGCCTGGTCGCGCTGTTCGGCCCCGAGCACGGTATCCGCGGCGCGCACCAGGCGGGTGCGCGCGTCGGATCGAATCGCGATCCGGTGACCGGCCTGCCGGTTTACAGCCTGTACGGCAAGACGCGCGAACCGACCCCCGCGATGCTGAAGGGCGTGGACGTGCTGGTGTTCGACATCCAGGCCGTCGGCACGCGGTTCTATACGTTCCTGTACACGATGGCGGATGCGATGAAGGCCGCGGCTGCGGCGCACATCCCGATCATCGTGCTGGATCGGCCGAATCCGATCGGCGGCATCCTGGTGCAGGGCCCGGTGCTCGACCCGAAGTTTGTGTCGTTCGTCGGGGAGTATCCGATCGCGCTGCGCTACGGTATGACGGTTGGCGAACTTGCCCGCTTGTTCAACGGTGAATTCCACCTCGGCGCCGACTTGACGGTCGTCAAGATGCGCGGCTGGAAACGGGCGATGTACTACGACGACACGCCGCTGCAATTCGTGATTCCATCGCCCAACATGCCGACCGAAACCACGGCGCTGGTGTATCCGGGGATGGGCTTGGTCGAGGGCACCAACGTATCCGAAGGCCGCGGCACGACGCTGCCGTTCCAGTTGACCGGCGCCCCCTGGATCGATGCCGATGCGCTCGCGCAGGCGCTCAATGCGAAGAAGCTGCCGGGCGTGCGCTTTCGGCCCGCGCATTTCACGCCGACGTTTTCCAAGTACCAGGGCAAACCCTGCAACGGTGTCCAGGTGCATGTCATCGATCGTTCGACTTTCAACCCGGTGATCGTCGGTCTGACGGTCATCAGGACCATCCACGACATGTATCCGAAAGACTTTGCCTTCAAGGCATCGCACTTTGATCTGCTGATCGGCAACGACTGGGTTCGCCAGGATATCGAGAACGGCGTTCCGGTTGTGCAGATGGTTGGACGCTGGCAGCCGGATCTGGCGCGGTTCAAACGGGTCAGGGAAAAGTATCTGTTGTACCGTTGACGGGCGAGGTGCATTGTCCTGCCGGTTGGCTTCGCAGGTTGGTATGTGGCAAGGGGTTGGAGCATGTCGATGAGCAGGCGCAGCATGTTGGCTGGGGTGGCATCGCTGGCATTCGTGGTGATGATCCTCGCATGTGTCTCGGCCCCTGCATCCGCCGACGGCGTGCCGGTCTCGTTGCAACAAGCCAATCTCGATTTGATGCCGTGGCCTGCACAGATCCGGCTGCACGACGGGCGCCTCGCGCTTGCGCCAACTTTCAACATCAGCGTGACCGGCCATCCCGGGCAACGTGTGTACGGCGCAGCCGATCGGCTGCTGCAACACCTGCAGTGGCGCACGGACATCGTGCTGGATCAGCACCTGGTGGCACCCGATGTCGACGCCCCGCGTGCGAGCCTCGTCATCCGGGTGCAACGGCCAGGCGTGCTCAAGATCGGTGAGGACGAGTCATACCGCCTGCAGGTCGATTCGCATCGCGCCGTGCTGACGGCGACCGATGATCTCGGGGCGCTGCACGGCCTGCAGACGTTCCTGCAATTGGTGCAATCGAGTCCAACCGGTTTCTACGTGCCCGCGGTCGACATCATGGACAAGCCGCGCTTCAAATGGCGCGGCCTCATGATCGACGTGGCGCGCCACTTCGAACCGGTCGGCGTCATCGAACGCAATATCCGCGGCATGGCGGCGGTGAAGTTGAACGTGCTGCACCTGCACCTGAGCGACAACCAGGGCTTCCGGATCCAGAGCAAGATTTTCCCCGAGCTGACCGGATCGGGATTGAACGGGCAGTTCTACACGCAGGCACAGATGCAGGCGATCATCCAGTACGCGGGTGAGCGCGGCATCATCGTGGTGCCCGAGTTCGATTTGCCCGCGCACGCGGCAAGCTGGCTGGTGAGCCATCCGGAGCTGGCCAGTGCGCCCGGTCCCTATCATCTGTATACGCGTTTTGGCGGCAAGAACCCGGCATTCGACCCGACCAACCCGGAGACGTATCAATTCCTGGACAAGTTTTTCAAGGAAATGGCCCGCCTGTTTCCGGGCCATTACATCCACATCGGGGGTGATGAAAATTTCGGACGTCAATGGAACAACAACCCGTACATCCAGGCCTACATGCAGCCCTCGATCAAGACCAACGAGGCGTTGCAGACACAATTCATCCAGAAGCTTGCCGGACTCATCAACGCCGACGGCAAGCAGATCATCGGCTGGGACGAAATCCTGCAACCGGGGCTGGAAAAGGGTGCGATCATCCAGAGTTGGCGTGGTGCGGAATCGCTGTACAAGGCGGCGGAACAAGGCCATCCCGTGATCCTGTCACACGGCTACTACCTCGACCTGTTGCACTCGGCGGCCGATTACTACCGGAACGATCCGATTCCCGCCGACGCGCACGTCAAACGCTCGGTCCGGGAAAACATCCTTGGCGGCGAAGCCGAAATGTGGGGCGAGTTGGTGCGGCCGGCCACCATCGATTCGCGCATCTGGCCGAGTGCCGCCGCCATTGCGGAGCGCTTGTGGTCGCCGGAACAGTTGCAGGACGTGCCCTGGATGTACAAGCGCCTGCACGGGGTCAGCCTGCGCCTGGAAATGCTGGGGCTGACCCACATCCGCAACCAGGACGTGCTGCTGCGCCAGTTGGCGGGGCACTATGACATCCGCCCGCTCAAGACACTGGTCGATGTGATCTCGCCGATACGCGATTACCAGCGGATGGCGAGTGGCGATTACACCATCTATTCGCCGTTGTCGTCGATCACCGATGCGGTGACCGGAAATCCTTGGGCGGCGATCCAGTTCAACGAAGCCGTCGATGCGTTTGTCAAACAGCCCGATGCTGAAAAGGAACAGGCAGTCCGGACGCAGCTTCAGGGCTGGATAGACAATGATCCGGCACTGGATGCGCTGATCCAGCGTTCGCCCGCGCTGCACTCCGTCGAACCGTTGGCGCATTCTTTGGCAACGCTCTCCACGATCGGCTTGCAAGCTTTGGGCTACATCGACGCCAGGCAACCGGCGCCGCGTGCATGGGTCAGGCAAACCACCACGGCTTTCCTGCAGGCGCGTGAACCGGCGGCCGAGTCGAAATTGCGGATCGTCGATGCGGTCGAGCAGCTTGCGGTGATGGCGGTGGACGCCGGCAACGCGCACCGACCTGCCGCGCAGCAGTGACGGGCTGGTGGCGTTCTATTCAACCACAACCTGCTTGACCAAGTGAACGTCTCCTGGTTTCCCGGAGACTGCAACCTTTGAGCGGGTTGGGGTGCTCTGCGAGGACATCGCCGTTCGGCTACTGCGATGCCGCCAAAGCCTCGCGCACCCGTCCGTGCGCATGCTCGAGCCGGCGCTTGGCTTCGGTGACGTCGCAATTGCCAAGCAGCATCACCACGGCGGGTTTGACCTGGTCCTGTGTCGCCGCGAGCGCTTCGCTGCTGGCGTACTCGTCGGCGCCGGTGATCTGCTGGACCATCCGCAGTGCCCGCCGGCGTAGCTTGGCGTTGCTGGCGCGCACATCGACCATGTACGGCCCGAAGGTTTTACCGAGTCGCACCATGACCGCGGTCGACAAGGTGTTGAGCGCGATCTTCTGTGCGGTACCCGCGCAGAGCCGGGTGGAACCCGCGACGACTTCCGGCCCGGTCAGCAATTCGATGGCGTCGTCGGCCAACCCGGCCAGCGCGCTTCCCGGATTGTTGACGATCGCCGCGGTGTAGCACCCTTGTTCGCGGGCATAGCGCAGCGCCCCGGCCACATAAGGTGTGCGACCGGAAGCTGCGATGCCAACCACGGCGTCGCCAGATTGAAGACCCCGCGCTTTGAGATCGGTGGCGCCCGCTTCGGCGCTGTCTTCGGCGCCTTCGATGGCTTCGGTCACGGCGGCAGGTCCGCCGGCGATCAGCGCGACGACCAGTTCCGGCGGCGTGTTGAAGGTTGGCGGACATTCCGATGCATCCAGAATCGCCAGGCGTCCGGAGGTGCCCGCACCGGCATAGAACAGGCGACCGCCTTGTGCCAACCGCGCGGCGATCGCATCGACCGCGGCGGTGAGTGATGGCGCAGCCGCCAATACGGCTTGCTGGGCCACGGTCTGGGCTTCGACGAGCGTGCGCACGAGTTCGACGGTCGGGCGGCGGTCGAGGTCTTCCAGATCCGTGCGCACGGCTTCAGTGGCCAGGCCATCAAAGACGGTGGGTTGCTGAGGTTGAATGGTCATCGGTGTGGTCAGGGATGGTTTGCGGGTGCGCGGGTTGATGGGGGTGACGAGGTTGCATGCGCGCGGATGATCCACGGTGCATGGATGCCATCGCCGGAAATCGCCAGGCGCCGGGCGCCGTCGAGGGATGTGCCGCGCGCCGGTTGCAACCGGAGTCGGACGTCGCCGCGAGCGAGCGCGGCGTGCAACGGATCGAGCAGCACCGGGCCCATGTTGGTCAGTCCGCCAAGGATGACCGTTGCAACCGGCTCGGCAGAATCCAGCGCCCTTGCAGCCGCCAGCACGGATTCCGCCAGTGTCGCTGCGCAGGCATCCAGCAGCCGTTGCGCTTCGGCATCGCCAGTGCGTGCCGCGTCGGCGACCGCGGGTGCGAACGATGCCAGCACGCGCGCGGGGTTGGGATCGGAACCGAGCCGGGTCGCAAGTTGTGCAATCGATCCAAACTGCTGCGCCATGGCGTCGGCAAGACTTGTGGCCGGACCACGACCATCGCTGGCACGGGCCACGGCCTGCAGCCCACGGCGGCCAACCCAGGCACCGCTGCCTTCATCGCCGAGCCATGGGCCGAAGCCGTCCACGCGCCGGAAGCGGCGATCGGCGCCGACTGCGATGGCCACCACGCCCGTGCCGGCAGCCAGCACGACGCCCGGTTCGCCGGCGAGGGCGCCGGCGTGTGACGTGATGGCATCGCTGGTCACCGATACCACGCCGGCCGACAACGACTCGACAAGTCTTTGCGCAAGTTGGCGCGCTGCGTCCGGTGCGCCCATGGCGCCGGGAACGCCTACGCCGATGGCGTCGACGTGGTGTGCGGCGTGCGTCAGCAGCAGCGGTTTGAGGACGACGAGGATCGCTTCCAGCGCAACGCTTGCCCCGTCGGTCGCACCCAACCCGAGGCTGCCATCGCCTGTGGCGGTCGCCGTGGGCGTGCCGCTGTCGCCGTTCCACAGCGCGGCGCGGCAGCCGGTCCTGCCCATGTCGATGGCGAGTACAGATGGCACCCTTGATGGTTCTCCGATGCGGAAAGGCCGCGCTACGCGCGGAACGCGCGGCGGCCCACGAGCTGGCCGCCACCGGCGTGCAAATCAGCCAACCCGTTGCGCGTCCATGGCGGTCGGCTTGGGCTCCACGTCACCGGCGTGATCAGGGGCGACCCGGATCGACGCGCCCAGTTGCGTGAGTTTTTCCTCGATGAATTCGTAGCCGCGGTGGATGTGGTAAATGCGGCGAAGCTCGGTGGTGCCTTGGGCAGCCAATCCGGCCAGCACGAGACTGGCGGACGCCCGCAAGTCCGTCGCCATGACCGATGCACCCGTCAAGTGCGGCTGCCCCGTGATGACGACGGTGTTGCCTTCGATGCGTGCCTTCGCGCCCATGCGCTCGAGTTCGAGGATGTGCATGAAGCGGTTCTCGAACACGTTCTCGGTGACCATGGCCGAGCCCTCCGCCACGGTGTCGAGTGCCGTGAATTGTGCCTGCATGTCGGTGGGGAAGCCGGGGTAGGGCGACGTGTTGACATCGACCGCGCGGGGGCGGTGTCCGTGCATGTCGAGATCGATCCAGTCGTCCCCGACTTCGATGGCGGCGCCGGCTTCCTGCAACTTGGACAGCACCGTATGCAACGATTGCGGGTGCGTGCCCACTGCGCGCACCCGGCCTCCGGTGATCGCGCCCGCAACCAGATAAGTGCCCGTTTCGATGCGGTCCGGCAACACGCGGTGCGCGGCATGGCGCAACGTGTCGACGCCCTCGATCGTGATGACGCTGGAACCGGCGCCGTGGATGCGCGCACCCATGCGGTTCAGGCAATCGGCCAGGTCGATGACTTCCGGTTCCTGGGCTGCATTGGCTATGGTCGTGCCGCCCTTCGCAAGGGCCGCGGCCATCATCAGGTTTTCGGTGCCCGTCACCGTCACTTTTTCGAACACGATGTTGCCGCCGACCAGCCGGCGCGCGCGCGCCTTGATGTAACCGCGGTCGACGGAGATTTCGGCGCCCATGGCCCGCAGCCCTTGCAGGTGCAGATCGACCGGTCTTGCCCCGATCGCGCAGCCACCCGGCAAGGACACATCGGCCTCGCCGAAGCGGGCGAGCAGCGGCCCCAGCACCAGGATCGACGCACGCATGGTCTTGACCAGTTCGTACGGGGCGAATCGGGTGTGCACGTCACCGGCATCGACCTGCAACTCTCCCTGCTTGCCGGGCGCAAACTTGACGCCCATCTGCGCCAACAACGCCTGCATGGTGGCGACGTCCTGCAGGTGGGGAATGTTGCTCAGTTGCAGCGGCTCACCCGTCAACAGGGCAGCGGCCATGATCGGCAGGGCGGCATTCTTGGCGCCCGCAATCTGGACATCGCCTTTCAGTGTTGCGCCACCTTCAATCAGAAATTTGTCCATGCGTCCTCATGTTCTCGCGGCCGGATCGTTCAAGCCTATGTTTGCCGCATCGGCGCGTCAACACGCTTTGGGTGCCACGCATGGCGCAACGAGGGCAAAAATGTGGCTTGATGTTTGCGGCATTCATCCTTCATTCGGCAAGGCCGGTTGTGCGGCGGTACGGCGCTCGCGGGCGCCTTTCTCGCGCCCAGTGCGGGGAGCATCCGGCGGGTGGGTCAGGGACAGCGTACCGCCCACCAGCAGCGTGATCGCCACGCCGATCGGGACGTACCACGGGAACGCCAGCGCCTGGCCATGGATTTTCACCGAGAGCACGACGACGGCCATGACGACGACGGTGGCGATGAAAGCGATGGCGCCGTCACGCCCATTGGCGCGCTTTACCAGCAGCCCGAGCAGGAACGCACCCAGCAAGGCGCCGTAGGTGTAGCCGGTGATGCTGAGGCCGAGCACCACGACCGGGCTGTGGGTGTCGCTGAACATCGATGCGAAACCGACCAGCGCGCCGGCCCAGAACAGGGTCGATATGCGCGAAAGGCGCAGCATCGTCTTGTCGC
>Ga0070692_10000469_pt1 | contig 12367 bp, 12 predicted proteins | sample KBSK1102metaG_FD_64675 | JGI IMG/M metagenome (GOLD analysis project Ga0070692, IMG submission 64675) | Corn, switchgrass and miscanthus rhizosphere microbial communities from Kellogg Biological Station, Michigan, USA - KBS K1-10-2 metaG | ecosystem: Host-associated > Plants > Roots >...
ACCGGCGCTCCCGCGCCGTCGAGCAGCTCGACCTTGATCGGCGGCACGCGCTGCGCCTTTCCGGCCGGATTCCAGACGCGGCCGTTGACCGTGAGCAGCGAATTGCCGCTCGCCAGCTGCTGGCGGGCGATCGTGCCCTCGATGCCGAGCGGGGTGGAGGAGGCGGTGCCGGTCATCGCGCCGAGCCGCGGCGTGCCGATCAGGAAGATCGCCGCCACCGCGGCGAGCGCCACCACGGCGAAGGCGATGGCGAAGGCGGTCCACAGCCGCGCCGGGTTGCGGCGGGCGCGGAACGGAGGCTCGTGGGCGAAGGCGTCGAAATCCTCCGCCTCGTCGGCCGGCGGAGCGCCGATCAGGTCGCTGGCGGCCGGTCGGGTCGGGACCGGCACCGCCTCGGGCTCCGGCCGGCGGCGCGGCGCGGCGAAGGCGGGCGGCGGCTCGGCTGGCGCCGCGCGCTGGGGTGGAGGCGGCGCAGGGGGTGGTGGGGCCGCCGGCGACGGGGCCGCGAGCGGGGGCGGGGCGCTCTGGAACCAGCTGTGGCGGCACGAGGCGCAGCGCACCTGCCGTCCCGCCGCTCCGATCGCGCTGTCGGGGACCACGTAGCGCGTCTTGCAGGCGGGGCAGCTGAGGATCATCGCAGAGAAACGGCTCCGGGCACGCGGTCCATGGTTAAGACCAAGCACAGTTGCGCCGCGCCATGCAAGCAAATGCCGCCTTTTCGCGGGTTTGCGCGGCGCCCCGGCGCATGTCATGGGAAGGGGAAGAAGCGAGGGGCGAGCGGAGGCGGGTCTGGTCAGCGGCGGCAGCATCGTACAGTTCGACAATGTCGGCCTGCGCTACGGCACCGGCGCGGAGACGCTGTCGGACCTCAGCTTCTCGCTGCAGGAGGGGGGATTCTACTTCCTGACCGGGCCGTCCGGCGCCGGAAAGACCTCGCTGCTCCGCCTCCTCTACCTCGCCCAGCGGCCGAGCCGCGGCCTCATCCGGCTGTTCGGCGAGGACATCGTCACCATGCCGCGGAAGCGCCTGCCGGGTTTCCGGCGGCGGATCGGCGTCGTCTTCCAGGATTTCCGCCTCGTCCCGCACCTCTCCGCCTTCGACAATGTCGCGCTGCCGCTGCGCGTGGCCGGCGTCGCGGACAAGGACCTTGAAAGCCCGGTGAACGAAATGCTGGCGTGGGTCGGGCTGGGCCATCGCGCGACGGCGCGGCCGGCGACCTTGTCGGGCGGCGAGCAGCAGCGCGTCGCCATCGCGCGCGCCGTCATCGCGCGCCCCGAGCTGCTCGTCGCCGACGAGCCGACCGGCAACGTCGATCCGGACATGGCCAAGCGCCTGCTCCATCTGTTCGACAGCCTGAACAAGCTCGGCACGACGATCGTCGTCGCGACCCACGATCTGCACCTCATCTCCGCGATCGGCCGGGCGGAGATGCTGCGGCTGGACCGGGGCGAGCTGCTCGATCCGACCGGCGCGCTCCGCCATCCGCCGCGACGGGCGGACGCGTGATGGGGCCGCGCGCATGAAGGGGGGCGTGCGCAAGCTCGGCGCCGCCGACCGGCGGCTGCTCCCGGAGGGGCGGCTGGCCGGACCGATGCCGTGGGTGATCGCGATCATGACGTTCCTGACGGTGCTGGCGGCGGCGGCCGGTCTCGGTCTCGGCAGCGCGGCGGGAAATCTCGACGCGACGATGGCGAGCCGGCTCACCGTGCAGATCATGGCGGCCAACCCCGATCGCCGCGAGGCGGAGGCGGCGGCGGCGCTTGCGGCGCTGGAGCATGCGCCGGGCGTGGCGCGGGTCCACCGCCTCACCCAGGACGAGATGCAGAAGCTGCTCGAGCCGTGGCTCGGCGGCGGCACGATCGAGGCCGATCTCCCGATCCCGGCGATGATCGACGTCGATTTGAGCGCCGGCGGCGGCGACCGCGTCGAGACGGTCCGCGCCGCGATCGCCGCCGCCGCGCCGTCCGCGCGGGTCGACAGCAACGCGACGTGGCTGGCGCCGCTCGGCCGGCTGATCGCGGCGCTGCGCTGGCTCGCCATGACCCTCGTGTTGCTGATGATCGGCGCGACCGCGGCGACGGTCGTCCTCGCCGCCCGCGCGGCGCTCGACACCCACCGCGCGACGATCGAGGTGCTCCACCTGATGGGTGCGACCGACGTCCAGGTCGCGCGCCTGTTTCAGCGGCGGATCGCGCTCGACGCCTTGTTCGGCGGCTTCGTCGGATTTGCGGGGGCCGCTCTGGTGCTGGTGCTGCTGGGGAGCCAGGCCGCGGCGTTGGGATCGGACCTGCTCGGCTCGGTGGCGCTCGGGCCGCTCGCCTGGGCCCTGCTGATCGCTTTGCCGATCCTGGGGGTCCTTCTGGCGATGCTGGTGGCGCGGGCCACCATAGTTCGTGCATTGGGACGGATGTTGTGATCTCGCGCCTCCTCGCCTTCCTGGCTCTCGCCTATGTCCTCGGCTACGTCGCCTTCTCGGTGCTGCTGCTGCCCGAGCCGGGCGACGATCGCGGTACCGACGGCGTCGTCGTGCTGACCGGCGGCCCGAAGCGGATCGAGCGGGGCCTCGACCTCCTCGCCCGCCACAAGGCCCAGCGGATGCTGGTCTCCGGAGTCGACGCGACGGTCGGCGCGCACGATCTCGCGGCGCAATATCCGGCGAGCGCGCCGCTCTTCGCCTGCTGCATCGATCTCGGCCACGAGGCGGTCGACACGCGCTCCAATGCCGACGAGGTCGCCCGCTGGGTGAAAAGGCGGCGGTTCAGGACGGTGCGGCTGGTGACCACCGACTGGCATATGCCGCGCGCCGGCTTCGAGATCGAGCGGCAGGTGGGGAACACCGCCCACATTTACGAAGACGCGATCGAGAGCCACCCGCGCTTCCAGACCCTGTTCGTCGAATATAACAAATATCTGCTGCGGCGGGCGGCGGTGCTGCTCGGCATCTGATGGACCGGCTGAGGACGATCGCCTTCGCCCTCCTCTTCTACGGGGGCACGATCCTGTGGGTGGCGGCGGCTTTGCTCGCTCTGCCGTTCGGGAGGCGGGCGGTGCAGGCGGTGGCGAACGGCTGGACGCGCTACCACCGCGCCTGCGCCGCCGGCATCCTCGGCATCCGCACCAGGGTGGAGGGGGAGGTGCCGCGCGGCGCGGTGCTGGTCGCCGCCAAGCACCAGGCGATGTTCGAGACGCTGGAGATGGTGCCGGTGCTCGGCCTGCCGCAGGTGGTGATGAAGCGCGAGCTGGCGCGAATCCCCGTCTGGGGCTGGCTGGCGCGGCGCTACGGGATGATCGGGGTGGACCGCGGCGGCGGCGCGGCGGCGCTGCGGCGGCTGATGAAGGAGGCGGAGCAGGCGGTGGCGGAGGGCCGGCCGATCGTCATCTTCCCGGAGGGAACCCGGGTGGAACCGGGCGAGCAGCCGGCGCTGCAGCCCGGATTCGCCGGGCTTTACCGGGCCTTCAACCTCCCGGTCGTCCCGGTCGCGCTCGACAGCGGCCGCCTCTGGCCCCGGACCGGACCGAAGCGTGCGGGAATCGTCACGTTTCGGTTCGGGACCCCTATTCCGCCCGGGCTTCCCCGGCGGGAAGTGGAGGCGCGGGTGCATGCGGCGATCAACGCGCTGGAGCCTCCAGCCAGCTGACCTGCCGCCCGTGGGGGTGCGTCCAGGCGAGCAGCCGGTCCTCGCCGCCCGGCCAGAGGCGCAGGCGCAGGCTGAATGTCTCCTCGCCGGGCCCTTTCTCCATCCGCAGCCAGCCGCGCGGCCCGTCCGCCGCCTCGATCGCCGCCGTGACGCGGGCCTGCGTGACGGCCGGGAAGTATTGATATGCGACAGAGTGCATGATTATGCGGGCTCCGCTCTCCGGGGGAGGCGAGGCGAGCTGCATCTCTATCCATTCGGCCGCGTCGCCCCGGTCCACCGACGGGCGATTGGCCTCGAGCAACCGGATCGCCGCTTCGGCCTGGGCGAGGCGCTCAGCCTGGTCGGCCCAGACATAAGCGAGCAGCCGTCGCGGGTCGGTGGGCGGGTTCAAGTCGACGCCGCGGCGCGTGGCGATGCGCAGCTGGCCGGCGGGCGGCGCAGCGCCCTGCCATGCCGGGGCAAGCTGCAGCGGCGAGAGCGGATCGCCGGTGCGGAGGCCGCCGAGGTCGTAGCCATAACGGTCGAGGTTGAGGTTGAGGCCGGCGCTGGCGCCGAGCTCGAGCAGGTGGAACGGTCCCGGCAGCGCCTCGGCGGCGGCGAGCAGTCCGGCGTAGAGCACTGCCGAGCGGCCGACCTCGTTGGTCTGCGGCGGAAGGTCGAGCCAATGCGGGAGGTCGTCGCGCGCGAGCACCGGTCGGAGCGCCTCCGCCAGCTCGGCCGGCTCGGGGAGCGGGTGGGGCGGGTAGAGCGCGGCGAGGCCGGGCACCGCGCCGCTCAGCACCAGCGCGTGGAGGCCGCCGCACAGGCGCAGCGCGAGCGCGTCGGCGGAGGAGGAGGGGTCGCCCGGCCACTCGAGGGCGCGGCGGCCCGTCCCGGTGGCGCGGTCGAGCGTGGCGCCGAGCACCGAGCACAGGCGCGCGGTGAAGGGGGAGCCGAGCGTGTCGCACCAGCCCGCCTGCTCCGCGAAGGCGGCGCGGACGGCGGCTTCAGTCGCGGAGCCGGGCACCCGTCTTCGCCGCGGCGGCGACGATGCGGTCGGCAATTGCCTTCAGATCGTCCTCGGTGAAGCTCTTCTCCGCCGGCTGGAGCGTCACCTCGACGGCGAGCGACTTGTGTCCCTCGGGGACGCCGGCGCCGGTGAAGACGTCGAACAGTCGGGTGGCGACGATCGCCTGCTTGTCGGCGCCGCGGACGGCGCGGAGCAGGGCGTCCGCGGCCACCTCCTCCGGCACCAGGAAGGCGAAGTCGCGCCGCACCGCCTGCAGCGCCGGCGGCGCATAGGCGTCGCGGGTGCGGCCCGTGGCGCGCCTGGCGGGGATCGCGTCGAGATAGATCTCGACGGCGGCGACGGGCCCCTGGAGGTCGAAGGCCTTGAGGAGGGCCGGGTGGAGCTCCCCGCATTCGGCGAGCACGTTCTTCGGGCCGAGGCACAGGCGCGCCGAACGGCCGGGATGGAAGATAGCCGAGGCGGGGCTGAGCGCCTGGAGATTCTCGACCCTGGCGCCGGCCGCGGCGAGGAGCGCCACGGCCTCGCCCTTGGCGTCGAAGGCGTCGAACGGGCCCGGCTTGCCGCTCCGCCAATCGCGCGCGGCTCGCTCACCGGCGAGGACGAGCCCGAGCGTCGGCCGCTCCCCGTCGGCGAGGTAGCGGCGGCCGATCTCGAACAGCCGGACGCTTTCGGCGCCGCGCGCGAGGTTGCGGCGCGCCGCCGCCAGCAGCCCCGGGAGGAGCGACGGCCGCATCGCCTTCATCTCCTCGCTGATCGGGTTCTCGAGCGCGAAGGCCGCGCCGCCGAACGGCGCCGCTTCGCTCTCGGCGATGAAGCTCCAGGTCACCGCCTCGTTCAGGCCGCGCGCCGCCGCCGTCCTGCGGACGCGGCGCTCCGCGAGCTGCTCGGGCGTGGCCGTGGGACGCGCGACGCCGGGGGCGCGGGGGAGCGGCGCGGTCGCAATCCGGTCATAGCCCTCGATCCGCGCCACTTCCTCGACGAGATCGGCGGCGCCGTCGACGTCGCGGCGCCAGCTCGGCACGCGGACCTGCCACGGATCGCCTTCGGTCACGTCGAAGCCGAGTCGGCCGAGGATCTCGCGCTGGCGGGAGGCGGTGATATCGATGCCGCCAAGCTCCCGCGCGCGCTCCGGCCGATAGGGGACGACCTTGTCCGGATCGGGGGGAGAGCCGGCGCGGACCACCTCCGACGCCTCGCCGCCGGCGAGGGTGAGAGCGAGGTCGGTCGCGAGCGCTATCCCGGTGTCGAGGAATGTCGGATCGACGCCGCGCTCGAAGCGGCTGCGCGCGTCGGAGGTGAGGCCGAGCTTCTGACCGGTCCGGGCGATTCCGGCCGGGTCGAAATAAGCGCATTCGATGAGGATGTCGGTGGTCGCCTCGGTCACCCCCGAATGCTCGCCGCCCATGATGCCGCCGATGTCGTGGACCGCGGCATCGTCGGCGATCACCGTCATCGTCGGGTCGAGCACGTAGGCTTTGCCGTTGAGCGCGAGCACCTCCTCGCCGTCCCGTGCCTTGCGCGCGACGATCGCGCCGTGGAGCTTGGCGAGATCGTAGACGTGGAGCGGGCGGCCGTAGCTCAGCATGACATAGTTGGTCATGTCGACGACCGCGCTGATCGGCCGCTGACCGACCGCCTTGAGGCGCTGCTGCAGCCAGGCCGGCGAAGGTCCGTTCCTCACGCCGCGGACGGCGCGGCCGTAGAAAGCGGGGCAGCCCTCCGGGTCCTCGATGCGGATCTCGATCGGGCAGGGAAAGGCGCCCGTGACGTCGCGGACCTGGACGGGCCTCAGCGTGCCGAGCCCGGCGGCGGCCAGGTCGCGGGCGATGCCGTGGACGCCCATGCAATCCTGGCGGTTGGGCGTGATCGCGACGTCGATCACCGGATCGTCGAGCCCGGCCCAGCGGGCGTAGGCGTCCCCCACCGGCGCGTCGGCGGGGAGCTCGATGATGCCGTCATGCTCGTCGCCGAGCTCGAGCTCGCGCACCGAGCACATCATGCCGCGGCTTTCGACGCCGCGGATCGCCGCGACCTTCAAGGTCAAGTCGCTTCCCGGCACGTAGGCGCCGGGCGCTCCGAACACGCCGACGAGGCCGGCGCGCGCATTGGGGGCGCCGCAGACGACCTGGATCGGCTCGCCGGTGCCGGCATCGACGCTGAGCACCTGCAGCTTGTCCGCCTGCGGGTGGCGCTCGGCGCTGAGCACCTTCGCGATGGTGAAGGGGGCGAGCGTCTCGGCCGGATTCTCGACCCCCTCGACCTCGAGCCCGATGCGGGTCAGCGTGTCGACGATCGCCTCGAGCGAGGCGTCGGTGTCGAGATGGTCCTTCAGCCAGGAGAGGGTGAATTTCATAGCAGTCTCCCCCTCCCTGCAAGGGAGGGGTCAGGGGTGGGTAGGCGAGCGGAGCGAGGCTTTTTGCTGCGGCTGGGGCCGATCCGCCTACGGCGGGACCCACCCCCGGCCCCTCCCTTCCAGGGAGGGGAGATCATGGCGTTCATGCCCCCACTCCCCCGCTGAGCGTCGGCACGTCGAAGGCGGAGAAGCCGTAATGGCGCAGCCAGCGCAGGTCGCCGTCGAAGAAGGCGCGCAGGTCGTCCATCCCGTATTTGAGCATGGCGAGGCGGTCGACGCCGGTGCCGAAGGCGAAGCCCTGCCATTCCTCGGGGTCGAGCCCGCAGGCGCGGATCACGTTGGGATGGACCATGCCCGAGCCGAGCACCTCCATCCAGCCGTCCGAGCCGCCGACGACGCGCCGTCCCTTCTCCCACGAATAGCCGACGTCGACCTCGGCCGACGGCTCGGTGAACGGGAAGTAGCTCGGCCGCAGGCGGAGCACGATGTCGTCGCGCTCGAAAAAGGCCTTGAGGAAGGTCTCCAGCGTCCACTTGAGGTGCCCCATGTGGATGCCGCGGTCGATCACCAGGCCCTCGATCTGGTGGAACATCGGCGTGTGGGTGGCATCGCTGTCCGAGCGGTACACGCGGCCGGGCGCGATGATGTAGAGCGGCGGCTGCCCGGCCTTCATGGTGCGAATCTGCACCGGCGAGGTGTGGGTGCGCAGCAGGTGCCGCACGTCATCCCGGCGGAGGCCGGGATCTCGTGGCGACGCGCCGTGCCTTTCCTCTTGGAGATCCCGGCTTTCACCGGGATGACGGAGGTGGGGGAAGTAGAAAGTGTCGTGCATCGCCCGCGCCGGGTGGGTCTCCGGGATGTTGAGCGCGGTGAAATTGTGCCAGTCGTCCTCGATCTCGGGCCCGGTGGCGACCGAGAAGCCAAGATCGGCGAAGATCTCGGCGAGCTCGTCCATCACCTGGCTCACGGGGTGGACGCTGCCCTGCGGCCCCGCGCCGACCGGCAGCGTCATGTCGAGCGTCTCGGTGGCGAGCTTGCGCTCCAGCGCCTCCGCCTCCAGCGCCGCCTTGCGCGCGGCGATCGCGTCCGTGACCGCCTCGCGCAGCGCGTGGATGCGCGGCCCCTCCGCCTGGCGCTGCTCGGGGCTCATGCCGCCGAGCGTCTTGAGGAGCTGGGTGACCGCCCCCTGCTTGCCGAGCGCGGCCACACGCTCGGCCTCGAGCGCCGGCAGGTCGCCGGCCGCCGCGATACGGTCGAGGAGCCCGGAGGTCAGGGTGTCGATGTCGGACATGGCGGCGCTCTAGACGAGATTGGCGGGCGAGTGGAACCCTTGCGGGCTATTCCTCCAGCTTCGCGCGCGCGAAGGCGGCCATCCGCGCATCCGCGCATCTGGCGAAGACGGCGCCGATCGCCGCGTCGGTGAAGAGACTGTCGCTGCCGGCGCGCAGCGCCTCGGCGAACTCGCGCAGCGGATAGGCCGCGACGATCCGGTCGAGCTCCGCCTTCTCGGCGGCGGAGAGCGGCTTGTCCGCCGGCCGGTCCGGGCCGAGCGCTGCGAAGCGGGCGAAATCGGGCCCCTCGTAAAAGGCGATCATCCGGTCGAGCCGCTCGCGCCCGAGCCGGTCGGCGGTGGCGCGGGCCATGCGCAGCGTGGCGGCTTGCCGGGCGGGGGCGGTGCAGCGCGCATCGGCGGCGAGGATCGCCTCGATCTCCTTCTCCCGCCCCGGATTGCGCCTGGCGAGGCCGGCGAGCTCGGCCGGATCGGCGCCTGCCGGCGGCGATTCCTTCGCGTCCGGAAGCACCTTGAGGAAATGCTGGAAGCGCGCCTCGTCGACGGGCGGCGGCGGGGCGGCGTGGGCAGCGGCGGGCTGGGCCGCGAGGGCGGCGAGGACGAGGAGCAAAGCGGGCATGAGCCCATCCTATCGGCGAAAGCCGTGCCATTGCATCCCCTTTCTCCTATGCTGCCGCGCGCGAAGGAGGAGGTGAGCGATGACCTGGCCCGAGCTCGGCGCCGCGCGCGACGGCGGCACGATCGCGACCGTGCACCTTGCCAGCCAGATGGTCGGGAAGGCGGCGGTGGCGCTGCTGCCGTGGCGCAACCATAGCTGGCACGCGACCCTCCACCTCCACCCGCGCGGGATGCGGACCGAGCCGCTGTACGCGCCTGAAGGGGCGTTCGAGCTGGGGCTGGACCTGGTGGACGGCGCCATCGTCTTCGCCGATGCCGGCGGCGAGCGGCGGGTGGCGCTGGGGCCGCGGCCGGCCGCCGAGACCTTCGCCGAGCTGATGGCGACGCTCCGCGCGGCGGGCCGGGAGGTTCGGCTCCACCCAGCGCCGAACGAGGTCGATCCCGCCATCCCCTTCGCGCGCGACGACAGGCCGCGCGACCATGATCCCGACAGCGCCCGGCGGCTGCTCGGCGCGCTGCTCGACGCCGACCGGGCGCTGCGCCTGTTCCGCTCCTCCTTTCTCGGCAAGGTGAGCCCGGTGCATTTCTTCTGGGGCAGCTTCGACCTCGCCGTCACCCGCTTCTCCGGCCGGCCGGCGCCGCCCCACCCCGGCGGCATCCCCAACCTCCCCGACGCGGTGACTCGCGAAGCCTATAGCCACGAAGTCTCCAGCGCCGGCTTCTGGCCCGGCGGCGCGGGGATGCCGGGCGGCCCCTTCTTCTATTCCTATGCCTATCCGGCGCCGGAGGGATTCGGCGAGGCCGCCGTGGCGCCGCCGCAGGCGCGGTTCGACACCGCGCTGGGCGAGTTCGTGCTCGACTACGAAGCCGTCCGCGGCGCGGCCGACCCCGATGCGGCGCTGCTCGCCTTCCTGCATTCGACCTACGCTGCCGCCGCGGATCTGGCCGAGTGGGATCGCGCGGCGCTGGACTGCGACGAGGGCCGTCCGCGGATTCCGAGGTCGGTGTGAAATTCTCCCCTCCCGGAAATCCGGGAGGGGAGGCAAAAGAAAGGGCGCGAAGACCGAAGCCTCCGCGCCCTTCTCTTATCAGCCTTGCGACGGGCTCAGGCGGAGGCCTGCGCGCCCTCCTTGGGTAAAGCCGCGCGGGCCTGGGCGATGATGGCGCCGAACGCCTCGCCCTCGTGCATCGCGATGTCGGCGAGGACCTTGCGGTCCAGATCGACTCCGGCGAGCTTGAGCCCGTGCATGAACTGGCCGTAGGTCAGGCCCTCGGCCCGGACCGCGGCGTTGATGCGCTGGATCCACAGGGCGCGGAACGAGCGCTTCTTCACCTTGCGGTCGCGATAGGCGTATTGGCCGGCCTTCTCGACGGCCTGCTTGGCGATCCGGATCGTGTTCTTGCGACGGCCGTAATAGCCCTTCGCCTGCTCCAGGATCCTCTTGTGGCGGGCCTTGGTGGTGGTCCCGCGCTTGACGCGTGCCATGTCGGGTCCTCCTTACTTCAGGCCGTAGGGCGCCCAGGCCTTCACCCGCGCCGTATCGGCGTCGGCGAGCACCTCGGTACCGCGATTCTGACGGATATACTTGGCGTTGTGGCTGATCAGCCGGTGCCGCTTGCCCGCGACCCCGTGCTTGATCTTGCCGGTCGCCGTGAGCTTGAAGCGCTTCTTGACGCCGCTCTTGGTCTTCAGCTTGGGCATTTTCGTCTCCTTGTGCGCAACGAAGCGCGACGTTTGTGAACGGCCACGGCAGCCCTTGTGGCCGGGCCGTTCGGTTTCTTGCCTTAGGTGGAAAGAAGCGGCGCCTATAGAGGGGGGCGGCGGCGAAGGCAAGCGGGTGGGGGACCGGGGACACTCACTTTTCCGCACCGCAGTATGAGGCTTCCCACCGCTGTGCGTAAAAGTGAGTGTCCCCTCTTCCTCAGTCGAACAGGCTCGACACCGAGGTCTCGTCGGCGATGCGCTTGATCGCTTCGCCGAGCAGAGGCGCGATGGTGAGGATGCGCACCTTGGCCGATTGCGCCGCCGCCTCGGAGGGGTGGATCGAATCGGTGATGACGAGCTCGGTCAGCACCGAATTGTCGACCCGCGGGACGGCAGCGCCGGAGAGGACGCCGTGGGTGCAGTAGGCGACCACTCCGTCCGCGCCCGCCTCGACCAGCGCGCCGGCGGCGTTGCACAGGGTGCCGGCCGAATCGACGATGTCGTCGATGAGGATGCAGAAGCGGCCGGTCACGTCGCCGATGATGTTCATCACCTCCGATTCGCCGGGACGCTCGCGGCGCTTGTCGACGATGGCGAGGGGGGCGTTGTCGAGCCTTTTGGCGAGCGCCCGGGCGCGGACCACGCCGCCGACGTCGGGCGAGACGACGGTGATCGGGCGGCCGCCGAAATGGGTCTTGATGTCCTCGGCCACCACCGGCGCGGCCCAGAGATTGTCGGTGGGGATGTCGAAGAAGCCCTGGATCTGGCCGGCGTGGAGGTCGACCGACAGGACCCGGTTGGCGCCGGCGACGGTGATGATGTTGGCGACGAGCTTGGCCGAGATGGGCGTGCGTGGGCCGGGCTTGCGATCCTGCCGGGCATAGCCGAAATAGGGGAGCACCGCGGTGATCCGCCGCGCCGAGGCCCGCCTGAGGGCGTCGATGCAGATCAAGAGCTCCATCAGATTGTCGTTGGCCGGGTAGGAGGTCGACTGGACCACGAACACGTCCTCGCCGCGGACGTTCTCGTTGATCTCGACGAACACCTCCTCGTCGGCGAAGCGGCGGACCGAGGTGTCGGTGACCGGCATCTCGAGATAGGCGGCGATGGCGCGCACCAGCGGCAGGTTCGAATTGCCGGCCATCAGCTTCATGCGTGCGGTCCCCTGCGAAGCGCCATCCCTTACGGATGGAGCGAGCGATGGCAAGCCGTCGTTGCCCCCTCGCCCCCCGCGCCGTAGAGCCCCGGCATGAGCGTCGTCACCCGCTTCGCCCCCGCGCCGACGGGACGGCTCCATGTCGGCAACATGCGCACCGCCATCCACAATTGGCTGTGGGCGCGCCGCAACGGCGGCCGATTCCTGCTGCGGCTCGACGACACCGACCGGGAGCGGTCGCGCGAGGAGCATGTCGGGGCCATTCGCGACGACCTTGCGTGGCTCGGCCTCGATCCCGACGAGGAGCATCGCCAGTCGGCGCGGTTCGACCGCTACGAGGCGGCGCTCGAGCGGCTGAAGGCGGCGGGGCGGGTCTATCCCGCCTACGAGACCGCGCAGGAGCTTGAGCTCAAGCGCAAGGTGCAGCTCGGGCGCGGGATGCCGCCGGTCTACGACCGCGCCGCGCTGCGGCTGACCGAGGCCGAGAAGGCGACGCTCGAAGCGGAGGGGCGGCGCCCGCACTGGCGGTTCCGCCTCGATCACGGCGCGCCCATCGGCTGGGACGACCTCATTCGCGGGCCCCAGCATTTCGACCCC
>Ga0070692_10000472_pt1 | contig 12329 bp, 13 predicted proteins | sample KBSK1102metaG_FD_64675 | JGI IMG/M metagenome (GOLD analysis project Ga0070692, IMG submission 64675) | Corn, switchgrass and miscanthus rhizosphere microbial communities from Kellogg Biological Station, Michigan, USA - KBS K1-10-2 metaG | ecosystem: Host-associated > Plants > Roots >...
ATCGAGAAGAACTCGCACGCCTTCCGCCCGCTCGGCATCGGCTACGCCAACCTCGGCGCGCTGCTGATGGCCCGCGGCATCGCATATGACTCCGAGGACGGCCGCGATTACGCCGCCGCGATCACCTCGATCCTCTCCGGCGAGTCATACGCGCAGTCCGCGCGCATCGCCTCGAAAGTCGGTCCGTTCGAAGGCTACGCGGTCAACCGCGAGCCGTTCCTGCGCGTGATCGACAAGCACCGCCGCGCCGCCTACCGCATCAACACCCGTCCGCTGCCGGCCGACCTGGCCGACGCCGCCGCGAAAGTCTGGGACGAGGCATACGCCCTCGGCCAGGAACACGGCTACCGCAACGCCCAGATCTCCGTCCTCGCTCCCACCGGCACGATCGCCTTCATGATGGATTGCGACACCACCGGCATCGAGCCCGACATCGCGCTCGTGAAGTACAAGAAGCTCGTCGGCGGCGGCATGCTGAAGATCGTCAATCAGACCGTCCCCACGGCCCTCAAGCGCCTCGGCTACGACGCCAAGCAGATCAACGAGATCATCCAGTACATCGATGAGAACGACACCATCGAAGGCGCCCCGCACATCCTCGACGCGCACCTGACCGTCTTCGACTGCGCCTTCAAGGCCCAGAACGGCACGCGCTCGATCCACTACATGGGCCACCTCAAGATGATGGGCGCCGTCCAGCCCTTCATCAGCGGCGCGATCTCCAAGACCATCAACATGCCGTCAGCAGCGACGATCGAAGAGATCGAGCTGGCCTACCACGAAGCATGGAAGCTCGGCCTGAAAGCCGTCGCCGTCTACCGCGACGGCTGCAAGCGCTCCCAGCCCCTCTCCACCGGCAAGGACAAGGAGAAGCTCACCGACCTCGGCGTCGCCCCGACGGCTGTGCGTAGAAAGCTCCCCGACGAGCGCGAGTCGATCACCCACAAGTTCTCCATCAGCGGCCACGAGGGCTACATCACCGTCGGCAAATACGAAGACGGAACCCCCGGCGAGATCTTCATCACCATGGCCAAGGAAGGGAGCACCATCTCCGGCCTCATGGACAGCTTCGCCACCATGACGTCACTGGCGCTGCAGCACGGAGTCCCTCTGAACTTCCTGGTCGACAAATTCACCCACACGCGCTTCGAGCCAAGCGGGTTCACCAAGAACCCCGAAATCCCCATGACCAAATCGATCATGGACTACATCTTCAAATGGCTCGCGACGAAGTTCCTCGACCGCGAAAGCCAGAGCAACGCCGGCGTCATCCTCCGCGAAGACGCCGCGATGGCCGCTCCCAAGCCCGCCCCCAACGTCGCCCCACTGACGAAGGAGGACGCCTCATTCGTAACCTCCCTCGCCACTCCTTCGGTCATCGCCGCCCCCAAGGACGCGGACGGCCCCAACTCCCGCAACACGGCTACGTTCCGCTACCAGCAGGACGCGCCGTCATGCTCGGACTGCGGCTCGATCATGGTGCGAAATGGGGCTTGCTACAAGTGCTTGAATTGCGGGAGTACGAGTGGGTGCTCGTAGCGGTCGCATCGTCCGGCTGAGCTGATGAGCCGCCTCGGCGGCTCTTCGCTTCTTCTGCCGCCTCAGCCGAGAACCAGTAGAATGCATGCGTGCATCCGGTGCCGCATGAAAGTTATTAGCTTCGTTAATATGAAGGGCGGCGTGGCGAAGACTACGCTTGCCGTGAATGTCGCGGACTGCTTAGTGCGCCGACATGGGTCTTCGGTATTGGTCATCGACATAGATCCTCAGTTCAACGCAACTCAGACTCTAATCTCCGGAGAAACCTACAAGGCTGGCCTAGACTCCGGAAAGAATACGATCATCGATGTATTTGACGATGTCGCACGCCCTCTTGCTGGTTCAGTAGGAGGGGGTGATCTCAGACAACCCATCGGGCTTGCAGACGTGACGCCATGGGAAGTCCGCCCCGGCCTATGCCTTTTGCCGGGCCATTTGGAATTACACCGATTGGAAATGGGAGGAGGCCAAGGGCGCGAGCATCGATTGAAGCGTTACGTTGAGCATCTTCGAACCTTTGGCACCTTCGACTACGTCTTGATTGATACTCCGCCAACACCGTCAGCGTGGATGTCGAGTGCGTTAATTGCCTCTGACTTCTACATTGTGCCTGTCAAGCCAGAACCGCTTTCTGCGACTGGTGTCGATCTCCTCAGGGCAGTGGTGAGCCGTATCGAGGAAAACTATGCGTTGAACCTGAGGTGCGCTGGTGTCGTGTTTACTCTTGCTGAAGAGAACACCATCGTGTTTAGACAGGCGGTCGAGTTCATCGACAACAATCCCCAATGGAAAGGCAAGCGTTTTCGTGAAACGCTACCGAAACGAACAATTATTGCGCGCATACAAGGTGAGCAGGAAATGATCCTTGATACTAATGACCCTGCTCTCATGGGCGCACTAGCCAGCATTACGCGAGAACTTTTAGAAAGAGTTGGTGAGTGATGGCGGTGCCGAACGAGCGGTCAACGGCGTCTATAAAAGATTTGAGAGACGAGAAAAGAGCGATGGCTTTCTTGGAGGAGTTTGCCTGGCTCCTGTCAAGTTATCCTAGGTTGGACTTTCGCGTTCTGCCAGATGTGCTACGTGGGAATGTAGCTAGCGGTTCAGCCGCACGCACGGCTGTGGGCGGATATGCTTCAAGTAACCCCAATAAACAATTCTTAGTCGGTGCTCTGCCGCGGGTGCTCACCGACGAGACTCTATTTCCAACTAACGAGGACATCGCCCAGTTCGCGCAGTCGGTTATGGATCTCACTGTGCCAAGGTTCGGGAAAAAGTCAAAGTACGAGATAATCGGTCATATCGTTTGTGAAACGGATCGACTAGACGATCGGCGTCTCAGCAAACTGGTTAGAGCCCTTGCGGCTCTCACCGACGGTGACGATCGGACACGTTCTCTGATCACTCAAAGGAAGGCCGAGCATTTCGGTTGGAACGAAATCATTCAGGAGCTAGCATCGGTCGGACGCCATGGTCAGGGACATTCGTGATGACTTCGAAAGCTTGCGAGGATTCGTAGCAAACTACGATCTATCCCGGCATCTGGAGAACTTGCAGTACGTCCAGTTGTTATCTTCCCTGCACAAGCGCTATTTCGCACTGTTGACGTTGGGCGCCGAAATGTCTCATCAAGCGCTCGCTACCACTGCAGATGATGCTCAAAACCAGGAATTCGATCAACGCTTCCGGGAAACGGTTTCGGATCTCGGTAGTGCGCTCTTTGCTTGGCTTCACGGAGCGTACAAGCCAGCCCGAGTCGTGCTTCGGAGTGGAATAGAGAATTTCATCAAAGCGGTCGGAAGCGTTGAATACCCGGAAGTAGTATCCATGAAGAAGGTCTGGGAGATCTTCGATCTCGTGAGCGAGTTGACCTTCTACAAGGCGTCGAATGGGCACCGAGAATTGTTTTTGACTTTAACCTCTTACTATTCTGACTTGAACTTTGACGTTCATACGGCGACCAGTGACGAAATGCAACTTGTCAGTGCTTTAGGTCATTTTCCGCACTTCGACTCCGCCCAAGCTGCAGATTTCGAAGTAACTTACCGTGGTGCAGTCGATGCCATGGTAACTACATTGTGTCTCATGTATCCAAACTTCTATCGGCAAATGCATTTCCGTAACCGTGACATCGTCATAGTGTCGTTCTCGGCAGCCGCGAAGCTCGAGCTTGCCTGACCATATCAGCGTCGACCTGCTTCCGACCAAGCACTGCTACCACGTTCCGCACACCGCGGTGTGTAGAGTCACAACTGCGGAAGTGCTCTGATTGCTCTTGGAGGCAATCATGACGCGCACCGCATCCTCACCACGCATGCCGCGAAGGCGTTGAGCCGGCGGCGGACCATTCCGGTCGAGCTCCCGGAGTTTGCGATCCGGGCGCTGGAGCATCGGGTGGAAATGACGAACGCCGGTGCGGACGATGAGGAGATGGTGTCCTTCAACGATGTCGTCGAGTGGTATCTCCTCTCGCCGCTGTCGGTGAAGGAGATGCCGCACATCGAGGACGCCGTCCCCGGCTTCACGGCCGCGCTTGTGCGGTGGATGATCGAATCCACCTACAGCGGGCCATCGTAGAGGGGGACGGGTTCACGCGGAGACGCGGAGGGGCGGAGGCTCCGCGATCTCCGCGGCTCCGCGTGAACACGTTCTCTTTTCCGGTGAATGTGTTCGCAGTTCCCATTCATGCGATCTCGTTTCCCATCGATGAGATCTCAGTTCGTATTCATCGGATGCTGATTCCTATCCATGTGATCTGAGTTCATATGGATGCGATCTGGTTTCCTATCCTTTCCATTTTCACGCGTGTGATCGTCAACTTGTGACAACTGCCTCCAAAACGGGGTGCCCTCTTGACGAGCCATTGCTTGCCTCCTAGGTTGGGTGCGTCAGGCGATCCAAAGCAGCGCGCGCGGGACAACCCTGGCGGAAAGGAGAAGCAAGGTATGGTCACTACAGATAACGGTCAAACCCCAACGCCCGACCTGGTGGCGCTCGACCGCGTCGTCCAGCAGGCGGTGGCACAGCTCCAGGGCGTCTATCAGCTCCTGCCGGATTTCGTTCCGGCTCCCACTGATGGCGTCAAGGCGATGCGTGCCGCGGGCTCGGTCTCGGACGCGTTCCTCGAAGCCAGCGCCGTTGCGGCCGAAAAGGACGCCACGATGCAGGCCACGACGGGACTCGATCCGGCCAGAACGCGGCTGGTCATCTCCCGCAATCTGCGGTTCGAGCCTCTTGCTGCCGCCGCCGAGGCGCTTGCGCGGGACATTCGGTACAACATGTTCCGCGAGCGCTGGAGTGTCGTGCAGCAGGCGTTGCAGGTTTACAACCTGGCGAAAGGTTTCACCCGTAACGAACGTGCCGGCGCCCTCGTCGCGCACGTCCGGACGATGCAGTCCGCCCTCGGGCGTTCCGGCATCCGCCGCAAGGTGAAGACACCACAGACCCCCGGCCCCGTCCCGGAACAGCACTAACCCGACGGCCCGCGCGAGACGTCGCGCGGGCCGTTCTTTTCACCCTAGCCATCGCGTCAATGAACTGTTTTAGAAGAATTGAACGCGGGCGCTGAGACTGCCTTTCCTGGAATAGCCTTGCCAGAACCACCGGGCGCCGGCGCGAGCTCGATTGTGCCGCGGTTCAGGATCACAATCGCGCTGATGGCGCTTCGGTTGAGGTCGAACACAACCGGGTAGTACGCGCCGGACCTCCACAGAGCCGCCGGGTTGGGGGCAACACGCTGAGCGCGGTTGCCACGATCGGACGATCGCGCGACGTAAATGTCCGTAGCGGTTTCCTCAATGATCTTTACGGGCTGGGTGCACAGTGGTTTGGCATTTACGTCCTGGAGCAGAGTAGCAGGAATGCTCGTGCGAAATGCCTCCGAGAAGCAAACCTGAGAATCCGAGGCGTGGCTGAAGTCACCTCCGCCCTTCTCCGCCGGTATGTGGTTAAACACGGTGTGCGCAAAAGAAAACACACCGAGCACAAATAATGAACCCAGCACCATAATCCTGACCAGCAGACGTGCCGCGCGTTCCCTTCCGTCCGAGCCGAGAAGCGGCCACTTGGTGAAGCGATACATGAAAATCACAAACAGTATCTGGAGAATAAGATAATTGTGCGCACGCTCCTTGAACATCGACGCGAAGTCTATGTCCGCCAGAATGACAACCGATATCCAGATGGATATCGCGACCAGCACCCAGCGTATCGCGTTGAGACGCCGGGACCACAGGCCGGGCTCGCCCACGATGAGCCGCAATCCGAGCATCGCCACTAAGGGCAGGTAGAGGCAGTTGAACAGGGTTTGTTTCGCAGCGAACAGTCCCGGATGGGCGAACGCAATAACGCAATAGAAGACCACGATCAGGTTGACAACCACCAGGATGAGTGGCAAGGGAACGTTTTCCGCGGGTGCAAACAGACGTCCGAATACGTGCCCAAACGTTGATGCCGGAGCGCTCACAGAAATGCGATGGCGGCCTGAAAATAGCGCCAGCAGGATGCCCACCATCGCCGCAGGGCAAGCAAGACAGAGCGCTCCGACGTAAACGTATTTGAGCTTGAAGAAATCTCCTCCGACTTCCCGGATCCCGTAGGCATTCAGGAACGTCAGCACGACCACAAAACCGGTTCCGTATGCCAAGCCGATGCTTGCGACAACGATCTTGAGAATCGGCTCGACGTGAGCTTTCGCATCGACACCCTGGCGTGTCGTGGCACCTGAGATTGTGTGATCCGCCTCTTCTGCCATTTGGTCGTTTCGAGACAGTGAAAGGAACGTGGTTGTTCCCACCGTCACACCATGCTGAGGAAGTGTTATTTGCCTGATGATCGAGCCAGCAACTCGTCCGCGAAGCCGCACGATACAATACCCACCAAAATTGACACTACCAGGAGGCTTACTTGAATCGTCTGTATCGCAGTCTCGCTGTGCTTCTCGTCGTCATCGCCCCGGCTCTCTATGCGGCGGATGTGAAGGAGACCATCCACGTCGTCATCACCGGAGGCGCGCACGCCGGGACGTATGACGGATCCACCGACCGCGGCGGCTGTTCGGCGGGGATGACGGGTCACGGATCGTTCGGCAATCAGTATTCGCTGTCGAAGGAGAACAATCCGAAGGTGCTGAACAGCGTCCAGCTCATCGTGCCGGATGCGAAGGCGGCAGCGTCGGGGACGCACAACTTCTTCCTCAATGTTGCCTTCGGACGGATCTTCAAGCGCGACGCCGAGTACAAGGTCGAGACGGAGAAGAAGATGGGAACCGGCACGGTGACCGTGCACGACAAGGGTTCGACGGCGGTGATCAACTTCGACGCGAAGACGGCGGACGGCGTCCACCTGGTCGGCACGATCGACTGCAAGAGCGTTACGCGGGGGCAGTGAGTTTCACGCGGAGACGCGGAGGGGAAGAACGCGGAGGCGTACAATCTGCGGACGGAGGTATGGCATGCGCAGAGTGTTCATCCTCGTTCTTCTCCTCACTCCCCTGATCGCGAAGGCGCAGCCGTATCCCGTCGGCGGCGACGTCAAGGCGCCCGTGGCGATCGTGCACGTGAATCCGCTCTATCCGGAGGAAGCGCGCGTACAACACATCAGCGGGATCGTGGTCCTCGCGACGGTCATCGATCACACCGGCGCCGTGAGGGACATCCGCGTTCTCCAGGGATTGCCGCATGGATTGTCCGAGGCAGCCGTGGAGGCGGTGAAACAGTGGGTATTCAAGCCGGGCACGATGAACGGCGAGGCGGTCGACGTCGTCTTCAAACTCACCATCAACTTCAAGCTCGATAAGAAGGACTCCGACGGCGCCCCGCTCCGCGTGGGAGGCGATGTGAAAGCGCCCGTGGTGATGGAGAAGGTCGAGCCGTTGTACACCGACGAGGCGCGCAAGGCGCGGATCAGCGGCATCGTCATCCTCGAGGTGGTCATCGGGCGTGACGGCCTGGTGAAGAATGCAGCCGTTCTCAAGCCGCTGCCGTTCGGTCTCGATCGCGCCGCCGTCGACGCGGTGACCCAGTGGAAATTCAAGCCCGGCACGTTGGACGGCAAACCGGTCGATGTGATCTTCAACCTCACCGTTGCGTTCAAGCTCGACACGCCGCCGCCGGATAGCAACTGAAGCGTTATGGAGTGCGCGTAGCGAAGCTACCGCTTTGGGAGGCGGATCTCAAAAAGCGGTGGCTTTGCCACCGCACTCCATAACGGATCACGTGTTCCGTTTGTACGCTGCGGCGTAGCGTTTTGATGCGGCAGGATCGGAGCTGACCTGGCGGATGGCGTGTTCGAACTGCGCTTCGGTCAGGCCGTGATCGGTGAGGATCTTCGTTCCGTCTTTCGGATGTTTGTGGATCGAGGCGCCGATCTCGCCGAGCTGTTCGGGCGAGAGCGTGGTCGCCGAGGCGGTCACGGCGGCGTTGCCGGAAGCGGGGGTTGACGGCGACGTCGCGGAATTGTTGTTGCGGCAGCCGGCGAGCATCGCCGCCACCATTCCGAGTGCAAGCAGTGAAGTTCTCATCGTCCTAATCCTTTCCATGACCCTTGCCGCCCTTCTCCTTCTGCTGTCCCGGAGGGCCGGCGCCTCCCGAGCCTTTTCCGTGACCGTGACCGTTGTCCTGCGGCGCGGCCGGAACGGGGGCGGGGACGAAAACCGGCTGCGGCGGCGCGGCTGACGACATCGGTGGCTGCGTGAAAACGACCGGCGCGTGACCGCGTCCGTGTCCTTTTTCATGGACCTCGGCGCGGCGCTCTTCTTTCTTCGCCTGTCCCGGCGGGATGTGAACGACGCGCGGAGCGACGGCCACCGGCTGCGGCGTGAATTGACGTCCCGGCTCGCTGCCGTGAACGATTTCCGCGCCGGTCTGCAAACCGTAAATCTTCTTGAGCTGTCCCGGCGGCCCGCCGTGCGGATGCGCATGCGCCTCGGCGACGCGCGTGCGAACGGCCGGCGGGACGTAGTCCTGCGTCACGACGATGTTCGAGGCCGCGGGTACCGGGGTGTACGCCGGCAGGCGCTGATCGATGACGGTCACGAGCGCGGGGCCGGTGACGCCGTTCGCGACCTGGGTCTGGACGTACGGTACGAAGTCAGGCTGTTCGACCAGCGCCACGGGGACGTAGCGGATCGTATCGACGAACTGCGCGGGCGGCAGATTGCCCTGATACAGGGTGGAGAGCAGCGCGGTCAGCTGTTCCTGCGGCACGTTGGCGATTTCCGAGATCGCGGCGACGGCGAGCGGCATAGCGATCAGCGACAACAGGCTGTTCGAGCCGCCGGATGCGAGCGTCGTCTGCTGGATCGGCGAGTAGACATAGCGGTCGCTGAGGACGTACGCCGGCGTGACGTCGACGTATTCGACCGGCTGCAGCGTGACGCCGTACTGCGGCAGCCGCTGGTCGATGACGTCGACCAGCTGGACTCCGCTGATCCCCTGCGAGCTCTGCGTCTGAACGTAGGGAACGAAGTCAGGCTGCTGCAGCGCCACCGGCGCGTAACGAACCGTCTGCACGAATTGCGGCGGCGGAACGTTGGCCTGGTTGAGAGTGGAGACGAACTGCGCGAGCTGATCCTGCGGAACCCCGGTGACGTTCGAGACGGCATCGACCGCGAGCGGCATGGCGACGAGCGAAAGAAGATCGCTCGTGTTCAACGCCCACGCGCGCATCGGCACCAGCGCAAGCAGCATCAGCAGGAGTGCGATTTTCTTCATGAGCACCTCCGTGCAAATAGATTCGAGTGCAAGGAGGGAGCCGAGATGGCGGGGTCAGCTATGGGGTATCTAATCTCAAAAAGCGGTGGCTCTGCCACCGCACTCCATATGGAGTGCGCGTCGCGAAGCTACCGCTTGGGAGGGTGGGCGAGCCTGCGCGAGAAAATAGTTACTGCCAGTCGGAGAGATCGCGTTCGATCAACGATTCGGTTCGCGCGATGTCGTCGCGGAATGCGGCCAGCAATCGTTGTCGAATGTCGGACGATAGCGGCTCCGGACGCCTCTGCAGCAACGTGTGCGCGCGGCCGGCAAGGCCGGTGCCGCGCATCGATCGCGGAACGATCGCGCGCACCGCTTCCACTGCTTTCCAGAACGCGACGTTGACGGGAACCGAGCGCGGCGCTGCGGCGGCACCATGCTTCATATTTACGTCGACCTCGGCGCTGCTGTCGATCTCGAGAAACTCGAACAGATCTCGGACGACGGCGCGTGCATCGCGAATCAGATCGTCGAAGAGAATCACCTTGATGCGCTCGCGATCGAAACGCTCGAAATAGCGGGACAGCGATGCGGCGTAGAGACTCCGTTCGAAATCGAGTGTACCGGGACGAAGCGCTTCGCCGGCAGGGCGCCGTTCCCCTCCGGCGATCAGGCGCCCGAGGTAGCTGGAGTAGGCGCGGTCGGCAGGATTGCGGAGGGAGACGATAAGTTTCGCGTCCGGCAGATCCGCCGCGATCTCATCCGGCGCTGCGAGGTGGTGCAGATACTGCGGCGACGCCTCGCCGATCGCGTGCTCTGTCGTGACGCCGGCGAAAAGCTGCTCGTACGCCTCGCGCGTCCGGACGACGGGATGATCGGCATCCGCGCCTGCCCGCGCGAAGTACCGCGGCTCCCGCGGAGCCATGAAGACGTCCGGATGCTGCCGCAGATAGTGATGCAGCGACGTCGTCCCCGCTTTGGCAGCTCCGATGATGAGGAAGTTGGGAAGCGTCATCGCGCCGGCCGATCTTAACTCTCCGGCCGATCGACCTCGAAATCGTCAGCAACGTTGACGCGATCGATGGGGAAGCTCTTCACGGCATTGACGAATGCTGGCCGTGACGTTCTCTCGAACCAGGAGGCCGAGCACCATCGATACAGCGTGGCATCGGGGACGAGGCGATGATGCACCGGGTTCTCGTGCGTGTACCGCAAGCGCGCCAACCACGAGCGCTCATACGTCAGCGCGGTCTCTCGGAACTGGTACCAGACCTGGCGGCCCGGAGTGCGGTCGATCTCGTTGCTGTCGATGCCCTCCAGGGTATGCAGCCGCGTGAGCATGCTGCGAAGATTTTCGCCATCCGCGGATGCGACGAGGTGGTAATGATTCGGGAAGATCGACCACGCCTGCAATGAGCACTCGTGCGTTCGAGCGAGTTCGAAGAGACGCGATTGCAAACGGTCGAGACGAGCGGCGGTGCGGAAGATGTGCTTCTTCAGGTACGTCGCGGCGGTGACGAAGTAGGTGGCGTTGCCATCAACGAATCGATGCAATGGTGCGTGCGGCCAATCCATGCGAACAATCGTCCCTCGGCCCCCCGGGTTCTACGTGACGTGGAGGTTCTCTCGGGTGGAAATGCGGCTCCGTTTGAAAATTGCTACGAGATGTAGAACCGTCCCCCCTCCCAAAGCGGTAGCTTCGCTACGCGCACTCCATATGGAGTGCGGTGGCAGAGCCACCGCTTTTTGAGACTCAAGAGGCTGCGTGGAGGCCTCCATCCCCGTCCCTCCCAAATCACTCCATAGCGTTTCGCGTTGCTAATAGAATCGCGCGCCATGGTTCGTGCGCGGGTCATCACCTGTTCCGATGCGGCGTCGCGCGGGGAGCGTGTGGACAGGTCGGGGCCGGCGGTTCGGGGGATTCTGGCGGCGAATGGGTATGCGGTCGATGCTGTCGTCGTCGTTTCCGATGACATCGACGGTATCGCGGAGGCGATCGAGGCGGCGGCGGGCGACGGGGCGCGGCTCATCGTGACGACCGGCGGGACCGGGATCGCGGCGCGCGATGTGACGCCCGAGGCGACGTGGCGGGTGTGCGAGAAGGTGGTGCCGGGGTTCGGGGAAGTGATGCGGGCGGCATCGTTGCAGAAGACGGCCATGGCGCCGTTGTCGCGCGCGCAGGCGGCCACGCGCGGGACGGCACTCATCGTGAATTTACCGGGGAGTGAGAGCGGCGCGCGGGAGAATCTGCAGGCCATCCTGCACCTCATCCCGCATGCGCTGCAGCTCCTCGAAGGGAAAACCGAACATTGACTATCGTCCGACCCGGACTGGAAGTACTCCTTGACGATCCGCGTCCCATCGCGGGGAAAAACATCGGCCTCGTGACCAATCAGAGCGCGGTGACGAGCGATCTGCGCCACGTGGTCGACCTGCTGCACCGCGGGCGCGGCTGGAAGCTGGTTACGCTCTTTGGTCCCGAGCATGGGATCTGGGGCGAGGCGCAGGACATGGCGCACGTCGATCACTCGACCGATCCGATGACCGGCCTGACCGTCTATTCGCTGTACGGTGCGAGCGAGAAGGACTTGGCGCCGCGGCGCGAGCTGCTGCGCAATCTCGACGCGCTGGTCATCGATCTGCAGGACATCGGCTCGCGCTACTACACCTTCATCTACACGATGGCCATCTGCATGCGCGAGGCGGCGCAGCTCGGGCTCAAGGTCATCGTGCTCGACCGTCCCAATCCGATCGACGGCTATCACCTCGAAGGCAACATCCGCGAGGAGAAGTACTCGAGCTTCGTCGGCATGTTCCCGCTGCCGACGCGCCACGGCATGACCGCCGGCGAGCTCGCGCGCTACTTCAACGAAGTCTTTCATCTCGAGTGCGATCTGACGGTCGTCCCGATGCGCGGCTGGCGGCGCGGGATGTGGTGGGGCGACACCGGACTGCCGTGGGTCATCCCGTCGCCGAACATGCCGACGGTCTACACCGCGACGGTCTACCCCGGCATGTGCCTGATCGAGGGGACGAATCTGTCCGAGGGCCGCGGCACGACACGCCCATTCGAGTTGTGCGGCGGTCCGGGTATCGACG
>Ga0070692_10000474_pt1 | contig 12317 bp, 26 predicted proteins | sample KBSK1102metaG_FD_64675 | JGI IMG/M metagenome (GOLD analysis project Ga0070692, IMG submission 64675) | Corn, switchgrass and miscanthus rhizosphere microbial communities from Kellogg Biological Station, Michigan, USA - KBS K1-10-2 metaG | ecosystem: Host-associated > Plants > Roots >...
CACCCAGATCATCCTGGCCCGGCACCGGGCCCGCACCCTCAGGGGGACCCAGTGACCGTTGAAGAGATCCTCGCCGCCCTCCAGGCCATCGTCGACAGCGCCAAGGCCGACGACGGCACCGACCGGCCACTGACCGACGAGGAGGCGGCCCGCTACCAGGAACTCGAAGGCCAGCTCGCCATGGTCCGCCAGTCGGCCGAGATCCGTTCCCGGCACCAGGCATACCTGACCCCGGTCCGGACCGACCTCCACGTCAACGTGGCCGGCGCCGACGAGGACCCGGTCGAGCGGGCCTTCGAGTCGTACCTGCGGACCGGGAACGCCTCCGACGAGCTGGCGCAGTACCGGGCCCAGTCGGAGGGGACGAACACCGCCGGCGGCTACCTCGTCCCCCAGGGGTTCCGGGCCAAGCTGGTCGATCGGATGAAGCAGTTCGGCGGGATCGCCAACTATGCCGAGACGTTCACCACCTCCGAGGGGAACCTGGTCCCCTACCCCACCGTCGACGACACGGCCAACATCGGCGAGATCGTCGCCGAAGGCGGCACGTTCGCCGCCGGCGCCGACCTGGTGTTCGCCCAGCGGACCCTGTCGGCCTACAAGTACATGGCCGGCGGCGCCGGGAACCTGCCCCTCAAGGTGAGCTGGGAACTGCTCCAGGACTCGGCGTTCGACGTGGCCGGCTTCATCGCCCGCAAGCTGGGAGAGCGGATCGCCCGGGTCCAGGCCGTCCACTGGGCCACCGGCACCGGCACCGGCCAGCCGCAGGGGATCGTCACGCCGATCACCACGTCGGGGACGATCGGCACCCTGGCCCTCGCCGACCTGGTGGCCACCATCCTGTTCCTCGACCCGGCCTACCGGGCCGGTGCCCAGTGGCTCATGAATGACGCCACCTACGGGACGATCATGGGCCTGAACGACTCGACCGGCCGGCCGCTCCTCACCGGCGTGAACGACGGGATCGCCGGCCAGATCGACCAGCCCCGCCTTCTCGGCTACCCCGTCGTCATCGACCAGGCCATGCCGTCGAAGGCGACCGGCGCCAAGTTCCTCGCCTTCGGGGACATCGGGGAGGCATACGTCATCCGGCGGGTGAAGGACGTGACCCTGGTCACCCTGAACGAGCTGTACGCCGCCAACGGCCAGACCGGCTTCATGGCCTGGGCCCGAGCCGACGGCGCGGTGCAGAACCCCAACGCCATCGTCGTGCGCACCGGCGCATAGGAGGAACCATGGCCCGCAGAACCGACACCGACGACACCGCCGACGCCGGCGAGGGGGACGGCACGTCTCCCCTGCTGGAGTCGATCGACGACCGCCAGGCCGCGGTCAACAACCTCACGTCGACGCCCGACGAGGACGACCCGAGGGGCGGGGATCTCCCCGACCCGAAGGACAACCCGGCGGCGCCCAACGACGTGTCCAACGTGGTCGACCCGGCCGACCCGATGACCCTCACCGGCCACGACGCCGAGCCCGGCGAGAACGGCCAGTAGGTAGGTGGCCTACGCCACCCTGGCCGAGCTGAAGGCGTTCGTGTCGATCCCCACGGCCGACACGGCCGACGACACCGCGCTTCAGCTCGCCCTCGACGCCTCCACCACCCAGGTCGAGGGGTTCTGCGACCGGGTCTTCACCGCCGACTCGGTGGCCGTGACCCGCTGGTACGAGGTGTCGGACACCGGCCAGGTCGAGGTCGATCCGATCTCGACGACCACCGGCCTGGTGGTCGCCACCGACGACAACGGCGACGGCACCGCCGAGACGACCTGGACGCTGAACACCGACTACCGCCTGGAGCCGATCAACGCCGCGCTGGCCACGCCGGTCGAGCCGTGGACCCGCCTCGTCGCGCTGGGGACCAAGTGGTTCCCACGCCTGCGGTACCGGCCGGGGGTGAGCGTGACGGCCAAGTTCGGCTGGCCGGCGGGGACCGTCCCCCAGGCCGTCAAGCTGGCCACGCTCATCCAGGCGTCGCGGCTGTTCAAACGGAAGGACGCCCCCTTCGGGGTGGCCGGCTCCGTCGAGTTCGGCTCCGAGATGCGTCTCCTGAACGAGCTGGACCGCGACGCCCAGAACCTCCTGCGGCCGTTCCGGCGGAACTGGTGGGTGGCGTGAGTGGCCCTCGACCTGAACACCGTCATGGACGCCATCGGCGCCCGCCTCGTCGGGGTGGCCGGCCTGCGGGTCTACGACTACATGGCCGACGCCGCCGCCCCGCCGGCGGCCATCGTGTCGCTGCCCCGCCTGGTCGAGTACGACGCGGTGGCCGGCCGGGGCGCCGACCGGATCGTGGTCCCGATCACCGTCCTCGTCGGCCGGGTCTCCGACCGCGCCGCACGCGACGCCCTGTCCCAGTACATCGCCGGCACCGGCGCCTCTTCGATCAAAACGGCCGTCGAGGGGTCGGACCCGACCCTCGGCGGGATCGTCCAGACCGTGCGGGTCACCGAGGCCACCGTCGACGTGGTCACCATCCAGGCGATCGACTACCTCGGCGCCTCCTTCGACGTGGAGGTCTACGACTGATGCCAGCCAAGAAGACGCCGGACACCGGCCGCTACCGGGCCCTGCGCGACATCGCCGTCCCCGCCGCCGAACCGGGCGGCCAGGGGACGATCGCTCTCGCCGGCGAGATCGTCGAGGTCGACCCGGACACCGCCGCCCTGATGATCCGCGACGGCATGATCGCCGCCGAGGAGGCGTGAGGGGATGAGCTTCTACCACGGCAAGAACCAAACGTTCAAGCTTGACAACGCCGCCGGGACCCTCCAGACCCTCACCACCTACGTCGACGGGGTCGACCTCGACACCGGGGTCGACATGGGGGAGACCACCACCGCCAACGCCGAAGACAAGACGTTCGTATCCGGCCAGGCCGAACACGACCTGTCGATCACCGGGAAGTGGGACGACACCACCACCACCGGCCCGGACGCCATCCTCCAGGGTCTGGCCGGCAACGAGACATCCTCCACGTTCGAGTGGGGCCCTGGCGGGTCGACGACGGGGAAGGTCAAGTACACCGGGGAATGTTTCATGACCGGCTACAAGCGGTCGGCCCCGGTGGGCGGTGTCGTCACCTACACCGCCGACTTCAAGATCACCGGCGCCGTGACCAGGACGACCTGGCCGTGAGCCTCCCCAAGTTCAACCTTCCCCGGGAGACCGTCACCATCGACGGCGAGTTCATCGAGATCCGGGGCCTCACCCGGGCCGAGGCGGCCACGCTCCAGAAGATGGTCGCCGACGGCGTGGCGTGGGATCACCTGGAGCGGGCCGTCATCGCCTACGGCACCGAGCACCCGCCCGACGAGGTCGCCGAGTGGTACCGGACCGTCCCCGCCCACGTCGCCGACCAGCTCTCCAGCGCGATCAAGACGCTGTCGCGCCTCGACGAGGAGGCGCAGAAAAGCAGCGGAGAGAGCGATCGCGCTCGGGGATGACGACCCGTTCGACTACGCCCTGGCGTTGGAGCTCGGCGTCACCCTGGCCGGCGTGCGGGAGCTGCCCCACGCCGAATACGTCGGCTGGCGCGCCTTCTGGGTGTGGCGTGAGGCGCAACGGGCTCACGCCCGCGACGTGGCCGACATGAGGGCCCGGACCCGCTCATGAGCAACCCGGTCGACCCGATCAAGATCACCGGCCTGCGGGATCTCCAGGGGGCCCTCAAGTCGATGGACGGCGAGACCCAGAAACAGCTCCGGGTCGTGCTCAACACCGCCGCCGAGACCGTCGCCGCCGGCGCCGCCCGGCGGGTCCCCTCGAAGACCGGCCGGGCGAAGGCCAGCCTGCGGGCCGCGTCGTCGCAGCGCGAGGCCAGGGTGATGGGCGGGTCCAAGAAGGTGCCCTACTACGGCTGGCTCGACTTCGGTGGCCGGATCGGCCGGGACAAGGCCAACCGCCGGCCGTTCGTCACCGGCGGCCGCTACATGTACCCCGCCTACTCGGCCAACCGGGACAGCATCACCAAGGCTCTCGAAGCCGGCCTCACCGACCTCGCCCGCGCCGCCGGCCTGGTGGTCGACTGATGGCCTCGGGCAATACCGTCACCCTCACGTTCGCCGGCGACTCCTCGTCGCTCGAGCGGACCTTCAAGAACGTCGGTTCGTCGGCGGTGTCGATGGCCGGCGACCTCGACAAGGCCGAAGCCAAGTCCCGGTCCTTCGGCGGGGCGATGGACAAGGCCGGCGAGGCCGCCGACGGGTCCGAATCGAAGTTCATGGGCGCCGCCGACCTCCTCGACGGCCTCGGCGGCGCCTTCGGTCTCCCCACCGAGGGGGCCACCAACATGATGCGTTCCTTCGGGGACCTGTCCGGTGGGTTCGCCGTCCTCCAGCCGATGGTCGGCGGGGTCACCTCCCTGTTCAAGGGTCTGGCCGCCACCATGTTCACCCCGCCGATGGGGATCATCCTCCTCGTCGCCGGCCTGGCCGCCGCCCTGGTGCTCGCCTACCAGAAGTCGGAGACGTTCCGGAACATCGTCCAGGGGGCCTTCGACGCCGTGAAGGGGGCGGCCATCGCCACCTGGGATTTCATCAAGGGCATCCCCGACAAGCTGATGGCCATCGGCGGGGCCATCAAGGACGCCATCCTGTGGCCCTACAAGACGGCGTTCAACCTGATCGCCAAGGCGTGGAACAACACCGTCGGGAAGCTGTCGTTCCACATCCCCGACTGGGTGCCGGGGATGGGCGGCAAAGGGTTCCAGATGCCGCAGCTCCCCGAGTTCCACACCGGCGGGGTCGTACCGGGGGCGCCGGGGACCGAGGTGCCGATCCTGGCCATGGCCGGCGAGACGATCTCTCCCGCCGGCGCCGGCGGGGGCGGCCGGATGTACTCGATCACCGTGAACGCTCTCGACCCGGTGAGCGCGGCCCAGGCCGTCATGCGGGCCATCGACGCCTTCGAGGCCAACAACGGGCCCCGCTTCGCCCGCGCCTGATGGCCTACGGACACCGCCCCATCGAGACCCGGGCCCAGCTCGCCGCCCAGCTCGCCTGGCTGTCCGACGCCGTCCACGACCGCAAGATGGATTCCCGCCTCCTCATCGAGGCGATCGTCGACACCATCGTCGCCGTGGTCGACCTGATGCCCGGCCCGCCCGTCAACCCGGGCCCGCCGGCATGACCACCGGCGTCACGATCACTCCCGAGATCGCCTTCTCGGCCGCCGCCGGCGATGTCGGCTACCTGGTCTTCGACGACCCGACCCGGGGGAAGTTCGACACCGCCAAGTTCGCCACCACCGACTACTTCACGCCGATCGCCACGTGGTTCAAGAGGGGGATCGTCAACCGGGGCGCGTCCCGGTTCGACGGCGTGTACGGCCGGGCCGAGGCCGGCACGATGAGCATCGACGTGGCCAACGAGGACCGCCGGTTCGACCCGACGAACCTGGGCGGCCCCTACGTCGTCGCCGGCGTCTCCCAGGTCAAGGCCGGCCGGGCGGTACGCCTGCGGGTCACCCACCTCGCCACCGGCATCACCTACGACGTGTTCCGGGGGTTCGTCGACGAGCCCGTGCTGCGGTACCGGAAGAACTGGGCGCAGACCACGTTCCGGTCGACCGACGGGACCGGGGTGGTGTCCGACTACGACGGGGTGGCCGGCGGGATCGTCGGGACCGGCGAGGACAGCGGGGCCCGGATCAACCGGGTCCTCGACAACATCGGCTGGCCCACCGAGGAACGCAACGTCGCCGTCGGGAAAACCACGCTCCAGGGGACCGACCTGTCGGCCAACGCCTGGTCGGAGATCTGCCTGGCGTCGGACACCGAGATCGGCGAGGTCTACTTCGATGTCGACGGCAAGATCGTGTTCCGCAACCGTCACGGCATCCTCACCGACACCCGATCGGCCGTCTCCCAGGCCACCTTCGGCGACGCCGGCGCCGAGCTGGGGTTCACCAACATCGTCCTCGCCGCCGATCTCCAGCAGACCAAGAACCTGATTCGCCTGTCCCGGGTCGGCGGTGTCCAGCAGATCGTGTCCGACGCCACCAGCCGCACCGAGTACCGGACCCGCACCTGGGGCCGCTCCGACCTCCTCAACCAGACCGACACCGAGGTCGCCGACTACGCCGCCTATGTCCTGTCGATCCTCAAGGACTACGAGGTCCGGATCGACCGGATCACCATCGACCCGCTGGGCGACCCGACCAACCTGTGGCCCCAGGTGCTCGGCCGCAAGCTCGGCGACCGGGTCACCGTCAAGTTCACCCCGCCCGGCGGGGGGGCCCGCATCTCCCGGGACGTGTTCATCCGGGGCATCACCCACGACATGGGCACCTCGACGTGGGAGACGACCTTCGTGTTCCAGGACGCCACCAAGTTCGCCGCCCTCATCTTCGACAACACCGTGACCGGCCTGCTCGACACCGGCCGGTTCGCCTACTAGGAGGCACGATGACGGTCCGCACCGCCTACGTCGGAACCGAGGCCGTCGGCGATGTCCTCACCAAGGCCAATTTCGACAAGCTGCCCGGCGGATGGATCGGCGAGGCGCTCGTCACCGCCAGTCAGGCGTCGATCACCGCCGAAACCGACCTCACCAACCTGACCGTCACCGTCACCGCCGGGGCGAACCGCCGCCTGAAAATCTCGGCGACGGTGCCGGTTCAAAACTCCACGCCCAACGTCCAGATGATCCTCAGCATCAAAGAGGGGGCGACCTACCTCCAACAAGGCGCCCTCATTGTCGCCGGGACGAGCGTCTACGAGACCATCCACGTCGAGGTCGACCTCACGCCCACGACGGGGAGCCACACCTACAAACTGGCCCTTCAGGCGGCCGCCGGAACCGGTGCCATGGCGGCCACGGCCAATCATCCGGCGTTCCTCCTCGTCGAGGACATCGGCCCGGCCTCGTGACCGTGAGTCGGGAGTGCCAGGCGATCGTCGACTACGTCGAGTCGACCGGCCTGCTGTACCGGGTGACCGACATCACCGGGCCCGGCCATGACCCCGACGGGTTCCACTACGCCGCCGGGACCGGCGCCGTCGGCCTGGCCGTCGACTTCGGCGGGGCCGTCCCCGGCGTGACCGCCGTCACCGCCGTCCAGATGGGCGCCGTCTACCGGGCCCTGCTCCAGGTGGGCGCCCAGCTCGCCGAGCTGATCTACAACGGCGCCGCCGGCGGGATCGCCATCCACAACGGCCGCCGCGTCGACGGCGCCGCCTTCTACGGCGCCGAGGTGTGGGCCGACCACCGCGACCACGTCCACGTCGCCGTTCCCCGCGGCGTCTTCCTCACCCCGCTACCCCGTCCCCTGGGAGGCACCATGCCCGCCGACGACCCGAACCGACCCAACGTCAATGCCCCCTGCGTGGGGGCCATGGCCGCCTACGACGCCGCCGGGAACATCAAGGGGTACATCCTCGTCGGCGCCGACTACGGCCTGTTCACCTACGGGGAAGGCGTGCGGGTGCTGGGCGCCCCGCCCGAGTACCTGGTCCCCGACGGCCGGCACTGGACCCCGGCATGATCGCCGGCGCCGTCGCCACCACCATCTGGACCATCCTGGCCGTCGTCCTCGCCGTCGGGGTCCTCGTCGGGGTCGCCGTCGGCCGGCGCCGCTGATGCCGTACCGCTACGAGAGCCCCACCATCGCCCGGGCGGCCGTCTCGCTCGGCGTCATCGGCTTCACCTGTGTGGGGGCCATGACGCTCCTGGCCTGGCAGAAGGTCCCGACCCCCGACGCCCTCGCCTCGATCGGCGGGGGCGCCGTCGGCGCGCTCGCCACCCTGCTCACCACCTTCACCCCGTCGCCGATCCCCGGCGGCCGGCGGATGGCCGACGCCGTCACCGCCCCGGCCTCGACGCCCGAGACCACGCCGGCGCAGACCATGACGCAGGTCCGCTAGGGCTTGGCGTCGGGGACGACCCGGAGGCGTCGGGTGCCGTAGTCGAGGCAGCGCATGGCGGCGCGGACCTCGGGGTTGTCGGCCCGGAGGTACATGGCCGTCGTGACGATCGATTCGTGGCCCATGGCCTCCTGGACGACCCGGATGTTGGCCCCGGCCCGGAGCATGTTCGTCGCCGTGGAGTGGCGCAGAGCGTGGCCCGTCACCCCGTCGTGGGGGGCCGTCTTCAGGCCGGCGTCGGCCATCCAGTGGGAGACGAGGATCCCGATCCACGTCGGGGTGAGGCGCCGGCCGGGGTGACGTTCGTGGCAGATCAGCGCCCCCGGCGCCCCGCCCCGGGTCACCAGCAGGGCCCGGATGGCGTCGAGGGTCTCCTCCGAGGGGTACACCATCCTCGTCTTCGCCCCCTTGCCGGTCACCCGGATCGACCCTTCGAGGAGGTCGACATCGGCCAGGTCGAGAGAGGCGACCTCGGCCCGGCGCAGACCGCACTGGCCTTCGAGGAGGACGATGACCCGGGCCCGCTCGTCGGGCAGCACCGACAGCAGGTTCGTCACCTGGCGGGGGTTCAGCGCCCGGGGCAGGGGCCGGGACCGGCGGGGGTTGGGGAGCTGGCCGGCCACGCCGGGGGTCATCCGGTCCCGGGCCGCCGCCCAGTTCAGCATCGGCCGGACGTAGCCCAGGTTCGTCCCCCGGGTCCGGGCCGTCCACGTCGGGCGGTCCACCCAGGCCGTGACGGCCTCGACCAGCTCACCGACCGTGGCGTGGGGGTCGACGCCGGCCAGGTGCTCGGCGAGGTCCGACAGGACGTAGCGGGCGGTCTGGCGGGACAGCGCCGCCAGGTCGCCCCGGGCCCTCCTCGACTCCAGGTAGGCACGCATGATCGACACCCAAGGGTTCACCGTTCCCCCCCGAGGCTCATTCGCCGACCGGGCCGTCGGCCGGCGTTCAGATTGCGGTCATGCCGCATGTTCGGCTATCCCCCGAACGGGTGATTCGCCACCTGGGAGGCCCTGGGAAATGGCCTCTGACCAGCACACCTGCCTATACGGCCATGTTAGTAAATCGGGGGCGGCCGTGGGAACCGGGGGCAGGACGGGCGTTGTCGAGAGGGGCCGGTCGGGGTCGAAGAACACCCGCACGTCGACCTCGAACATCCCGGCCAGCAGGGCCAGCTCGGCGGTCGTGAACCGGGTGGCGCCGCTCAGCTTGTTGTCGGCGGTCTGGCGGGTGACGCCCAGCATCTCGGCCAGGTGCTTGTGCTTGCGGCCCTCGCGGGCGAGGAGGATACGGACGACCCGCCGGGCGTTTTCGTCGACGGCGAGTGACTTCGGTTCGGCGGCCATGCCCCGATCCTACGGACCTTGGCAAGGGATTTGCCAAATCCTGGCCGTGGTCAGGTATCCCTCTAAGTAGTTTCAGGCCATTTTTCCTTGCCTATTGCAAAATGGGCGGGTACACCGGGTGCATGTCGGACAAGCGGAAACTCACCGACACCCTGCTAGGCGGCCAGCTCGACGATCTCATCCTGACCGGCCGGCGTGACGGGAAGTCGTGGGAACTTATCGCCCGGGAGATCTGGCTCCGGACCGAGCGGGCCATCAGCATCACCGGCCAGACCGTGGCGAACTGGGCCGCCGACCTGAAAGAGCCCGCATGATGACCGGCGTGGTCGCCGCCTTCCTCCTCGGCGTCCTCGTCGAGGCCATGGCCTTCGCCGTGTCCGACCGCCGGGCCATCGCCCGGGAGGCCGCCTTCTGGGAGGAGCTGCGCGCCCAGGCGCTCGACGGGTACGGCCAGGTGTTCGACTGGGCCCGGGACACCGACCTCTGATGCGCGAGCCCTATGAGACCCTGCTCGGGCAGTACCGCTCCCACTGGCTCCTGTGGCCCTACCTCGAGGGGGACCTGCCCGACTTTCCCGGGATCGCCGCCAACGACACCCTCGGCGCCCTCTCGGCCGGCGAGATCATCATCCTCAACATCGCCCTGGCCATCTGGAACGGGGACCGCACCGCCCGCATTGCCGACCTCGCCGTCCTCGACGATGCCAACCGGGGCCGGGTCATCCGCGCCCTTCACCGTACCTGCGAGGTGTGACAGTGAACCGTCACGCCGCCCTCATGGACGCGGCTGGATTCTGGAGGCAGTTCGTGACCGCCTTCTACTTCGAGAACCCCAAGGACGAGGTCGCCGGCGCCCTCATCTGGTACGGGCCGCCGAGCCCCCGCCCCGACGACGCTCCTCAGCTCCGAATCCAGACCAAGGACGGCCGCGTCCGGGAGGTCACCGCCCACCAGGAACGCCTCAAGGCCGAGCTGTGCCGGCTGGAGCCCGCCATCGGCGACCGCATCCGAATCGTGTACGACGGCGAGGCCGAGAAGGCGGCGCCCGGCATGAACAAGGCCAAGCTGTTCACCGTCGAGGTCCGCCGCCCAAATCCCCAGACTCCGGGTCGGTCTGAACCCACTCGGGGAAGTGCAACGGAAAACGGTCCGGGGTCTGGGGAACCGCCCGCATGAGCATCCAGGCCGTGGCGTGGGTGCTCGAACACTCGGCGGCCTCCCTCGCCGACCGCCTGGTGCTGATCGCCATCGCCAACCATGCCGACGCCCGAGGGTGGAACGCCTGGCCGGCCGTCCCCCTCATCGCCGCCGAAGCCCGGGTCGACCGGGCCACCGTGTTCCGCTCGATCGCCGCCCTGGAGGAGCTGGGCGAGATCCACGTGGAACGCCGCCCGGGACGACCGAACCGCTACGGCATCCGGGCCCTCATGGGGTCGCAGGATGCGACGGGTGAGGGGTCGCAGGATGCGACGGGAGGGGTCGCATCTACGCGTCAAAGGGGTCGCAGCGTGCGACCCGAACCGTCAGAACCGTCAATGAACCGTCGCGGGCGCGCGCGCAAGGCCACCGACACGACCCCGCTCATCCCCGCCGGACCCGTCCCCCTACCGCCCGCCATCGACCCCGACACCCGCCGCCGAGGCGCCGAGTACATCCGGGCCCTACGCCGAGGGGAGCGGGTCGAGTGACCCGCCCCCTCCAGGTCTGTCTCGACTGCGGCGCCCGCCACCGCCTCGGCGGCCCCCGGTGCGCACCCTGCGAACGGACCCACCAGCGGACCCGCAACGCCGCCCGCGCCCAGTACGCCGGGAGCTGGGCTGCCACCTCCCGCCGGGCCCGCCGGGCCGTCGGTCAATGCGCCCGCTGCGGCGCGACCGACGATCTCACCCTCGACCACGAGACCGGCCAGGTCGAATGCCGCGCTTGCAACAGCTCGCACCGGAGGAACCCCGCATGATGTACGCCCCCGGCGTCTGGCTCCTCGTCGGCCTGGCCCTCGGCTACCTGCTCTGCCGCGCCGGCCTCGGATAAGCCCCCCAACGACAGGAGACCCGACCAATGGCCATCGACCTCGACACCGGCATCACCGTGACCGGCCCGATCAACCCCGCCCTCCAGGCATCAAGCGCCACTGTCAATGGCGCCGCCGTCGACCTGTGGGCCGCCGGCTACCGAGACCCCCGGGTCCTCCTCGTCGCCGGGCTCGGCACCCGCACCGACGGCTCATTCACGTTCAGCCTGGAGCAGTCAGACGATGACAGCACCTACGTCGCCCTGACTCCCTACTCCGGGAGCCTCGCCGCCGTCGCCGCCGCCGACACCCGCCGGACCGCCGCCTACCAGCCGACCAAGCGGTACGTGCGGGCCAAGAGCGTGTCGACCGCCGTCACCTCGGGCGCCGTCCACCACGCCCACGTGCTCCTCGTCCCGCCCAGCCTCTGACCCGATGACGAGGCAGCATGACGAGGTGGGCCCGGAGCGGACCGTGGACCGCTCCGGGCCCACACCCACCGCCGAAAGTGATGCACTCAAGATGCCCGAGTTCCTGTGCCCGAGGTGCCAGCAGGTCAAGGACACGCGCCCGTTCGTAGGCCCCTGTGCCATCTGCCGCCTCGAACTGGAGCAGGCGCAGGTAGAGCTAGAGCGGGTGCGACTGATCGACGGCCAGGAGGCACCGTGACCGAGAAGGCCGAGTACGTCAGATCCCAGCGCCAGAGCCGAACCCACACCTGCCACTGGCCCGGCTGCGACCGCCAGGTGCCGCCCGCCATGTGGGGATGCAAGCCGCACTGGTTCAAGCTCCCGAAGCGGCTTCGTGACCTGATCTGGGCCACCTACGAGATCGGCCAGGAGCGCACGATGACGCCGAGCGAGGCGTACCTCGACGCCGCCCGAGAGGTGCAGGACTGGATAGCGCATAACGACGGGAAGGTGGGCGGTTCCGAGGCAGGGGGGGTGGGGGGGTAGGTGATCCCGGCCGTTCTGCTCATGGGGGTGATGTGGGCGACCCCCCCGATTCCGGACCCCGGCTGTTCGGTGCCGGCACCCTGGCATTGTGACCCGGGCACCTTCCCCGAAAAGTTCGGGGCCCTGGGGGCCGTTCAC
>Ga0070692_10000475_pt1 | contig 12295 bp, 8 predicted proteins | sample KBSK1102metaG_FD_64675 | JGI IMG/M metagenome (GOLD analysis project Ga0070692, IMG submission 64675) | Corn, switchgrass and miscanthus rhizosphere microbial communities from Kellogg Biological Station, Michigan, USA - KBS K1-10-2 metaG | ecosystem: Host-associated > Plants > Roots >...
CTCGCCTTGCTTGCTGCAGTGGGCGGCGCCCCGGCCGACGATTCGGACGACTATCGGCTGGTCAATCCCAAAGCGATCGAACTGTTCGAAACGGACAACAGGCTGATGGACTGGGCGCTCGCCAATTTCGACAAGGACCATGACGGCTATCTGTCGATCATGGAGGCCGACGACGCCGCGCGCGTTTTCAAGCGCATCGCCGACGGCGATGGCGACGGCCAGGTCACGCCCGCGGAATATCGCTCCGCCCGCGCCTTCATCGTCGCGCGCTTTGCGGCGACTACCCGAAGATGAAGTCGCCGGAGGTGAGGGTGTGTGCACCGTCGAGGCGGATCATGAAGTCGGCGGCGGCGTCTCCGTTGGTGTCGCCCATGAGGAAGGTGTTGGCGCCGATCTGCTCGTAGCGGAGCTCGCCGGCGGCGCCGGTGAACGCGGCGGTTCCGAGGAACGCGAACGGCTGGGTTCCGGCAAGCCCGGTGTCGGCATCGAGCGCGCCGAGGTCGATGCGGTCGGCCTCGGCGCTGCTGAAGTCGTGGATGATGTCGCAGGTCGTGGCGGTGGCCCCAGCAAGGTCGCCGTCGGCGAACGCGAACGTGTCGGCGCCGGCGCCGCCATAGGCGCGGTCGAGCCCGGCGCCGCCGGCAAGCACGTCGTTGCCCGCTTCGCCATAAAGCACGTCGTTGCCGCCGCCGCTGACCACATCGTCGCCGCCGCGCGCGGCGAGCGTGTTGGCGGCGGCGTTGCCGGTCAGGCTGTTGGCGCCGTCATTGCCGTAGCCGTTGATCGCGCCGCTGCCGGTCAGGACCAGGGTCTCGACATTGTCGCGAAGCGAAGCGGTGACCGAGGCCAGCACTGTGTCGGTGCCGGCACCCGCCGCCTCATAGGCATAATCGCTGCTGTCGGCGACGATATAGGTGTCGTCGCCGACGCCACCGTACATCTTGTCGATCCCAGGCCCGCCCTGAAGCGTGTCGTTGCCGCCAAAGCCGTAAAGGGCGTCGTTGCCGTCCCCGCCCGACAGCAGATTGGCGGCGCTGTTGCCAACCAGGATGTTGTCGCCGCCATTGCCGGCGCCGTCGATCGCCGTGGTGCCGATCAGGTACAGCCGTTCGACATTGTCGGCGAGCGTATAGCCGATCGACGCATAGACGGTGTCGGTGCCCTCGCCGGCCGCCTCGTGGACGAAGTCGTTCGCCTCGCTCACCGAGTAGAAGTCGTTGCCCGTGCCGCCGTACATGTGGTCGGTGCCGTTGCCGCCATAAAAGACGTCGTTGCCGCCATTGCCATAGAGCGTGTCGTTGCCGTCGTGGCCGTACAGGCGGTTGGCCCCGGCATTGCCGGTGATGACATTGTCGAGCCCGTTGCCCGCCCCGCCGAGGTTGGCCGAACCGGTCAGAACCAGATTCTCGACATTGTCGCGAGGCGTCGTCGTGATCGACGCCCGAACTCTGTCGCTCCCCTCGCCCGCAAGCTCATAGGTGTAATCGGTCGCGTCCGACACAACGTACGTGTCGTCCCCAACACCCCCGTCCAGAATGTCATTCCCATCCAGGCCATGGAGTTCATTGTCTGCCAAATTGCCGGTCAGGTGATCGCCGAACAGCGAACCGATCAAGCTTTCCACGTCGGCCAGCGTGTCGTTGCCAGCACCGACAGTGTTCTGGGCCGCTGTGGAGGCCAGGGTGACGGTGACGCCCGCCGATGCTTCCGAGTAGGATGCATAGTCGAACCCACCCCCGCCGCTGGGCTCGCTCTTCACATGGCGGAAGGCGCTGGGCACCGTCGTCGTGAACACGGTGGCGACACCCAAGGCGGAAACCTTCTACTGGATCACCATCACTTTCTCGCAAACGCTGGGCACGGCGCTCGGCGACTGGATGGCGGACTCGGGACTCGGCTATGCCGGGGCCGCGCTCGTCTTCGGAGCCGAGCTCGCCATCGTCGCGTGGATGTATTTCAAGACCGAAATCAGCAATGTGGCGCTGTTCTGGGCAGCGTTCATCCTGACCCGGCCGCTCGGTGCGACTCTGGGCGACTTCCTCGACAAGCCGCTCGGGCAGGGGGGCTGGAGCTCAGTCGGGCCGCGGCCACGGTGGTCCTCCTCATCGCGATGGTCGGGCTGATCTACATCCTGCCCCAGAGATCGGGGCGCCACGCGGCGAAGAAGCAGCAGTCGGAGGTGTGACGAGGCGCTAAGGCCCGACGTCCCCGCTCGTTGCCGCGGCCCGGGACTGCTGCACCTTCGCGTAGCCGAGGGCGGCGGCAACGTCGTTGTCCCAGCCGTAAACGTCCTGCGCGAAATGGACCCGGCCGTCGTCGCCGAGCCACGCGGTGTGGTACATCAGGCGGACCGGGATTTCGTGTCCGAGCTTCACGAAAGTCTCCTTGCCCGTCGCCAGCGCATCGGTGAATTTCGACTCGATGCCGTCGGCCTGCGCCAGCATATGGGCGAAGCCGATCGCATCCTCGACGCGGACGCACCCGTGGCTCCGGTGCCGCTCGTCCACTCCGAAAAGAGCCTTGGCCGGCGTGTCATGCAGGTAGATGGCCTCGTCGTCCCGCATGTCGAACTTGACGATCCCGAGCGAGTTCTTGGGCCCCGAGGCCTGTACCCATTGGCCATCCTTCTGGCTGAATCCGTTCGCGGCGAGCCAGCCGCCGCTCTTGCCTGCCATTTCGTCATCGATGGAGTGCGGAACGGTCCAGGTCGGGTTCGCGACAAGCTGGAAGATCGGGGCTTCCAGCTGCGGCGTTTCCTTTCCGGGCTCGCCGACGATGACCTTGCGGTTGTCGATGTGCTGACCGTCGCGGAAATAATCGAGGTAGGTACCGGCGGTGTTGACGTCGATCCGCGTCGCCGGAGGATTGCGGTCGAGCCACCGCAGCCGCTCCATGGCCACCGCAAGGGTTCGGGCGCGGTCGCGCGGGGAGGCGTTGAGCGCGGCGATGGTCGCGCTTCCGAGGACTCCGTCGGCTTTCTGACCGGAGTCGGCCTGAAACCGGGCGACACCTTGCGCGATCGCGGGCGTGTAGCGGGCGCTCGCCGGAAGCTCGGGCGGGAGATAGCCGAGCTGCTTGAGATTGGCGGCGATTGCCGGGACCCTGGGATCGCTCGCGCCGCGCTTGATCGTCCTGCCGCCCGCGATTGCGCCGTCGGGAAGGTCGGGAGTGCGCTGGACGAGCGCGACGAACGCCTTCGACAGCGCCCGATATTCGTCTGTCTGCGGGGCGAGCGAGTTGACCCACTCGCGATATTTGTTCTGCTGGAGCGCCTGGGCAACGCCCGAGGTTACGTCCACCTTGGGGCGAGGGACGGTGTAGACGTCACGGATCTTGGCCGGGTCGACCCGCCCCATTGCGAGCGCGGAAGCAAACTCGTTCGCCGCTTTCTCCAGCACCGACCGGCGCTGCGCCTTGTCGGAAGGCAGGGCGCCCTTGAGGAACAGGTCCTTCGTCAGGCCGTGCTTCGGAGCGTCGTCGAGAGCGCCCATGACTTGCTGTTCGAGGCTCTTGTCGTCGACTTTCGAGGCGTCGAGCGCGGCGCCGGTGTCGTTACCGGTGTTGGCCGGGCCGTTCGAACAAGCGGCAAGGGCGAGCGCCGCCGCGGACGCGAAAAGACAGGGAAAACGCAAAGGGATACTCCACACAAAGGCTGTTTGGAGCAACAACCCCGGCGAGCCGAGAAGTATCCGGCTAGGCCGGCGACGGGCTCTGGTGGGGCGAAGCGGCCTCCGCCGCCATGATGTTTTCTATCCCGAGCCGCTTCTTCGCGGACGCGATCATTTCCCGGAAACGGGGATCCTCGCGGATCGGCTCGAAATCCGGGTCGGCTTCGGCATGCCAGATCCACGTTGTGCTCGTGACCTTCTGGAAAAACGGGTCGAGCGTTTTCAGCGCGTCTTCGGCGTCGCCGATCTGGCGCAGCAGACAGCACGCGGCATTGTACCGCATCACGAGATTGTCCGGGTCTAGGAGAAGGGCTCGCCGCATCCATTCGCGCGAACGTTCGATCTCCCCGAGCATCGCGAGCGAATAAGCGCCGCTCGCAAGCGCGGTGCCGTTGGTCGGATCCATGCTGATCGCGCGCTGCACCCGTTCACGAACCATCTCGGCCGATTTGAGCATTTGTGCCCGATCGTCGATCCCGAGGTAGCAAGTGACGAGCATGACCGCGTTGTGCCAGTCGCTGTCGTTGAGCGAGACGGCTTTGGAAAAGAACGGGATCGCCTCGCGGATGTGGCCGTGGCGAAACAGCATGCGCGCGGCCTCGCGGTTCACTTCCCAGGATTCAGGATCGAGCTTGAGTGCAATGCGGATCTGCTTTTCCGCATCTTCGGTGCAGCCTTCCTCCTCCAGATACCGGGCCTTGATGCAATGGGCTTCGGCCAATCCTGGATTGATCTCGAGCGCATGTTCGGCGGAGGACAGGGCATCCTCGTCGTGGCCATGGACGAACCGGAGTTCGAGCTGGGCGAGACCCATCAGCGCCCAGGCCTGTGCATAGTCGGGGTCGAGCTGGGTCGCTTCCCTGCAGAGACGAGCGATCGATTGCTCGCGGCGGACCGTCCCGAACGTACCGCTGATCCACTGCTGGCGCGCCATCAGATAAAGGTCATAGGCTTCGACGTTCGAGGTCCCGCGGCTTTCGATCGCGCTCTTCTCCCTCGGCAGCAGCTTGACCTTCAGAGCTTCGACGATGGCCTTCGAAATCTCGTCCTGGATCTCGAAAATGTCGGTGAGGTCGCGGTCGTAGCGGTCGGCCCAGACGTGGTCGCCGGCGGCGCCGTCGATGAGCTGCGCGGTGATCCGGACGCGGTTGCCGGCCTTGCGGACGCTCCCTTCGAGGACGTGGGTCACGGCGAGCGCCTTCGCCACGTCCTTCACGTCGACGGTTTGCCCCTTGTAGGTGAAGGCCGTGTTGCGGGCGACGATCGAGAGCGCGGAGACCTTCGACAGGTCGGTGATGATGTCCTCGCTGATCCCGTCGCTGAAATATTCCTGCTCCGGCTCACCGCTCATGTTCATGAAGGGCAGGACACAGATGGAGGCCCGCCGCTGCGTTTTCCCGGAAGCTTGGGCGACCGCGGCCTTCGATTCGCTCGGATCGGAGCCGCAGGTGCGGCCGATCGCGTCGAGGAGCTCGTCGATGCCGTCCGCGCGTTCGCGCCCGTTCATCTCGCCGATCACGACCGTGTGAAACTGGCGGAATCCAAGCGGCGGCTTGGCCGACCCGAGCGACGCCGGGACGAGCCGGCCCTTGTCGCGGCCCTCGGCTGCCTCGTCCTGGACCCACGCGGATTCGACGGATGCAGCGGTCCACAGGACCACGACCGCTTCCGCATCCTTCAGGGCTTTGTCGATCTCCGCGACAAACCGCGAGCCGCCGTGCAGGTGGCGGTCCCACCAGACGTCGTGGCCGGCGTGAGCGATCTGCTCCGCAAGCTCCCTGGCCGCGTCGATGTCCTCACGCGCGTAACTGAGAAAGACGCGGCTCACCGACCCTCCATCCCGAAGGGGTTAGTCTGCGCCCAAGTCAGGAAAGCTTCAAGCGCTTGTGAAGAATCGGGAATTTAACCACTCGGCCCGGTCAGCCGGCCATTCGCTTGTTGCCAAGGCCGCTCACCATTTCGTTGGCGCGGGCGTAGCTCAGCGGCTTGCCGAAGAGATAGCCCTGGATGGTGTCGCAGCCAAGTTCGCGCATGCGCTCAAAATCGTCGGGAGTCTCGACGCCCTCGGCAGTGACCGACATCCGGAAGCTCTGGGCCAGCTGTACGATCGACTGAATGATGGCGACGTTCTCGGGCCGGGTGCTCGCCTCGCGGACGAAGCTGCCGTCGATCTTCAATTTGTGGAAGATCGCCTTGTTGAGATAGCCGATCGACGAATAGCCGGTTCCGAAATCGTCGAGCGCGATGCCCACGCCGAGCTGGCGAAGGCGCTTCAGAACGTCGAGAGTCGGACCGTTGTTGCCGAGGAAGATGCCCTCGGTGACTTCGAGCTCGATCCGGTTGCCCTGGACGCGGTGGCGGGCGAGCGCCTCGCTGACGACGTTGGGCAGGTTGGGAAGGACGATCTGCTTCGGGCTGACGTTGAGCGCCACGCTGACATGGTCGGGCCAGGTCGCGGCCGCACGGCAGGCTTCCTCGATGACCCATTCGCCGATCGCCGGCATCAGGCCGATTTCCTCGGCGACCGGAATGAACATCATCGGCGGGACGAGGCCGCGCTTGGGATGATTCCAGCGGATCAGCGCTTCGAAGCCGGTCAGCTTTTGGGTCTTGGCAGCAACCAGCGGCTGAAACACGAGGTGGAACTGCTTGTTCGGAAGCGCCGAGCGAAGCTCCTGCTCAAGCTTGATTCGGTCCTCTTTTTCGGACTGCAGCTCGGACGAGAAGTAACGCGCGATTCCGCGGCCGGCACCCTTGGCTTCGTACAGGGCCAAGTCGGCCTTGAGGATCAAATCGTCGACGGTGGCGCCGTCGATCGGGCCGAACGCGCAGCCGATCGATACTCCGATGCGGATGTTGGTCCCCTCGATGTCGTACGGCTCCTTGATCGAATCGATGATCCGCTGGGCCATCTGCTCGACGGACCTGCGACTCTGCGCGTCGGGAACGACGATTGCGAACTCGTCGCCGCCCATCCGGCCGACAGTGCCCGATGAGGCGACTTCGGTGACGAGGCGCTTGGCGACCGCACGAAGGACGGCGTCGCCCTTGGGATGGCCGAAGGTGTCGTTGACCGGCTTGAAACCGTCGAGATCGAGAAACAGGATTGCGCAGGCGGAATTGCTCGCCGTCGCTTCGCGAAGCGCCTCGCCGAGAAGCTGGCGAACGCGGCCGCGGTTGGGAAGGCCGGAAAGCACGTCCATGTTGGCGAGATGCGTCAACCGCTCCTGAGTCTGGCGGATCTCCGTGACGTCCGACCCGACCCCGCGAAAGCCTTCAAAGCGGCCGGCGGTGTCGATGATCGGATCGCCCGCGATCGAGATCCAGCGCGGGCCGCGACCGGTCTCCAGCTCCATCTCGAGGTTTGCGAAAGGCTCCTTGGAGAGAAGCTTGGTTCCGAGTTCGGCGCTTCCGCCCAGCAGCGAGGGCAGCGAATGGCCGAAGAGCTGGCTGGCGGGCCGGCCGAGCAGAGCCACCATTCGCGACGAAATGTAGGTGACTCGATTTTCGGAATCGACCTGCCACAGCCAGCCGACGCCGCGCTGCTCATATTCCTGCAAAAGTAGCGACGAGCTTTCGCTCTGCGAACCGATGTCGGCATTGGTTTTGAGCTGGGTGAAGGCCCAGCGCGCGACCGCGAGCACGCCGAAGATCGCCACTCCGAGCGTGAAAAGGATCGACAAGGTGTGCTCGAAAGGGAGGCTGGTTCGGCCGATGAGGAGGGAAGTCGAAAGCCCCGCGGTGAACATCGCCATCCAGGTGACGACGCAGGGCAGGACCACGACGAGACCGAGGGAGGCAATCCCGAGGCCGGCTGTGAGCGACGCGGTAATCAGCTCCGAACCGGGGCTGAGGGCCGGGAAAAGATAGAGCGGGAGCGACAGCCACAGGGCGGCGCGGACTCCGACATCGGCGACAAGCGTCCAATCCGGAAGCCGCTGGCCGGAGCGGCCGACATGAGTGATCGCCTGGGTCCGCGCCATCTGCATCGCGACCAGGTTCACAAGGCCGACTGCGGCAGCCCAGCCGCCGAGCCAGACGATCGAGACTTCGCGCCACAGGCAAACGACGAGGATCGCCGCAGCGATCACGTTGGCGGCGGCAAAGAATGGCGCAAGCTGCGCGCGAGCGAGCAGCTGCGCGTCCCTCAGAGGGGAATTCTCGGTCTCCGCCTTCGCTGAAAACGCCAGCGATTCGCCGTCCGGCAGGCGAGCCGAGATCATCCGCTTGTACCGGTCAGGAGCTTCGTACATGCGCGTCCCGCTGTCTTTCCCGTTGGCGGCCTATCCCAAAGACAGTTGAAACACGGTTAAGAAGCGCTTGGGATTATTTCCGGGGTTCAAGCCCGAGCTTATCAAGCCCGGCGGTCGTGACCGGATGATAAAGCGGCCGCGCCCTGGCGTAGATTCTGACAGCGATCGGCCGGCCCCATTCCGGGTCTTCGGCAAGCGCGGTGATGAGCGGGCTCACGAACTTGCGGCGGCCCTGGCTCGTCAGGAACCGCTCCAGCGCCGGAAGGGCCGGATCGTAGCGATTGGCCACAGCAAGTTCGAGCCACGCGAACAACACCTCGTTGTTGCCGGCCTGGCCGAGCCGGAGCTGACGGTCGAGTGCAGTCATTTTGTCTTGCGGCAGCTTTCGCGGCAGGCTGTTCAGGAACCGCAGCTTCTCCGCCGTGGTCCAGCCGGCAAATTCGACTGGCGGCGGAGCGCCTTTGGCGAAAGCCGCGGACTCCCGATCGACCTCGGCGAAGGCGGCGGGATCGGGCCGGGCGACGTTGGCCGGAAGCCCGGGGCGGTAAACCCAATCGTCGAGCATCAGCTTTTGTTCGAGCTGCCTGTCGCCTTTCACCAGGTTCGCGCGAAGATCGGCAAGGAACAGCGCGGACGTCATCGGCTGGAAGGCGTGCCGGTCGAAATAGGAGCGCAGATAGGCATCCCAGCGCTGGCGGCCGACGATCGTTTCGATGGTCCGAAGGAAGACCGCGCCCTTGTCGTAGGCGATACCGCCCGATCCGCCGTCGGGGTTCGCGTCGGACGGCGGAAGGTGAAGCCGGGTCGTATCGCCGTTCTTCTCTTCTTTCAGGGCGTCCGTCATCTCGTCGAAGCTCAGCGCCGCTTCCTGGCTCGCCCGCTTCCTGCCGTAGATCGCCTCCATGATCCGGTTCTCGAAATAGGAGGTGAATCCTTCGTTGAGCCAGCTGTCGGCCCAAGTCGCATTGGTGACGAGATTGCCCGACCAGCTGTGCGCAAGCTCATGGGCGACGAGGCCGACAAGGCTCTTGTCGCCGGCGATGAACGTCGGGGTGAGGAAGGTGAGGGTCGGATTCTCCATCCCGCCATAGGGGAAGGAGGGTGGAAGCACGATCACGTCGTAGCGGCCCCAGCGGTAGGGGCCGTAGAGCTGCTCGGCGGCTTCGACCATTTTCTCCGTGTCCTGAAGCTCGGCGGCGGCGGAATCGAGCATCGCCGGCTCGGTCCAGACGCCGGTTCGGGGCCCCAGCTCGCGGAAGGCGAGATCGCCGGCGGCGATGGCGATCAGGTAAGGCGCGACCGGCTTGTCCATCCGGAAGCGGAAGGCGCGGCGGCCGTTCCCCGCAGGCTCACCGGCGGGCGTCAGGCGCTCACCTGACATCACGACTTTCAGCGGCTCCGGAGCCGTTACACGCGCGCTCCAGGTCTGGCGGATGCCGGGGCTGTCCTGAGTGGGAATCCAGGTCCGGTTGAGGGTCGGCTGTCCCTGGCTGAACAGGTACGGATAGGTCTTGCCGGCGGTCTGTTCGGGGGTCAGCCATTGCAGTGCCTCGGCGTTCGGGCCCGAGCGATAGCGGATGACGATCCGCTGCCGGCCCTTGCCAGGAAGCGCGACGGCCAGCGGAGCGCCTTTGTTCGAATCGTTCGGTCCGAGGGCCCATTTCAGCGGCTTGCCCGACGCGTCGGTTACCGCGGAAATCTCGAGGCCCTTGCTGTCGAGCACGACCTCCTTCGCGCCGGGAGCGGCGATCACGTCCAGGGTTGCCGTTCCCCCCACGCGCTTCGAATCGAAATCCAGCGCCAGGTCGAGGTCGACATTGGCGACCCGCGCTTCCAGCGGCCGCGCATAGCTGTAGGCGTCCTTGGCGTCGGCGGTTGCCAGTATGGGAGCCACCTGCATCTGCTTCGAGGCCGGCGACTCCGCCTTGGTCGAGTCCTGCGCCTTGCACCCTGCGAGCGCGAGCGCGAGGACAGCTGCGGCCAATACGATCGACTTCATGGAATCTCCTCTTCTGCAGCGGATCTGCCTGGGCGAAAGCGGCCTTTCCGAAAGCAGAGCCGCGGCAGCGCGTCCAGACCTGCTCGCAAGGATGGAATTCTGCTCCTATATTCGTGTCCGATGGCGACCGACAGCATGACGCTCACCCAGCAGCCGGCCGTGCAAAAGCGGCGGCGCAGGAAAAGCGACACTCCGAAGATCGACTCCCCGGCGCGGCCGATCCTCAAGGGAGTCGGGCTCGACGCGCCCTTCTTCGAGGACAAGAACCGCGCCTTCTGGTTCCTCCAGAGCCTCGGGTGGAGCGGCTATTTCTTCCTTCGCTCGTTGTCCGGCTTCGCCAATTCGATGGGGCCGATGTGGATCGTCCATACCGCGCTTCTCACCGCGACCGGCTATTCGCTGACGCTTTTGATGGGGGCGCTGTTCCGGCGCCTGATCAGGATGCGCGTGGTGTGGACGGCCGTGCTGTCGCTGGCGGCGGTGGTGATCGCCGCGATGGCCTTCTCGATCATCGAGACGTGGAGCTACGCGACCTTCCTGAAGCCCGATTCGAGGCCGGCAGGCTTCGAATATCTGGGCGCGATCCTGCTCAATTTCGCGCTGCTGGCAGCGTGGGCCGCCCTCTATTACGGGATCAATTATTACATCCTGCTGGAAGAGCAGATCACGCAGCGCGAGCGGCTGGAGAGCCAGGCGAGCTCGGCGCAACTGGCGATGCTTCGCTACCAGCTCAACCCGCACTTCCTGTTCAACACGCTGAATTCGATTTCGACCCTCGTGCTCCTCAAGCAGACGGAGCGGGCGAATGCGATGCTCGCGCGGTTATCGTCCTTCCTTCGCTACACGCTGGCCAACGAATCGACCGCCAAGGTGACGCTTGCGCAGGAAGTGGAGACCCTGAAGCTGTACCTCGAGATCGAGAAGATGAGGTTCGAGGAGCGGATGCGCCCGCATTTCCGGATCGACGCGGAGACGATCGGCGCGCGCCTCCCTTCATTGCTGCTTCAACCTTTGATCGAGAATGCAATCAAATATGCGGTCACACCGAGTGAAAACGGCGCCGATATCTGGCTCACAGCGAGCCGCGAGGGCGACGCGGTAAGAATCGAGGTCGCCGACAACGGAAATTGCGACGGCTGCGCGGACCCGGGGGGCAGTACTTCAACGGGGGTCGGCCTCGCGAATATCCGCGAGAGGCTGGCGCAGGCCTATGGAAGTGCACATGCTTTCACATCGAAGAAGAACGAACACGGGGGCTTCAGCGTTATCATCGAAATTCCCTACCAAAGCGGAGAAGAAGACTGATGCCCATCCGGACCATTTTGGTCGACGATGAGCCACTTGCGACGCAAGGGCTCCAGCTCCGGCTCGAGGCCCATGACGATGTCGAGATCGTGGCGACCGCCTCCAACGGAAGGGAGGCGATCCGGCAGATCAAGACCCACAAGCCCGACCTCGTTTTCCTCGACATCCAGATGCCGGGATTCGATGGATTTTCGGTGATCCAGGGCCTGATGGAGGTCGAGCCGCCCCTGTTCGTCTTCGTCACCGCTTACGGCGAGCACGCGGTTCGGGCGTTCGAGGCGCAGGCGGCCGATTATCTCGTCAAGCCGGTCGACGAGGACCGGCTCGCGGCGACCCTCGACCGGGTCCGGCAGCGGCTTTCGGAGAAACGCGGCGTCGAGGATGCCGAGCGATTCAAGGAAGCGCTGGTCGAGCATGCTCCCGAGGCGGCCGAGGAAATGGAACTGGCTGACGGGGCCAGCGAAGGACCGGCCTCCAACCGGTTCGAGAAGATGATCAACATTAAGGACCAGGGACAGATCTTCCGCGTCGATGTCGACACGATCGAGCGGATCGACGCGGCCGGCGACTACATGTGTATCCAGACGGGCGACAACACGCTCATCCTCCGCGAGACGATGAAGGACCTGGAAAAGAGGCTCGACCCGCGGCGGTTCCAGCGCGTCCACCGGTCGACCATCGTCAACCTCGACCTCGTCAGGCAGGTGAAGCCGCACACGAATGGCGAATGCTTCCTGGTGCTCGATTCGGGTGCGCAAGTGAAGGTCAGCCGTTCGTACCGGGACGTGGTGGCGCGCTTCGTCCACTAGGCGGCCAGCGCCGTTAATCCATTAATTTCGTCCGGACGGGTTCGAATGCCGCCCCGCCGATAACCCGCCTAATGGGCGCAAACCGAGTGCGCGCAAGATGTTAGGGAATGTCTGGGGAGTCACTCGACCACCCGGCGTCCGGCGCCGGGCAAGGAGCTCGCAATGCGCCTCGTTACCCTGTTCTTCCTGTCTTCCGCAGTCCTCGGCAGCGCCGCGGCGGCCGCAAATCGGCCCGCCCCAATCCCGCCGGAACTCATGACG
>Ga0070692_10000478_pt1 | contig 12287 bp, 10 predicted proteins | sample KBSK1102metaG_FD_64675 | JGI IMG/M metagenome (GOLD analysis project Ga0070692, IMG submission 64675) | Corn, switchgrass and miscanthus rhizosphere microbial communities from Kellogg Biological Station, Michigan, USA - KBS K1-10-2 metaG | ecosystem: Host-associated > Plants > Roots >...
CGCCCGCGCCAAGCCCGTCGCGCAGCGCGAACTGGCCACCCTTCGCGAGTTCGCCCGCGCCGAACTGAAGCTCGACACGCTCGAACCGTGGGATGTCGCCTACGCGTCGGAGAAACTGCGCCAGCGCGAGTACGCACTGGACGAGGAGCAGCTCAAGCCGTACTTCCCGCTGCCGGCGGTGATCGACGGCCTGTTCGGCCTCGCCGGAAAACTCTACGGCATCACTCTCGCCGCCCGCGACGACGTCGACGTGTGGCACCCGCAGGTGCGCTACTACGACGTGCGCGATGCCGCCGGCAAGGTGTTCGCCGGCGCCTACGTCGATCTCTACGCGCGCAACGGCAAGCGCGGCGGCGCCTGGATGGACGTCTGCCGCGCCCGCTTCGACGACGGCGGCCAGGAGCAACGGCCGGTGGCCTTCCTCACCTGCAACTTCGCCCCGCCCACCGAGGGCCGGCCGGCCCTGCTCACCCACGACGACGTGCTGACCCTGTTCCACGAGTTCGGCCACGGCCTGCATCACCTGCTCACCGAGATCGCGCTGCCCTCGATCGGCGGCATCGACGGCGTCGAATGGGATGCGGTGGAGTTGCCCAGCCAGTTCATGGAGAACTTCGGCTGGAATCGCGAGGCGCTGGACCTGTTCGCGAAGCACTGGCAGACCGGCGAGCGGCTGCCGGACGCCTTGTTCGAACGCATGCTGGCCGCGCGGCATTTCCACGCCGGCCTGTTCCTGGTGCGCCAGCTGGAATTCGCCCTGTTCGATTTCCTGCTGCACCTGGAGTACGACCCGGCACAGGGCGCCCGTCCGCTGGCGGTGCTGGAACAGGTGCGCAAGCAGGTCGCCGTGATGCATCCGCCGGCGTGGCAGCGCTTCCCGCACGGCTTCAGCCACATCTTCGCCGGCGGTTACGCGGCCGGTTACTACAGCTACCTGTGGGCCGAGCTGCTCAGCGCCGACGCGTTTGGCGAGTTCGAGGAGCATGGCGTGATCGACCGCGCCACCGGCGAGCGCTTCCGCCGCGAGTTCCTGGCGGTCGGCGCCAGCCGCCCGGCACTGGAAAGCTTCATCGCCTTCCGCGGCCGCAAGCCGGATCCGGAGGCGCTGCTGCGCAGCCACGGGCTGGCCTGATCGTGGCGGGTCGGGCGGTGCCCGAGTTTGGGCACTGCTTGGCTGCAGACGAAAAAAAGCCCGCCGAAGCGGGCTTTTCAGATTCGCTCAAATCCCGAAGGACTCAGGCAACCTGGACTTCCTCAGCCTGCAGGCCTTTCTGGCCCTTGGTGACGACGAACGTGACGCGCTGGCCTTCCTGCAGGGACTTGAAGCCCGTGCCCTGGATCGCGCGGAAATGCACGAACAGGTCGTCACCGCTTTCCGGGGTGATGAAGCCAAAACCTTTGGCGTCGTTGAACCACTTGACTGTACCGCTCTGACGATCCGACATGTAACATTACCTTTGAAGCATGGATGGTTTGCGGCTCGGAGCGAAGCGCACTTGACCGCAATAGAAGCAGGAAATCGGAGTTACCTCGGACTCTTGCTCGACCAGCATACACTGGAATGCCGGGTTTCGGTGGTTTTTTGCGCAAACTTCCGCGAACTGGCCTGCCGGGCCGGCCAAAAGTCTCCTGTTTCCGGGCATGAACCGCGGTACGGCGCCATTCCGGCCGACAGCGCGGCAGCAGGTCCACGGCAGTGAGGCCTGCCGGGCCGGATGGCTTTCCGGTCCACGGCAACCCCCGACGGCGCTTCCCTTACAATGCCGCGATGAAGATCGCCTCGTGGAACGTCAATTCGCTGAAGGTGCGCCTGCCGCACCTGACCCAGTGGCTGGCCGACGCGCAGCCGGACGTGGTGGCGCTGCAGGAAACCAAGCTCGAAGACGCGAAATTTCCGGTCGACGAACTGGCGGCGGCCGGCTATCGCGCGGTGTACTCGGGCCAGAAGACCTACAACGGCGTGGCGATCCTGGCCCGCGCCGAAGTCCATGACGGTTTCGGCGATGTCGTCACCGACATCCCCGGCCTGGACGACCCGCAACGGCGCATCCTCGCCGCCACCATCGGCGATGTGCGCGTGGTCGACCTGTACGTGGTCAACGGCAAGGCGGTCGGCGACGAGAAATACGCGTACAAGCTGGACTGGCTCGCCAAGGTGCGCGAGTTCCTGGCGCGCGAGCAGAAACGTCACCCCCACCTGGTCGTGCTGGGCGATTTCAACATCTGCCCGGACGACCGCGACGTCTACGACCCGGTCGCCTGGGGCGAGGACATCCTGTGCTCGCCGCCGGAACGCGCCGGACTCAAGGCGATCACCGACCTCGGCCTGCACGACAGCTTCCGGCTGTTCCAGCCGGAGGCCGGACACTACAGCTGGTGGGACTATCGGCAGGCCGCGTTCCGTCGCAACATGGGCCTGCGCATCGACCTGATCCTGATCGGCGAGGCATTGAAATCCGCCGCCACGGCGGCAGCGATCGACCGCGAACCGCGTCGCTGGGAGCGCCCTTCCGACCATACGCCGGTGACGCTGGAACTGGACATCTGAAGTAATGACCGCAAAAACCGAATGGCCCAGCTCGCTGGACGACAACGAACTGGACGAGCTGGATCGCTACCTGCGTGCGCACACCGGCGAAGGCGACCTGCTGCTGGACGGCGTGCACGGCCTGCTCAGCGCGCTGGCGGTCGGTCCGTTGCTGGTGCTGCCGGACGAATGGCTGCCCGAAGTGCTGCATGAGCCGTTTGCCGACGAGGACGAAGGCAACCGCGTGCTGGCGCTGCTGGCCAAGCTCAACGATTCGATCGTCGCCGAGCTCGAGGTGGAGGCCTACGAGCCGATCCTTGGCGAGGTCGAGATGGAAGGCGGCCCGATGCTGTCCGCCGCCGGCTGGTGCGAAGGTTTCAGCCGCGGCATTGACCTGCGCGCCGGGCTGTGGGAGGGCCGCCTGGCCGAGGATCCGCAGCTGATGGAACTGCTCGGCCCGGTGATGGCGCTGGCGGTGGACGAAGGCATCCTCAGCGCGGACACCGAGTTCGAGAAGCTCAGCGACGACGAATACGACGAATGCCTGGCGCAGGTGCCGGCCGTGCTCGGCGCGGTGAACCAGTATTGGCAGGCCAAGCCCGCCACCGAGGCCGAAGTCGAGGCGATGGTGCGTCAGCAGCAGCCCGACACCGGCGACGACGGCAATCCGCCGCGCCAGCGCAGCGGGCACTGGGTGCATTGAGGCCGGAGGCCAGCGTTGCGCCGTTGAAACAATCCGTTCCTGCCCGGGTACTTGGATAAGTGGGTGAACCAGGCCATCTTGGCTGCCAGTTCCCTCTTATCTGGAGTACGCCATGAGCGACCGCCACATCACCCGCCGCATCCGCGGCATGGACACGTCCGACGGCGCCGGCGTGAAGCTGAAGCGCGTGATCGGCCAGCCCGGGCTGGACATGCTCGACCCGTTCCTGCTGCTGGACGAATTCCGCTCCGACAGCGCCGGCGACTACATCGCCGGTTTCCCGGAGCATCCGCATCGCGGCTTCGAGACCGTCACCTACATGCTGGCCGGGCACATGCAGCATCAGGACAACCACGGCAACCGCGGCGACCTCACCCCAGGCAGCGTGCAGTGGATGACCGCCGGCCGCGGCATCCTGCATTCGGAAATGCCGCAGCAGGAAAACGGCCTGATGTGGGGCTTCCAGCTGTGGGTGAACCTGCCGGCGGCCGACAAGATGACCGCGCCGCGCTACCAGGACATCGGCCCCGAGCGGATTCCGGTGGTGCAGCCGGCCGCAGGCGTCGAAGTGAAGGTGATCGCCGGCGAACTGGCCGGCGCCACCGGTCCGGTCGAGGGCATCGTCACCGCGCCGGTATACCTGGACATCGGACTGCAGCCGGGCGCGCAGTTCACGCTGGATCTTCCCGCCGGGCATCACGGCTTCGCCTATGTGTTCGACGGCGAGTCGGCCCTGGTCGGCGGCGAGCAGCTGCAGCGCAGCGAGCTGGGCGTGTTGTCCGACGGCGAGCAACTGCAGCTGGCCGGCGGCGACAAGCCCGCGCGCCTGCTGGTGGTCGCCGGCAAGCCGCTGAACGAAAGCGTGGCGCGCTACGGGCCGTTCGTGATGAACACGCCCGAGCAGATCCACGAAGCGATCGCCGATTTCCGCGCCGGCAAGTTCTAGGCAGCGGAGGCCGCGCCGTGCCCGCGTCCGTCCGGCGGGACGAGGGCCGGCCGTTCCGGCTCAGTCAGCGGCATCGTCCTGCTCCAGCCAGCGGCCTACCGCCGCGACGATGTCCTCGGTGGCGTCTTCGCCCGCCACGACCAGCACGTTTTCGGCCGCGTCCGGAACCTCGAGCGTGCGCAGCTGGCTGTCGAGCAGCGAGGCCGGCATGAAGTGCCGGCGCCGGCGCAGGCGCCGCTCGAGTTCGGCAGGCGGCAGCTCGATGCAGACGAAACGCACCCCGGCGCCGGCGCGGCGCAGCCGGTCGCGGTAGCGGCGCTTGAGCGCGGAACAGGTCACCACGCCATCGCGGCCACGGGCCAGTTCGGCGGCGATCCACGCCGCCACGCGCTCCAGCCACGGCCGGCGGTCGTCGTCATCGAGCGCGAGGCCTGCCCGCATCTTGTCGATGTTCGCCGGCGGGTGCAGCTCGTCGCCTTCCTGGAAATCCCAGTTCCATGCCTCGGCCAGCGCCCGGGCCAGCGTGCTCTTGCCGCTGCCGGAAACACCCATCACCACGATCACCATGCGCGCATCGGCATCGCTACCCCTTCACGCTGCCCAGCAGCAGTCCCTGCAGGTAGTAGCGCTGCAGCGACAGGAACAGCAGCAGCACCGGCAGCACGGTGACCACCGAGCCGGCCATCATCAGTTCGCTGTCCTGCGCGTGCTCGCGCGCCAGCGAGGCCAGTCCGATCGGCAGGGTGTAGTGTTCCTGCCCGGTCAGCACGATCAGCGGCCACATGAAGTCGTTCCAGGCGGCGAGGAAGCTGAAGATCGCCAGCGTCACGATGATCGGCTTCAGCAGCGGCAGCACGATCTGCACGAAAATGCGCCACTCGCCGGCACCGTCGATGCGCGCGGCCTCCAGCAGTTCGTCGGGGATGCCGCGCGCGTACTGGCGCACCAGGAAGATGCCGAACACGGTGGCCATCGCCGGCGCGACCACGCCGGCGTAGCTGTTGACCAGGCCGACGTATTTCAGCAACAGGAACAGCGGCAGCATCGCCACCTGGGCAGGGATCACCAGTGCACCGAGCAGCGCCTGGAACAAGCGCTCGCGGCCGGCGAAGCGCAGCTTGGCGAAGGCGTAGCCGGCCATCAGGTTGAACACCAGCGACAGCGCGGTGATCGCGCCGGCGACCAGCACGCTGTTGAGCAGGTAGCGGCCCATGCCGGCGCGCACGAACAGCTCGCGATAATTCGCCCAGCCCGGGTGCTTCGGCAGCAACGGCGGCGGCAGCGCGCTGGCCTCGCCCGGCGCCATGAACGACACCGACAGCATCCACAGCAGCGGGAACAGCGCGACCACCGTGCCACCGATCAGCAGGCCGTTGATCAGCGCCTTCATTAGTCGCGGGCTCATGCCGGCCCTCCGTCGGGATGCTCGCCGTGTCGCGACAGTTTCAGCATCAGCACGGTCACCGCGAACATGATCAGGAACAGCAGGAACGCCACCGCCGAGGCGGAACCGAGGTTCCACCACTTGAAGCCCTCGTCGTACATCAGGTACAGCACGCTGACGGTGCTCTGCAGCGGGCCGCCCTCGGTCATCACGTAGGGCTCGGCGAACAGCTGGAAGTAGCCGGACACGGTGAGGATCGCCACCATCAGCAGGGTCGGTTTCAGCAGCGGCAGGGTGATGTGGCGGAACTGCCGCCAGCTTGACGCGCCGTCGATGCGCGCGGCCTCGTACAGGTCCGGCGGGATCGCCTGCAGCCCGGCCAGGAAGATGATCATGTTGTAGCCGAAGTTCTTCCACACCGCGAACAGGATGATCGTCGGCATCGCCCAGTGCGGGTCGCCCAGCCAGTCGACCGGGTGGATGCCGAGCAGGCCCAGCAGGTAGTTCGCCATGCCGTACTTGGTGTTGAACAGGTAGCGCCAGATCACCGCCACCGCTACCACCGTGGTCACCACCGGTGCGAACAGCGCCGTGCGGAACAGCGGCTTGCAGCGCGCCAGCGGCGAGTTGAGCAGCACGGCCGCGCCCAGCGAGGCGCCCATCGACAACGGCACGCCCACCGCCACGAAATACGCGGTGTGGCCCAGCGCCGACCAGAACAGCGGCCGGTGCAGCAGCTCCCAGTAATTGCCGAGGCCGACGAAGCGCAGGTTGCGGATGTCGGCCAGCGCGTAGAGGTCGTAGTCGGTGAGGCTGAGGATGAGCGCGCCCAGCACCGGCAACAGGAAGAACACGCCCAGCACGACGAGGGCCGGGGCCAGGAACAGCCAGGCGCTGCGCGGCGAATTCATGGCGGGTGTTCCCTGGCGGGGTCGGGCTGCGCGTGGTCGAGCACCCAGCGGCGCTTGGCCAGGATCGTGTCGGCGCGTCGGTCGATCTCGGCGGCGGCCTGGTCGATGGTCAGCTGGCCGGCGATCGCCTCGGCGGCGACCAGTTGCATCTCGTTGGCGATGCGCTCCCACTCCGGCACCGGCGGGGTCGGCTTCACCTGTTCCAGCTGCTCGCGGAACGCGCGTGCCTTCGGGTCGTCGCGCAAGGCGCCGCCTTGCCACGAACTGCGCCGTGGCGGCATGTCGCCGAGCAGCTCGTAGAACTGCTGCTGCACGGCCGGCTGCGACAGGTATTCGATCAGTTGCCAGGCGGCGTCCTTGTGCTTCGAGGCGCGGAAGATCACCAGGCTGGAGCCGCCGGCCGCGCCGATGCCGGCGCCGGCCGGGCCGGGCAGCGGCGCAGTGGCCCAGTCGTCCTGCTGCGCGGCCGGCAGGCGCGTGCGGAATTCGCCGATATTCCATGGCCCGGACAGGTAGAACGCGTACACCCCGCGGCCGAACTCCGTCCACGGGTTGCCGGCCTCGACGTTGGTGATCGCCGGCGCCTGCTTCAGTTTGAACGTGTCGACGTAGAAGCCCAGCGCGCGCTTGAAGCCGGCGCTCTCGAAGTTGCCGTAGCGGCCGCCGTCGCGCAGCAGCGGCTCGGGCTGCTGCAGCGCCAGCGACATCAGCTGCTCGTACTCGTTGGTCGGCAGCAGGATGCCGTAGACGTGGCGTTGCGGATCGCTCAGCGCGGCGAGCATGCGCCGCCACTCGGCCCAGGTGCGCGGCGGCGCGTCGAAGCCGGCCTTCCGCAGCAGGTCCTTGCGGTAGAACAGCAGCCGCGTGTCGACGTACCACGGCACGCCGTACAGCGTGCCGTCGATCACGTTGGTGGCCCAGATGCTGGCGAAGTAGTCGTCCGCCCGCACCACGTCCGAGTGGTCCACGCGCGCCTGCAGCGGCTCCAGTGCATGCAGCGCCACCAGCTCGGGCAGCCAGGTGTTGCCGAGCTGGCTGAGGTCGGGGGTGGAACCGCCGGCGAACGCGGTGAGCAGCTTCTGGTGCGCCGCGGTCAGCGGCAGCTGCTGCACCTTCACGCGGATGTCCGGGTGCGCGCGCTCGAACGCCGGCAGCAGCTGCATGATCGCCTCGCCTTCGCGGCCGATCGTCCAGAACGTGAGCTCGTGCCCCGCCGGCGCCGGCGCGCAACTGCCGAGCAGCGCGCTGCCCACGGCGATCGCGGCCAGCCACAGGCCGCGCCGCGATCGCCGTGGGCGCGGGCCGTGCGTCATTTTTTCGGTGTTCCCGCGAGCCAGCCGCCTTCGAAGCCGGCGCGTTCGAGTCCCTTGCGGATGTACGGATTCTTCTTCATCACGTTCCACACGAAGCCGCTGCGCCAGTTCTCGATCATCAGCACGATCGGGCCCTGGTCGATGCCCAGCTGCAGAGTGTCGACCCAACCCAGGCCGGGTACCAGCCTGCCGGTGCGCAGCGTGGTCGGGGTGTGGAAGCTGAGGTTGAACGCGTCGACGAAGCCGTAGTCGTCGTAGATGTACTTGCCGTAGCGCTGCTTCATGGTTTCCAGCGCCGGCACCACGATCTCCGGCGCGAACGCGATCGAGCCGGCGGCTGCGGTCGGCGCGATGGTGCCATCGTCGGAAATGTAGTCGAGTCCGACGCCGCGCGCGGTATAGCCCTGGAACGTGCGATCGCCCTCGGCGCTCTTCACGACCAGGCCGCCGGGTCCGTTGCTGGCGGTGAGGCCCCACACGTTGGCGCCGTAGCCGGTCCAGTGGCCGGGGTTGGCGATCGCGTAGCTGCGTTGCGCGTAGACGGCGCGGCGGCTGTTCTCGAAGTAATCGAGATCGTGTTCGCGGCTCCAGGCGTCGCGGATGCCGCGGAAGTCGACCCAGCTCTGGCTGTACTGGTGGCCGAACAGCGGCGCGAAGTTGAGGAAGGTCTGGCCCTGAAACGTGCCCCAGGTCAGGTGATTGGTGGACAACCATGCCGCCCATGCCTCGGGTCCGACCGGATGGGTCGGCGAGCCGAGCGCGAGGATGTACACCAGCATGCCTTCGTTGTAGCCCTTCCAGTCGGCCGGGATGAACTTGCCGCCCGGCGTCCAGCCCATGCTGATCAGCGGTTTGCGCGGCTGCATCCAGGGCCAGTCGACGCGGCGGTAGATCGTGTCGGCGAGTTGGCGGATCTCGGTCTCCTGCGGCGTGTCGCGGTCGTAGTACGACTGCGCGAACAGCACGCCGCCGAGCAGCAGGGTGGTGTCCACGCTGGACAACTCGACGTAGCGCATCGCGCGCCGGCCGGTCTTCATGTCGAGGAAGTGGTAGAAGAAGCCGTGGTAGCCGGTGGCGTCGTCCTCGCTGTCGTTCTGCGGCGCGGCGGCGAAGAAGCGCAAGGTCGCCAGGGTGCGCGCCGCCGCCTGTCCGCGCGTGATGTAGCCGCGTTCGGCGCCGATGCCGTAGGCAGTCAACCCGAAGCCGACCGCGGCGATCGAGGAGAACGACTGGCCCGGATACGAGTCGGGCACCAGCCCGGTCTTCGGATCCGCACCCTGCCAGAACCAGTCGAAGGTGCGCCGCTCGAGGTCGTTGACCAGTGCCTGCCGCTGTGGGGCGAGATCGGCGTAGCCGAGAGCCGGCTGCCTCGCCGTGGCGGGCGACTGCCAACCCGCACCGATGACCAGCAGCGCGAAGAGGATGGTTACTCGCGTACGGGAAAGAAACCTGGACAAGATCATCACAACTCTCTCTTCAATGGCGTATCAAGATCACGGCGTGGCCGCCATGGCAGCCGATGGCGTTCGCCAATCCGCGCCACGGCATTGCCGCACCGGAGTCAGACACCAGCGGCCTTGCAATAGCGATCGATGAACGCCTGGTGCGGAGGCATGGCGTCGACACAGGTGGCAATGACCTGCTGCACGTGTGCGACGAATTCGTTCAGGTCCTTTTCCGACATCTGGTCGGCGCCCGTGTGCCAGGTCGTCGGCATGATGCCTTGGCCAAGCATCACTTCGACCCAACTCACCAGACCGAACAGTTCCTCGGCGTTGCGGATGAATTGCCCGCTTTCCCGGAACAGCGCCATCACGCTGCGCAGCGTTTCGGGAATCTCCATCGTGCGGCAATAGTTCCAGAAGGGCGTGTCGTCGCGTTGCGTGGCGTGGAAGTGCAGGATCAGGAAGTCGCGGATGCGTTCCAGCTCGAAACGCGACAGCGCGTTGTAGCGATCGATGACGGCCTCGCTGAAATTCCGGTCGGGGAACAGGGTCAGCAACCGCGTGATGGCCGACTGGATGAGGAAGATGCCGGTCGATTCGAGCGGTTCGAGGAAGCCGCTGGCGAGGCCGATGGCCACGACGTTGCGGTTCCACACCTTCTTGCGCGTGCCGGCGACAAAACGAAGCAGCCGCGGCTCACCGAGGGGAGCGCCATCAAGATTGCGCAGCAATGTTGCCGCCGCCTCGTCATCGCTGATGTACGGACTGGCATAGACGTGGCCGTTGCCCACGCGGTGCTGCAGAGCGATGCGCCATTGCCAGCCGGCGGTCTGCGCGGTGGCGCGTGTATACGGTGTCGGCGGTCCGGTCCGTTCGCAGGCCACGGTCACCGCCCGATTGGTTGGCAGCCAGTGGTTCCAGTCCTCGTAGCCGGTATGCAGCGCCTGCTCGATCAGCAGGCCGCGGAAACCGGAGCAGTCGATGAAGAGCTCGCCACTGATTTTCTCGCCGCTCTCCAGTACCACGGCGTCGACAAAGCCATCGCTCGGCCGCAACAGGGTTTCGCGGATCTTTCCCTCGGTGCGTTGCACGCCGCGGGCTTCTGCATAGCGGCGGAGATAGCGGGCGTACAGACCGGCATCGAAGTGGTAGGCGTAGGCGATATTCGCCAATGGCGTATTCGGCGGCGCATCAACCGCCGAGACCATGAACTTTCCGTGCGCTGCCGCCAAGGTGTTCAACGAGTAGTCGCCGATCTCGCTCGCGTTGCCGCTCTTGAAGGCCCGCAGCCAGTACTGGTGGAACGGGAGCATGCCGATATCGAGGCCGATGGAGGTGCCGAAACCGTGGACATAGGTCTTGCCGGGCTTCAGCCAGTTGACGAACTGGACGCCCAGCTTGAACGTGCCCCTGGTTTCCCTGACGAACTCCGCTTCGTCGATGCCGAGCAGCTTGTTGAAGAGAGACAGGTGCGGCACGGTGGCCTCGCCGACCCCGATGGTGCCGATCTCCTCGGATTCGATCAGTCGTATCGAATGCCCGGGGCCGAGCACCTTGGCCAGTGCGGCGGCACTCATCCAGCCGGCCGTGCCGCCGCCCACGATGACGATGTTCTTGATGCGTTGGTTCGTCATGGCCTTCTGCTTGGAGTGGTCTGAAAGACGAAGCGCAGGATGATCCGTTCGATGGGGGCGCTGGGGAGCCTTGCATCATCAAAAGCAAGGCCCACCGAAGCGGGCCTTGCAGAACGTCATGGCTGCAGGGGATTCCGCTACCGCTCAGCTCAGAACCTGAAATCCGCCGTCAGCTTGTATGTGCGCGGTACGCCGAGAATGTTGCCGATCCGGTTGTAGCTCGGGTTGTACGCGGCACCCGTGTAGTTGTCGATGGTGTCGTTGTAGTTCTTGAAGTTCAGCACATTCAGAGCATCGAAGCGCAGCTGGAGCACCATGCCGCGACCGAGATCGAAGTTCTTGGTGGCCTGCAGGTCGATATCCCGATAGCCGAAGATCGGCCCACCCACCAGGAAGTGCGAACCCTTAGGTATACCCACGACCGGGTAAGCCGCCGACATTTCGCCCTGGACACCGACCGAGTTCGGCCACAGGTTGCAGCAGCCGATCGCGGATACCGGCGTCGGTGTGGCCAGGGTCAGCTTGCCGGCGACGGTGATGCCCCATGGCGCATCCACCACCCCGGTCATCACCAGCCGGTGCTTGGGCGCCGCACTGGAAGTCTGGAACGGGTAGTACTGGATACCCGGCAGGTCGAACGCGTAGCCGTCCGAATACAAGCGGTTCTGCGTGGCGTGCGTGTGGGTGTAGGCGATCGTCATGCCCCAGCCGCTCTCGCGGGTATAGGGCTTTTCGGCCGACAGCAGCAGCTGGGTGTTGTAGGTCGTCTTGCCGTTGTCGAACAGGATCAGGTTGCCGATGCCCGGCACGCCCGCGCCGCCCCACTGGTTGGTGAAGTTCTCGTAGTTGTAGAACTTGCCGTTGGGATAGCGGTTGCCCAGCGTACCGATGATGCCGTCGTACTGGAGAATGCGCGCGAGGGTGACGCTGGTGTTCCAGTCGCCCAGCTTGTTGCGCATGCCGAGGCTGAACTGGTCCGAGTACGGCGACTTGATGTTGTTGTTGATCATGTCGACTTCGCTCACACCCGAACCCAGACCCTGCAGGTTGGCCGCGTCGAGGTACTTCGGATCCCACGCGAAACAGGACGTGCCGTTGGCCTTGCCCGGGCCGCAGCCATCGATGGCGGTCGGGTTTTCGAAATCGACGGTCGGCTCGGACAGCGCATTCTTGCTGTTCTCAAGCGAGATCACGTCGAACAGGTTGCGGTCATAGGCGCGGCCGGCACCACCGAAGATGACGTGTTCCTCATCACCGTTGAGGTCGTAGGAAAAGCCGAGACGCGGCTGGATCTCGTTCTTCTGTGCGCTGCGGTTGTGGCCGGTGCTGATGTAGTTGTTGATGTTGATGCCGCCGGCAGCGAGGCTCTGCGCGTACGACTGATTGATGGTCTCGCCGTTGAAATCGTACGTCGGCGCGTTGAT
>Ga0070692_10000479_pt1 | contig 12275 bp, 9 predicted proteins | sample KBSK1102metaG_FD_64675 | JGI IMG/M metagenome (GOLD analysis project Ga0070692, IMG submission 64675) | Corn, switchgrass and miscanthus rhizosphere microbial communities from Kellogg Biological Station, Michigan, USA - KBS K1-10-2 metaG | ecosystem: Host-associated > Plants > Roots >...
GTCAAGACTATTGAGGGAGCACCGCTCGATTCGAATGCCCCAATCGCGGTCCAACTCGAGCCATCGGGTTTATTATTCAATGAAGTAGCGACGCTAACGATCGTTCCGGGAAAGGAGATCCCGGTGAAGGAGCAAATCGTGTTCGGCTACGAAGGTGAAGGCAAGGATTATCACCTGATGCCAGTCGACCCAAAAAGCAAAGAGATCAAAATCAGGGTGATGAACTTTAGTGGAGCGGGCGTGGGCAGTGCGTCCGATACTGCATGGGCAGCGAATCTGGCGCTTCAGGCGAGCGAGACAAGCACAAGGATATGGCAGAAGTTCGGCGAATATACGCAAGGCGAGCGTAAAGCGTTGTTAGAAGGAAATGAAGGCGATGGCAACTTCCACGCTAATTTGAAATCAGCTTTGGATCAGTATGAGGATCAGGTCGTGCGTAAGGAAATGGTAGCAGCTGAACTCGACTGTCATCATGCCAGAACGGCGCTTCATCATTTAATCTTCCTCGAACGGAGTAGAGCATTAGATGGTATACCCGAAGGTGCAAACGTTAGAGAGAACATGGCAAAGCTTGAGAAAATAGGAGAAAAGTGCCCTGGGTCCTACCGCGTCTCGGGTACAAGCAACAATGTCTCCTTCACTGGCGAGATCTGTAGCCTCGATAAACCATTCGTTATCAATGGCAAGTTTGGAAATGGTTCGGAGACGCAAACGTTCACTCCCAGCGGCAGCACGAGTGGCACAGTGAAAGAGGCAGGGAACTCGGGCGGCTGCACTCAATCCGGTGGTGGGACCTACAAGATCGTCCTCAACGAACAAGGCTCGGGAACATTGGAATTTACCGAAACGGTGACAGGAGTGTGCGGGCCGTTCTCTAACACTAAAACAGTGACGTTCAAGGTGTCTCTTCAACCTGCTTCCGATCTGTCCTGTCAGTGATGTCAGTAACGTTTGCCTTGAGGCGGCCACCTCCAGCGGTTCGAAGAAATCGAAAACAAAGTGAGTTCAATGAGACAACTATTCCTTTTAGCTATCTGCTTCTTGTTTTTTTTCGTCAGCTCTTCGGCTCAAGTCTCAGACACGTTCGACATCGCGGTATTTCAACCGCCGCCCGAGTGGAAAAAGCAAACCAAAGATGGCGTTGTCATCTTTACTACACTGAACGAGCAGAAAGGCACTTACGCCATGATCACGCTTTACGGCAGTGGCGAAAGTTCCGGCAATGCGAAAAATGATTTCGATAGCGACTGGCAACAGTTCGTGGTCGGACAACTTGGGATAAAGGGCAGTCCGCAGATTGAGCCGGTTCAAAACACTCAGGGGTGGGCCATCATCAACGGAGGCGCCACTTTTCAAAACGAACAGGGAACATCAGCAGTTATCCTGAGGACCTATTCCGGATATGGAAAAACCTTCAGCGTAACGGCGATCTTTAACAGTCAAGATCATCTTCCCGCCATCGAGGCGTTTGCCGGTTCGATCAAATTGAGGAAACCTGAGACGCGCCCTCAGCCCGCACCAGCCAATAATGGCGACGCTGTTTCAATCGTTGGCACTTGGGGAAAAAGCGCCGGTGCCCACATGAGCTACGGCGACCCAGTAGCGGCGAGCATGGCCGGATACAGCAAAGATCAATATACGTTCAACGGAGATGGCACCTACACCTTCGTCTCCAAAACCTTCAGAATGTCTTTCGATAAAATTCTTTTGATTAAAGAGAACGGAAGTTATCAAATCAAAGGCGACACGATTACTATCAGTCCGAAGAAAAGCGTGATTGAAGCGTGGAGCAAAAGAGACGGTGGTGACAGCTGGGGCAGGCTCTTGACAACACAGAACCGGACCCTCGAAGCGGTAACCTACCGATTCACTAAACACTATTTTTCCGGGATACAAGTTTGGAATCTGGTGCTGCAGGCGGATCGCCCTACGCAAAGGGATGGTCCATTCAGCAATAACACTACGTTTAATAATGCCTGGTATTACGCGCCGATCTCTCCGAACAATCCTGTAATTGAACTACCGAGATAGCGCGTAAACTCAAAGACGTCCGTTCACCAGCGCCAATTGATTCTGTAGCCGTGCGCTAACAGGGTTAGATCATCTCTCACTCTGGCCCAATCGTTGTTGGCGTCTTGGCTCAGTTGATGTTTCCGCATGAAGGTATTTATAGACCTTCCGCGTATCAAGACTTCGCGCGCGAGGTTCGGCGCGTATTTTTGATCCTCCGCCTTATCTTTCAACTTGTCGGTGGCGTGTTCGAACTGCTTGACGTATTCGTTGATCTCATCCTCCGAGCGCGTCCCGTCGAGTGGGCTATGATCCAGGGCGCGATCCAGAGAACCTTTGAACATGTCGGTATCCGTTTCAAGATTGCGAATAATCTGGCGGACATTTGTGCGCACGACAGTACGCTGCGCTAGCGAATTCCTCTTAGCGAGAGAATTCATAGTCGGGAACATCAATAGCATCGACACAGACAATGTGAAGCCAACAGCTGGTCTAATCACGGATTACCTCCGAATAGAGCATTTGTGCAGCGAATGCATGTTTGTTTCGTCTACGTGAGGTTTGATCTATAATCAGGAGCAAAAGCGTAACAGTTGCGCCGGGCCCCGTTTCAATGTAAATAGTTTGCTTCAACTTTCCAGATGATTAAGTTACAAATCCTAGTTAGGCAACCATGGCGCACTTCGGAAGGAATTGAACGGGTGCGCGAACTTATTCAAACAATCGGTATCAAACCCACGGTCTCAGGGCGAACCACACTCTCAGCTGAGATACCTGAAGATTCGTTTGAGGACGTATTCAAAGTGCCAGTCACAAAGGTAGCTAGCCGGCCGCCGAGCGAGCGAGATTTTGGTAGATCGGGCGGCAATATCAGCGACGATCTGATCATCCCAGAACCACTACGCAAGTATGTTGAAAACATCTCTGTGGCCTCCCCTTATTTTCGCATGTAAACGCTTCACCTTGTCTGCGGAATTGAGGATCCCAAAGATACACGCAGTTTACTCTTTCTCATCAAGGAGCTCACCATGAAACGCGTTCAAGCAATTCACAACACCTCCAGAGCCAGGAAAACGACAAAACCATCCGAGGAACTGAGCATTGCGATTACTTTTCGGCGACCCCAGGATGGGTTGGGACCAACAAAACTGTCGGCGCGATTATCGTCCGCAAGTGTTGCGGCACTTCGTCCGGATCCGTTAGATATAGATCGGGCTTTGTACGAACTCCATCACCGGGGGTTCGTTGTATCAGCCAAGGGGAAGCTAACCGCCTCGGTGCGCGGTAACCGCCGGTTGTTTGAGAAGGTCTTTGGTACAAAACTCAAAATCTTTCGTATCGACCCAACTCAAGAGACCAGTTCGCAGGCCTTTTACTATCCACCTCCGGATGCGCAATGGAAACCCGATCCAGCCATCATGAGTCTGATCGACGATGCCTATATTCAATGGCCTCACATCTTCATGGCAGCCAAGAAGAAACCTAAGCCAAAACCACAACCAGCTTCGGGACAGCCATCCGCAACCGCGCCGTCAGTGGGATATTTTCATTTAAGCATGCCTAACGACGTGCCTCGACTACTTAATGTGCCTCAAGTGCATGCTGCGGGGACAACTGGTAAAGGAGTGCGAATAGTCATGATGGATAGTGGTTTTGCGCATTCACATCCTTACTTTAAGGCTAACAATTACACCTCATCCGTGGCCCTGGCGCCGAGCGCGTCAAACAACAAGACAGATATGAACGGTCACGGAACGGGCGAATCAGCAAACATATTTGCCATTGCGCCCGGTGCCTCGTTTATTGGAATCAAACTCGACGATGATGCGAATCCGCAGGGCGGCGCCAGCATATTGGAAGGTTTTCAAGAGGCATTGAAACATAAGCCGCAGGTTATCTCCGTAAGCTTGGGTTACGACCTGTGCGAGACAAATCCATTTACCGGTCAGCGTACAAGCGACAAGCATCTGACGACGTTACCAAATGGATTAAAAGCGCTGGAAGCTGAAATCCAGGCGGCAGTTGCCAACGGAGTCGTGGTTGTCTTTTCTGCGGGTAATGGTCACGTTTCGTTTCCAGGAATGATGCCGGAAATTATTTCCGCCGGTGGGGTCTTTGTTGACGAGAACGGTGGAATGACCGCTTCCGATTATGCCAGCGCTTTCATGAGCAAGATCTATTCTGGTCGTTCAGTACCGGATTTCTGCGGGTTAGTCGGTATGCAGCCGCATGCTGATTACATCATGCTTCCGATACCATCGGGTTGCGAAATTGATCGCGATAATTCGGCCCATGACAAAACTACGGCCAGCGATGGGTGGGGGGTATTCAGTGGTACGTCGGCAGCGGCTCCACAGTTGGCTGGCGTTTGTGCCCTGCTGCTGGAGAAGAACGGAGGACTTACGCCGAGCGATATCAAGGCAGTGTTAAAACGTTCGTGCCGGGACGTGACAACGGGTTCGGCAAACGACGCGAGCAATGAGGGTCACGCAGTCAAGGCAAGTGCGGGACTAGATGGTGCAACCGGTGCGGGACTAGTCGACGCATTCGCTGCCTGGAAGCAGATTTAGGTTAGGGTCAATCTTCAGGAGGATGAATTACCCGGAGACTTGCGGAGTGGCAGTTCGTTCGTACATCTGCAAGTCTCTATAGGCTTTCGGCCACGGCAGTTTTTCGTGCCTCCAGCTGTCTGGTTCAGCTAATGCCATCTGGAACACGGCCCATACTCGAGCTCCATTGTTTTTGTAATAACAGTTGTACCCTAATAGCATCTGCTCGGATCCGCTTCGACAACTCGCGTAATTTTTCCGTGCTGCGACTCTCTAAATGGAATAAACAAACCTAATGCGAGATCAGACTCCGCCGGTGCTGGGGTGCACTTGATCAAACGAGGGCATGGCGCGTCTCCGACAACGGAAATGACACACATCGCTGTTACTAACGATACGGGCGGAGGCGGAGTGGTTTGGCTCAAGCCTGTAACAGATGAGGAATACAACGGCGGCGCGAAGGTCTTGTGAAATGGCAAGAATATTTATCACCGGATCGGCGGACGGTCTTGGTCAGCTCGCGGCAAATGCGCTGATCGCACAGGGTCATCAGGTCGTGCTACATGCACGTAATGAATCTCGCGCACAACAGGCTATGGACCAGGTGCGTGGGGCGGAAAGTGTCGTGACCGCCGACCTCGCGATTAGCGACGAGACAAAAGAACTCGCTGCAAAAGTGAATGCTCTGGGAACATTCGACGCGGTCATCCATAACGCCGGTGTTTACGAGGATTCAGCACAGCAGATATTCGCAGTCAACACCCTCGCGCCTTACATCCTGACGTGCCTCATACAACGACCAGAGCGGCTGATCTACCTGAGCTCCGGTATGCATATGCAGGGTTATTTCAGGCCTGAGAGTTTCGCGCGGCAGGTTGGCCGCATCACTTATTCCGACTCAAAGCTGCACGTGCTGATGCTCACGAAGGCAGTCGCACGCCGCTGGACGAATGTTTACTCGAATGCGGTCGACCCCGGATGGGTCCCCACTAAGATGGGTGGGAAAGGTGCGCCCGACGATCTTCAAAAAGGATACGAGACGCAGGTATGGCTTGCTACCAGCAACGACGCGGCGGCAAGAGTAAGTGGCAAATACTTTCACCATCGCAAAGTGACTCACCACAACCCTGAAGCTGATGATGTACGGTTACAAGAGAGATTTCTGAGTTTGTGCCAGGAGGTCACCGGAGTTTCGTTTCCATGAGCTTGACGGTAAATAGAGCCCTGACCGGACGCTCATCGACGGCTTGAATCAAGGACCGAAGACTTTGTCGGTAACGTTTATAGTTTTGTTGTTTCGGACTTCAAAGAAAAGCGCACTCTGGTAATTTCGTTCACCGACGATCCTCGCGAGATAAAGCTTACCCTCGCTGAGTTTGGCAGGCGGCCCTTCGGGGAAGCTCTGAGAAAAACCACTTGGAATCTCACCGTAGACGACGGACGGCCAGTCAGCTGCCTTGGTTTTACGAGAGCTGCTGATCTTCCAAACCGCTTCGCCTATAACCTTAAAAGGATCGATTTTACTGAGCGGTTTTGTGCGCGGAACTTCCAGAATCTCAAACACCGTTGCGGGGGTCCTACCTGAAAATGAGAATGCCGAAGGCGATCTTTCTTCCAGATTCAGATGCAGATCCGGTTCCTGGGCGCAAGCGATCATTATCGCTGCCAAAAGTAAAACGATGTGCCTCATCATCGTTACCTCCTGTCGACTTCATTCGCCAGGGGGGTACTGGTTCAGTTTGAAAATACGCCGAAGGCGTTCGCTAATTTCAGCCCTGGGATCAAGTCCAAATTTCGTATCAACCCTGAAAGGGTTCCTCTCAAGACGAACCCTTTCAGGGTTCAGACGTTAATTGAGATTCGTACCCAGGATTCTCGCTGCGCTCGAATCCTGGGCTGAAATTAGTGAACGCCTTTGGCGTATCTTCAAACTGAATCACTACTGCCAGGTGGCATCACCGTCATGAATTCTGCAACTTTCGCGTAGTCAGCTACAAAATCTTCCCACGCAAACTGCACGTCAGCTTCATCTCGATTCTCAACCAGGGTGCCTCGGGAGTTGACGTGTAGTGTGAGCAGATCGTGGACATTCAGCCGGTTCGAATCAAGCAAGGCTGAGAGCACCTCTGACGTCTGACCGAAAGTGTTCTCGATGAAAGCCATGGAACGATCCATCTCCACATCCAGCCACAGATAAGATTTGTCTTCCAGGTCAATCGCACAAACCAGCGCTGACGAGCTTTTGTTCTGCAGATTTACAGCGTTCGACACGGTTCGTGGTGCGAAGATTTCGTTCGAGTCAGGATGCTTACGCTCCATCAACCCAAACTTACACTCCGGCATACTCTCCAGGGAGCGACCGTTGAAGTTGTACACATGTAGAGTTACGTATCTCGCCTTACATGCCCGAGCCTTTTCGATGTCGATATCAATGTATTCTGCGCACGAACCGCGACGATGACGAATATCTCCGGAATGACATGAACCGAGATTCACATCCTTCAGCAGCGTATAGCTGACGTGACCGATCTGAACAAAACCTTCATCGAAGTAGCCTGCGCTCAGATCGATATCTTCTTGACCGTGCTGGTCATACCAGTGCACAAACGCGCGCACAGTTCCAGCTTCGGCGCGAAACGGTATACGAGTACCACGAGTAAGGGTCACGAGGCCTTTGTTCATGTTTCGCATGCTGGACGGCAACACAACGTCTTTTAGTCGCTCATCGATCCAAACTTTGCCGAGAGACGGCAGGCTACCAAACAGCTTAGCGAGGGCTTCCAAAACTATCCGCTGAACCCGCGCGACGTTTTCCTCCTTCAACGGAGGCAGTGGCTCCAACTTCTTCATCTTCGAGCCGCGCTTCAGCGAAACGATGCGTGTTTTTGATTTAAGACGACCACACAAATGACCGTAAAGTTCCAGCAGAACCTTCGAGCTGATCCGCGGAGCCACTGTCGCAAAGCGTTCAAGAACCAGTTCCAGCTCTTCCGACTGTTCGTATGTACGCATCAACCAATCGATGCGACGAGCAAACTCGCCCGGCCTTCTACTCAATATATCCAGTGCCAACTCGAGATCGCGTGCAGCGAACGCCAAGTCGACCTGACCAAAGTAACTGCGGATACGAGGTGGTTGATTCCTGAGCGCCTGGAATGCAGCAAAAGTTCGCGGGAATCTCCGGCGATATTCACCGGGGTGAAGCACTTCAGCCAGTCGTAACCACTGCTCGAGCCGCTGTTGCATCTCTGATGTGTCCAGATTTGTTTTTTCAAGTAAGCCCAACAGGTAACGCCGGCTACTCCGGCGCACATGAGCAAACTTAAACTTCTCACGCTGTTCAACGAGCGACTCGCGTTTATTACGAAATGCAAAACCAAAACTCTTCCCTAAACTTTCCCCAATCAAACCCAGAGCCGACTTGCTTTCGGTTTGTTTCGGTAACTTCGGCACTGCCGGCAGGCTGATATCGCCGCCACTGATGAAGCGCGCAATTCGCAACACGTCTGTCGCGGTGTTCACCGGCACGTCGAGACCAAAGCTCGCCAGCAGGCACAGTGTTTCCTTGAACGGCACACGCTCAGGCATCGGAAGATCGTGGCCATACATCTTCACGAACCACTCCACTAGTTCGCGATCGGCCGGCGCCAACGCTACATTCAGACTCACCAGGCTGGTGAACACTTGTCTGAACTCTGCTAATGACACGAGCTGGATACGACGAAACTCGGTCTTCTCAAAAGCAATACCGCGTTCTGCCAGTTCCTGCTCGGGTTCCCAATGACCGTTGGACCAGTAGTGCATCAATGCATTAAGCATTAACTGGTAGGTGGGTGTATCCATGACTTCCTGAGGGAAGTTCACATAAAACGGCCGATACGATCGCTTTGCGCCAACCAGTTCTTTCGCAGTTGGCAGTATGTCGGTGAAGTAGCGCGCCGCGTCTTCGGCTTTCCACCTAGTCAAATGGGTATAAGCCGCCTGGTCGAGGATGAAACCAAGGTTCATTAACTCCGCCTGAAGAGTTGCGGCTTCGAACTCATTTCTGAGCGTGTCGCTGTGGATGTGGTCGTCGTGCTTCCGGACCAGCAAGCCTCTGGTGAAGGCGACTACGTTGAGATTCTGGTTAGTCATTTGGGCAAAAGAAAGAGGCGGTAACCTGACCGAGTGGTTCGTTGAAGAAGTAACCCAGTCAATAGCCGCCTCAGATAGAGACTTTTACGAACGGAAACCTGGCCAAGTGGTGAATTTGAAGTTCAGAAGTAACCCGACCAATAGCCGTCCAGCGATTACTCTAAACGAAATGCTGCAAATATGACAACGTTCCGAGTTAAATCAAGCTATTAAGGGTTTTGTCCTTGTGCTCAAAATGGAAGATTGCTAATTTGAACTCAAGCTCTGCCTCAAAATATTTGGAGGTATAAATATGCCTTCACGCAAGCCAGTACGACACAAAGCGCAGCCTCGCAAGTCATCTGCGCGTACGGCAAGAGATGCACCTCCCGGTCTCGACGTCTACTTTCTGGGAGCTGGTGCATCGTATGTACATGGCGCACCGCTGACAAATGAGATTCTTCCATACGCGCTTAATAAAATTCCAACAAAATCAGATCCTCGCCTCGAGGTCGTTCGGAAATTCCTGCGCGACGTTTTCTCGTTTGATCCCAAGCCGAAACAAAAGGCAGAGGAATACCCTAGCCTGGTAGATATCCTCAGCGTTGTCGACATGGCACTCGACCGACGCGAAAATCTGGCCCGCGACTATGATTCGGAGCGTTTGCGCGAAGTGCGAAAGTCGTTAGACTATGCGATCTTTAAAGCGCTCGAACATTCGCTTGGTCCTGTTACGGCAAAAAAGCGGCGACGATCGGAAGCGACAAGCATTCTGGTTAACAAGCTACAACCCGCAACGTCCGTTATCATCTCGTTGAACTATGACGTCATCATCGATATAGCACTGGCTCGAAAAGCTAGTAACGTGGTCAGAAGGTTCGACGCCGCTGACGCAGAGCGACTCTCGGACGTAGCCCGACTCGGAGTCGATTACGGTCTCAATTTCGCAAACATCGATTCGCAAGCGATAGGAAATCAACCCTTCAGGCTGCTGAAGTTGCATGGTTCATTCAATTGGCTCTGGAGTCGGGTTACCGGTAGCGTGTACTTCGGCGGCTTCACCAAAAGTATCGGCCGCGTACTTGACCTTAATACCTATTATGACGCAGGACCAGCACAGTTTGACGAGCCGATAACAGATCTCGAACCGATCCTAATTACGCCGACGCATCTTAAGGACATGCGTAATATTCACCTTGGAATGCTCTGGCGGAAAGCCGAGCAGGTCTTACGAGAGGCGCGGCAAGTAACATTCATCGGATATTCGCTGCCGGCAGACGACCTGCACATCAAGTTCCTCCTGAAACGGGCGTTCGGAACACGAAAGCAAAATGCACCGTCTATCGTTGTCGTAGACTTCGCAAAGGGAAGTAAACCGACTCAGGTACAAGCCAATTATGAGCGTTTCTTCGGCAGCGACGTTCAGTACTATCGACGGGGTTTCGATAAGTACGTAACCGCTGAGCTGTAAACAAGTGCTCGGACTCTGGGGTCTCAAGGCGCACGCGGGAAGACGAATTCACCACTCGGATCTCGTTGTCTCATCGCGAGCACTTTTCCGCCTTCAACTGTGAACGAGATGACGACGTCCGGAAACTCTTTGACGCGGAACTGGTACGGTCGCCATGGTTGGAGGTCCGGACCGCCGCGAATGGAGAGACCCTTTCCAGGCTGGAACGTCACCACCGTCTTCCCACCACTCGGTGAGGTGTAAGTTCCCGCGTATGCCTGCAGTGTAGCCTCGGAGGTCAGCGCCGCCGGCACTCGCCGTGTGAATGTCACCGCAGCTTCATCCAACGAGATCTCCACACCTTCGATTTCGCCCATAGGATTAGTTCGGAAGTTGAGCGAGAACTTGCCATCCTCTTCGTCGTCGGGCGTATCGAACCGATCGTAGTGAAAGTGATTCAGGGGCATCTTGATGCTGTTGAACTCGAAACTCAGCTCCTTCTCACCACGCCCCACCTTCACAACTCCGTACGCCGGATGCGCAAACTCTCCTACGTAATCTTCCAGCGGGTGCGATGGTTTCGTGCCGGTTACGCGCCCAACGTCGCCGACGGCGCGTGCCTTGGTCCCAGCCGCTTTGTTCTTGAGACGGATCGCGTTAAGGCGCTCGGACCACGGAGTGAGCGACAGCCCAAGCAGGCGTTCGTAGATGTCGTAAGTGAGACCGTTGTACATGGGCGCAACGTGGTCCCCGATCACCAGCACGATTACGCCGATGTTGTCGTTGGGCATGACGGAAATCTGGGAGTGAAATCCAGGCAGGTCGCCGCCATGGACCGCCAAAAGATGGCCGCGATAAGAGGAGACCGTCCGGCCCATGCCATAGTATGAGTTGAGATTCTCTCCCCAGCCGCGGCTTTCGAGCGCGCTGTTCGGTAGTCCCAGCGAAGGCGCCATTGTTTCACGGATCACCGCCTCGGGAATCACTTGTTTGCCGTCGACCTTGCCTTTGTTGAGCAACGCGATTACCCAACGCGAGAGGTCTTGTACGTTTGAGTTGATGGCGCCCGCAGGTGCGATCGCGACCTCGGCAGTGTAGTAAGGCTGCCGGTACAGTTCCGCGCTATCGCGACGCTCTGAATACGGCACGGCCGGCTCCGGTCCCTTGATGTTGTCTTCGATGGTCAGCGTCGAGCGCGACATGCTGAGCTGATCGAAGATGCGCTTTTGGACGAACTGCTCCCACGTCTGTCCGCTCAGTTCCTCAACGACCTGACCGGCCGCCGTGAACATAAGGTTGTTGTACAGGAACTTAGTCCGCAGTGGTGCGGCGGGTTCGAGATAGCGCAGACGATCCCAAAGCTCGCGCCGTGTGAAGGCTGACTTGTACCAGATGGAATCGTGACGCGTAACACCGGTGCGATGCGATAGCATGTCGCGGATCGTCACCGAGCGATCGAGCTCGTCGTTGTAGAACCGGATCGTGGGAACAAACTGCTTGATAGGTTCGTCCCAGCGCAGCTTTCCCTCTTCGACGAGCAGGCCGACGGCAATGGCCGTGAAGAGCTTCGTGTTTGAGGCGATGGGCTGCGTGGTGGTCACGGTGTAGGGCAGCTTCTTTCCATAATCGCGGAAGCCGTACCCCTTGGCGAAGACGAGCTTATCTCCCATCACGATGCCGATGCCGATGCCAGGCGCATTCCAGTCCTTCATCACCTGGTCCATGTAGCTGTCGAATCCCTTTAGGCGAGCCTCGACACTCTCTTGTTCCTGAGCGACGACGATGCACGAAGTGAGTGCCAGCACAGCAGCCAGACTGACTGTCGCGCGTGCGACGCGGCTGCTCCACGCGGAAACGATGTGCACAGGCTTTAGTCTGAATATGAATGGCATCATGGTGCTCTCCTTAATTTTTTTGGTTCGTCAACAATTCGGGTATTTATCTGCGATTATCTCCATCACCCGCTTTGCCTCAACAGTCGGACCCCATGCTTGGACCGGGTCAGTACAGGGAGCGGTAGCGACCTGGTGAAACCATAGGAGTCACAAATCATTGGGAAATGTCGCATGCTGATCACTGACCAGGTCGCTACGCTATATATGAAAGGGCGCCCCAGGGATGTAAGCTTGGAGTTGTTCGAAGACTTCAAGTTG
>Ga0070692_10000481_pt1 | contig 12266 bp, 12 predicted proteins | sample KBSK1102metaG_FD_64675 | JGI IMG/M metagenome (GOLD analysis project Ga0070692, IMG submission 64675) | Corn, switchgrass and miscanthus rhizosphere microbial communities from Kellogg Biological Station, Michigan, USA - KBS K1-10-2 metaG | ecosystem: Host-associated > Plants > Roots >...
CTCTACTTCCTCGACGACCACCTCTTCGGCAGTCCGAAGTTCGCGCGCGAACTGTTCCGCGGGATGCGCGGGATGGGCCGCGTTTTTCAGGGCGCGGCGACGGTCGATTCGATTCTGCGCGACGACGTGATCGAAGAGGCCGCGGCGGCGGGACTGCGCAGCCTCTTCGTCGGTTTCGAGACGCTTTCCGACGCCAGCCTCGCCGGCGCGGGCAAGCGCCAGAATCTCAACCGCAGCTATCGCGACGTCGTGCGCCGTCTCGACGGCCTCGGCATCATGATCAACGGCAGCTTCGTCTTCGGTCTCGATGGCGACGATCGCGATGTTTTCTCGCGAACGGTCGATTGGGCCGTCCAGTCGGGCCTCACGACGTCCACGTTCCACATCCTCACGCCCTATCCGGGCACGGCTCTGTTCACGGAGATGGAGGCACAAGGCCGGATCGCGACGCGCAATTGGGACCGTTACGACACGCGCCACGTGGTCTATCGCCCGACGAGCATGCCGCCGGAAGAGCTGAAGCGCGGCTACGACTGGGCCTACGAATCGTTCTACCGCTGGAGCGCGATCTTCAAGGCGTCGTCGGCGCATGCATCGATGAAGCATCGGTTCAAGCACTTCTTCTACAGCGCCGGATGGAAGAAGTTCGAGCCCGCCTGGGACCTCGTCATCCGCATCAAGCAACTCTCGCAGATGCGGCCGATCCTCGAAGCAGTCCTCGCGCCGGTGGCGCAGCCAAGCGAGCCGGAACTCACGATGCCATCCGTCCCCGACTTGTCATCCTGAGCCGCCGAAGGACGGTCGAAGGACCCCCTCAGTGCTTGCCAGATTGTTCGACGTCCGCCGGGATTCAACCGGGGGGTCCTTCGGCGCGCTTCGCCGGCCTCAGGATGACAAAGTTGGTCTACGATCCCCGTTCTTAGGAGACGCTCATGAAGCGATTTGCATTGATCCTGGCTCTGCTCCTTTCGGCTCTCGCACTCTCCGCCGCGCCGATCACGTTGCGCGTCGATGCGACGAATGTCGCGTCGAACGTCTATCACGCGCATCTGACCATTCCGGCGACGCCCGGTCCGATGACGCTCTTCTATCCGAAGTGGATTCCGGGCGAGCACGGACCGACCGGTCCGATCAACGGCCTGACGGGATTGCGCATTACGGCGAATGAGCAGCCGGTGAACTGGCTGCGCGATCCGGTGGAGATGTTCGCCTTCAACGTCGATGTCCCCGCGGGCGCGACGGCGCTCGACGTCGATCTCGACTTTCTCGCGCCCGCTCCCGGCGCGAATTTCACCGCAGGCGCTTCGACGTCTCCTCGGCTGGCGGTGCTGAGCTGGAACACCGTCCTGCTGTACCCGCGGGCCACGCCGAGTGATTCGCTGCAGGTCACGGCGACGCTGCGCATCCCCGCCGGCTGGCAATACGCAACGGCGCTCGAAACGCGCGGGCGGACCGGCGATGAGATCCAGTTCGAGCCCGCGTCGCTGACCACCGTCATCGACTCGCCGGTGCAACTCGGACAGACGCTTCGCAAGATCGACCTGGTCAGCCGCTCGCCGCTGCGCCACACGCTGAACCTCCTCTCCGAGAGCGCCGAGGCGACGCAGACGCCGGATGATTTCGCCGCGCAGTATGGGCGGCTGGTCGACGAAGCCACCGCCGTCTTCGGCGCGAATCACTATCGCCATTACGACTGGCTCCTCACGCTCAGCGATTTCGTGGCGCACTTCGGCCTCGAGCATCACGAGTCGAGCGACGACCGCGTCGAAGAGTCGACGCTGCGCGAAGACACCAGCCGGAAGTGGGTGTCGGGATTGATGGCCCACGAATTCGTTCACTCGTGGAACGGCAAGTATCGCCGTCCCGCCGGCCTGGCCACGGGCAACTACGACAAGCCGATGACGGGCGAACTGCTCTGGGTTTACGAAGGCTTGACCGAATACCTCGGCGACCTGCTGCCGGTGCGCAGTGGAATCCTTTCGGCGGACGACTATCGCGAGAACCTCGCCGAGATCGCCGCGCAGATGACGCAGCACGTCGGCCGCACGTGGCGCCCGCTGCTCGACACCGCCGTCGCCGCGCAGTTGCTGTACGAGGCGCCGGGCGCGTCGACGAACTGGCGCCGCAGCGTCGACTACTACCCCGAGGGTGAGCTGGTGTGGCTCGACGTCGACATGACCATCCGCTCGCTCACGAGCGGCAAGAAGTCGCTCGATGATTTCACCCGCGCGTTCTACGGCGGAACGAGCGGGCATCCCGAATTGAAGCCGTACACCTTCGACGACCTCGTGACGGCGCTCAACGCGGTTGCGCCGCACGACTGGCGCGCGTTCCTCAATCAGCGGCTGATGTCGATGTCGGCAACTCCGCCGATGGGCGGCATCGAGCAATCCGGCTGGCGTCTCGTCTACAACGACAAGCCGAATACCGCGCTGCAGTATTACGAAGGCCGCAGCAAGGGCGCCGATCTCAACGCGTCCCTTGGCTTCAACGTCCGCGACAACGGCTCGATCGGTGACGTGGTGCCGGAATCGATCGCCGCGCGCGCCGGCCTCACGCCGGGAGCGCGCATCGTCGCCATCAACGGCCGCGCCTACAGCACGGCGAGGTTGCGCGACGCGGTGAAAGCATCGAAGACTGCCACAACACCGATCACGCTCATCGTGCAGAACGGTGAGTTCTTCACCACTGCCTCGATCGACTACCACGGCAGCGAGCGCTATCCGCACCTGGAACGGATCAGCGGCAAGCCGGATTGGATGGAGACGCTGATCAAGCCTCTCGCGCCGCCGGCAACCGCGGCCGCCACAAAGAAAAAGTAGTGCACTTGCAAAGCACAGACAAGAGTGTCTGTGCCACACAAACAGGTTTCTTGTGGCACCGACACTCTTGTCTGTGCAGCTGAGACTAACAACGAAAAGGGCGCGGTCGCCCGCGCCCTGTCGTACTGCGTCTTCGACCACGAATTTAGTCTTTGTGCATCCGGCGGTGATGCTTCGTGGTCGTCTTTGCCGTCGTGTCGGTAGTGGTCGTCGTGGTGGTCGTCTGCGTTTCGGTCGTGCTCGAGGTCATCGGCGTCTCGACGATCACCGGGGCCGGAGTCGGCGCGGGCGTCTCGACGATGACGGGAGTCGGGGCCGGAGCCGGCGTCTCGACAATCACCGGAGTGGGTGCGGGCGCCGGGGTGATCACGGTGGTCTCCGTCGTCGCGGTTTCGACCGTTGCCGGCGACTGCGTGACCGTCACATTCGAGTTGCTCGTGTTCTTCGGGATCAGATTGACGTTGGTGTTGGTGCCGATCGAGGAGCCGTTTCCGGCGCCGCCGGCCGAACTGCTCGTATAGGCGCGGCCGGTGTTGTCGACCGCGGCCGGACCGGAGATTACTGCGGGCGTCGTCGACGTACCGACGTCTGCGGTGTTCACCGGCGCCTGCACGGTGGCGACGGGTGCACCGCTGTTGTCCGCCGTTGCCGGCGCTTCGGTGCGGATCTGTCCATATCCCTGATCGGTGGCGACGTCATGGTGTGCGCATGCGCTCATTGCGATCACGAGCGCGGCCGACCCGAGGCCGGCGACTGCTTTCTTCAGAAATGTTTCTGTTCTCATTTTCCTGCTCCTTGCTGCCTTCGGTCGGCAGCCGTCAATGCCGTGCGGCAATGAACGGAAGAGCAACTAGCTTGCCTGAATTACCATTCGGCAATGGCCGAGCGCGTTTGGCAGGTAAGTGAGCTCATCCGTCAGATCAACGTCGATCTCTATCGGTACAACGACATCAGCGTCGAGGGAGAAGCGACGAACGTGGTCCGCTCAGCCGCGGGCCACCTTTACTTTTCGATCAAGGATTCGCGCGCGCAGATGCGGATCGTGCTCTTCGCCACGAACGCGCGCTTTCTTCGATTCCGGATCGAGAACGGATTGCAGCTCGTCGTCCGGGGACGGCTGACCCTTTACGAAGCGAAAGGGGAGTTTCAGCTCAACGCCGTCGCCGTCGAGCCGGCCGGACTCGGCGCGCTGCAGCTGGCCTTCGAGCAACTCAAGAAGCAGCTCGCGGACGAAGGTCTGTTCGATCCCGCGCGCAAGAAGGCGATTCCGATGCTGCCGCAGCGGATCGCCATCGTCACCAGCCCTACGGGAGCGGCGATCCGCGACGTTCTGAACGTCCTCGGCCGCCGTTTCGAAGGGTTGCACGTGCAGGTTTATCCCGTGCGCGTGCAGGGGCGCGATGCGTCGCGCGAGATCGCCATCGCCATCCGCCATCTCTCGCGCTGGCAGTTGCACGACGTCGTGCTGATCTGCCGCGGCGGGGGGTCGCTCGAGGACTTGTGGGCCTTCAACGAGGAACCGGTGGCGCGCGCGGTGGCGGCATGCAGCATTCCCACGATCTCCGGCATCGGACACGAGACCGACTTCACCATCTGCGACTTTGTGGCCGACCTGCGCGCGCCGACGCCGTCGGCCGCCGCCGAGATCGTGATCCGCGCCAAGAGCGAGATCTGCACGCAGGTCGATCACATGACCCGGCGGGTGCGGCACGTGGTCGAGGCGCGCGTCCGCAACTACCGCCACGAACTGCGTCACCTCGCCTCTTCCGATCGCCTCGGCCTTCTGCCGCGACGCATCGCCCTTCGCCGCGAACGGCTCAACCGCAGCCGCGTCACGCTCTTCCGCATGCTCGAAGCGCGCGCCCGTTCGATGCGCGCACGGTTGGCTTCGATCAACGCCCCGCTGCTTCGTTTTCCCGAACAGATCACGCGCGAGCGCGAACGCCTGCGCTCGACCGCCGCTACGCTCAGCGCCGTCTCGCCGCTATCCGTCCTCTCCCGCGGCTACGCCATCGCCTTCTCGAGAACGAAACGCGGCAAGCGCAAGCCGATCCAGGACGCGAACATGGTCGCCGTCGGAGAGCCGATCGAGGTGCAACTGAAAAGGGGCCGCATCGAATGCACGGTTGACGCGAAGACGATGGGGCTTGAGACTGTGTGGCCCACAACAGGCGAGTGATGGCCCGCAAGTCGAACGAATTCGAAAAAGCCTTTCAGCACCTCGAGACGATCGTGAAGCGTCTGGAGTCGGAGGAGATGCCGCTCGACGAATCGCTGCAGCTCTTCGAGGAAGGCATCCGACTCTCCCGTTTCTGCAATCAGAAGCTGGAAGAGGTGGAGAAGAAGATCGAGCTGATCCTGGCCGACGCGAAAGGGCAGCCGCGCATCGAACCGTTTGAGAGCGAGGAGCTGGACCCCGAGCTGCACCCCGAGGACGACGAGGAGTGAGTGAGCTCGGCGACTATCTGAATCGCAACCGCCAACTCGTCGATCGCGTACTCGACGCGAACCTTCCTCCTGCCGATACGCCTCCGGCCGTCATTCACGAAGCGATGCGCTACGCCGTCCTCGGCGGTGGCAAGCGCATCCGGCCGATCGTCGCCATGGCAGCCGCGGAAGCGTGCGGCGCGAACATCGACGAATTGCTGGTCCCGATCGCGGCGCTGGAGTTGATCCATACCTACTCGCTCGTCCACGACGATCTCCCTGCGCTGGACGACGACGATCTTCGCCGCGGCCGCAAGACGACGCACGTCGTTTTCGGCGAGGCGATGGGCATCCTCACCGGCGACGCGCTGCTCACCGAGGCGTTTTCGTGGCTGGCCAGGCCTGTGGAGGGCGTGGACGCAGCGCAGCAGCTTCGCGCGCTCGCCGAGGTTGCCGTCGCCGTCGATTCGAAAGGGATGATCGGAGGACAGGTCGCCGACATCATCGCCACCGGTACCGACGAATCCACCGCCGAGATGCTCGACTTCATCCATCGCAACAAGACCGGGAAGCTTCTGACCGCTTCGGTCGTCCTGGGCGGGCTGCTGGCGAATGCGGCCGGGGAGAAGATCGCGGCGCTTCGACGATATGGCGACGCCGTCGGTCTCGCCTTTCAGATCGTCGACGACCTGCTCGATCAGGAGGAGGATGCGGCAACCCTGGGTAAGACCGCCGGGAAGGATCTTGCACAGGGAAAGCTGACCTATCCGGCCCTTTTCGGCACGGATGCAGCACGGGCCAAGGTGGATTCGCTCCTCGGCGAGGCGCTCCGCAACGCTGATATCATCGCCGGCCCTGTGAACTATCTCCCCGGCATCGCGCGTTTCATCTGCGAACGGCGATCCTGAGAGGCGCCGCACCTGCCATGACGCTCCTCGAAACCATCGACTCGCCGCAAGACCTCCGCAAGCTGGACCGCAAGCAGCTCCACCAGCTCGCGGAAGAGATCCGTCACCGCATCATCGAGGTGGTCTCGAAGATCGGCGGCCACTTCGGCGGCAACCTCGGCATCGTCGAGCTGACGCTGGCGCTGCACTACGTTTTCGATACGCCGCGCGATCAGATCGTCTTCGACACCGGCCACCAGTCGTATCCGCACAAACTGATCACCGGCCGCCGCGATACGTTCGACACGATCCGCATGCACGGCGGCATTTCCGGCTTCTGCAAACGCGAGGAGTCGGAGTACGACGTTTTCAACGCCGGCCATGCCTCGACGTCGATCTCCGCCGCCCTCGGCATCGCCGTCGCGCGCGACATCAAGCATGACGACTACCGCGTCGTAGCGATCATCGGCGACGGCGCATTGTCCGGAGGGTTGGCGCTGGAAGGCCTCAATCAGGCGGGCCATCTCAAGCGCAAATTGATGATCATCCTCAACGACAACGACATGTCGATCTCGACGAACGTCGGCGCGATGTCGGGGTATCTGAACGGGATCATCAAAGGGCAGGCCTACAACCAGGCGAAAGACCTTGCGCGCGGCATCATGGACCGCATCCCCCTCGTCGGCGGGAAGCTCCACGGGATGGCCAGCGACATGGAGCAGCTCTTCAAGCACATGATCGTGCCGGGCACGCTCTTCGAGGAGCTCGGCTTCAAGTACCTCGGGCCGTTCGACGGACACGATCTCGACTTCCTGATCGATCTTTTCGAGAAGAACAAGGACTACAACGGTCCGCTCCTGGTGCACGTGATCACGAAGAAGGGGAAGGGCTACGTCCCGGCGGAGAACAAGCCGATCTGGTCGCACGGTGTTTCTCCGTTCGATATCGAGTCCGGCGAGGTCGTGCCGGCGACGAAGGCATCCGCGCCGAGCTACACGGCCGTCTTCGCCGAAACGCTGATCGAGCTGGCCAAACGCGATCCGAAGATCGTCGGTATCACCGCGGCAATGCCGGACGGCACCGGGATGGACAAGTTCGGGAAGGCTTTCCCGGAACGTATGTTCGACGTCGGCATCGCCGAAGAGCACGCGGTGACGTTCTGCGGCGGCTTGGCCACGCAGGGGATGAAGCCGATCGCGGCGATCTATTCGACGTTCCTGCAGCGCGCCTTCGATCAGGTTTTCCACGACGTCGCCATCATGGATCTGCCGGTGGTCTTCGCCCTCGACCGCGGCGGCATCGCCGGCGCCGACGGCCCGACGCACCACGGCATCTACGACATGGCCTACCTGCGGATCTTCCCGAACATGATCTGCATGGCGCCGAAAGACGAGAACGAGCTGCGGCACATGCTGAAGACGTCGTTCGAGACCGGCCATCCGACGTCGCTGCGCTACCCGCGCGGCAATGGTTTTGGCGTGGCGATGGACAAGGAGCTGCAGTCGCTGCCGGTCGGCAAGGGCGAAGTGATGCGCGAGGGCAACGCCGGCGCGATCTTCGCCATCGGCAACGAGGTCTGGCCGTCGATGCAGGCGGCCGAGATCCTGGCGAAAGAGGGCATCGAGATCGCCGTCATCAACGCGCGCTTCATCAAGCCGCTCGACGATGAACTGATCACGAAGTACTGCCGCCCGTTCACCCGCATCATCACCGTCGAAGAAGGCTCCCTCGCCGGCGGCTTCGGCGCGGCGATCATGGAACGCGTCCAGCAGCTCGGCATCCGCGACGTCGCCTTCCACCGCATCGGCATCCCGGACGAATACGTCCACCACGGCGCGCAGGATGTCCTCCGCGCGCAGTACGACCTCGACGCGAACGGGATTGCGAAACGGGTGCGGGAGTTCTTGAGATCCGGTCGCCTTGGCGAGGAACTCGACGAAGAGGTCCGGGCGATGATCGCTCGCGGTGCGACGGAAGGAGAAATCGCTCAATTCATCTTCCGAGACGTACCGGAAGAAGAACTGCGCAGGCTCCCCGGCGCTGATCATGTCGACGACGTTGTCTACGGTCTCCGCCGCACTGCAACGAAGTAATGCGTCTTTACCTCGTTGACACCTGGTTCCTGATCGCTGTCATTGATCCATTTGATCAGCACCACCGGCAGGCCGCTCAACTCGACAAACGCACCGCAGATGCCGTGTTTGTGACACACGAGGGCGTACTCGCCGAGTTTCTTACCTACTTCGGCGCATTCGGCATTGTTCAGCGTCAGAAGGCGGTGAAACGAGTGCGTACGTTGCGGTTGCACCCGCAATACGACGTGGCCGCATTCTCGCCACTGTTCCCAAACGCGGTCGACCTCTACTCTCAACGCCCCGACAAGGAGTACTCCCTCGTCGATTGCATGTCGATGACGCTCATGCGCGAGCGCGGGATTACGCACGTGCTCACCAACGACCATCACTTCCGCCAGGAAGGGTTCACCGTCGTCAACGAATGAAGAAGCAGCGGCTGGACCTCGCCCTCGTCGAGCGCGGACTTTGCGAGACGCGGTCGAAGGCGCAGTCGCTGATCATGGCCCGGCGGATTCTCGTCAATGGGCAGCACGTCGATAAGGCGGGAGCGAGCGTTGCCGACGACGACGAAGTGCGCATCGAGGAGCTGGAGCATCCGTGGGTCGGGCGCGGCGGGATGAAGCTCGCGCACGCGCTGCGCGAATTCGGGATCAGCGTCGAGGGGAAAGTCTGCGCTGATATCGGCGCGTCGACCGGCGGGTTTACCGATGTGATGCTGCAGAGCGGCGCGAAGAAGGTTTACGCGATCGACGTCGGCTACGGGCAGCTCGACGTCTCGCTGCGAAACGATCCGCGGGTCGTGAATCGCGAGAAGGTGAATGCGCGCTATCTCACGGCGGCCAACTTTGAGGAAGTCATCGAGTTCGTTTCCATCGACGTCTCCTTCATCCCTCTGAAACTGATCCTCCCTGCCGTGGCTACCTTCCTCCGCGGCGGGCTTGTCGCCTTGATCAAGCCTCAGTTCGAGGTAGGGAAGGGCGACGTCGGCAAGGGCGGCATCGTTCGCGATGAGGCGAAGCGCGCGGCGGCCGTCGACGCGGTCGTCGCGTTCGCGCGGGAGGCCGGTTTCGAGGTCCGCGGCGTCATCGAGAGTCCCGTCAAAGGCGCCGAGGGGAACGTCGAGTACCTCATGCACGGGAATTTGACGGATCGGGCCATCTAACGAAGGCAGCCGGATTCCGGCGGTGCGCTGCGCTTCGTCTGGGTCGCGTAGCGCGCCAATGGGTCCGGCTGCTCTTGTTTTATCAGCTGGGGAATTCTATCATTCTGTCCTTCTGAATTAACAAGGAGGATAGAAATCATGGCAGAGAAGAGTTCCAGCCCCAGCTCCGGATGGCAGCTTGCAGACGTCAAGAAGGCGACGGCGTTCTATATCGCCGGCAATCTCATTCTCACGGTCAGCGGCGACAAGCCGACGCCTTGCTACCGCGTGCGAATCGAGCAAAGCCTGCTGCCGGTCGAACCGCCGACGTTCATCGTCCAGCAGCAGCCGACGGGCGGCATCTGTCCCGAGGTCATCACGCCGTACCAGCGGACCGCGGTGTTCTTCATCGGCACGTACCGGCCAACGGTCGACGTCGTCAGCGCCAGCGGAACGAAGAGCGTGAAGGTCGAGCGGGTCGAGGAATCGGCCGCCGCGAAGTCCGTTGCCGCCAAAACGCCCAAGCATCGCGAGGCGACCGGCTACTCGGCCGACTTCTCGTTCGAAGACGCGTTCCAGGATGCGATCTCCCAGCTGCCGCCGCTGTATCCCGACGAGCTGCAGAACTTCGTCGTCCTGGAGACCGGCGCGGTGATCGGCGGGTTCCTCGGACTGCGGACGATGTTCGTCAAAGTCCGCACGCCCTAGGTTCGGAGCCGCAGGTATTCGCGTAGTCCGTCTTCCCACGACTCCGGTTTCAGGCCGGTGATCCGTTCGTAGCGTTCGGTCGAGAGGACCGAATAGGCGGGACGGATCGCCGGCCGCGGGAACTCGCTGCTGGCGACGGGATTCACGGTCGCCGCGTCGCCCACGATGGCGCGCGCGAAATCGAACCAGGTGCACTCCGGCTCATCCGCGTAGTGGATGATGCCGCGCGCGTCGCCGTCGTGATGCGCCCGTTGCGCGAGCCGCACGATGGCATCGGCGAGATGCGGTGTGTACGTCGGCCGTCCGCGCTGATCGTTCACCACGCGCAGCGGATTCGTCCCCTTGCGCATCTGGTTGCGGATCGCTTCGACGAAGTTCGGGCCGTGAATGCCGAATAGCCAGGCGGTACGGAGAACGATGTGCTTCCGCGCGCCGGATGCGGCCTGTTCGCCGACCAGTTTCGAACGGCCGTAAGCGGATAGCGGAGCCGTCGGATCGTTGACTTCGTACGGCGTCCGTTTCGAGCCGTCGAAAACGAAGTCGGTTGAGATCTGGACCAGCAGCGCGCCGGCGTCATTCGCGGCGCCGGCCAGGAACTCCACCGCCGAGCCGTTGATCGCCGTGGCGAGATGCTCATTCGCTTCCGCGTCGTCGACTTTCGTGTACGCGGCGCAGTTGACGATCACGTCCGGCGTCGCGCGGCGGACCGCATCGCGGACGGCGGGCGCATCGGTGATGTCGAGATCGGATTTCGTCAGCGGAAGGACGGTCTCACCGCGCATCTCCAGCGCGGCGCTGACATCGTGGCCGACCATCCCGCCCGCTCCGGTGACGAGCCAGCGCAGGGTCACGCGTACTTGCCGCCGTCGGTCTTGACCTGCACCTTGATCTGGCGCGGCTCGCGCGGAACGATCAGGCCGAGGGCGAAGAAGGCGTAGAGGATGCGCGCGTTGTCCGACGACGCCAGCGGCGGCGTATTCACCAGCTCGTACAGCACCTTGCGGCCGTCGACGGCATCGAGCAGGTTCTGTTCGTCCGCATCCAGCACCAACCCCTCGGTGTGGCCGTCCGAGCGGTGGAAGAGCGTCGTCTTCGTGCCGAGGCGGGCAACGAGCGTACGGGCGTCAGCGACGCGGCGCACGCCGTGAAGGATGGCCATCGGAACGGGGATGTTCACCTTGATGAACTCGAGCCGCTTGTCGCGTCCCGCGGTGAAGCTGACCGTGCCCGAGTCCCAGCCGAAAATCGGCCAGATGATCTCTTCGATCTGATCGCGGACCGCGGTGAAGAGTTCTTCGGGCGAAAGCGCCTTCATCTCCACCAGCGTCGTGCCATGGCGTTTGCCGCTGTCGCGTGCGCGCGCGACGCTTTCCTCGTACTGATTGCGAGTGATGCGGCCTTCGCGGAGCAGCTTGTCGCCGAGCGATTCGGCGAGCTGGTTGGTCGTGGCGAAAACGATCTGGCCGTGATCGAGATAGATCCGCTTGACCTCATCGCCTCGCTTGCAGTCGACGCGGCCGGGCGCGCGGTATCGATGGATCTTCACCAGCACCTCGGCAAGAGGCATCTGCGAGATCTCCGTCGAATACAGCGGTGCGGCGGGTTCCGGCGTCAGTGGCACAGGACAGCCCTTCGAAAAAGGTCGTTATGCGTTCTTCTTCTCTTCCAGCGTCGCCGCCTTCTTCTCTTCGCGGCCTTTCAGGCCATCGCGGAAGTTCGAGATGCCTTCGCCGAGACCCTTGCCGAGTTGCGGGAGTTTGCCCGCGCCGAAGACGACCAGGATGATGGCGAAGATGACGAGAAGCTCAGGTAATCCCAATGAACCGAACATTTAGTAAGCCTCCGAGTTGGTTGCCGCGGCGGCCCCTGCTTCCGCATCGACGAACCGGCAAAGTGTAGTACGAATTGGCGATTTGCCGTCAGAACATGACACCGAAGGCGATGGATTTCGCATCGGAACACGGCTGTTACCATGCGCCCGAATGATCGACCTTACCGGACTCAATCCACAGCAGCGCGACGCCGTGACGCACGGCGAAGGGCCGCTGCTCGTCCTGGCGGGCGCCGGGTCCGGAAAGACGCGCGTGATCACGTATCGCATTGCGTGGCTGATCGGCGAGCTGGGCGTCCATCCGACGAACATCCTGGCCGTGACGTTTACCAACAAGGCGGCAAGCGAGATGGTCAGCCGCGTCGGCCACCTCGT
>Ga0070692_10000482_pt1 | contig 12257 bp, 8 predicted proteins | sample KBSK1102metaG_FD_64675 | JGI IMG/M metagenome (GOLD analysis project Ga0070692, IMG submission 64675) | Corn, switchgrass and miscanthus rhizosphere microbial communities from Kellogg Biological Station, Michigan, USA - KBS K1-10-2 metaG | ecosystem: Host-associated > Plants > Roots >...
AGCCACGTACTCGATCGCGTGCTGGTCCTGGAGATGGTCCGGGTGACCGAGGCGGCGGCGGTGGCGGCGTCGAGGCTGGTGGGGCGCGGCGACGAGAAGGCCGCCGACGCGGCTGCGGTCGAGGCGATGCGGGCGGCGCTCAACACTTTGGAGTTCGACGGCACCGTCGTGATCGGCGAGGGCGAGCGCGACGAGGCGCCGATGCTCTATATCGGCGAACGCGTGGGGTCGGCGCAGGGCACCGGGCCGAAGATCGACATCGCGCTCGATCCGCTCGAGGGGACGACGCTGACCGCCCACGGCGCGCAGAACGCGCTCGCCGTGCTGGCGATCGCCGAGGAAGGCGGGCTGCTCAACGCCCCGGACGTCTACATGGACAAGCTCGCGGTGGGGCCCGGCTACCCGGCGGGGATCATCGACCTCGCCTCGACGCCGACCGACAATATCCGGGCGGTGGCGCGCGCCAAGGGCGTCGATCCGTCCGAGATCATGGTCTGCGTGCTCGACCGGCCGCGCCACGAGGCGCTGATCGCGGAGCTCCGCGCCCTGGGCTGCGGCATCCAGCTGATCCGCGACGGCGACGTCTCCGGTGTCATCGCCGTCACCAACCCGGAGACGACGATCGACGTCTACATGGGCTCGGGCGGCGCCCCCGAGGGCGTGCTGGCGGCGGCGGCCCTGCGCTGCGTCGGCGGCCAGTTCCAGGGCCGGCTCCTGTTCCGCAACGACGACGAGAAAGCCCGGGCCGCGCGCTGGGGCGTCTCCGACCTCGACCGCATCTACCATCTCGAGGACCTCGCCAAGGGCGATTGCATCTTCGCCGCCACCGGGGTGACCGACGGCTCGATGCTGGGCGGCGTCAAGCGCCGGCGGGATTGCATCACCACCGAGAGCGTGGTGATGCGCGCCTCCTCGGGCACGGTGCGCTGGGTCAAGGGCCAGCACCGCCACGAGCCCGGAATGCAGAGCTGAGAAGCGCCTCCCCGGTTTTCCACATCTTTCCGCAGCGGTGGATTCCCACGGACTCCATCGTCGCCTAAGCTTCCGCGATGCTTACCGCCGCCCATGTCTGCGGAATCTCGCGCTCGCTGCTCGGCCAGCCCTGGCGCTGGCGCGGAACGGCGGCTGACGGTCATGACGCCGACTTCCAGCCGGACGACCTGGTCGACCAGCTGCTGATGGCGCGGGGCGTCGTCCGCGAGGAGCTGATGCGCCACCGCCAGCCGACATTGCGCGGCTTCATGCCGGACCCCTCCCTGTTCCGCGACATGGACGCCGCGGCCGCGCGCCTCGCCGACGCGGTGGAGGCGGGCGAGCCGGTCACCGTGTTCGGCGATTACGACGTCGACGGCGCGACCTCGGCGGCCTTGCTGGTCCGCCTCCTGCGCGGGCTGGGGCTGGAGCCGCGCGCCTACATCCCCGACCGCCTGATGGAGGGCTACGGCCCCTCGGGTGAGGCGCTGGTGCGGCTGGCGCGGGAGGGGGCGAGGCTCATCGTCACCGTCGATTGCGGCGCGCAGGCCTTCGAGGCGCTCGACATGGCGCGCGCCGCGGGGGTCGACGTGATCGTCGTCGACCATCACAAATGCGCCAGCGCGCTTCCCAAGGCGCTGGCGCTGGTAAACCCCAACCGCCTCGACGAGGCGGACGAGGCGGCGGCGCATGGCCATCTTGCCGCCGTCGGAGTCTGCTTCCTGCTCGGCGCGGCCTTGGTGCGGACCCTGCGTGGCCGCGGCTTCTTCGCTGGACGCGAGGAGCCGAAGCTGGTCGAATTGCTCGACCTCGTCGCGCTCGGTACCGTCGCCGACGTCGCGCAACTGAGGGGCCTCAACCGCGCCTTCGTCACGCAGGGCCTGAAGGTGATGGCAGCGCGCCGCAATATCGGCCTCGCCGCCCTCGCCGATGTCGCGCGGCTGACGCGGGCGCCGACCTGCACGGACTTGGGCTTCGCGCTCGGCCCGCGCATCAACGCCGGCGGGCGGGTCGGGAAGTCGGATCTGGGCGTGCGCCTGCTGACCACCGAGGATCCCGCCGAAGCGGCGGGCATCGCGGCGGAGCTCGACCGGCTCAACGAGGAACGGCGGGCGATCGAGGCTGCCGTCTGCGAAGCGGCCGAGGCGCTGTGTGGGGCGCAGGGCAACCGCGCGGTCCTGCTCGTCGCCGGCCAGGGCTGGCACCCCGGCGTGATCGGGATCGTCGCCGGCCGCCTCAAGGAGAAGCTCGGCCGCCCCGCCATCGTCGTCGCCGTGGGCGAGGACGGGGTGGGGAAGGGCTCCGGCCGCTCGATCTCCGGCGTCGACCTGGGCGCGGCGGTGCTCGCGGCGAAGGACAGCGGCCTCCTCGTCGCCGGCGGCGGCCACGCCATGGCCGCCGGCCTCACCGTCGCCAAGGACGGGATCGGCCCGCTCGCCGACTTCCTCGAGGAGCGGCTGGCCGAGGACGTGGCGAAGAGCCGCGACGGCCGTGCGCTGCTGCTCGACGCGGTCGTGGCCCCCGGGGGCGTCTGCCCGGCCCTGTGCGATGCGCTCGAGGTGGGCGGCCCCTACGGCGTCGGCTGGCCGGCCCCGCGGGTCGCGGCCGGGCCGGTGCGGATCGTCAAGGCGGACGTGGTCGGCACCGGGCACCTGCGCCTGGTCGTCGCCGGCGACGACGGCCGCCGCGTCAAGGCGATCGGCTTCCGCCTCGCCCAGACCCCGCTCGGCGAGGCGCTGCTCGCCGCGCCGCCCCACCGCCGCCTCTGGCTCGCCGGCCGGGTGAAGCGCGACGAATGGGGCGATCGCATCGCCGCCGAGCTCCATCTGGACGACGCCGCCTTCGCCGATTGAGGCGCGGTTGACCCTCGCTTGCGCCTTGCCTAAGGCGCGGAGCCTGCGCCGCGGCCCCATCGTCTAGCGGTCTAGGACGTCGCCCTTTCACGGCGAAAACACGGGTTCGAGTCCCGTTGGGGTCACCAGGGCGGTGACGGCAAGCGCTGCCGACCATGAGCAGGCCCGTTTCTTCGCGCCGTGCACAGTCAGGCGATCATCAGGCATGCGCTCCGGTCCGGGCGCACGCCCTCCCGAAGCGGTGCGCGCCCCTGCGCGATATGGTCGACGCCGGCCACGGTCGCCGCGAGGAAGGCGGCATTCTTGAAGCATTCGCCATGCTCGACCCGCGGGAAGCCGACCCGGAAGAGCGGCGCCGCGAGATCGGGGCAGCGCGCGCTGAACGCGGCGACGGTGCCGTCGCCCTCCCGCGCGATGATCTCGGGTGAAGGCGCCGCGGGATCGAAAGCGAAGTCGGTCAGGAGCTGCGTTCCGAACAGCACGCCGGTGCGCGGATGGTAGCCGAGACTGGCGTGGAGGAGCTTTGCCTGCGCGATCCGCAGCCGGAGCTCGGCCGCGTCGGCCGCGGGCAGCCCCGGGAGGATCATTCCGCCGGCGGCGCGGGGCGCCACGGCATAATGGTCGTGGATCGAACCGGCCGGGACCCGCGGCCGCAGCCAGGTCGGCGCCGCCGCGCCCGCGGCGTCGGAAGGCATCAGCTCGACCGCCGAAGGCACCCGCGCCATCAGCCGCCCGTAATAGATCGGGTTGGGGCTCACCAGGCTGTCGCTGAAGATCGCGGTGAAGACCCGCGTCATCACCCAGCTCATCTCGACTGGCTCGCCGGCTTCGAAGCGGAGAGGCTGCATCTGCTCGGCCGGAGATCCCAGGGCTTCCGCCATTTCCTGGAGCAGCTCGCCGAGCTGGCGGTCGATCGTGGGATGGAAGCCGGTGTGGACACGGCGGGCGGCCGCGACCGCGCCGACGGCGGGCTGTACTGTGTGCACGACGCCCAGGACCCGGTCGGCGATCAGCGGCAGCGCCGCCCGCACGACGAGGCCGCCCATGCTGTGGGTGACAAGGATGACCTGCTGTGCCCGCTCCGTCTCCAGCACCTCGTCGATGAACGCATTGAGCCGCGCCGCGTGGGAGGCGTTCGACTGGCGCCAATCGTAGCCGAACGCCCAGACCGGATGGCGCGCGGCCACGAACCCGGCCGTTCCCGCGCAGGGATGCGGCGCCGCGAGCCCCCGCTCGAGTCCTTCCAGCAGATCGGCATAGAAGGTTGCGGCGAGCGCCCCCCAGCCGCGCCGCTGGCGGCCGGGGTCCGAATGGTTGCGCAGGATCGTCGCCGCCGAGCGAAAGTCGAGGCGGACGAGCTTGTCGGCTCCGTCGGCGGCGAGCCACCGCAGCATCGTCGTGGTGCGGTCGGGATCCCAGTCCGGTCCCGAGACCAGCGAAAGGCGGGTGCCCATGATCCCCGGCAGGACGATGACCGGCAGGACCACGCCGCCGGTGGGGATGATGTGCGGGCCAGGTGGAGGCGGCGGCGGAGGCACCGGCACCGGTGGAACCTCAGCCGACTCGCCGTCGACCATCTCCCATGTCTTCGGGCCGACGACGCCGTCCCATTCGCCGGGGAAGGCCGCGAAGACGTGGCGCTGGAAGGACAATGTCGCTTGCTGCGTCATCGGTCCGAAGCGGCCGTCCACATCGATCGGACAGCGCTCGATGCCTGCCAGGCCGCCGCCCTTCCAGCGTGCGTCGATGGCGTTGAGCTTCGACTGCAGCTCGGCGACGGCCGGCCCCGACGAGCCGCGGCGGAGCGTCGGGCGTGCGAAGGGCGCGACCGTCTCGCCCGCCAGGCCCGGGCGCACGATCATCAGGCCCTGCGGGACGAATCCGTCGGGCGCGGTCACCCGGCGCGCGAAGCGGGGCTCTGCGCCGTCCCGTCCGGCCAATCGAACGTAACCCCCCGGCCAGGGGCCATCGGCGACGAGGCGGAGGCGGGCGAGGTCGGAACGGGAGATGAGGACGGGATCCGCGATCGGCTCGACGTGCGGCAGCTCGCCCGGCGCTCCGCTCCGGATCAGAAGGTCGCCCGGTTCGAGCGGGCTCGCGAGCCGGCGGCCCGACCAGCCGACCACCGTGGCGAAATCGTCTCCTGGGTCGACGGCGCGGCGAAGTAGCGATTCCCCGTCCATTTCCCAGGCCGGCGTGACCGCCGGCGCCGGATCCTGCCGCAGCGCCTCGGGGGAGGAGGAGAAGGGGGAGGAGGCGAACTCGGCCTCCGCCGAGGCGCGCCGCTCGTCGCTCTCGTGGCCCGTCGGATGCGCCGGCCGGGGCGCGGCAAGGCTCCTTGCGCCGGCCACGGCTGCCTGGATGTCGAGAATGCCGTAGCCCCAGCGCGGGTCGTCGCCGGGGGCCGCGCGCAGGGACGAGAACAGCACCCGCCGAAGGGTCGTGACGCGCTGGCGGCCCGCAGCCTCCATCATCAGAGCGGCGGTTCCGGCGACCGCCGGCGATGCCATGCTCGTACCGCTCATGCGCACATAGCCGGGGGCGGCCGTTGCGTCGGCGCGCGACCGGACGGACAGGATCCGCACGCCCGGCGCGACCAGGAGGGGCTTGCGGCGGCCGTCCCGAGTCGGTCCGACGCTCGAGAAATCGGGGAGGGCCGGTGCCGCCGCGCCGGCATCGTACGCGCCGACTGCGATCGTGCGCATCGCATTGCAGATGCTTCCGGTGGTCGTCTCGGCCGTGGCCGCGTTGGGGAGGAACTGGGCCTGGCACGCGAAGCAGCCGGCGTTGCGCTCGATCCAGGCGTGCCAGCGGCCGTCGACGACGTCGACTCCTTCAATTTCGAGCTCCCATGTGCCGGAGGCGGCGTCGGGCCGGAGGAACAGGTTGACCAGATTGTCGCCGTTATTGGGGTCGCCGCGGCGGTGATAGAGGCGGCCGATCTCGCGCCGGCCGGCAAGCACCGGCGTGTTGGCGCCGAGCGCCGCGGCCGCGGTGCTGCCGTCGGGGCCGCGGACCCGTGCGGTGAACTCGTCGCTGCCGCGATACCAGATTTCGACGACGATCGGCTGGCTGTCGCGCTGGGCGGTGCGGAACGGCAGGCGCGCGATCCGCGCCTCGCTCAGGCGCCCGCTCATGTGGGTCGAGCGGGAATAATAATTGCCGGTGCTCTGCACGACTGCCGTGCCGAGGCGGTTGAGGAGCAGCCAGTCGATCGCCCGCTCGACGAGCAGCGTGCCGTCGTGCGGGCCGGCGTGACGGCCGAGGCTCATGTTGATGACGAGCGGCCGGTCTCCGGCCGTGGCCGCCGCGAAGTCGATCGCTTCGAGAAGCTCGACGGAGCTCCCCAGGTCCCCGCCGCCGCTGCCGAGATGGATGAAGATGAGCTCCGCTTCCGGCGCCACGCCTTCCGGGCCGCCGGCCCGGCCGTTCCCCGCGGCTATGCCGAGAACATGGGTGCCGTGCGAGCCGTCGGCCGAGCCGTAGCCAAGGGTCCCGAACGGGTCGGCGCCGTGCAGGGCGTGGTTGATCGCCGCGCGGTCGTGGACGACGCCGTAGCCGTAGCGCGGGGGCGCGGTTCCCCGCCCGCCCTGGTCCCATAGGGCGAGCAGCCGGCTCGTCCCGTCCGCGTTGCGGAAATCGGGGTGGGCGAAGTCGAGGGTCCAGTCGATGACGCAGACCACCGTCCCGCGGCCTCGCTCGGCGAGGCCGGCGGGGCGGCGGATGTCCGAGGGCGCCATCGCCGGGTCGCTCTCGATCGCCGCGCCCAGCGGATCGCCTTCCGGTTCCGACTCGCGCGAGTAGAGGCGCGGCGCCTTGAGGCTGGCGATCGCCGGGTCGGCATGCAGGCGGACGAGGTCGGCGCGTGCCGCGCGCGCCGTGGCGATCGGGCCGAATCGCGCGACGAGCCGCAGGCCGGCGGGAGGCGTGGCATTCTCCCGCAAGCGGACGACGACGGCCACCTCCTCGTCCGCGGCGCCCTCGGCGATCAGCTCATGAAGTGCGGGATCCATCGGGAACCTCCTTCGCGTTGCTGCAGGCTAGCGACGTCGAGCGGTTGGGGCGGCGCTCGCGGCACTTTCCTCCGCCGGGGTCCCGGCAGGCGCGGATTCGACGGGGGCTTGCTGAATGCCCGTGCCGACACCCGCCGCGGCTGCCTGGGCGAGCATGGCGAGCAGATTCGACGAGGCCTTGGACTGCGCGTCCGCGGCCTCCTTCACCGCAGCCGCGGCGTCCGCGACGCTGTCGAACATGTGTTCGGCGCTGGCCTCGAGACGGGCCACGGTCGCTGTCGCCGTCGGCTCGGCCGGCGGTTGCGATCCGGCAGCGTTCGGCTCTCCTTTCCCGTCCGCCGGCCCATCCGCGCCATCCGCGCCATCCGCACCACTGTCGCGATCGTTTTCGTTTCGCTTGGCGTCGCGGATGGCTTTTTGGGCGAGCACGACCCCGCTCGGCCCCCCCACGATGGTCATGAAGAGCCCGGCCATCGCGCCGACGCGGGCCGACACGCCCTCCCGTCGCGCGAGCACCATTCCAATCGGGAATCCCTCGGTGCTGATGGGCATCTCGTCTCTCCTTCAGGCTGGGGCGGCGAACCGCTTATTTCGAGCCCGCGAGGGCCATCACGATGGCGAGGGTGCCGATGCCTCCGTCGCTGCCGCCTCCGAAGAGACCGCCGCCGCCGGTGCCGGTGCCGCTGCCGCCCAGGCCGCCGCTCATCAGCAGCACCGGCAACAGCTTCGAGAGGGCATCGCCATTGTCGATGACCACGCCCTTCTGGGTGCCGATGGTGACCGTCTCCTGGGTGCTGAGGAGCGGGAGGAGCATGGCCAGCTGGCGCTGCTCGTCGAGCGACTTCTTGAGGGCGTCGGTCGCGGCCTTGCGCTCCTGCACCTCGCGCCGGACGACGGCCCTGGTCTTCTCGAGCTCGCTTTCGGCGGTGCGGACGCGCGCGTCGATCGCCTGGACGCCCTTGAACGTCGTCCCGATCCGGTCGTCGAGCCGCTTCGCGGTCAGCTGCAGCTCGGCCTTGGTGGCATAGCCGTCCGGCGCCTTCTGGGGGACGGGGTTGCCGCGCCCGGGCCGGGGGACCGGACGCCGCGCGGCGGGCCGCCGCCGGGCGGCCTCGTCGAAAGCCTCGTCGAAGCCGAGGGCCTCGTCGCTCTCATAGGGTCCAAGCAGCTCGGCGAAGTCTTCATGGGGATCGTACATGATGTCCTCCTTCGGTGAATCAGTGGGTGGTCTCGGGGTCGCTGCAGGACGGCACGCGGCCGACGGGGCCGAGCAGCCGCGCCCGCAGCTCGAGGTCGGGACGCACCATGCCCGGCCGTCCGCGCCCGCGGCAGCTGGGGCAGAAATCGTCCTCGCCCCAGCACAGGCCGCAGGCGCCCAGGGCGGCGGCGAGCTCGGCGAGGCGCTCGCTTGCGCCGCGATGGGCCTCGTAGAGCCGGCGCGCCTGGCGCCGCATCGCCTCGATGCGGGCTTCCGCTTCGGCGAGCCGCTCGGCGAGGTCGCTGACCTCGTCGCTGAGATCGGCCGAGACCGGCTCGGCGACGATGGCGCGCGCCTGCATCATCTGCGCGATCATCGCGAGCTGAGGGTTGGTCCGCTGGAGGTCCGCCATCATCTGCCTGGCGACATCCTGCGGGTCCGGCGCCGGAAGGCTGTCAGCCATGGAAGGCTTCCTCCTCGCGCCATTGCGGAGCCTCGTAAGGAGGCCAGGCTTCGCCCCCCGATTCCCAATCCTCGATGCCGTAATTCTCGTCCGCTTCGGACAGCCACTCCGCCTCGCCGAGCGGCGGCAGCGGCGGCGCGGCCGGCGGAGCGGCCGGCTCCGGGGCGGTCACGTTGACGCTGACGGGGCGGGCGGAGGAGGCGCTCAGGAGGGTCGGCGTGAGGGCGAGGAGGGTGAGCAGCGTATCGGTGCGGCCCTCGGCATCGTCGGTGTCCAGGCCGAGCGCTTCGCCGGCACGGTTCAGGCCTTCGGGCACGCGCTCGGACTCGGGCATGTGCTCGGCCATTTCGTGGGCGGCGCGCTGCGCCAGCGTGCCGAGCGCGCTGAGCATCGAGGGGACCGGCACGTCCTGGCCGCCGACGGGGACCGAGGGTCGCCCGAAATTGCCGAGCGCCGCGGCCAGCAGGGCCTGGAGGGCCTCCGGCCGGGCGAGCAGGCCGAGCAGTGCATTGGCTCCGCCGGCGGCGGGCGGCGGCGCGAGGGGGTTCGGCCGGCCGGGGCCGCCGAGCGTCCCCCCGGCGACCGAGGCGAGCGCTCCGAGCGGCCCCGAAGCGCCGCCGCCGCGCACCGTCGAGACGAGGTTGGTGACGGTGCCGATGCCGCCGCCGATCGCGCGCGCCGTCGGGTTGGACGAATGGGAGAGGATGCTTCCGGCGCCGCCGGCGACCGCTCCGGCGAGCGCGCCCCACGGGCCGAGCGAGGATCCCGCCATCGCGCCCTGCGCCATGGCCGGCAGCGCCTGGGCGACCGCCGGGGCGGCCTGCTGGACGAAATGGCTGACTCCGGCGGCGGCGTGGCTGAGGCCGCGGCCGATGTCGCCGAACAGGGATTCGACGTCCTCGGGGCTGGCCCCGGCGCCGTAGACCTCCTGCACGATCGCCTCGAGGCGGTCCCTGCCGAGGGTGGCATATTGGGGCGCGAGGCTTGCGCGCAGCATCTGGAAATCGTCGGGCATGTCAGGGCTCCTTAGTCGGCGCGCTCGGCCAGATGGGCCTCGACGAGGGCGGCAAGCCGTTCGAGCGTGTCGAACGAGCCCAGCATCCGGCCGCCGAGGACGGCGACGGTGCCGCGCAGGACCGGCCCGCCCGCCGCGGGCTCGAGCCATGCCCTGACGACCAGCGTCGAGGCGGGGCCGCCGATCGCCAATTCCAGTTCCGGCCTCCCGTCGGGGTCATCATCGGCTCCACTCATCTGCCCTGTCCGCCCGGATCGGTCCGAGTCGGAGACGGGATGCACGACCGGCGACACCGGAGCGTCACCGCGCCGTCACGGGCGCATCACGGGGAGGGCCGGGCGTCAGAAATCGGCAAGCGCGCGGTCGATCGACCCCAAAGCGGCGCAGATCGACTGGCGCGTGGCGAGGAGCGCCGCACGCATGCTGCCCGGAGAATCGCGGGGGACGGCGGGGCGCGACTCGTCAGGGGCCGGCGCGGAGCCGCCGCCGGCGAGCCGGCGATGAAGCGCGATCGTCTCCTCCATCGGCTCGACGCCGAGCTCCTCCGCCAGGATCGCCGCGCAGGCCTGGAACTGGCGGAGGGCAAGACCGCGATTGCCGCTCCTCGCATAGCCGAGCATCAGCATCCGGTGCGCATCCTCGCGCAGCGGCTCGGCCGCGCAGAGCGGCCGCGCCGTCGCCACCACGCTCGTCCACGCCCCGTCGCGCGCATAGGCCGCCGCCAAAGCGTACAGCGCGTCGAGCCGCAGGCAGCGCAGCCGCTCGCGCTCGAGAAGCGCCCATTCGGCATCGACTCCCTGCAGGAACTCGCCTGTGCAGGCGAGCAGCGTCCGCCTCAGCCGGCCCCGCGCCTGGCCTTCCGGGGGCGGTTGCTGGAGCGCCGCCAGCGCCCGGCGCTCCAGCGCCAGCGCGTCGGTCCAGATGCCGCGCGAGAACCGCAGCGTCACGCTGCTGGCGCCGGCGCCGACCGGGCAGTCCGCTTCGCCGAACGCCGCGCGGGTCCGCCACAAGGTGGTGGCGAGGCAGCGGCGGGCGGCTTCATTCCCCTGCTCCGGCCACAAAGCGGCGGCGGCGGCGTCGCGCGAAGCTTCGCGGCGCGGGGCGGTCATCAGGAAGCCGATGAGCATCCAGCCGCTGGTCGGCAGGGTGACTGGATATCCACCCACCGGTATCGCGGCCGGGCTGCCGAGCATCATGAGCCGCCAATGCGCCATCCGAGCCCCCCCAAAGGCTGATGGTGGCATCAGAGCGCGCCGCGACGGCCGTTCTTGTTCTTACAGGAGACCGCCCGCGACTCGCTCCCCACGCGGCGAGTGTCGGCGCGGCGCGGCGCTGCGACAACTCCTAAAATGGCGGTAGCCGGCATCCGCCAAGAATAACGATCGCTCAGCAGCAGGACTGTCGCCGAATTCCGCCGCGTTCGGGCAGCAACGATGCGGTAGCGGCCGCTACCGTCGAGGTCACCCGGCAGCGGTCACGCCGACGTCAGCGCAGCGTCACCGCATTGTTCAGCCGGGTGACTTCCGGCGCGCCCTCGCCGATCGCCACCGTTACCCTGAGGCCCTCCCGCGCCGGCGCGCGGGAGAGCGGGACGACGACTCGCGTCGTCTTGGGCCTGAGGTCGAGCGGGGCCGGCAGCGGCGGTACCCGCGCGGTGCCGAGCAGGCGGCCGTCCGCATCCTCCACCCGCACGACGCCGTCGCCGCTCGCCACGGCGCCGAGGCTGTGCACCGTCACGAGCGCCTGCCGCCCCTTCACCACGACGTCGTCCGCGCCGATCCCGAGGTCCGGCCGCTGCTCGACCGGCGCCGTCGGCTGATCGAGGGCGAAGTCGAGGATCGTGGTCTGGTGCGGCGCGAAGGCGACGGCCACCGAGGCGCTGCGCTCCAGCGGCACGTCCCGCGTCTCGCTCGCGCCGTCCGCCTTGTCGTCGCCGTTCGCGTCGATTCCGCTCGTCATCCGCCAGCGTCCGGCGGCGACGTTCCAGCCGGTCATCGTCGCACGCTGCGGCCGGTCGCTGCTGTTGTAGGCGACGACCTTGAAGCGGTTCGGAGTCGGCCCCGGCAGCAGGATCGCCACCCGCTCCGCGGCTTCCGGATCGTCGAAGCGCCAGCTCACAAGGTTGCCCGGCACCGTCTGGTTGCGGCGCAGCGCGATGCCGCCCAGCCGCTCGCGCTGGAGGATCTCGTTGGGCTGGTCGACGCGGTCGGACCACCAATGGCCCTCCGTCAGCATGTACATGGTCTGCGACTTGGCGCGGATGGCGTCGGCGTGGAGCCGTTCGAGCCACGCCTTGTCGCCGGTCTGCTGCCAGGCTTCATATTGCTCGAAGGCGCCGGAGGGCTTGGCCGCGAGCGCGGCACCCCAGTCCTTGCGCCGCCCCAGAAGGTCGACGGCATCGTCGTTGATCTCGGCGAGGATCGTCGGCGACTCGGCGGCGCGGCCTTCGAGGGGGCGCAGGTAGCGCACGTCGCCGGTCCAGCGGTAGCTCGCCCAGGCCGCCTGCAGCGGCGTCGAGATGCCGCCGCGGTCGCCGACCCGCTCGGCGTCCGTCCGCCAGTTGATCTCGTTGGGATAGGACCAGCGGCCGCCCTGGCCCTGCTTGCCGTGCGCCATCCAGCCGTCGATCGTGCCGGTGACCAGCGCCCGCGCCGCCGGATTGGCGTTGTAGAGGCCGATCAGGATCGGCGCGTGGAGGACGGTGAAGGAATAGGGCTTCTGCCATTCCCACGGCCCCTCGCGA
>Ga0070692_10000484_pt1 | contig 12238 bp, 12 predicted proteins | sample KBSK1102metaG_FD_64675 | JGI IMG/M metagenome (GOLD analysis project Ga0070692, IMG submission 64675) | Corn, switchgrass and miscanthus rhizosphere microbial communities from Kellogg Biological Station, Michigan, USA - KBS K1-10-2 metaG | ecosystem: Host-associated > Plants > Roots >...
GGGGGGGCATCCGGATCCCGAGCGCGTTGATCCCGGCGACGAGGGCGATCCCGACGAGGTCTCCCGCGAGGGCGCCCAGCAGGCCGAGCCACAGGGCCTCGAACACAACGATGGCCGCCACCTGCGCGCGGCTCGTGCCGATGGCGAGAAGCGTCCCGATTTCGCGGACGCGCTCCATGACGGACATCATGAGAGTATTCGAGGTCGAGAGACAGACGAGGACGACGATGACCGAGCCGAGGAACCAGAAGATGCCGCGGTAGAGGGACTCCACCTGGCCGTAGAACGGAGCGCGCGTCTTCCAGTCGATGACCGCCAGGGACGGCTCCCGCCCCCGCAGGCGGCTCTCGAGCGCCGCCTCGATCTCGGAAGTCCGCGAGGTGTCGTCGAGCCCGACGACCAGAGAGGTGATTTCCGACGTGCCGAGCAGCCTCTGCGCGCTCACCAGGTGCATCCTGACGATTCGGGAGTCCAGCTCCTGGACCCCTGTCGTGATCAGGCCGGCCACACGGAGATCCAGGGCGTTCAACGTCCCGTCGGTCGTGATCGCGAGGAGCGTGAGCACGTCCCCCGGCGCCGCGTCGAGGTTGCGCCCCAGGGCCGCCCCGAGAAGAATCCCGTCCTCCCCTTCGGGTGGCGGCGCGTCCGGCAGGGGCGCCCCCCCGCGGAGCTTCACCTCGAACCGCATGCGGCGTCCGCGGTCCGGCTCGTCGGCCACCGCGAGGACCGCGGCGGAGCGCTCCCCCTTCGAGAGCATGCCCGTGAGCTGCACGACCGCGCCGGCGGCGAGAACATGAGGCATCGCCTCGATCTCGCTCCGTACTTCCTGCCAGTCTTCCATGCCGGGAAGTCCCGGCCGCTCGGCGGACGATGCGCTCTCTGCGATGTCTTGTTGCGGCGTGACCTCGAGATGGCCGAGCCCGCCGTGGATGATCGCCTCGCGCAGCCCCTCGAAGGAGAACCGGACGAAGCCGGTCGTGAGAAGGATTCCGATCGTCCCCGCGGCGACGATCAGGAGCGAGAGGAGCGTCCGCCGGCGGTTCCGCGCCAGGTTCCTGAGGGCGATCACCGCGAGCTTCATCGCGTGCCTCCCGGACGGGAGGGGCCCGCGCGCTCGTCGGCGACGACGCGCCCGTCCAGGAGTCGGATCGTCCGCGGCGACTTCCCGACGATGGCCGGATCGTGGGTGGCGATGATGAAGGTGGTGCCCCGTTCGGAGTTCATCCGCGCCAGCAGGTCGACGATCTCAGCGCCCGTTGTCGAATCGAGGTTCGCCGTGGGTTCGTCGGCGAGGATGACGCGCGGCTCGTGAACCAGCCCGCGCGCGAGCGCGACACGCTGCCGCTCCCCGCCCGAGAGCTGGTCGGGCCGCTGGTACATGCGGCCCGCGAGACCGACGGAGGCGAGGGCCTCCTCCGTCCGCCGCCGCCGTTCGGCCCCGCGCAGGCCGTCGATCCACAACGGGTACTCGACGTTCTCGTAGGCGGTGAGCACCGGGATGAGGTTGAACGACTGGAAAACGAATCCGACCTTGCGCCTCAGGAACAGCGTCTTCTCGCCGGGCGTCAACCGGCCGAGATCGCTCCCCTCGAAGAGCACGCTCCCGGAGTCGGGCCCGTCGAGGGCGCCGAGCAGGTTGAAGAGCGTCGTCTTGCCGCACCCCGAAGGCCCCGCGATCACCACGAACTCGCCCCTCATGACGACGAGATCGACGCCGCGAAGAGCCTCGATGGCGATCGCGCCCAGCCGGTAGGCCTTGCGCAGCCCCGACGCCTGGAAGATCGGCGGAGCCGACTCGGGCTCGAGGGGACGGCGGGCCGCAGGGGGGGCGGACATCAGGATGGATTCTACCGAATCCCGGGGCATGGCGCCCTGATAGAATTCATTGCTCAAACGGTGCAGACGTGATCCGCTCCTTCCGGGGGCCCGCGGAACGCCGCGGCGAGCACGATCCGATCGAGCGGGCGCTCAAGGCCGCGGCGGCGCGCTATGCCGGCCTTCGCCCGCGGTTCCGCTGGTACGCGCGCGTGAAATACCGGTTGGACCCGTGCTATCGCGCGATCGCCGGCCACATCCGCGAGGAGTCGTTCACGGTGGATCTGGGATCCGGTCTCGGGATGCTGCCGGTGCTGCTCGGCGAGCTCGGAGGGCGACGCCGGGCCCTCGGGGTCGATTGGGATCGGGAGAAGGTGAGCTGCGGGCGCCACGCGGCGCGCGGCCTCGCGGGCGTGGAGATCGTCGAAGGCGACCTGCATGCCTTCGCCGTGCCCGCCTGCGATGTCATCACCCTGGTGGACGTACTCCACTACTACGACGGCCCGACGCAGGAGGAGATTCTCGAGCGCTGCCGGACGGCGCTCGGACCGGGCGGCCGCCTGCTCATCCGGGAGGGGGACGGAGCCCGCCCGGGCGGCGCGCGCTTCACCCGGATTGTCGAGGCGTCGATCACCCGCATGGGGTGGAACCGGGGACCTGCGGTGCGATTCCGGCCGATCTCGGAGCTGCGCACCGCTCTCATCAACCTCGGCTTTCGGGTCGAAGAGGACGAGGTGGCGAGCCGGTTGAACCCCGGCAACGTGCTTCTCGTTGCCGGCCTGGAACCGGCGGCGGGCCGGGGAAGGGTCCCCTCAGGGAATTCCTGATACGCGCATCGGGGGCGGCCTGACTCGCGGATCCGCCAGCGGGGAATAAGATGGTCTCCACCTATGATTCCCGGTCGGCGACGTGGAGTGATCCTGATCGAGCCCGGCATCAACCCGGTCACCCGCCGTTTCAGCCTCCCGAACGTCGCGAACTATCCTCCCCTCCCGCAGGCGCGTCTCGCCGGCCAGCTCCGGCAGGCGGAACACGTCGAGATCGCGGACCTTCGCATCGCGGGGGAAAGGGAGCGGCTGCTGGACCGGGTCCGCCGCGATCCTCCCGGCCTCGCAGGCATCTCCCTCACCTTCACTTCGAACGGGGACGAAGCGATCGACGTGGCCGCGGCGATCCGGAGCGTCTCCCCCGCGACCACCATCGTGCTGGGAGGAACCGCTCCCTCGGAGGACCCCGCGTCATTCTGGGACTCGGCCGCGGATCTGATCTGCTTCAGGAACGGAGACGCGGCCTTCGCGGCGCTGGCCGCCGAGATTGGCGAGGCGGGGCGGACCCCGGCGCGATTCCCTGGATTCTTCCACCGGGACGGTGGACGCTGGGTCCTCGACCCGGGGCCGCCCGTGGCGCCCCTTGCGAGCCTCAGGCCCTACGCCTGGGATCTGCTCCCCAAACGATATTGGCGCGAGTACTTCCAGGGGTTCCGGCCCACCGGAATGAGCCAGACGAGCGAGGGTTGTCCCTACGACTGCACTTTCTGTACCGTCTGGAAGACGCACGGGCGTAAAGTCTCCCTTGCATCCCTCGCGAACGTCCAGCACGACTTCAACTCACTCCCCCCCGGCATCCGCGCCTTCTTCTTCGCGGACGACATCTGGATGCAGGCCAGCGAGCGGCAGATCCAGGAGCTCTACGATCCGCTCCTGGAATGGATGGCCTCGGACTTTCTCCCGCGCCGTGGCGATTTCTGGTTGACGGTCGAGACCCGCACGGACCTCTACCTGCGCGAGGAGGATCGCTTCAAGGCCTGGATCCGGCGCGGAGGGCTGAAGAGAATCCTGTTCGGCGTTGAAGCGGTGACGGACGAGCAGCTCAAGAGCTTCAGCAAGCGCAACACCGTCGACAAGAACATCGAGGCGATCCGTCACGCCGCAGAGACCGGGGCCATCGTGACGGCCCAGTTCGTCATCCCGTGCGACGCGACCCGCGCCTATTTCGACGAGATGGTCCGCTTCCTGAAGGCGCATCGGCGCTGGATCCGCACCTCCAACTTCACCGTCGCGACCCCGCTGCCGGGCACCGACCTCTACGCGGAATCCCTGAAAGAGTCTCCGGAGCTGGCCGACAGGAGCGCGGTTTCGCATCCCGCCTTTTCACTCTTCACCGCGCTGACGCCGACCCGCCTCGACGTCCGCGAGTTCTACGAGCAGGTGGCACGAGTGTTCCGAGCCGCCAACCAGATGTATTTCAGTGTCGACGCCGAGCGCCAGGCCCTCCGGATGGTGTTTCGGTCCCCCTGGCTGATTCGTCGCCTCGTGAAAGCCCCGATGGCCCTCAAGGCCCTGACCGATCCGCGCACGTTCCTCGATGTTCACCGGCTGGTCCAGGGAGACCGTCTCCTCGGCCACCGACCCGTCGCATAGGGAGTCGCCCATGAAAGCAGTCGCAGGTCTGTGGATCGACCATCGGAGGGCCGTGATCGCGATGGTCTCGGACAAAGGGGAAGAAACCCGGGTGATCGAATCACACGCCGAGAAGCACCCCGGTACCGTTTCGTCGGTACCCCATGAATCGCAGAGAGTCCAGGCCGATGACAGCCGCGACAGAGAATTCATGGGCCATCTCCGCCCTTATTACGATGCGGTGATTGCGGCCATTCGAGGCGCGGAAGCGATTCTGATCTTCGGCCCCGGCGAGGCCAAGGGGGAGCTGAGGAAGCGACTCGAGAAGGACAGGATGGACGCACGGGTCGTCGCCGTGGAAACGACCGACAAGATGTCGGAACGGCAGATCGCGTCGAAGGTGCGCGAGTTCTTCCTCACGTAGCCAGGAGACCTTTGACGCGAGGGCGCTCAGCGCCCGTGGCGCCATCGGCCCGTCGGCAGGCCAAGGTCCGCGATCGTGGACGCGGCGCCGGCCGGCGGCGCCGGCTTGCTCATCGAGGGGTGCCAGGCATACAGGAGGGTACCGTCCTTGACGTGGTCGATCAGCGTCCTGGCGATGGCCGGGCGGACGGCGGGACAGCCGTAACTGCGACCGAGCCGCCCCAGCTTGTGCGCGACCTCTTCGCCCACGTAGGGCGCCCCGTGGACCACGATGGTGCGCGATTCCGCCCGATCGTTGACCCCCGGCTCCATCCCGCGCAGGCGCAGCGAATAGCCGTTCTTGCCGATGTACGTCGTGCCGGTCACGAACGCCCCGAGCGAGGTCATGAGGCTCCCCTCCTCGTTCGAGAACGACCGGGCCACGTCCTCGCCCGAGTTTCGTCCGTGCGCCACCAGTTCGTGGAAGAGCAGCCGGCGGGAGTCCATGTCGAACACCCACATTCGCCTGGTCGTCGAGGGCAGGCCGTAGTCGATCACCGTGAGGATCGGGCTGGAGACCTCTCCCCGGGAATGCAGGGCGTCCCAAGCGGCAAGCGCTGCCCGAAGGGCCTCGGGTCGCACCGTCGGGGCGGCACGGTAAAGCGCCGGCTCGAGGGCGAAGGCGATCCGGCCGGTCGCCGGCAGCGCCGTCGGGAGGTCCAGTGCTCCAGGAATCGCCACGGCGCCGGCGGCACGTGCATGAGGCACCGCCGCCAGCAGAGGCAGAGTCGTCAGGATCACTGTCCGGGGGATTTTCATGATGTAGACAGTGTAGTGCTATCCGTGAAAATGCCCTACTTCAGTGGAGGTGGATTCAGGCTGGGCCCGACTAACTCGTTGAGTTTCAAGTACATATCTGATATGGCTGCTGGTTTTTGCCGCAGGAAGCCCCCCGCCCCGATCAAAACGCCCAATTCCCGGGGAAAGCGCAACCGCTCCACCTCCACGTTTGTAGGGCATTTTCTCATTTGTCAGGGGGGCGTGTGGCTTCCTTCGCCCCCGACGCCGGCCCCCCTGAAACCCGGGTCGCCACGCGATCGAGCGCAGCTCCCTGGGGTCCGTCGAACTCGTACACGTCCGGACTGAAGCGAAGGGCGCCGGCCTCGTCGACCCTGGCCGTCAAATAAAGGATGTGGATCGGCACCGGCGGCTTGACGGACAGGTGGCGCTCCTCCGCCTGGGCCAGGGCCTCACGGAGCTGACCCTGCGACTGCTCCCCCAGGAGCTGCAGGGCCAGATCGAGAGGCTTCTCGACCCGGATGCAGCCGTGGCTGAGATCCCGGTCCGACTGGCCGAACAGGCCGCGCGTGGGCGTGTCGTGCAGATAGATGTTGTAATCGTTCGTGAGGTGGAACTTCAGTCGGCCGAGCGCATTGGCCGGGCCGGGGTCCTGGCGCAGGCGATAGGGAAAGCGCCCCTTCTCCAGCGCACGCCAGTCCACCTTCGCCGGGTTCACCTCGCGAGCGTTGTCCTCCGGGCCCTCGAAGAGACGCAAGCCGAGGCGCTCGAATGCCCTCGGATTCTTGAGCTGCTCGGGGAGGTACTCTCGAAGGGCGATGCTTTCGGGGACGTTCCACGGCGGGTTGGCCACGATCGCCACGATCGTATCGCTGAACACCGGCGTAGGCGAGAAGGCCTTCCCGACGACGATACGCGTGCGCCACGCGGAAACCCCGCCCCGGACGAGCTCGAGGTCGAACCCCGGGATGTTCACGAAAATGTGAGGATCGCCGAGCTCCCGCGGGATCCACCGCCAGCGCTCGAGGTTCAGCTCGACCTGCCGGATCCGCAGCTCGACGGGCACGTTCAGCTCGACCAGGGTGGCCTTGTCGAGCTTCCCGTCGGGCTCTATCCCGTGCAGGTCCTGGAAGCGCCGGAGCGAGTCGGCCAGCGCCTCGTCGAACACATCGCCCGCGTCCATGGTCGCGCCGGAGGCGGCGCCCCCCTGCTCGGCGGGCTCCGCGAGCCGCTGGCGCAGGAGGAGGACCCTCGGTCCGCGCGAGCCCATCTTGATTTCGGGGCCGCCGGGGATCGCCGGCCATCCGCCCGCCTTGCCGATCTCACGCAAGCCATTCAGCGCCTCGCGCAGGCGCGCATAGCCGGGGTGCGGCGGCGGCAAGGCTTCGAGCAGCTGGGAAAGATCATCCCCCTCGAGCGCCCGATCCAGCCTGGTCAGGGGATCGAGGTCGGGGAGATTCGTGTGCCAGTCGTTCCGAATCTCGTCGGGGTGCACCCTGCCGGTGGACAGGTCGGACGCGTAGCGGAAGAAGCCGGCGGTCATGAGCAGATCGAAGTCGGCCAGGCGCGCCACCGCGGCGTCGTCCAGCGGCCCCTTGCCGATCTGCGCCCCCAGAAGATCGAGCCGGCTCAGGGCGTAGTCTTCCGGGTCCAGACCATGCTCCCCCGCACGGCGCAGCGCATCGAGCAGGATCGTGGTCGAAGGGCGGATCCTGCCGGAGTCGTCGCACCACGCGAGCTTATGCCCGTGACTGGCGTAGAACTCCGTCAGGGTATCGCGCGTCGGGAAGACCGGATGGGATGGGGTCCCCTTGCCCGCCGATGGAACGGGGGCCACCCTCAACTGCCGTGCGAGCGCCTGCTCGACCTCGTCGCGCGAGAGATCCGGCCGTCCGGCGGTGATGGACCTCAGGCGCGCCTGAAGCCGTTTCGGTATGGTCTCGCGCGGACCGCAGTCCACGGCCGCGAGAAGGACGACAACAAGGACGGGCCAGGCGCTTCGCAGGACCGTTCGCATCGTGATCACTCCGAACCGGGCCCGGGCCGCATGGCTCGCCTGCACCTGCGACCCAGGTCGGTCCCTCACGCCACGAGGAAGGCCAGCAGCTCGCGGTTGACCTCCTCGGCGTGGGTCCAGTTGAGGCCGTGCGGGCCGCCCTGGATCACCGCCAGGCGGCTCCCCTTGACGCACTCCTGCGTGCGCTGGCCGGTCGCGGCCAGGGGAAGAATCCGGTCGTCGTCGCCGTGCACCACCAGCGTCGGGATGTCGATGCGCTTGAGATCCTGGCGGAAGTCGGTGAGCCAGGCCTGGACGCAGTCGAGGGTGCCCTTGGGAGAGGCGCCGGCCGCGATGCTCCAGCTCAAGCGCACGGCGTCATCGCTGATCCTCGTCCCTTTCAGGGTGTCGACGTTGTAGAAGTTCGACAGGAAGCCGGAGAGCAATGCCGGACGGTCCGCGGCGATACCCTTCTTCAGCTCGTCGAAGACTCCCATCTCCGCGCCCGAGGGGTTGTCGGGCGTCTTCAGCCGGAACGGCGTGATGGCCGACATGAACACCGCCTTGCTCACGCGCCTGCTGCCGTGAGCGCCCAGATAGCGGGCCACCTCGCCGCCCCCCATCGAGAAGCCGACCAGAGTGACGTCGCTCAGGTCGAGTTTCGTCAGGAGCTTGTGCAGGTCGTCGGCGAAGGTGTCGTAGTCGTACCCGGTGGTCGGCCTGCTGGAATTGCCGAATCCCCTGCGGTCGTAGGTGACGACCCGGTGGCCGGCTCCCACCAGCGCCGGCACCTGCTTCTCCCAGGATGCGCCGCTCAGCGGCCAGCCGTGGATCAGGACCACGGGCTTCCCCTGCCCGTGGTCCTCGTAATAGAGATCGATGCTGCCCGAGTTTTCCTTGTCGACCGTGATGTAGTTCATGAGGCCCTCTCAGACCGCCTTGGCCTTGAGCAGGATGTTCACGCGGCGGTTCTGACGCCGACCGTCGTTCGTGTCGTTGCTGGCCACGGGCTCTCCTTCACCGAAGCCGGTTGCGGCCAGGCGCTCCTGGTTGACCCCGTGCACGATGAAGAAGCTCTTCACCGATCCCGCGCGGCGCTCGGAGAGGGCCTGGTTGTGCTCCTCCGTGCCGGTGGAGTCCGTATGCCCCTGGATGACCACCGCCGTCTTGTTGTATTCGTCGATGACGCCCGCGACCTTCCCGAGGTTGTCGCGCGATGCCCACGTGAGCGTCGAGGAGTCGATCGCGAAGAGGATGTCCGAATCGAAATGGACGAGCAGCGTGTCCTTGCTCACGCGTTCGACGCTCGTGCCGGGGATTTTGGCCAGCTTCTCTTCCTGGGCGTCCATGTACGCGCCCACTCCGGCGCCGATGCCCGCCCCGATCGCGGTGCCGACCAGGATCTCGTCCGCCTTGCGCTTTCCGAGCGCCACGCTGAGCGCGGCGCCGGACAGTGCCCCGATGCCCGCCCCTTTGAGGGTCTTGTCGCGCGTGGTACCTCGCATCGTCGCGCTCTGGGTGCATCCCGCCAGAAACGCAACGAGAGCGATCGATGACGCCCATCCCGCGTGCTTCCTGATGAGGGTGTTCATCGAAGATTCGACTCGACGTTGGTCACGCCCTCGGTCGTCCGGGCGATCTCGATCGCCTGCTTCCGCTCGGCCTCGCCGGCCACCGTTCCCGTCAGGTACACCACGGAATTCCGGGTGTCGACGTCGATCTGCAGGCCCTTCACGAGGGGATCGTCCAGGAGCCGCGCCTTCACCCGCAGCGTGATCCCGGCGTCATCGACGCGCGTTCCGAGGGTGCGGCTCGGATCGGGAGCTTCGCCGCTCGCCATTCCCGACCGCACAGAGATCATGTCCTTCACGTCTTTGACGCCGCTCGTATCGCGCGCCAGCTTCATGGCAGCGTCCCTCGCCTCCTGGCCGTCCACGTTTCCGGTCAGCGTCACGATCCCGTTCGTCGTGTCCACGTTGATTTCGGACGCGCTCACACGGCCGTCGGCGGCCAGCCTGGTCTTGATCAGGCCCGTGATCGTCGCATCGGTCGTCTGCGTACACCCGACGGCCAGCGAAACGAACAGTGTCAGCAGGGCAACTGCAATGGCTCGTGGCTCTCTCATGACTGCACCTCTTTCTTCGGAGCGATCGCTCCGCACTGTGTGGCGCTTGGATGGACGTCCACTCTAGGACGCGCCTGGAGCGCCGTCAATTGAGGAGATGCCTGACAAGTGCATCAGGAGATTCGTGAAGCCGGAATTCCACGATGAGGAATGCCGGCTCTTGTCGGAAAATCCCCGACAGGAATTTCAGGAATCGTCTTACTGTTTCGCCGCGAACAGCCCTCGTATAGTGCCCGGGCGAAAAGTGGTCTTTCAACAGAGGAGGGAATGCATGAAGATCGTCACAGTGCGGAAAGTCGCGATGTCCCTGGCAATCCTGGCGCTGTTCTCCGCTCCAACCTGGGCGGGCAGCTTCAGTCTTTTCGGTTCCTACTGGGATTCCAAGGACGCCGACGCCAGCCTGGGAGCGGGCGTGCGCGTGGGATTCGACCTGACGAAGAGGTTCGAGCTGGAATTCCACGGAACGTACTACCCCGAATTCAAGGACGATCAATCCCCCGGCACGCCCTTCGACCTCACCGCCATTCCCGTCGACGGCGGCTTCAAATTCAATTTCATGCCCGACAAGACCGTGAACCCCTTCATGGGCGCAGGGGTCACTTATTACTTCCTGAGCACCAACCCCGGCGAGGTGGACGACCAGTCCGGCGTGTATCTCAATGCGGGCCTTGATATTGGAGCCCAGGACAGCGCCCGGTTCTTCGCCGAGTTGATGTGGCGCAAGGTGGACACCTCGATCAGTTTCGGTGCTTTCGACCAGGACGTGAAGTTCGACGGTATCGCCCTGAACGCCGGAGCCACCTGGCGCTGGGGCAAATAGACTCCTCTTCGGGCATGCCAGTGGGCGAATCCCGGGGGCGCGGCCAATCCTGTTCATCCGGATCGGCCGCGCCCTCCTTAGATTTATCCAGCGATCCGTTGTCAGCGCCTGCCTGACGGCGAATTCAGAGAACCTCCGATTGTGCGGACTCCGGGGTTTGGACGACGATTGCATGCGATGGCAATCAACTGTCATCGAAGCGCTATCAGGAGGCGGCATGAAGAGAGGTTCGAAAGGAGCGGGATTCATCGCTTGCGTGGCGATTACCGCGCTGACCGCGGCTCCCGTGCTGGCGAAGCCGGGCGGTGGGGTGACCACGGCGGACTTGGCGCTGCAGATGGCGCGAGCGGCGGGCATCAGTCTTCCGGCCGATGCGTCTCCGCAGTTGGCCCTGGAGTGTCTCGGCAAGGCGGGAATCCAACTGGGAAACGACCTGAAGGCTCCGGTGACCGAGAAGGTCCTGGTTCAGGTGGGCTCGGCGATGGGCGCGAGGGTGTCCACGTCTCATCCGGAGGCGGAGGTCACCCCCGCGGCGAGCAACGCCTTCATTCAGTCGCTCAGAGGACCGCTTCAGAGCGCAGCCGCCGCCTCAGGCCAGGGCGGGAAGGAGCTGATCCACGCCTCCTGCCAGGGCCGGGCATCACGCGAGGCTCGACAGGGAACCCCGGCCAGCCCGTCCAGCTTCAACGCAACCGCCGGCCCCTGCGAGGAACCGGCTTCCTGACCTGAAAGGTGGAGGTGCACATGAGCCTGACGACAATCCTGATCATCGTACTGGTGGTTCTGCTCCTTGGAGGCGGCGGGTTCTTCTGGCGGGGACGCGGCTAGGCGAGGTGTCGTCCCCACACTCAAGTGGAGGTTTGGCATGAGGCACGTGGCATGGCTGGTGGTGCTCGCGCTCGCGTTCGGCATGACGGCTTTCACGAGCGAGAAGGTCGCGGCTCTCGATGGCACGAGCTGGAAAATCGATGTCGATCCTGATTCCATGGCCAAGGCGAAGGGCGAGAAGCAGTACAACGAGATCCTGACCTTCGCCGACGGATTCGTGTCCATGACCGAGGGTCAGAAGGTCGGATTCGCCTCCTCGGCCTACGAGGTCACGAAGTCAGGGGAGAAGAACTGGACATTCAAGACGTCGCAGGAAAACGAGTCCACCGCCCGGGCGGTCTGGACTGGCACCATTCACGAGAAGAACATCGAAGGCAAGCTGATCATGACCAAGAAGGGCGGCAGCATCCTGACATACACATTCAAGGGCAATCAGCTCGACTGATGCCGGAGAACTCCCCCCCCCGCTTGACGTTCCCTCCTCAACACTCAGTTCCCGCCTGAGGGGCCTCGCGTCGAACAACGACGCGGGGCTCCATTTTTTCTGTAAGATCGCCTTCCCATGCCCCATCACAAGGACGCCCGCCGGCCGCTCGAGCCGGGGCCCGATGAGCTCCGGCGTCTGATCGACGCCTGCGCCGCCTTCGTCGTCGAGCAGATCGAGACGCTCCCCTCGCAGCCGTCCTGGGACCTCGACGGGGCCGAGCGGGTCGCCGCGGGGTTCGCCGAGCCCCCTCCGGACGACGGGCGCGCCATCGCGTCCATCCTCGCGAGGCTCCGTCCCGCCGTGGCCAAGTCGCTCAACGCCGCGGGACCCGGCTACCTTGCGTACATCCCCGGAGGCGGCATCCCGTCCGCGGCGCTGGCCGACTTCGTGGCGCTGGCGGTCAACCGGTTCGTCGGCATCGCCGGCCCGGCCCCGGCCCTGGCCCGCATCGAGGCGCAGGCGATCGACTGGCTCGCCTCGCTGATGGGCTATCCCCCGGGCGCCGGCGGCATCCTGACTTCGGGCGGGTCGATCTCGAACCTCACCGCGATCGTCACCGCGCGCACCA
>Ga0070692_10000488_pt1 | contig 12182 bp, 10 predicted proteins | sample KBSK1102metaG_FD_64675 | JGI IMG/M metagenome (GOLD analysis project Ga0070692, IMG submission 64675) | Corn, switchgrass and miscanthus rhizosphere microbial communities from Kellogg Biological Station, Michigan, USA - KBS K1-10-2 metaG | ecosystem: Host-associated > Plants > Roots >...
CAGACCCGCGCCTCCCACCGCCGCCGCGTGTCGCTGAGCAACGTCCCCGGCGGCAGCATCGCAGTCTCGACGAGGGTCCCGAACGGCACCTTGGGCTGGGTGCGCTTCGAGGCCACCGTCTTCATCGCGCGCTCGTCGAGCGGAAGGGTGGATTCGATGCGCTCGCGGGCGACCTTCACGTAGCGTTTCTCGCGCTCGATGCCGATCCATTCGCGCCCCAGCCGCCGCGCCACCGCGCCGGTCGTGCCGGTGCCGAAGAAGGGGTCGAGCACGACGTCGCCCGGGTTGGTGCAGGCGAGCAGCACCCGGTAGAGGAGCGCCTCGGGCTTCTGCGTCGGATGCGCCTTGCCGCCGCCCTCGCCCTTCACCCGCTCGCCGCCCGAGCAGATCGGGAACAGCCAGTCGGAGCGCATCTGCAGCTCGTCGTTGAGCGCCTTCATCGCGCGATAGTTGAACGTGTAGCGGCTCTCCTCGGAGCGGCTCGCCCAGATCAAGGTCTCGTGCGCGTTGGTGAAGCGGGTGCCGCGGAAGTTCGGCATCGGGTTGGCCTTGCGCCAGACGATGTCGTTGAGGATCCAGAAGCCCTGGTCCTGGAGCGCCGCGCCGACCCGGAAGATGTTGTGGTAGGAGCCGATCACCCACAGCGTGCCGTTCGGCTTCAGGATCCGCCGCGCCTCCTTCAGCCAGGCGCGGGTGAAATGGTCGTAATGCGCGAACGTGTCGAACTTGTCCCAATCGTCGTCCACCGCGTCGACCAGCCCGCCCTCGGGCCGGAACAGGTCGCCGCCCAGCTGCAGATTGTAGGGCGGATCGGCGAAGACCATGTCGATCGAGGCGTCGGGAAGCGCCGCCATCGCCGCGATGCAATCCTGCTCGAGGATCCGGCCCAGCGGCAGGCTCGGATGCGGCATATCCCGCAGCTGTCGCTTGCGCGGGCCGACCGGCGCCAGAATCGTCATTCGTCTACCGCCCCCGGCTGTGGAGCCTCAAATCTCGCCGGGGCGGACTCCCCGGTCAAGAACAAGCATTTACCCAAGGACCCTCAGAATTCGGTTAACGTGCCGGGAACGGAACGAGTCTGCCGCAACGCATAGCGCCTTCCCCGCCGCACCAGGCGCAACATCCTGTGGTGTGGCCTAAAAGACTCGACCGCTCGGCGAAAAGCGGCGGCGGCCTTCAACCCCGCGTTAACCACGCCCCTCTATCCCTTCGCGCCGGGGAGGGCGCGGATGGCCAGCAGACCATATCCAGCCTGGGAAAATGCCGCGTTCGGGGCCGCTCGAGGCGCCGCGATCGACCGCCGCGAGTGGCGGGCGGCGACCCTGCTCATCGCCTGCGTTCTCGGCTACGGCCTGCTGCTCTTCCCGGTCAGCGGAGCGTCGCTCGCCGATCTCGGCGTGGTCGTGCGGATCTTCGCGGCGGCCTCCTTCGAGACCTCGGCGCTGGTCCTCGTCGTCTACGCCTGCCTCTGCATCGCGCGCCCCGCCTGGCGGGAGGGCTGCGAAACCCGCTTGTTCTGGCTGTTCGTCGCGGCCCTGGTCACCGCGCTCACCTTCCCCTCGTTCGGTCTCTTCAAGCAGCTGATCCTGCCCACTCGCGGCTTCCTGTGGGATGCGACGTTGGCACGGATCGGCCGCGTCCTCACCGGCGGCACCTCGCCATGGGTCTTCGCCCACGCCGTCTTCGGCTCCCAAACCGGGCTGCACTTCCTCAACTTCCTCTACACATTCTGGCTGGTGCTGGTCTTCGCCTTTCCGATGGTGGTCGCGACCTTCGTCACCAACACGGTGCTGCGGCTGCGGCTGCTCGTTTCCTGGTTCGCCGCTTGGGTGCTGATCGGCACGGTCGGCGCCTGGTGCTTCGCTTCCGCCGGTCCGTGTTACTACAACGCCCTGGTCGGCCCGGACCCGAGCTTCGCCGAGCTTCAGCGCCACCTCGCCGCGCTTGCCCGCTCCGCCGCGGCGGAAGGCCACCCGGCCGAGACCCTCGAGTTCCAGCCCTTCCTCCTCAAGGCCTTTTACGGCCGCGTCTTCGCACCCGGCGGCGGCATTTCGGCGATGCCGTCCATGCACGTCGCGCTCGCGACGTTGTGCGCGATCGCCGGCTTCGCGCACAGCCGGGCCCTCGGCGGCCTCCTCGCGGTCTATGCCGTGCTAATCTGGATCGGGTCGATCTATTTCGGCTGGCACTATCTCGTCGACGGCCCCGTCGCCGCCGTCATGATGGTCGCCATCTGGAAAGCGTCCGGCGTGATCCGGCTACAGGTCGATCAGTAGCTGCGGCGCCGGCGCCGCCCCGGGCTCCGTCTCCAGCATCGCGCGCACCGGCGCGAAGCTGCGGCGGTGGAGCGGGGTCAGGCCATGCTTCGCCAGCCCCTCATGATGCTCGGGCGTGCCATAGCCCTTGTTGCGCTCCCAGCCATAGCCCGGCCATTCGCGGGCATGGTCGGCCATGATCCGGTCGCGGGTCACCTTGGCGACGATCGAGGCTGCGGCGATCGACCGGCACTTGGCGTCGCCGGCGACGATCGCCAGCGACGGCCGCTGCCATCTGGGGCAGCGGTTCCCGTCGACCAGCACCATCGCCGGCTCGAAGCCGAGCGCCTCGACCGCCCGGCTCATCGCCAGCATCCGCGCCCAGTAGATGTTGAGCCGGTCGATCTCCTCGACCGATGCGATGCCGACGCCGACCCTGGCGACCTTGTACAGCCGGGCGCAGATCGCCTCCCGTTCCCTGGCCGGAACGACCTTGGAATCGTCGATCCCCCGCGGGAAGCGGGTCCGGTCCAGCACCACCGCCGCCGCCACCACCGGCCCGGCGAGCGGCGCGCACCCCGCCTCGTCCACTCCGGCAAGCGGTTCGGGATGGATCTTCTCCAGCTTGAAGCAGGGCCGTGGCATCGGGCGATAGTCTATAAAGGCTTGGCGGCATCGGATAGGGCCGCAAGCTAAGTAATTGTGGATTAGTCGATATCGTCCCACCTAAAGTCGGTGACGCCCTGGTGGCCGATCGGCCCGCAGCCCTCGCCGAAGCCCGGCGCTTCGAGGATGGCGATCCGCACGAACCGCACCGCCTGCTCGAACGCCTGCTGGATCGACAGCCCGGCGCCGAGGCCGCAGGCCAGCGCGCTGGCCATCGTGCAGCCGGTCCCGTGGGTATCCTCGGTGTCGAAGCGCTTCCCGCGCAGCTCCCTGCGGGCCCCGGTCGGCGAGACGATCGCATCGACGATCTCCCACCCCTCGCCATGCCCGCCCTTGGCGAGCAGGTGGCAGCCATGGGCGAGCACGGCCTCCTCCCCGCCCAGCGCCGCGAGCTCCGGGATGTTCGGCGTGACCACGGAGGCGATCCGCATCAGCCTCCCGAACGCCGCGATCGTCGCGGCGTCCGCCAGCTCCGAACCGCTCGTCGCCACCATGACCGGATCGAACACGATCGGCACCGACACCCGCTCGAGCCGCTCCGCCACCGCCTCCGCGGTCGCGGCCGATCCGATCATCCCGATCTTCACCGCATCGGCGCCGATGTCGGAGAGCACCGCGTCGATCTGCGCGATCACCATCTGTGCCGGCACCGGCATGACCGCCGCGACCCCCAGCGTGTTCTGCGCGGTGATCGCGGTGATCGCCGTCGTCGCGAACCCGCCCAGCATCGTGATCGTCTTGATGTCGGCCTGGATGCCCGCGCCGCCGCCGCTGTCCGAGCCGGCGATGACGAGGACCCTCGGCGGCGGCCGCCTCTCCTCGATCACCGCGGCCCCTTCCGCTCCGCCGATGCCGGGTAGCGCCCCAGCTTCTCCGCCGGGCGGATCGGCCGGCGTTCGAAATTGCCGCCGCAATTGGGGCAGACGCCGCCCAGCGGCCCCTCGACGCAGTCGGCGCAGAAGGTGCACTCGAACGTGCAGATCCGCGCGTCCCGGCTCTCCGGCGGCAGGTCGCGCCCACACCGCTCGCAGTCCGGGCGGAGCTCCAGCATCAGGCCGCCTTCACCGCGTCGCAGATGCTGTCCACCACCTCTTCCACGAGCCGCTCGTCCTCGCCCTCGGCCATGACCCGGATCAGCGGCTCGGTGCCGGACTTCCGGATGACCAGCCGCCCCGTCCCGTCCAGCCGCGCCTCGGCCGCCCGGATCGCGTCCTTCACGGCGTCCGCATCAAGGGGCTGCCCGCCCTTGAAGCGCACGTTCTTGAGGAGCTGCGGCAGCGGGTCGAACTGGTGGAGCACCTCGCTCGCCGGCCGCCCGTCCTCGACGAGGCAGGCGAGGATCTGGAGCGCGGCGATCAGCCCGTCGCCGGTGGTCGAATAATCGGAGAGGATGATGTGGCCCGATTGCTCGCCGCCGACATTGTAGCCGCCACTGCGCATCGCCTCGAGCACATGGCGGTCACCGACCTTGGTGCGGATCAGGGACAGCCCGTTCCGCTCGAGATAGCGTTCGAGGCCGAGGTTCGACATCACCGTCGCGACCACGCCGTCGCCCTCCAGCATGCCGCGCTTGGCCCAGAACAAGGCGATCAGCGCCATCAGCTGGTCGCCGTCGACAATCTGGCCCTGCTCGTCGACGATGATCACCCGGTCGGCATCGCCGTCGAGCGCGATGCCGATATGCGCCTGCTCCTCCACCACCCGCGCCTGCAGCAGGGCCGGCGCCGTCGAGCCGCAACCGTCGTTGATGTTGAGCCCGTTGGGCGTCACTCCGATCGCCACCACCTCGGCGCCGAGCTCCCAAAGCGCATCGGGCGCCACATGATAAGCGGCGCCGTTCGCGCAATCGATCACCACCTTGAGGCCGTCGAGCCGCAGCTCCTCGGGGAAGGTGTCCTTGGCGAAGTGGATGTAGCGCCCGCGCGCATCCTCGATCTTTCTCGATCGGCCGATCATGGCCGCGTCGACCAGCACCGGCTCGCCCTCGATCAGCCGCTCGATCTCGGCTTCGGCTTCGTCGGAGAGCTTGTAGCCGTCCGGCCCGAACAGCTTGATGCCGTTGTCGACATAGGGGTTGTGGCTCGCCGAGATCATGACGCCCAGGTCGGCGCGCATCGAGCGGGTGAGCATCGCCACCGCCGGCGTCGGCACCGGCCCGACCATCACCACGTCCATCCCGACGCTGGTGAAGCCGGAGATGAGCGCGGTCTCCATCATGTAGCCGGAAAGCCGCGTGTCCTTGCCGATCACCACCCGGTGGCGGTGCGACCCGCGCAGGAAATAGGCGCCCGCCGCCTGGCCCACGCGTTGCGCCATGTGCGCCGTCATCGGCGCCTGGTTGGTGCGGCCGCGGATCCCGTCGGTGCCGAAGAATTTGCGTGTCATGAAGACTCCATAGCGGTTCCTCCCCGGGACGGGGAGGGGGACCAGCGAAGCTGGCGGAGGGGGCTCAGCACCTGGCACAGCGCCCCCTCCACCATGCTGCGCATGGTCCCCCTCCCCGTCTCGGGGAGGATCGTCGCCATACCTTCCCCGTCCCGATTCCCCCCGCTACACCATCGCCATGAGCCAAGCCGCCCGCATCCTCGCCGCGCTCGCCCTCGGGCTGCTTCTCGGCATCGCCCTCGCCGGCTTCCCCTGGGCCGGCCGCTCCGCCGACCTGGTCGAGCCCATCGGCCAGCTCTGGCTCAACGGCCTGAGGATGACGATCGTGCCGCTCGTCGTCGGTCTCCTCGTCACCGCGATCGCCGAGGGCGCCGAGGCGGCGCGCGGCAGCCGCATCGCCGGCCGCTCCTTCATGCTGATGTTCGCCATCCTGTGGTTTTCGGCCATTCTCGGCGCCGTCATGGTGCCGCTCCTCCTCGGCCTGTTCCCGATGCCCGGGCATGCCGCCGAGGCGCTCAAGTCGGCGCTCAGCACCGCCAAGCCGGTCGACGCGGTGCCCGGCTTCGCCGATTTCCTCCGCTCGATCGTGCCGTCCAACCCGATCTCCGCCGCGGCCAACGACCAGATCCTGCCGCTCGTCGTCTTCGCCACCGCCTTCGCCTTCGCCCTCACCCGCATCCCCGCGGAAGGGCGCGCGCAGGTCGTGTCGCTGTTCCGCGCCGTGGCCGAGGCGATGATCGTGGTGGTCAACTGGCTGCTCTGGCTCGGCCCGATCGGCGTCTTCGCCCTCGCCTACGTGGTCGGCGTCCGCGCCGGCGGCGGAGCCTTCGGGGCGCTGCTCCACTACATCGCGATCGTCTCTTCGGTCGGGCTCGTCATCCTGATCCTCGCCTATCCGCTCGCCGCCATCGGGGCGCGGCTGCCGCTCGGCCGCTTCGCCCGCGAAATCGCTCCGGCGCAGGCGGTCGGCTTCAGCACCCAATCCTCGCTCGCCACCTTGCCGGCGATGCTGCGCGCGTCCGAGAAGCTCGGGGTCCCGGTCGCCGCCTCCGGAGTCACGCTGCCGCTCGCCGTCGCCCTGTTCCGCGCCACCGGCCCGGGCATGAACATGGGCGTCGTCCTCTACGTCGCCCATTGGTACGGGATGCACCTGGGGCCGGCGGTGATCGCCATGGGGGTGGTGGTCGCCGCGATCACCACGTTCAGCGCGATCAGCCTCCCCGGCCAGGTCAGCTTCGTGACCAACACCGCGCCGATCGCGCTTGCCATGGGCGTGCCGCTCGAGCCGCTCGCCCTGCTCATCGCCGTCGAGAATATCCCGGACCTGTTCCGGACCGTCGGAAATGTGACGATGGACGTCGCAGTCGCTGCAACCGTCGCCCGCCGCGGCGGGTTCAACGCGGATGAGTCCACCGGAGCAGCCGACCAACTCCTCGACCGCGGCGGCGCCTGAGCGCGGCGCGCCGACGCTGCCGCCGCCCGGCGCGCGCGACCTCGCCGGCGCCCTCCAGCGCAACATAGCCGCCCTCGAGCGGCGCCGGCGCGAGGAGGCGGCGGCGGCGCCGCTGGAAGAGCGGGTCCCGGCGAAGATCACCGGCTTCACCGGCTCGATGGCCTTCGTCTACATCCACCTCGCGCTCTACGGCCTGTGGATCGTCGCCAATCTCGGCTGGGTCGGCATCGAGCCGTGGCATCCGACCTTCGTCGTCCTCGCCATGATCGCGTCGGTCGAGGCGATCTTCCTCTCCACCTTCGTCCTCATCACGCAGAACCGCATGGCCGCGGCCGCCGACAAACGCGCCGAGCTCGACCTTCAGATCGGGCTGCTCCCCGAGCATGAGGTCACCAAGATCGTCGGCTTGGTCTCGGCGATCGCCGACCACCTCGGCAACGACCATCGCGACGATGTGGAGGAGCTGAAACGCGACGTCGCCCCCGAGGCCGTCCTCGATGCCATAGACTCCACCGAGCGCCGGCCCCAAGGGGCGCTCGGCGAGCATGCCTAGCCGTTCTGGTAGATCCAGGCGAGCGGCGAGACGGTCGTCGCGTGGAAGGCGGTGACGAGGAGCCAGAAGACGAGGCCGCCGCCGAGCGCGATCCATCCGGGCGCCGCATCCCTCCACCTGGCGCGGCCCTGGAGCAAAGCCGCGAAGGGGACCAGCGAGGTCCGCTGCTCCCAGGCGCGCCAGCTCTGCCCCTGCACCGCCCGCTTCTTCACATCCTGTCCGATCGAGCCGCCGACCGCGAGGATCAGGATGCCCGCGGCGACGATGAGGTTGCGCGTCGACCACCAGAGCGAGAGGTGGACGAGCGCCCAGAGCGCGAAGGCCATGTTCATCGGATGGCGGGTGATCGCGAAGACGCCGGTGGCGGCGCGGACCGGCGCCTTCTGCGCGCCCGGATGCGGGAAGGCCGGATTGCGGACCAGGGAGCCTGCGAGGAGGATCGAGGCGACGAGCATCAGTCCGCTCGCGACGATCCACCACCAGCCCGGCGCGATCCACACCGGCATCGAATTGTCCGCCATCCGCCAGGCGACGATCACCCACAGCAGCGTAAGCGCGGCGACGATTCCATAGACGCCGGCGAATCCCGCCTCGCCGAAATGGCCGACCAGCGTCCGCCGGTATGGATGGGACAGCGCGAAATGGCTGCCGACGAAGGCCAGCATCGCGAGCGCGACGCTGGCGAGCGCCATCAGCGGTCGTACGCCTTGGGGAGCGGCCCTTCCGGCAGCGTCCGGTAGCGATCGCGCAGCCGGGTCTGGTGGTTGGAGAGCGGCTGCTGGACGCCATCGATCAGCACCAGTTGAGCGGCGGCGCCGTTCTCCAACGGGTCCTTGTCCCACACCACCACGTCGGCGCGGCGGCCGGGCTTGAGCGACCCGAATTCGCTGCCCATGCCCACCGCCTCCGCCGGCGCCGAGGTGATCGTCTCGAGCGCCTGCCCCCAGGTCAGGCCGGTCGCCCCAGGCAACCGGCCGACCGCGACCAGATTGCCGGCATATTGCCGCGCCTGGCGCACCTGCCGCGCCTCGTTGTCGCCGATCATGCCGATCGAGACATGGACTCCGGCGGCGCGCATCCGGCCGATGTTGGACTGGGTCGAGGCGAGCTCCTCGAAGCTGTTCGGCAGATCGTCCAGCGCCGAGGCGATCACCGGCACGCCGGCGGCGGCGATCTCCTTCGCCACCGTCCACCCCTCGGCGGCGCCGACGAGCACGAGGCGCAGGCTTGGGAATTCCTTCCGCAGCGCCAGCGTCTGCAGGATGTCGCTCGCCCGCTCGACATGGACCATGAGCAGTTGCCGCCCCTGCAGCACCGGCACCAGGGCGGCGGCGTCGAAGCGGGTGAGGAGCACGTCCTGCGACCGGGTGCGGCCGGCGCCGAGCAGGCTGTTGTCCGGCTGGTCCTCAAGCGGCAGCGTGCGCTGGTCGTTCGCCGTCGCGGGCCGGGCAGCGCCGGTCGAGGCCACGCCGGTGCGCCGGCCGAGGTCGGCGGCTTCCCTCAAGGCGTTGCGGAACAGGACGTGCGCCGCCGCCCGGCTGCCGCCCGCATCCTGCGTCCCGTCCTCGCCGAACTCGACGAACTGGAAAGCGCGCGCGTGAGTGATCGGGTTCATGTCGGCGCCGAGATCGATCACGGCCCCCTGCCCGGCGAAAATGCTCTTCGCCGTGCCCGGCGCGACGATCGCGCGGGTGACGCCGCCGGCGCGGTTGACCGCGATCGGCTGCGCCTTCGGGTTGATCGCCGGCGCGACGTCGATCGCCGCGCTGAACGGCGAGTTGCGCGCCGATACGTCGTTGGTCGCGTCGACCGCGTCGACCTCGACCAGCCCGACCCGCGAGAAGCCGGCGACGATCCCCGGAGTCACCCATTTGCCGGTGGCATCGACCAGCTGCGCCCCGGCCGGCGCCGCGACGCCGCGCCCGGCGGCGACGATCCGGCCGTCGCGGATGACGACGGTGCCGCCCTGGATCGGCTCGGACCCGTCGCCGAGCGCGACCGTGCCGCCGGTAATGGCGATGGTCTGCGCGCCCGCCACGCCGCCGAGCAACGAAAGGAGGAGCGCGCTCGCGCCTGTGAGGAGGGCCGTCTTCACTTCACATCCCCTTCGCCCGGCTGGCCGAGCTCGAAATCGGTGACCGGCCGGCGCCGCGGATCGTTGGCGTCGTACATCAAGGCCCCGTCGATCCACACCCGCTCGGGCCGCGTGTAGACGCTCAAGGGATTGCCGTTCCACAGCACCACGTCGGCCATCTTGCCGGGCCTCAGGCTGCCGGTCTTCGCGTCGATGCCGAGCGCGCGGGCCGGATTGTAGCTGAGCCAAGTCCAGACCATTTCGTCCGGTACATCGATGCCGATCCGGCGGCCGGCGGCCTGGGCCTTGCCGGCTTCCTGATAGAGCCGCTGGATGCCGTTCGGATCGTCGGAATGGACGATCGCGCAGGCGCCGGCATTGTGGACGAGCGGGATATTCTCCTCGATCCCGTCATAGGCCTCCATCTTGAAGCCGTACCAGTCGGCCCACATCGCGGCGCAGATGCCGTTGGCCTTGAGAAGGTCGGCGATCTTGTAGGCCTCGACCGCGTGGTGGAAGGCGGTGATCTTGTAGCCGAACTCCTTCGACATATCGATCATATTGGCCATTTCGTCGGCGCGGTAGCAGTGGTTCTGGATCAGGATCTCGCCCGCCAGCACGCCGCGCAGCGTGTCCATGCCGATGTCGCGGGCGGGCGGCTCGCCGCCATCCCGCTCATATTTGTCCCAGCGCCTTTTGTACTCGACCGCGCGGGCCCAGGTGGCACGGTCCATGGCGATATTGCCCATGCGGCTGCCGGGCATCTGGTTGCGGCTGCCGTAGACCCGCTTCGGATTCTCGCCGCACGCCATCTTGAGGCCGTAGGGCGCGCCGGGAAACTTCATCGCCTGCACGGTGCGCGCCGGCACGTTCTTGAGCACCACCGAGCGGCCGCCGAACAGATTGGCCGAGCCCGGGAGGATCTCGAGGCTGGTGATCCCGCCGTTCATCAGCGCGCGGGTGAAGCCCGGGTCCTGCGGCCAGACGCTGTGCTCGGCCCAGACGTCGGGATGGACCGGCCCGGTCACCTCGTTGCCGTCCTGGTGCGCCTCGACCGCGGGCGAGGGATAGTCGCCGAGGTGCGAGTGGATGTCGATGACGCCCGGCGTCACCCACTTGCCGCGCGCGTCGATCCGCGTCGCGCCCTCGGGGATCGGCGTGTCGGCCCCGCCGATGGCGCGCACCACGCCGTCCGCCAGGACGACCACGCCGTTGTCGATCCTTTTGCCCTCGCCGTCGAACACCGTCCCGCCGACGATCGCGGTGAGCACCCCGGGATAGGCGCGGTAGGTCGAGGGATAGGGGTCGTGCGAATAGCTTTTCGGCGACGCGGCTGGCGGGGCGGAGGCCTCGCGCTGCGGCGGCGCCGCGGCCGCGCAGCCGACCAGCGCGGCGATGGCGGGAGCAAAGAGCCAGGACTTATTGGACACCGTGCATCCACTTCTTGAGCAGCGGGGAGAGGAGAAGCAGGAAGAAACCGATCCCGGCCGCGACCAGCCCGATCTTCCAGAACACGCCGACATAGGTCTGCATGCTGACCTGCAGGTTGGTGACCTGGCCGCCCACCGTCTCGACGCTCGCCACCTGAGCGACGACGCCGGCGACATATTGCGCGCAGGAGATGGAGAGGAACCAGACGCCCATCATCAGCCCGACGATGCGGGCGATCGACAGCTTGGTGATCATCGAGAGGCCGACCGGCGAGATGCACAGCTCGGCGAGCGAGTGGATGAGGTAGAGGCCTGCGAGCCACCACAAGGAGACCTTGAAGTCCGGCCCTGCGAAGTTCGTCCCCCAGACGAGGAACAGGAAGCCGGCGCCGACGCCCATCAGCGCGATCGCGAACTTGACCGGGATCGACGGCTCCTTGTTCCGCCGCGCGAGGCCGGTCCACAACATGCTCATCAGCGGCGCGAACAGCACGATCGAGATCGGGTTGAAGTTCTGCGTCTGCGGCGCCGAAAGGTTGAACAGGCCGAACACCGACAGGTTGGTGTTGCGGTCGGCGAACAGGGTGAGCGACGAGCCGGCCTGCTCGAACAGCGTCCAGAAGACGACGTTGAAGGTGACCAGCACCATCGCCACCACCATCATCTGGAACTCCTGGCGGCTTCCCTTGAGGAACGACCAGATCAGGATGCCCGGCACGCCGATCAGGAACGATCCGAACAGCAACTTGCCCATCAGCGGCAGCGACAGGATGTAGCCGCCGATGCCCTGGCCCGGCGGGGGCTTGGGAGCGTTCATGAGGTTGGTGAACAGGAAGTAGAAAACCGGCACCGCGCAGACGGCGAGGATGTAGATGAGCAACGCCTTGTCGCCGCCCTCCCTCTTCGGCGGCTCACCATAGCCGGCCAGCCGGCCGCCGTCGTACTGGATGAGCGACCAAGAGAAGAGCATGCCGGCGGCGGCTAGGCCGAAGCCTGCCCACCAGCCGAACATGTCGGCGAGGATCGGGCACAGCAGCTGCGAACCGATCGAGCCCATGTTGATGCCCATGTAGAAGATGGTGAAGCCGGCGTCCCGCCGCCGGTCGCCTTGCGCGTAGAGCGCCCCGACCATCGTCGAGATGTTCGGCTTGAAGAAGCCGTTGCCGATCGACACCAGCGACAAAGCGATCAGCATGATCGCGACGAACAAGGGACTCCTGTCGCCGCCGCTCTCGAAGCCTCCCTTGGCGATCGTCTTTGCGACCGCGCCCGAGCCGGCCGGGTCGAGCAGCGAGACGCTGCCGTCGTCATTGCCGCGGATCTGGAACTTCTTGCCCTGGTCGACCAGGTAGCGGACCTCGCCCTT
>Ga0070692_10000490_pt1 | contig 12174 bp, 10 predicted proteins | sample KBSK1102metaG_FD_64675 | JGI IMG/M metagenome (GOLD analysis project Ga0070692, IMG submission 64675) | Corn, switchgrass and miscanthus rhizosphere microbial communities from Kellogg Biological Station, Michigan, USA - KBS K1-10-2 metaG | ecosystem: Host-associated > Plants > Roots >...
CGGCGCGAGACGGTGATGAAGGCCGGCGACATCCCGGCGACCCTGCACGGCATGGCCGAGTTCAACGTCGCCAACGCGCTCGCGGCGGTCGCGATGGCGCTGGCGCACGGCGTGCCGATCCTCACGATCCGCTCGGCGCTCAGCCAGTTCCATTCGAACTTCGACCAGAATCCCGGCCGCCTCAACGTGCACGACGCGCACGGCTTCCGCGTGATCGTCGATTATGCCCACAATGCCGCCGGGCTGGAGGCGCTCGGGAACGTCGTGCGCGGCCTCTCGCATCGCTACAAGCGTACCATCGGCACCGTCTCGATGGCCGGCGACCGGCGCGACGAGGACATCACCGAACTGGGCCGCATTGCCGCCGGGCTGTTCGACGAGCTCATCTTCCGCGAGGACCCGGCGACGCGTGGCCGGCCGCGCGGCGAGGTGATGGGGCTGCTGCGCGAAGGCGCGCTCGCGGCGGGCCGCTCGGACGATCACATCCACCTCGTCGCCGGCGAGGCGGCTTCGACCGCGGCCGGGCTGGCCATGGCCCGGCCCGGCGACCTCCTTATCGTCACGCCCACCGACGTCCGCGCCTGCTGGGAGCAGGTCACCAGCTACCAGCCGGCTGCCATGCGGATGGTGAGCCGCGCGCCGCTGGTTCCGGCCGAGTAAGGGATGACACAGGTGAGCGGGGGCAGCTGGGCCCTCATCGTCCATGGCGGGGCGAAGCCCGACGATCCCGCCGAGCACCAGGCCAATCGCGACGGCATCCTGGAAGCCATCGCGGCCGGGCGGGCGGTGCTCGAGCAAGGCGGCGAGGCGGTGGACGCGGTGGTCGCCGCCGTCGCCAGGATGGAGGCGCTGGCCGTGTTCAACGCCGGCCGCGGCTCGGCGCCCAACGACCAGGGCGGCATCGAGATGTGCTCCGGGCTGATGGACGGCCGCGACCTCTCGGTCGGCGCCGTGGGGGCGATCCGCCGCGTCGCCCATCCGATCGAGGTCGCTCGCTCGCTGCTGCCGGAGAAGGAGGTGCTGCTGGTCGCCGACGGCGCGCTCGACTTCGCCAGGGACAAAGGCCACCCTACGGTCTCCGAAGCCTATCTGAAGGCGGAGAAGCCCTCCGCTGCCGAGGCGGCGCACGACACGGTCGGCGCGGTCGCGCGCGACTGCGGCGGCAACATCGCCGCGGGGACCTCGACCGGCGGCCTCAGCGGCCAGAAGGTCGGCAGGATCGGCGACAGCCCGATGCCGGGCCTGGGCTATTATGCCGACAACCATATCGGCGGAGTGGCCTTTTCGGGCGACGGCGAGACCATCGCCCGCCTCGCCCTCGCCAGCCGGGTGATGGCGCGGCTCGAGGACGGCGAGGCGCCGGAGCCGGCGATCGCGGCAGCGCTCGCCAAGCTTCCCGGCACCGGCGGCGCCGAGGCGGACGGCGGCGGCATCTGCATCACCAGGGACGGGATTCTCGGCTGGGCGCATAACAGCCCGATCTTCGCCGTCGCCTACATGACCGGCGAGATGGACGCGCCCAGGGCATTCCTGAGGAAGGACGAAGAGACACGTGGCTGACCAGGACCGCCCCAAGGGCTGCCTCATCATCATCGGCGGGCACGAGGACCGCGATCCGGCCGGCGGGCGCGCGATCCTGCGCGAGGTGGCACGGCACGTGCGCGGCGGCAAGCTCGTCCTCGCCACCGTCGCGAGCCACCAGCCGGAGGGCTATTTCACCGAGTATCAGAAGGCCTTCGCCGACCTCGATGTCGGCGAGCTGGTCGAGCTCTACGTCGAGGAGCGGGCCGAGGCGCACGATCGCGCCAAGCTGTCGGTGCTCGACGACGCGGCGGGGGTGTTCTTCTCGGGCGGCGACCAGCTCAGGATCACCAGCCAGATCGGCGACACCGGCATCGAGGCCAAGGTGCGGCGGCTCTACGAGCGCGGCGGTGTCGTCGCCGGCACCTCGGCGGGCGCCTCGGTGATGAGCGAGACGATGCTGATCAAGGGCACCAGCCGCGAGACCCACCGCATCGGCGACCTCCACATGGCGCCCGGTATGGGCCTGATCCGCGACGTCATCATCGACCAGCATTTCGCCGAGCGCGGCCGCTTCGGGCGGCTGATCGGCGCGGTGGCGCACAATCCGCGGGTGCTCGGGCTGGGGCTGGACGAGGACACCGCGGCGGTCGTCGAGGGCGATCAGTTCCGGGTGATCGGCTCGGGCGCGGTCTATGTCGTCGACGGCGCCGACGTCTCCTATTGCAACGTCGCCGAGGCCCGCGCCGAATGCGCGCTCTCGATGCACGACGTGCGAGTCCACGTCCTTTCCGACGACGACACGTTCGACCTCAAGACCAGGCGCCCGAGCCGGCCGCCGCGCTGAGGCCTTTCGCGGGCCGAGTGGCGCCGCTAGGGCCGCGGCATGAACGAAGCGGACTTCCTCGTCATCGGCGGCGGCGTCGCCGGCCTGTCCGCGGCGGCGCGGCTGACGGGGCACGGGCGGGTGACGGTGCTCGAGGCGGAGGAGGCGCTCGGCTATCACAGCTCGGGGCGGAGCGTGTCGTTCAGCCATTTCGGCATCGGCAATGCCGTCGTGCGCGGCCTCACGGCGTGGAGCCGGCCTTTCTTCGAAACACCGCCGCAAGGCTTCAGCGAGACTCCGGTCGCGCGGCCGATGGCGACCATCTACTCCGCCCGCGCGACGGAGCTGGCGGCGCTCGACGCGCTCGCCGCCGACATGGCGACCTACACCGACCGGGTCGAGCGGATCGGGCCGGAGCGGCTGCACGCGCTCTGCCCGATCCTGCGCACAGGCGGCGAAGATGCCGTCGCCGGGCTGTACGATCCGACCGGCCTCAAGCTCGAAGCGGCGGCGCTGCTGCAAGGCTATGTCCGCATCGTCCGCGGTGCGGGCGGCTCGGTGCTGAACGGGCGCCGCGTCGCCGCGGTGGCGCGCCGGGGCGAGGCCTGGACCGTCGCCACCGAAGCGGGCGAGACGTTCTCGGCGCCGATCCTGGTGAACGCCGCCGGCGCCTGGTGCGACGCGGTCGCTTCGCTCGCGGGCGTGGCGCCGATCGGCCTGCAACCCAAGCGGCGGACGATCATCGTCGTCGATCCGCCGGCCGGGATGGCGGTCGCGCGCTGGCCGTTCGTGCACAGCATCGCCGGCGACTTCTACATGCTGCCCGAGGCGGGCCAGTTGCTCGTCTCGCCGGTCGACGAGGTGGACGACGTGCCTTCCGACGCGGCGCCGGAGGAGTATGACGCGGCCCTCGCCGCCTACCAGCTCGAACAGTACACGACGCTGACCGTCACCCGCATCGCGCATCGCTGGGCGGGGCTGCGCTCGTTCGTCGCCGACCGGACGCCGACCGCGGGCTTCGATCCGGACGCGCCCGGCTTCTTCTGGCTGGTCGGACAAGGCGGCTACGGCCTCCAGACCGCGCCGGCGATGGCGGCGATCGTCGAGGCGCTGGCGACCGGCGGCGCCTGGCCGGAGGGGCTGGCGGAGCTCGGATTCGCGCCGGAGCACGTCGGGCCGGCGCGGCTTCGCGGGCTCTTTTCATAACCCAAGGCAACCTGATTCCCGCCGGGTCGTTTCCCGGCTATCAAGAGGGGATGCGCGTGGATCAGTCCGCCCAGTGGCGAATGCCTGGCGACCAGCCGGACCCGGCCTATCCGGGACAAACCCCTCCCCCCGGCTATCCCGGCGGCGGGCCGCCGCCACCGCCGCGCCGCTGGTGGCGCCGCTACCCGCGGGTCAAGCTGCGCCACGTGCTGCTCGGCGTCCTCGCCGTGCTCATGCTGATCATCGCCTGGCTGGCGATCACCGCCCCGCTCTCCAAGTCGCTGCAGCCGATCGCGGCGCCGAGCCTCACCTTGCTTTCGGTCGAGGGCGATCCGATCGCCCGGCGCGGCGCCGACATCCGCGCGCCGGTCGAGGTCGCCAAGCTCCCCAAATATGTGCCGGCCGCCTTCGTCTCGATCGAGGATCGCGGCTTCTACGGCCATTGGGGCATCAGCCTGCGCGGAATCGGCCGCGCTTTGTGGCGCAACGTGCGCGGCGGCGGCGTGCGCGAGGGCGGCTCGACGATCACCCAGCAGCTCGCCAAGACCAGCTTCCTCTCGCCGCAGCGCACCGTCGGTCGCAAGCTGCAGGAGGTGCTGATCGCCTTCTGGCTGGAGGCGTGGCTGACCAAGCAGCAGATCCTCGAACGCTACCTGTCCAACGTCTATTTCGGCGACAACGTCTACGGGCTGCGCGCCGCCGCCGAGCACTACTTCTCGGTGCCGCCGGAGAAGCTCTCGGTCGCGCAGGCGGCGATGCTCGCCGGCATGGTCAAGGCGCCGACCCGGCTCGCGCCGACCCAGCACCTCCGCCTCGCCCGCGAGCGCGCCGCGGTGGTGATCGGCGCGATGGCGCGCGACCACGTCATCACCGCCGCCCAGGCGAAGGGCCTGCGCCCCGCTTCGGTCAACGAGGAGGATGAGGACGAGGAGGTGCCGACCGGCACCTATTTCGCCGACTGGGTGCTCCCCTCGGCCCGGTCCGCCGACGAAGGCGAGGCCTATGGCGCGCGCGAGGTGCAGACCACCTTGTCCAGCCGCCTCCAGCGGCTCGCGCTCCAGACGGTGCGCGGCGCCGGCCTCGGCAAGGCGCAGGTCGCGCTCGTCGCGATGCGGCCCGACGGCCAGGTCGTCGCGATGGTCGGCGGCAAGGACTATTCGCGCAGCCCGTTCAACCGCGCCACCCAGGCGCGGCGCCAGCCGGGCTCGACCTTCAAGCTGTTCGTCTACCTCGCCGCGATGCGCGCCGGAATGCGGCCCGACGACACGATCCAGGACGCGCCGCTGCGCATCGGCCAGTGGCAGCCCAAGAATTATGGCGATTCGTATCGCGGCACGCTGACCCTGCGCGACGCCTTCGCCTTTTCGAGCAACGTCGCGGCGGTGCGCCTTTCGGAGAAGGTCGGGCGGGGCAACGTGATCCAGGCCGCGCGCGACCTCGGCGTCACCAGCCCCTTGAACGACAATCCCAGCCTGCCGCTGGGCACGTCGGGCGTCACCCTGCTCGAGATGACCCAGGCCTATGCGGCGGTGGCGGCAGGCGCCTATCCGGTCCGCGCGCACGGCATCGAGGATCCGGGCAAGAGCTGGTGGCAGCGCATGTGGCATTCCTATGCCGGCACCACCTCCGACCGCGCGTTCGGCGACATGCGCGACCTGCTCTCGGCGGTGGTCCAGAAGGGCACCGGCCGCGCCGCCTCGCTGCAGGTGCCGGTCTACGGCAAGACCGGGACCAGCCAGGACTATCGCGACGCCTTGTTCATCGGCTTCACTCAGGACCTGGTGGTCGGCATATGGGTCGGCAACGACGACAACACGCCGCTCGGCAAGGTGGCAGGCGGCGGGCTGCCGGCGCAGATCTTCCGCACCTTCGTCTCCGGCGCGACCGGCGCGGCGCCCGCCGCCGTCGCCCCGCCGCCGGTGGAGGAAGCGCCGCCGATCGAGGCCGGCGACGCCAATTTCGCCATTCCGCTCGGCGACAGCGGAGTCGATGCGGGCGTGCAGGTGAAGGGCGGCGACGTCAGCGTCACGCTCCAGCCTTCGCCGCAGGACGGCCGCGACCGCGGCCCGCCGCCGCCGGCCGACCGGCGCGAGCCGCCCCTGGTCAACGTCCCCCCGCCCCCGCAGGGCGGCCGGGACCGCCCGCCGCCGCCCGACGACGACGAGCCGCAGGCGTAACCCTGCCTCCCCATCGGTAGATGGGGAGGCAGTGAGTTACGCCCGCGCGCGGCGGCGGTCCCAGAGCTTCTTGGCGACCCAGCCGGCGCCGACGGTCAGCGCCAGGGCCGGGGTCGCGCGCCGTGCGATGGCGGGGGCGAGGAAGCCGACGAGGGTGCCCCTCCCCCGCTCGTTGCGGCCCGCCAGCTTGCGGCCGAGCGCCGCGGTCAAAATCCTGCCGATCATCTTCAACTCCTCGATCCGGTTCGAGGCGAGAGCGCGGCACTCGCGGGGTTGTTCCCCTCCCTGCGGGAAGGGGTGTTTACAGGAACAGCTCCGCCGCCGCGTCCACCACCGCATCCACGTCGAGGCGGTATTCGCGGTAGAGGTCGGCGAGGCTGCCGGTCTGGCCGAAACGCTCGAGGCCGAGCGGGCTGACCTTGTGGCCACGCACCCCTCCGAGCCAGGACAGCGAGGCGGGAGCGGCGTCGATCAGGGTGACGAGGCCGGCGGTGGGGGCGAGCGGGGCCAGCAAAGCTTCGACGTGAGACGGGTCCCCTCCACCATTGGCCTGCGGCGAACGGTCCCCCTCCGCGTTCCGGGGAGGAGCCCAACGGCTGCGCTGACTTTCCGTCCAGCCTCGATGAAGGAGGTCGGGGGAAGTGACCGCCAGCAGGCCCAATCCGGGGACGTCGTCCTTCAGCGCCTCCCAGGCGGCGAGGGCTTCGGGGGCGATGGCGCCGCTGTAGACCAAGGCGGCTTCGGCGCCGGGCGCGGGCGCGCGGAGCCAATAGCCGCCGGCGAGGGCGCCGGCTTTCCAGTCTTCGCCCGTCCGCTCGACCTGCGGGATGCTGCGGGTGGTGAGGCGGAGGTAGACGCTCTCGCCGTCGGGGGACTGGAGCAGGCGGAAGGCTTCTTCCATCAGCAGCGCCAGCTCGTCGGCGAAGGCGGGCTCGTAGTGGCGCAGGCCCGGCTGGCCGAGCGCGATGAGCGGCGGGTTGATCGACTGGTGCGCCCCGCCTTCCGGACCGAGGGTGACGCCGGACGGCGTCGCGACGAGGAGGAAGCGGGCGTCCTGGTAGCAGGCGTAGTTGAGCGCATCGAGGCCGCGGGCGATGAACGGGTCGTAGACCGTGCCGATCGGGAACAGGCGGGTGCCGAACAGGTCGCCGGCGAGGCCGAGGGCGGCGAGCATCAGGAAGAGGTTGTTCTCCGCGATGCCCAGCTCGATGTGCTGGCCGGCTGCATGCCCGCCCCATTTCTGGGCCGATGGGATCTTGGCGGCGGCGAAGACGTCCGCCAGCTCCTGGCGGCGGAACAGGCCGCGCTGGTTCACCCAGGCGCCGAGGTTGGTCGAGACGGTGACATCGGGCGAGGTCGTGACGATGCGGTCGGCGAGGGTGCCGCCCGCGCGGCTGAGATCGAGCAGGATGCGGCCGAACGCGGCTTGGGTCGACTGCTCCTCGCCTGCGGGGACCGGCACCGCCGGCACCTCGGCCTGGCGCCAGGGCCGCTCCCGCTTGGCCCGGGCGATGCGGCTGTTCTCGGCGACCGCGCGCACCGCCTCCGCTGAATTGCCGCCGAGGCCGGCCCAAGGCTCCCACTCCTCCCCTTGCGAAATCCCCATGCGCTCGCGCAAAGCCGCGATCTGGCCGGGGTTCATCAGGCCGGCATGGTTGTCCTTATGGCCGGCGAAGGGGAGGCCGAAGCCCTTGATCGTGTAGGCGATGAACAGGGTCGGCACGTCGTCCTGCGCGGCGTCGAACGCCTCGACCAAAGCGGCCATGTCGTGGCCGGCGAGATTGGTCATCAGGGCGGCGAGCGCATCGTCGTCGCGCGCGTCGAGCAGCGCCTGCGTCTCCGGTGCGTCCTTCGCCAGCCGCGCGCGCCAGGCGCCGCCGCCGAGATAGGTGAGCGCGGCGTAATCGGCGTTCGGGCAGTCGTCGATCCAGCGCTTCAGCGCGGCGCCGCCGGGCTCCGCGAAGGCGGCCTCCAGCGCCTTGCCGTATTTGAGCGTCACCACCCGCCAGCCGCAGCTCGCGAAAATCTCGTCGAAGCGGCGGAACATGCGCTCGGCGGTCGTCGCGTCGAGGGACTGGCGGTTATAGTCGACGATCCACCAGCAATTGCGGATGTCGTGCTTGTAGGCCTCGATCAGGCATTCGTAGATATTGCCCTCGTCGAGCTCGGCGTCGCCCATCAGCGCCACCATCCGCCCCGCCGCATCGGGCTGCATGATGCCGTGGGCGAGGAGATAGTCCTGGACCAGGCTGGCGAAGGCGGTGACGGCGACTCCGAGGCCGACCGAGCCGGTCGAGAAGTCGACCGGAATGCGGTCCTTGGTGCGGCTCGGATAGCTCTGCGCGCCGCTAAAGGCGCGGAACGCCTCGAGCTGCTCGCGGCCCTGGGTGCCGAGCAGATAATGGACCGCGTGGAGCACCGGCCCGGCGTGCGGCTTCACCGCGACCTTGTCGTTGGGGCCGAGCGCATGGAAGTAGAGCGCGGCCATGATCGCCGTCATCGAGGCGCAGCTCGCCTGGTGGCCGCCGACCTTGAGGCCGTCGGCGGACGGGCGGAGGTGGTTGGCGTTGTGGATCGTCCAGGCGGACAGCCAGCGCAGCCGCTCCTCGAGGAGGCGCAGCGCGTCGAGATCGACGGAAGTCTTTTTCAGCATGGCGGCCGCCTTAGCCCGGCGCGATGAAAAGCGACAGTTTCGCGCGGAAGGTGCGGAAGGTTCGGCTTACCATAAGGGGAAAAATCGGGGCCGGACCTTTGTCGCTCTTGTCGCTCTTGCGACGCGCGCTCGACACGGCGATGCCGGGCGAAGGCGACGGCCTCGTCCCACGCGGCGGCAAAGCTCTCCGCGCCGGGCCGCCGGCGCAGGGCATAAGCGTTCTGCCGGTTCTTGCCGAGCGCGCGCGCCGCCTCCCCCGGCTTGGCCCCCTCCGCGAGGGCCCGCACGAAGGCGAGCTGAAGCTGGGGCGACCAGCCGTCCGCGCGGACTCGCAGCGGCACAGGCGTGAAGGCGATGAAGGCAGGGGCTTGCATGAGTCGGGCCATACCATTTCCCCGGCGCGGTAGGAAAACGGAAAGTGAACATGCAGCCGTAGGGGTACGCTCTCGCCGGAGCATTTCGAGCCGAAACGGTGGAACTTGTCCTTGCCAATCGGCCGCTCCTCGCTTCTCTTCGATGCGGGGAGGGCCTCGCCATGATCTATGCCAGAGCGTTGGTCGCGCTGTTGCTGGCGCTTCTGCTGGGCTCCTGCGATGTCGAATTCGATGCCGCGAATCCGAACCCGCCCCTATCCCCGGGATCGACCGTCGTGCCGCTGCTCGAGTGGGACACCACGATGAAGTCGACCTTCAACATCGTCTTCGTCCCGGATACCTCCTACGGCGACATAAGCGTCCAGGCGAACCGGCAGCGCTTCTTCGACGATATCGAGAAGGTCATCGAGAACGGCTACTGGCAGAACAATGCCTATTGGATCAATTTTCCCCGCTTCAACTATTATTACATGACCGCGGGCGGCAGCGCCGCCGCCCCCACTTCAGGCATCTGCCCCACGGTGACATGGCCGGCGCAGGTCGACACCGACGCGGCGTTCGCCGACGTCGTGCTGCTCCTTCACCCGAACGAGCTGCGGGACTGCCGCTGGGGCAAAAAGGTAACCAGCGAGCCGACAAGCTATCGCACGGTGGTGCATGAAAGCAGCCACGCGCTGTTCAACCTGCCGGACGAATATTGCTGCGACGGAGGATATCGGGTGCTTGCCCCGGTGATGTACAGTTCGCTGAACAGCTGCAACACCGACGTGGCGAACGCCGGCTGGCGCAACTGCTCGTCCTTCGTGGCGACCAGCGGCGCCGGCGCCACCTGGTGGCGGTCCGAGGACAGCACCACCGACATCATGTCCGGCGGCGGCGACGTGGTGCTCGAAATGGGTCAGGCGGATTGGACCGTGATGAAAGGCGTGCTGAGCGCCCGCGGCCCCACCAACTCGCCCAGCGTGTTCGCTCCCTCCGCCTGGAACCGCCCATGACCCGCCTCCACTTGCCGATCCTCCTGGCCGCCGCCGCGGTCGCCGCCTGCGGCCAGGGCCGCAAGGACGCAACGTCGGCCGACTCCCGGCCCACCACGCTGCGCCAGGCCATCAAGCAGGCAAGGCAAGGCGCGCAGGCGGCGCGGCCCGCGGCCAACGGACAGGTTGCGATCATCGACCTCGTGGCCAGCACCGCGCCGGCCGCGACCACCGGGACCGCCACGGCGGCGGCGCAGGCGGCGCGGCCGCAGGTCAGCGCGCGCCTCGCCAGCGCTCGGGTTGTTGCCGGGCAGGCGCCCAACCTCTTCGCCGGCGGTGCCGGCGATTGGGAAGTGCGGCTTAAGGGGCGGACGCCAATCTCCTATCGGATCGCGGATCCGACGGATGTCGAGATCGAGAACCCCCCCGGCAGCAAATCGCCTTTCAGCCGGGTGGTGCAGACCGGTCCCGTACCCGTGCGGATCGTCGTGCCGCTCACGCGCGACGGGCGTTCGCTCGGCGTCGAAAGCGTCGAAATCGTCGATGCGGCCAACGGACGGACGATCGTCACCGTGCCGCTGGCTGCTGCCGCCGCGCCGCACTGAGCCGCAATTCGCACTTTCGCGAGCGAGGGGGCGCGCCGCCTGCGCGACCGGACGATGCCTTGCGGAGTCGCGCCCGGCTTCAGCGCCCCTCCCGCCACGCTTCGAACACCGGCAGCGCCTCATGCGTGCGGAGGTCGAACCAGGCGGCGTTCTCCCAGTTCGAGCCCTGGCCCCAGCGGGTGCGGCAGCGGGTCGAGATCCAGGCGGGCTCCCACCAAACGACGCCCGAGCCGCCGCTCGCGGCGACCAGGCGGGTCAAGTCGGCGAGGTAGTGGCGCTGGCCGTCGGGGGTGGCGGGATAGCCGGGGAGCAGGCTGTCGGCGCCGAGCAGATTGGGCGAATCGTCCTCGCCTTCGAGGGTGAAGGGGTAGGCGGTTTCGACGACCACCACGTCGGCCTTGTAGCGGGCGTGGGCGCGGCGGATGGTCTCGCCGAGCTGCGCCGGCGTGCGGGTCGACCATTTGCGGTAATAGCTGATGCCGATGAGGTCGTAGCCCGTGACTCCGGCGCGGGTGGCGGCGTCGAACCAGGGCTCGACATTCTCCGGCTGGGCGATGTGGAGCATGACCCGCACCGGCCTCCGCGCGGCACGGGCGGCGTCGCGCACCGCGCGGATGCCGGCGCCCAGCAGCCGCGCATTGCGGCGCCAGTCGATCGGCCTGCCCTTGGCGCCGCCCACCAGCTCCGGATTGGTCTCGTTGCCGACCTGGACCAGCTCCGGCATCAGCCCCTCGGCGTCGAGCGCGGCGAGGGTGCGGCGGGTGTAGCGATACAAAGCGCGGGCCTGCGCGGCCGCGCCGAGCTTCGCCCAGGCGGCCGGCGCGACCTGCTTGTCGCCGTCCGCCCAATCGTCGGAATAATGGAAATCGAGCAGCACCTGCAGGCGCGCCCGCTTCGCGCGGCGGATCGTCCGGGCGACGTCGGCGAGGTTCGAATAGCGAGTCCAGGTGGCGTGGTTCCAGATCCGCACCCGCACCAGGTTGCCGCCGGCTTCGGCGAGCAAAGCGAACGGATCGGCCGGCCGCCCGCCCTTCCGGTAGACGGCGCCGCAATCCTCCATCTCGTTGACGTAGGAAAGGTCGGCGCCGCGGTAGAAGGGATGGGCGGCGGCGACGGCGGTGGCGAGGGCGGCGGCGAGGAGGAGCATGGCGCCTCCTTATGCTCGCCGGCCGCCCTTGGGGAGGGCGCGCGGCGGCGCCGTACCGTGCCAGCACGGTCCCGGGCGCAAGCGGCTGTTTACCAACATACATTATGCACGGCCGCGAACGGAGCGGATGCGTGATCGACCGGGCAAGGACGTTGCAGAGGAAGGCGCGGCGGCGCCGGTTCGTCGGATTCTCGGCGATGGGCGCGCTCGGGCTGCTCTTCGCCGCGATCATGGGCAACGCCTTCGCGGCGGCGCAGCAGCAGCGCGTCGCCGGGCGCTGGCGCGTCCATACGCTCGAAGTGCTGCTCGCGATCAGCCGGACCGAGACGGCGGTGAACGGCGCGCTGCGCGGGGCGCGCGGCTACCTGCTCACCGGCGACGGCGGCTTCCTTGCCCCGTACGAGCGGGGGCGGGCGGAGAGCCAGGCGGAGATCGGGCGGCTGCCGGCGCTGACCCGCGACAACGAGGTGCAGCAGCGCAATCTCGCCGAGGCCGGCGAACGGCTTCATTCCTATCTTGCCACGGTGGCGGCCGAGGTTGCGCTCGAAGGCGAAGGCCGCCACGCCCGCGCCGCCGAACTGGTCGCGAGCGCCGATCGCGAGCGAGTCGAGGGCGTGCTGGCGGCGCTGTCGCGCGCCAAGGCCGAGGAGCTTCGCCTGCTCGCGGTGCGCAGCGCCGAGACCGAGGCGGC
>Ga0070692_10000491_pt1 | contig 12172 bp, 10 predicted proteins | sample KBSK1102metaG_FD_64675 | JGI IMG/M metagenome (GOLD analysis project Ga0070692, IMG submission 64675) | Corn, switchgrass and miscanthus rhizosphere microbial communities from Kellogg Biological Station, Michigan, USA - KBS K1-10-2 metaG | ecosystem: Host-associated > Plants > Roots >...
TTCCCAGTCTTCGGGTTGAGGATATAGGCTCCGGTGTACGGGTTCTGGGTCAGGAAGTTGTAGCCCGAGACGATATATTTCGTGTTCGTCAGGTTCTTCCCGTGAAGGCCGACTTCATAGCGGCCATTCCCCGAACGCCAGATCATGTTGGCGTCCCAAAGCCCGAAGCCCTTCTGGTCGAGACCGGGGCTCGCAAGCTCGAACTGCTGGCTCTTGCTTCGGTAGGAAACCGTCGTGTTGAGGTCCAGGCGGCCGCCCCACGCAGGCGTGTTGTAGTCGAGCGATCCGCTCATCGTCCATTTCGGCGTGTTCTGGATTTCGCGGAACGGCGCCATGTTGATTTCGGTCGGCGGGATCGGATTTCCGGCCTGGTCGACCGTCATGATCGTGTTGAACTGCCGGTATTTGGCGTGGAGATAGCCGAGCGAGCCGGCGAAGTTCAGCCGGTCGCCGGCCTGCGCCAAGTCCTCGGCAATCGAATAATTGGTTTCCAGTTCGACTCCGCGGAACCGGGCACTTCCGGCGTTGGTCGTCAGGCCGCAGAAGTTGGTCAGGCCGTTGACGATGCAGCCGACCGACGCGGGGACCTGAACGTCCTTGTATTCGGCGTCGAAGATCGCGGTCGCGAACTGCAGCCGTCCGAGCGAGGCCTTCCAGCCAAGCTCATAGCTGTCCACCTTTTCCGGATCGAAGGCCATGTAGTCGTAAATGCCCTCGGGAGTCTGGACGGGCGCCTGTGTCGATTGGGCGCGCGGGTCGAAACCGCCGCCCTTGAAGCCTTTCGAGTAGCTCAGGTAGATCGTGTTGCGGCTGTTCGGTTTGAAGCTGACCGAGGCCCTTGGAGTGAAAGCCGTGTCGGTTCGCTTGCCGTCGAAATTCGAGGTGACCGCGAACGGGATGCCGACGCCATAGCCGTTCGAGCCGCCCAGCTCCGGTGATCCGCCGAGATAATAACTCGTGCGAAGCACTTGTGCGTGCCGCTTGTCATTGGTGAAGCGGCCGCCGAGCGAGACGCTCCACTTCGGCGAGAAGTCATAGGTGAAGTCGCCGAACACGGCCCATGTCTTGGTGTCGACATTGCCCGACGTCGCCGCGGTGAATCCCGGCAGGCCGAGCATCGCACCGAACGTGTAGAGACGGACGTCGAAGATGTCGTACGCATTGGCGTCGAGGTAATAGAATCCGGCAACGCCCTGGAGCGGGCCGCGGTCGGCGACCACCTGGAATTCCTGGCTGAACTGGTGATCCTTGTAGATCGCCGGAACGTCGAGATCGACCGCCGGAAGGGCGTCGAAGTCGATCGGCGTCTTGCTCTTGCTCTTGCGGTAGGCGGTGATGGTGCGGAATTTCAGCCAGTCGTTGAGACCGACCTCGCCCCACAGAGCGGCGCCGCCACCCCGGACCCGCTGGGTAGGATCGTTCAGCGCGCCGCGCGAGTCGTAAACATCGTCGAGAACCGGGCTGTGCGAAAGGATCGACGGGATCAGCCGGTGGCCGCCGCGCGGGTTGCTGTTGTCCCAGGTCCAGTCGCCGGACAAGCGGAAGAAGACATTCGAGCTCGGCTCGAACTCCAGGGTTCCGCGAGCGGCCCAGATGTCCTTGTTGTAATTGTCCTGGCCGGTGGTGAGGTTGGTACCGAAACCGTCGTGGCTCAGCCGGGCGACCGACGCGCCGGCCTTGAATCCCGCACCGAGCGGAGTCGACGCGGTGAGGACGAGATCGGCCTGTTTGTAGGTGCCGAGGTTGGCTCGAACCTTGAGTTCGGGCGAATCGGACAGGCGGCGAGTGACGTACTTGATCGCTCCACCGATCGTGTTGCGGCCGTAGAGCGTTCCCTGGGGCCCACGAAGGACCTCGATCCGCTCGACGTCATAAATGTCGAGAACCGCGCCCTGCGGACGGTTCAGATAGACGTCGTCGAGGTAAAGACCGACGCCCTGCTCGAAGCCGGCGACCGGGTCCTGCTGGCCGACTCCGCGGATGAAGGCGGTCAGCGTGGTGTTGGTCCCGCGCGAGACCTCGAGAGTTACGTTCGGGGTCGTCTCGGCGACGTCGGTGATGTCGATGGCGCCCTGCCGGTTGAGCTGCTCGCCCGAGAATGCGGTGACAGCGATCGGAACATTGAGGAGCGTTTCGTTGCGGCGCCTCGCGGTGACGACGATATCGGTATCGTTGGCGTGCGCTGCTTCCGTCTGAGTTTCCTGGTTTGGAGCAACAGCCGGACTGGTGGCGGCATTCTCCTGCGCATAGGCTGGAGCGGCGTAAGCGAGCGCGGCGGCGGACGCGAACAAAACGGTTCGAGCAGACATGATTCGCATTGTATGAAACCCCTCCCACGACGGCGCAGTCACTCAAGATTGCGCGAACGTGGATGGAGTTATACTGAAAGGTGAACCAGCTTTCAACTTCTGAAAGCTCGCGAGTGGCGGGGAACCGGATGCGGGGAACAGGCAAGAGGGAAAGCAGCCCCGCGAGCGAGGGCAAGGCGCCGCGTACCGAACGTGGCGAACGCACTCTTCGCAAGATCCTTGATGCAGCGCTTGAGGAATTCGGCGAGCGCGGGTTTTCCGACGGCTCGATCGTCGGGATCACCCGCCGGGCGAAGGTCGCCCTCGGCACCTTCTACACCTACTTCGACAGCAAGGAGGCGGTGTTCAAGGCGCTGGTCAATGACATGTCATCGCGGGTCCGCGACCATGTCGCTCCGGTCCTCGCGGCTTCTCCGGACACCCTCGAAGGCGAAGGCAAGGCGCTCGAAGCCTTTCTCGACTTCGCGCGCGACAACAAGCACGTCTACCGGATCATCGATGAAGCCGAGTGGGCCGACCCGGAGGCGTTCGAGAAGCACTATCGAACCACCGCCGCGCGAATCGCCGGCCGGCTCGATTCGGGCAAGGCCAAGGGCGAAGTCGCCGGTTCCGATTCCGGGCTTGCCAGCGAAGTCGAAGCCTGGGCGATCATGGGCATGAATGTCTTCCTCGGGCTTCGATTCGCGGTGTGGGGGAACGAGAAACCGGCCGAGGTCGCGAAGTTCGCCAACCGGATGATCCGCGACGGATTGAAGCCCTAGGCTTCGAGGCTCCTCGCAAGCCCGGCGAAACGATCGACGTCGCTCTCGTCGTGATACAGGCCGAGGCCGATCCGAAGAACGTCGCCGCGAACATCGACGATGCAGTTGCTTTGCGCGAGCCCGGCGCACCAGCGCTGCGCACTCGGCGAGCGGAAGGCGACGAATCGCGCATGGGGGCCCTCGCCGGGCGGATTGAGAAGTTCGGCCGATTCGAAAACCGAGCCCTTCAACTTGTCGAGCAGAAGCGCGTGCAGCAACTCGACGTGCGCCGAAACCCGGGCGGTCGCTAGCCGGTTGTCGCGAAGCATCCGCTGAACCGCGTTGAACCGGTATAGCCCGGAAGCGTCGAACGTCGCGCCCATGAAGCGCATCGCGTCCTTCGCGTAGCCGACCTGGCCGCGCGGCAGGGTCAGATCCTCGAACTCGGCATACCAGCCAGTGATCCGCGGGCGCGGACCGAAACCGGGCGGCGCGTGAAGGAAGGCGCTACCCTCCCCGGCCATTGCATATTTGTACCCGCCTCCAAGGTAGAATGCCGATTGCGCGGCCTTGGGGGAGAACGGCGCGTCGATGGCCATGAAAGCGTGATAGCCGTCGATTACCACCCAGGGCCCTTCCGGCCGGGCGAGCGCCGCCAGTTCGTCCACTCGGTCGAAAATCCGGCCGCTTCCGAACAGAACCTGGCTGACGAAGATGAAATCATGCTCCCCGGATCGCGCCCGTTCGAGGAAGCGTTGGGAGAAAGTTTCGAACGGTTCGGCGGAAACGCGTTCCACCGTCGCGGCGCCCGATTCCTCCCATCGCTCGAACTGCCGGCGGGCGCTGTGGAACTCAGCGTCGCTGGTCAGCACGCGGATGGGCCATTTCTCTCCGGCCGCAGCGAACAGGCGGACGAGGAGATCGTGGGTGTTGGGGGCGAAGACGATTGAGTCGGGCATGGCCGTGCCAAGCTCGGCCGCGACGGCGCGCTGCGCCTCGGGCCACACCTCGCCCATGATCCGGTCCCACTTGCGATCGGCGAACCGGGCCGCGTCGTTCCAGCATTCAACCTGCCCGTCGAAGCTTGCGTCAGGCCAGAGGTGGTGGCTGTGCGCCGCCATGTGCAGCCGGTCGGGATCGGCGCCAAGGCTCCTGCTGAACAGCGCCTTGAAGCTCAAAGTTCGGTCCTGAGCGCCCACAGTTCCGGAAAGACCCGCTTGTCGAGCGTGGAGCGAAGATAGGGGGCGCCAGCGGACCCGCCGGTGCCGCGCTTGTTGCCGATGATCCGTTCGACCGTCAGGACGTGCTTGTGCCGCCAGCTGGCAAGGGCGTCGTCGATGTCGAGGAGCTTTTCCGCTAGCTCGTAAAGCTCGAACCAGCGTTCGGAATCGCGATAGACCTGCACCCAGGCGCCGGCGAGGGCTTCGGTCGAGCGGTCGCCAACGTCGAAACCGCCCCGCTCCAGCGCGGCTGTGGCCGCTTCCTGAAGACTCGGCTCGTCGAGTGCGGCTTGGAGCCTGGCGCGCGCGGAGCCGGAATGCTGCTCGAGGAACGCCGGATTCTTGAGCCCGAGGCGGAACTCGATCTCGCGAAACTGCAGCGACTGGAAACCCGAGCTTGTGCCGAGGACATCGCGGAATTTGAGGTAATCGACGGGCGTGAGCGTCGACAGAACGTCCCACGACAAAGTCATCACCGCCTGGATCCGCCCGATCCGCGCCATCGCCTTGCAGGCCTCAGCGAAGCGGTCCTCGCCAACCAGCCCGATCGCCAGCCGGAGCTCGTGGAGAAGCTCCTTCATCCACAGCTCCTTGGTCTGGTGGATGACGATGAACAGCATTTCGTCGTGGAGGTTCGACAAGGGCTGCTGCGCCGAAAGCAGCTGGTCGAGCTTCAGATAATCGGAATAGGTGATTCCGGCGGGCGTCGCGGTCATTCGATGCTGTTAGGCGAAACCGCCGTTTCGCAAAAGCACCGGAAAACTACCTAATAGGGTCCGCTTCCGCCGCCGCTGCCGGGGATCGCCGGTGAATTCACCGTTCCGATGTTGCCGAACAAATCGTTGAACAGCGAGCTCTTGCGCCCAAGGGTCGGGGTGATTTCCTTGACCGGATCGACCTTGGCGATCAGCTCCTTGCCGGTTGTCTGAGTCGTCGTGACGTTGCCGGCTGCATCGAACCGGATGTGGAGCACGGTTTGTTTCTGAACCGTCGGATTGCGGAAAGCGACCGTCCGAGTGTCACGCGATACGTAATACCAGTCGCTGTTGCCGAACTCGCCGGTGAAGGTCGGGCGGCCGAGCATCTGGGTAATCGAATCCTTGTTGTCGACTCCGGGCTGGATCGCAGAAACCAGCTGCGTGTCGATCACCGACCCGCGATGGTCGTGAATGCTGACGCAGCCAGCGAGCGCGGCCCCGCCGATCATGGCCGTTGCGATCTTCGCCATGGCAGCTTTCATTCGAACTCGTCTCCCGGAAATCGCCTGCGTCACGCTCTAGACAGGACTTGTCGCGCGGCGGCAATCGCCAATATGCGCTGTCACGGTAACCGCGCAACCCCGTGCCATGCTAAGCGAGCCTATGCTTCGATTCCTGTTCCGCAGATTAACGAGCCGGCCGGAGCGCGGGCATCGCCTGTTCGAGGCGGTCGTCGCCGAGGCGAGGAGGCCGCACTGGTATGTCGAGGGCGAGATCTCCGATAGTCTCGACGGGCGATTCGCGGTCCTTGCGACGGTCTGCGCCTTGTTCATTGTCAGGCTGGAATCCGGAAGCGAGGCGGGTGACGCCGCCTCGGCCGCGCTGACCGAGCGGTTCATCGAATCGATGGATTCGGAACATCGCGAGCTTGGCCTCAACGATCCCGGCCTTGGTCGGCGAGTCCGCAAGCTGGTTGGCGCGCTGGAGCGCCGAGTGGACGAGTGGCGCGATTCGATCCACGGCGAGACAAGCTGGGACGACACCGTCGTCTCGTCGCTGTATCGCGGAGAACCGCCGAAGGACGATGGGCTCCGCCACAGCAGCAAGGCGCTGACCGAACTTTGGAGCCGGCTTTCGGAAACGTCCGACCAGGGTCTGGTTGAAGGGCGCGTCGAATGAGCGGCGACTTCAGTCACCGGATCGCTCTCGACACGATCCGAGACGGCGACCGGATCGATCTTTCGGCCAGCGAAGCGGAGCGCGCATCGGTCGCGAAGCGCCTCGGGCTGCAATCGCTCGGCCGGCTGGAAGCGCATGCAAACCTTGCCCGCGACGGCGCTCTCGTCCGGGTCGAAGGGCGGCTCCGGGCAGCGCTCCAGCAGAGCTGCGTCGCGACCGGAGAGCCGGTCGCCGAGCATGTCGACGAGCCGTTCGCAATCGTCTTCCGCCCCGAGCCTCGCGAGGGCCGGCCGGACGAGGAAGTGGAGCTAGGCCCCGAGGATTGCGACGTCGTCTTTTATGACGGAGCGGCGATCGATCTTGGCACTGCAGTCGCCGACACGCTCGCGCTGAGCATGGATCCGTACCCCCGAAGCGCGGGCGCGGAAGCCGCGCTCAGGGAAGCGGGCATTCTGAGCGAGGAGCAGGTGGGCCCGTTCGCGGCTTTGGCGAAGTTGAAGAAGGGCGATTCCTAGAAAGGAACGTCGTCGTCGAGGTCGGTCTCGAATGTCGCCGCCTTCGGGCGCGACTGCTGGCTCTGGGCTCCACCGGAAGAACCGCCCCCGAAATCCTGGTCCGCATAGTCGCTTCGTCCGCCGCTGCTGGCGCCGCCGCCGTCACGGCTGTCGAGCAGGACGAGCTCGCCGCGGAAGCGCTGGAGAACGATTTCGGTCGTGTAGCGGTCGTTGCCGTCCTGGCCCTGCCATTTGCGGGTCTGGATCTGGCCTTCGAGATAGACTTTCGAGCCCTTGCGCAAATAGCTCTTCGCGACCCGGCCGAGGTTTTCGTTGAAGATGACCACGTTGTGCCACTCGGTCCGTTCCTGGCGATTGCCGTCCTTGTCCTTCCAGCTTTCCGAAGTCGCGACGCGCATGTTGACGACTTCGCCGCCATTGTTGAGCGACCGCGATTCAGGGTCCGCCCCGAGGTTTCCGACCAGGATGACCTTGTTCACGCCCGCCATGCAAAACTCTCCTCTTGCTTGAGGACAGCTATAATCCGGCCGCCACGGCCGTCCAGTAGGTTAACCCGGCCGCGATGTAGGCGACGGCGAAGAGATAGCCGACCATGAACAGCGGCCACTTCCAGCCGTTGGTTTCGCGGCGGGTCACCGCGATCGTCGAAATACACTGCGGAGCGAACACGAACCAGGCGAGGAAGGCGAGCGCGGTCGGAAGCGGCCATTGCCCGCGCAGCCGGTCGGCGAGGCTCTTCTCTCCCGCGGCCTCGTCGGTTGAGTCGATCGAATAGACGGTCCCGATCGCGCTGATCGCGACTTCGCGCGCGGCCATGGCCGGGAGAAGTGCAAGCGAGATGTCGTGGTTGAATCCGATCGGCTTCACCACCTGATAGATGCCGTTGCTGATGTGCCCGGCGATCGAGGATTCGACCTGTCTCTGGCCCGGCTGCGCCTTCGGGAAGCTGGCGAGCGCCCACAACAGGATGGTGGTGAAGAGAATGATTGTGCCGGCGCGCTTGAGGAAGATCATCGCGCGCTGCCAAAGGCCGATCGCCACGTCCTTCATCGCCGGCATCTGGTACTTTGGAAGCTCCATCATGAACGCGCCGCCCGCGCCGCGAACCACCGTCCTCCGGATCACCAGCGCGGCGAGAATCGCGCCAAGCACGCCGCAGACATAAAGGCCGAACATCACCAGGCCCTGCAGACCGATTCCGGGACCGACCGCCCGGTTGGGGATGAAAGCGGCAATGATCAAAGTGTAGACCGGGAGCCGGGCGGAGCAGGTCATCAGCGGCGCGACCAGGATCGTCGTCAGCCGGTCCTTCGGATTTTCGATGGTGCGAGTCGCCATGATGCCGGGGACCGCGCACGCGAAACTCGACAGAAGCGGAATGAACGACCGGCCCGACAGCCCCGCCCAGTGCATCAACTTGTCCATGATGAAGGCTGCGCGGACCATGTAGCCGGTGCCTTCGAGGAGCAGGATGAAGAGGAACAGGATCAGGATCTGCGGCAGGAAAACGACGACCGCTCCGACACCACCGATCACTCCGTCGACGACCAGCGAGCGAAGAGCGCCCGCGGGCAGGACCGCATTCGCGCCCACGGACAGAAGTGCAAAGCCGTCCTCGATCCAGCTAACCGGAACCTGACTCCACGCGAACACCGCCTGGAACATCACGAACAGGATCGCGGCGAGGATCAAAGGTCCGGCGATCGGATGAAGAAGTACCGAATCCAGTCTGTGGGTCCAGCGCCGGACCGGACTTTCGCTGATCACCGTGGCCGTCGCCAGCTCCCGAGCGCGCCGCTGGAGTCGAATCAGATCGCTCGGCGCGTGGTGCTCGGCGGGGCAGGTGGGCGCCGAAAGCATATCGTCGATCGCCGACTGGAGGTCCGCGACTCCGCGGCGCCGGACGGCGACGGTTTCGATCACCGGGACTCCGAGCGCTTCCTGAAGCTTGCCCGGATCGAGCTCCAGCCCGTCGCGTCTGGCGAGGTCGACCATGTTGAGCGCGATCACGGTCGGAAGGCCGAGTTCGATCAGCTGCAGCGCAAAGCGGAGGTGATTGTCGAGGTTGGACGCATCGAGGACGATCAGAAGCGCGTCGGGCTTTCGCTCGCCCGCCTGCTTTCCGAGCAGCACGTCGCGAGTGACGGCTTCGTCCGGGCTATTCGGTTCGAGGCTGTAGGCGCCGGGAAGGTCGACCAGCTCGACAGGGCGGCCGTCGGCCAAGGTCAGCCGTCCGGAATGGCGCTCGACCGTTACCCCCGGATAGTTGCCGACCTTCTGGCGAGCGCCGGTCAGCGCGTTGAACAGAGCGCTCTTGCCGGCATTGGGGCTGCCGGCCAGGGCGACCAAAGGGAGCGGGTTCATCGGCTTTAGGCGAGAACGACTCGCACCGCATGGGCGTGCTTGCGGCGGATCGCGACAGTCATCCGGCCGACGCGGATCGCCAGCGGGTCCTTGCCGAACGGGCCGAGGTGAAGCGGCACGACGGTCACGCCTTCATCGAAGCCGAAATGGCGAAGGCGGCAGGCTTCCGAATGCTCCAGAGTCGCCCAATCGATCACCGCGATCTCGGCGCGAGCGCCGACCTTCAGCTCGTCGAGCGGGAGCGAATCGGGATGGAAGGGCGCGTTCATGTTGCGACTGATTATCATTAACGTGTGAAATTGGAAATAGGCCGCGACTCGCCCGGCTGCAATTCAGGAAATGCCCTTATTCCGCAGGTCCCATCAGCTTGCGGGTAAGGTAGATCATCTCCAGCGCGGTGGTGTGCGCCTGCTGCTTCAGGTTGGCTCCCGCAGCGTGGCCGCCCTCGGTATTCTCATAATAGAGGAACGGAAGGCCCATCTCTTCCATTCGGGCGGCGAACTTGCGCGCGTGCTGCGGCCCGACTCGGTCGTCCTTGGTGGTCGTGAAGATGAACGGCTCGGGATAAGCGACTCCCTTGCGCAGGTTCTGGTACGGCGACGTCTTCTCCCAGAAGGCGAGCACTTTGGGGTCGGCGATGTTGCCATACTCGCCCTCCCACGACGCTCCGGCGGCAATTTTGGAGATCCGGATCATGTCGAGAAGCGGGACGTCGATGATGACCGCCTTCCAGAGCTCCGGATGCTGGGTGAACTCGACGCCCATCAAAAGCCCGCCGTTGGAGCCGCCGCGGATCCCCAGCCGGCGCGGGCTGGTCACCTTGCGGGCGATCAGGTCCTTCGCGACCGCCGCGAAATCGTCATAGGCGCGCTGGCGCTTGGTCTTGAGCGCCGCCTCGTGCCAGTTCGGCCCGAACTCGCCGCCGCCGCGGATATTGGCGACCACGAAAACGCCGCCATGCTCCAGCCATAGCTTGCCGGTGGTCGGCGAATAACTGGGAGTCACCGACACCTCGAAGCCGCCATAGGCGTAGAGCAAAGTCGGATTATCCCCGTTCAGCACCATGTCTTTGCGGTGGACGATGAAATAGGCGATTTTCGTCCCGTCGGTGGAGATTGCTTCCCGCTGTTCGACGATGAGGTTCGATGCATCGAACTTGGGCGACTGGTGATAGATTTCGCGCGCCTTCCCGTCGGCGGCGTTCGCCAGCCAGATCGAGGGCGGAGTCAGGAAACCGGTTACACTCAGAAGCGCCTGATTGTCCTTGTGGCTGGCGTCCGAGACCCCGATCGACGAATTGTCCGGAAGGTCGAGATCGGCGCGGGTCCACTTGCCTCCGGCTGCAGGCGTGAAGGTGAGCATCCGGCCGCGGACATTGTCGAGGATCGAAACCAGAAGCACGTCTTTCGCCGCAGTGGCGCCCTGCAGAGCCTCGCGAGGCCCAGGCGTGTAGATCAACACCGGCTTCAGGTTTGCTGGATCGGCTCGCAAATCGGCGAGGTTAACCGAAAGCAGTGAGCCCGCCGGCAAGGCTTTCGCCGCGCCCTTCGGCGTCCATTCCTCCTGGCTCTGGATGATCACCCGGCCGTCGACCATGTCCACGAACTGCGATTTCTCGGGAATCGCGACTCGGCGGTTACCCTTTGCTCCGACGAGGAACGTCTTGGAGTGGAAGAAATCGGTCCCTTCCACGACGAGCGGAAGGACGCCGCCTTGCGAATCGCGAAGGACATAAGCCGACGCGGAAACGTCGGACTTGTTGCCTCGGAAGACCTCGGTCGCCTGCGACAGCTTCTGTCCCCGCTTCAGCCGCTTCACGACATAAGCGTAGCCCGATTCGGTCAGCTCTCCCGGCTTCCACTCGCGGCTGACGAGAAGCGTGTTCTCATCCTGCCAGCTTGCGTCCTGCTTGCCCTTGGGAAGGTCGAAGCCGCCCTTCACGAAGCTCTTCGAGGGAAGATCGAACTCGCGGATGGTGACCGCGTCCTCGCCGCCGTCGGAAAGATTGAGGAGGCAGCGGGTTTCGGCGGGGCGGGCGCAGGTCGCGCCTTTCCACACCCAGTTCGCCTTCTCCGCCTTGGCGAGCGAGTCGAGGTCGAGAACCGTTTCCCAATGCGGGGCGCCCGATGCGTAATCGGCGACGCTCGTCCGGCGCCAGATTCCGCGGACGTGGTCCTCGTCCTGCCAGAAATTATAGACCTGCCCGCCGATGAAATTCGCGGTCGGCACTCGGTCCTTGGCCTGGGCGATCGCCAGCGCTTCGCTGTAATATTGCTGGTAGCGCGGGTCGGCCTCCAGCACCGCCTGCGACTTGGCGTTGTGCGCTTCGACCCAGTCCATCGCCCGCTGGCCCGAGACATCTTCCAACCAGATGTACGGGTCGTCGCTGGCCACAGGGGGCGCGGCGAGCGAGGCGGAAGCGAGAGTCATCAACAGAAGCGAAGCGAGCGCGATGCGCATGGACAATCCCCCGGCCTAATCTCACTCACCATCAGGGGAATCGCGTTTCAGTCAAGCCTAGCGCGGCGGATAGCGGAGCCGGCCGAGGAAGCGGCTGACGCTGAAATGCTCCTGTGCCCGCCACTGCGCCTTCCACTTTTCGAACTGCATCACGTTATCGATACGGCGGTCGAGGAAAGCGGCGGTCTCGGTCCACGCTTCGCTGTCGTCGTCGATCCAGGCGACCAGGGTCGAGCCATAGACGGCGCCGAGGGTCATGCGCTTTGTATAATGATTGAAGTCGGTGCTGGTGTCGCCGGCGAGCCTCCACATCAGGTCCGCGGACCGCCAACCGATTCGCGCGCCGAGGGCGAGGTTCTGCGGCATCGACAGGATCGAAAGCGCGCTTCGAACCGCCTCGCGCGCACCGCCCATGATTTCGAGCCTGGTCCAGACCAAATCGCGGATTCGCTCGCGAATCTTCATCGCCGCGAGGTTCGCGGACGGGAGCCGCTTCTCCATCTCGCGATCGACGCCCTGGATATACGCGTCGATCATCGCCGGCTTGCGCTTGGGAAAGGCGAGCCGCGCCTGCGCAGGATCGATGCCGAGCTGCGCGGCCGCCGATTCAACCGCTTTCGTAGTCCAGCCGTCGAACACGGCATTCTCGCCGACCGCCAGCGCGAGCCGGTCGCGAATTTGCTGCAG
>Ga0070692_10000492_pt1 | contig 12139 bp, 9 predicted proteins | sample KBSK1102metaG_FD_64675 | JGI IMG/M metagenome (GOLD analysis project Ga0070692, IMG submission 64675) | Corn, switchgrass and miscanthus rhizosphere microbial communities from Kellogg Biological Station, Michigan, USA - KBS K1-10-2 metaG | ecosystem: Host-associated > Plants > Roots >...
CGATGCTGGAGCGCATCGACCGCTGCCGCACGATCATCTTCGACAAGACGGGAACGCTGACCTACGGCAAGCCGTCGCTGACCGATGTGCTGTGTGCTCCCGGCATGACGCGGGCGCTGGCCCTGCGGTTGGCGATGAGCCTGGAGCAGTACTCGCGGCATCCGCTTGCCATCAGCATTCTCGACGCCGCGCGCGCGGAAGGCATCGCTCCCGTCGACGTGGCCGACATCAGCGAACGGCCGGGCGAGGGATTGCGCGGTCACGTCGACGGCGACGTCGTCGAGATCACCGGTCGAAAGAACATCGCCGCGGCGATCGCGGCACAACTGCCGCCGCCTGCAACCGGCATGGAATGCATCATCCTGCGCAACGGCGAGTACGCGGCGACGCTGCGGTTTCAGGATGTGCCGCGCGCGGAGAGCCGTTCGTTCGTGCATCATCTTCTGCCGCACCATCAGGTCGGACGCGTGATCCTGCTCTCGGGCGACCGCGATGCCGAGGTGCAGCATCTGGCCGGTCTCGTCGGGATCGAGAATGTGTACTCCGGCGCGAGCCCGGAAGAGAAGCTGGCCGTCGTGCGCGCCGAGGCCGCAAAAGGTCCGACCCTCTTCCTCGGCGACGGCATCAACGACGCGCCGGCGATGGAGGCGGCAACCGTCGGCGTCGCCTTCGGCCACAACAGCGACATCACCGCCGAAGCAGCCGACGCCGTGATCCTCGAGCCGTCGCTCGCGTCGGTCGACGAGTTGATCCACATCGGCCGCCGCATGCGCCGCATCGCGCTGCAAAGCGCCGCCGGCGGCATGGCCCTGAGCATGATCGGCATGCTCGCCGCCGCCGCCGGATTACTCGCGCCGGTGCCCGGCGCGATCGCGCAGGAGGTGATCGACGTCCTCGCGGTCCTCAACGCGCTGCGCGTAGCGGCGGCGCGGAGGGAGCTGAATGATTTGAACGGCTGATCACTCGGGCGAGTCGATCGGGATGTCTTCCGGCTTGAGGATGACGACTTTTCCGTCCTCCCAGATCGCGACCGATTGCCCCAATTGTTTGTGACGCCAGAGCGCGCGTCGAACGCCGAGGCGGATCGCTGCAGTCGCAGCCTCAACATCGCAGAAGCGTTCCTCGATGGTGCGGTTGTCGTTCATTTGTGCGCGTTCGAGATTGTGTCCCATGTTGATCGCTCTACGATTTCAGCTTCTGACTCGCCACTACCAGTGGCGACGAGTTGCGGCTGCCATCCTGAATTGTCATACATCAGCCATCGATCGGCGAGCGGGCGGTAAATCCTGAAAAAATTTGCAAGGCCACGCTCGTAACGCTGCCGGACGATGGCTTCAGGAATGTCGTGCCCGCCGCTGGCAACCCGAGACGCTACACGTTCCAGTGCGATTGGAACATCGCGCAACCAGAAGAATGTGAGAAGAAAGAGATATCCATCCGCCTTCCAATGTTTGATTCGTGAGGCGTAGACCAATCCCGCCAGCGTCGTTTCAAAAGCAAAGCTGCTCCTGGAGGATGCAAGCTCGTCAAGCCGCCGAAGATTTTGCCGGCCAGCCTGAATAGCGACGCTCTGCGGCTGAAACTGGGAGAGACCTCGTGCGATCGTGTCGGCATTGACGTACTGCCCGACGCCAAGCAAGTTGCCTAGGAAGGTTTCCGCAACCGTGGTTTTTCCCGCGCCGTTTGGGCCGGCGATGATTACGGTGGGTTGCATCAAGCTAGATTAGTCGCAACGACCCCCGAGGGAGTTGAACGATCTGAATAGCTCTATTCAACCGCCGCGTTTAGCGAGTAAGTAGCTGACTCTCGCGAGCCAGCGAAATGCTGAAGGTTGGCTTGTTCCCTACGCCCGCGCCTCCGCGACGCGCCGCAGCGACGCGTACGAGGCGTTTACGCCCTGGCTGAGAAGGCGGAGCACGCTGAACCAGATCGCCGGGCTCTCGTCGAGTACGCGGAGGAACGACTCCTTTTCGATGAATCCCAGCTCGCAGGAGGAGAAGGCGCGGGCGGTGTATTCGTGCGGGCGATGCGAGACGACCGATTCGAGTCCGAGGATGTCGCCGGACGACGCGGAGCGCATGCGCTTCCATTCGCCGTTGCGGTCGCGCAGGAGAAGCTCGATCGCGCCGGAGTGGATGAGATAGATGCCGCGAGGCTGATCGCCTTCGTTGAAGAGGATGGTACCTGCCGGCCGGTGTTGAAGCGTCTCACGCTCGGTCAGGCAAGCGTCCGGCGGCAGGCGCCGGGTTGCGAGTTCGGTAATCACAGGTCACCTCGGGGTGCACAGTAGCGGTTGCACCCCGAGGACTGCTGTGATGACGGCTACGCGAAACGGTGACTCAGATTGTCACCATCGCTTCGAGCGCCGCTGTCTGGATGAACATGCTCGAGCCTTTGACGTCGATGATCTTGCGGCGTTTGAAGTCGCTGAGCAGGCGCGTGATCGTTTCGCGCGTGGTTCCGATCATCTGCGCGATCTCTTCGTGAGTGAGGAGCACCTTCAGGCGGATGCCTTTCGGCGTTTCGTCGCCGCTGCGCGCGCACCAGTCGAGGAAGAGGCGGGCCAGTTTTTCGGACGTGCTCTGCGAGAGGCCGAGGGCGCGGATCTCGCGCTGCGCGGAGTGGTACTTCTCGCTCAGTTGCTGCGCGGTGTGCAGGCAGGCCTCGGGATTCGTATTGAGGAAGGACATGAAGTCCTCGCGGCGGATGAAGTTGATCTGCGACGGCTCGAGCGTCTCCGCGGAGACTTCGAACGGCGTGGCCAGGATCGTGCCGCTCGCGCCGAGGACTTCGCCCGCCTCGGCGATCTTGACGATGAGCGTCTTGCCTTCCGACGATGACGTCGTCAGTTTCACGCGGCCGCTGCAGACGATGAATACGCCGCGCGGCTGCTCCCCTTCGACGAACAGCACGGAGCCCTTCGGATAGACCGCCATGAACTTGATGGCATCGAGGCCTCGGACGGCCGGCGCGGTCATGTTGCAGAACTGGCGCTCCGAGCGGAACGTGCAGTTGGAGCAGTTGTTCTGAGTGTCGACGTTGTAAGGGGTCCGCATCGTTTTCTCCTTTGCGCCCGGGGGGCATCACCGTGACGTGTGCGCAATATCACTCCGAACCGTGACGCGCGCCCCACCCCGCGGGGTAGGAGGGCAAACATGGGGAGGTGGGGGATGGGGACGTCGAGTGACAGTCGTCACCACCCGTCGTGATCACGTGTACGGCTGGAGGTCCGGACCGCGCCCTACTCTGCCTCGAAAACATGAAACGAGGATCTCGATGATGAGCGCAAAACTTCTTCGAAGCACTCTCCTTCTGCTGCTGCTTCTCATTCCACTCACCGCCATTGCCGGCGATACGCCCGCGAAACCGGCGGACACGGCTGCGGCGGATACTCCGAAAGTTGAAACCGCGATGCCGTCGTTCTTCGCGGAGACGACGGTTACCGCGACCGGATCGAAGCGCGACGTCTTCGAGCTCGCCACGCCGGTCACCGTAATCCGCGAGGAGAGCATCGAGCAGAAGTCGCCGCAGAACGCCGCGGAGCTGCTGCGCGAACAGCCGGGCGTCGACATCAATGGCGTCGGGCCGAATCAGGGACGCCCGGTCATCCGCGGCCAGCGCGGTCTTCGCGTGCTGTTCCTCGAAAACGGGCTGCGCCTCAACAATCCGCGGCGGCAGACCGACTTCGGCGAAGTGACCGGCCTCGTCGATCTCAACAGCGTCTCCACGATCGAGGTCGTGCGCGGACCGGCATCGGTTCTTTATGGCACCGACGCGATCGGCGGCGTTCTCAATCTCGTCAGCAAGGATCCGTCGTTCCCGGCCAGCTCGAATGTCACCGGCTTTGTCGAAGGGCGCTACGCGAACAGCGGAAGCCTGGCCAGCGGCAGCGCCGGCCTCAACGCGCGCTTCGGCGCGCTGACGATGCAGCTCGGCGGAACGAAGCGTGAAGTCGACGATTACGACGTTCCGTCGGGAAGTTTCGGCGCCATTCGTCTGGCGAACAGCACGACGGTCCTCGACTCCGGCGTCCACGATTCCACCGTCTGGGGCAGCCTCTCGTTCGCCGCGAGCGATCGCGACAAGATCGGTTTCCGCTTCAACCGTTACCGCGCCGGCCAATCCGGATTCGGCTATATCCCGGCGAACGTCTACGGCGCCACGGAGGACGTGAAGATCCGCATCCTCTATCCGAGCCAGGACTTCGATCGCTACATGCTGTCCTATTTCGGATCGCCGATGGGACGCGTTTGGGCTGACTCGGCGAACGTGCAGGTCTACTACCAGCGCAATGCGCGGCAGCTTGCCAATGACATCGATATCGACATCGGCCCCGTCGGCCCGGGATTCGCGCATTCGACCGTGCACGCCGACACGCTCAATCACTCCGATGTGAAGAGCTTTGGGTTCCGTTCCGACGCCGTGAAGATCCTCGGCAACGGGCGGCACATCATCACGTACGGACTGGAAGGGACGCGCGATCACAGCGACAACACCGACTCGTCGCTGACCACGACCACCATCCGCACGCCGCACGGCAACTTCGTCAGCACCGCGCCCGACACTCTGGCCAACGCGCCCAACGCCACGAACCTGAGCTACGGCGTCTTCGGGCAGGACGAGGTCTCACTCACCAGCAAGCTGCGGATGACGGCCGGCCTTCGCTATCACAACGTGAAGACCGACGCGATCGCCACTCCCGGCTGGAACGTGGCGGGGCTCGGGTTCTCCGACCGCAATCTCGTCGGCGCGCTCACGACGACGTATCAGGTCACCAGCTACATGAATCTGCTCGCATCGTACGGCCGCGGATTCCGCGCGCCGAACATCATCGAGCGGCTGTTCAACGGGCCGACGCCGGAAGGGAACGGCTATCAACTTCTCAATCCCGCTCTGAAGTCGGAGACGAGCAACAATTTTGACCTCGGCTTGAAGTACCGCCGCTGGGATGCGTTCATGGAGGCGGTGGCGTTCCGCAACGACATCAGCGGCGGGATCATCCAGGCCTACCTGTCGCCTTCAGAAATCGCCCAGCTCGATGCAGCGACGCAGGCGGCGATCAAGGCCAGCGGCGCGCAGTTCACGGTTCAGGATCGCAACACGGAGCGCCTGCGCTATCAGGGCCTCGAACTGGCCATGGGATGGCACTCGCAGCGCGGCATCACCCTCGGCGGAAACTACACCTGGATCGACGGCAACCGCATCGATTCGATCAATCCGCCCACCGGCGACAGCTACTCGAACAAGATCTACGCCTACGCGCGCTACGAGCCGCAGACGGCGCGCTACTGGCTGGAGTACCACGTCCGCCACAACGGCGCGACCGACGCGAATGTCGCTCCGAACGAACCGATCCCCCCGGTCGGCCGCACGCTGCCGTCGTTCACCGTTCACGGCGCCGGCGCCGGAATCCGCCTGTTCGAGCGCGCAGGTTTTTCGAACGACATCACGCTGTGGGTGGAGAACATGACCAACCAGCTCTACGCCGAGTTCTCGAACGCCACGTTCTTCCGTCCCGAGCCGGGACGGACGGCGAAGGTGAGTTATCGGGTGAGGTTCTAACTGTCATCCTGAGGCGCCGCAGGACGCCGAAGGAACTCAAGTTACGCAGCATCTGCCGCAGCCGTGTGACGTAAATACGGTTTCAGCCGGAGCCGCTGATCTTGAGATCCTTCGGCCGCGCCGGCCTCAGGATGACAGAGGGCCGACCGCGAACCCCCTACTCAGGCGGCCGCACGAGTTTCTCGAACAGGCTTTCGAGTACGGTGGGAAGGTCGTGATGGACGCCGGAGTGGACGGGGGAGGTCTGGATGATCGTGCTGCGGGGGGCGACGAGCCAGTGGAACCGGGCGCGTTGGGCGAGCGCGCCGATCGGTCCGGCCGCGGCGCCGCCGGCGCAGACTTTCGGGATCGAGTCGAGGTAGCTGTCGATGAGCGCGGTGTCGATGTGCGGCGCGAGCACTTTCAGGCGGCGGTGGTCGCAGCCGATGCGGGCATCGAGGAAGGCGGCGGTGGAGGAGAAGAGGATTACGCCGGCGTTGAGGAACTCGCCGCGGTCGACGCGCGGGACGATGCGCACGACGGCGTAGTCAAACGGATAGCGCTTGCGCATCAGCGGCGTCCTCCAGCCAGTGTCGCGGCGATTCGAGGCGATGAAGCAGGTAGTCGCGGTACGCGGCGCGATGTTCGTCAGCGTTCGCGAAGCGCGGATCGTCGCCGAGCCAGTCGTCGGGAATCGTGGCCAGTACGCGATCGATCACGTCCGCCGTCAGCATCGCCGCGAGTTCGGCATCGATCTTCATGATCTCCGTCGCCCATCGCAGCAGCACGTGATGCTTGATCGCCGCAAACGGCTTGCGGGCACGCTTGAGAACGTCATCGCTCCAGTTGTGATGAAAGATGAGCGTCGCGCCGTGATCGATCATCCAGAGATTGCGATGCCACAACAGCAGGTTCGTATTCTTCGCCGTGCGGTCGACGTTCGTCACCAGCGCGTCGAACCAGACGATAGCGGAGGCCAGGTGCGACTTGCCATGCATCGTCCGCTCGATGATCGGATCGAACGTGATCGAGCCGGGAAGATAGTCGAGGCCGATGTTCAATCCTTCGCTTTTGACCAGCAGTTCCTGGATCTCCGCGTCCGGCTCGGTCTTGGCCATGCGGCCGTCGAGCTGAACGAAAACGATCTCCGGCACGGGCAAGCCGAGCGCGCGCCCGAGCTCGCCGGAAACGAGCTCGGCGATCAGCGCGCGGACGCCTTGTCCCGCGCCACGGAACTTCACCACGTAGGTGCCGTCGTCATCGCCGTTGACGATGGCGGGCAGCGAGCCGCCTTCGCGCAGCGGCGTCACGTACTCTGTGGCGGTGACGGTTCGGATCATGCGACCGAGATCATGCACTAAACCGTGACGGTACGATCCCTGCAGGAGATAGCCAACTCGGCACGATGACACGCTTAGATCTAAAGAAGCATGGCTCCGAACCGCGAGCCGAGGAACTGGCGCTGCTCGTCGAAGCGGTCGAGGACTACGCCGTCTTCCTTCTTTCGCCCGAGGGGATCATTCAGTCGTGGAACCGCGGCGCGTCGCGGATCATGGGGTATGCCGAGGAAGAGGCTATCGGCAAACATTTTTCCCTCTTCTATGGGCCGGAAGACCTCGCCAACCACAAGCCGCAGAACGAACTCGATACGGCTCTGCGCGACGGGCGGGTGGAAGACGAAGGGTGGCGCATTCGGAAAGACCGCACCCGCTTCTGGGCCAACACCATCATCACGGTGCTGCGCGATGAGAGCGGTACCGTCATCGGCTTCGGCAAAGTGACGCGCGACATGACCGCGCGCCGCGAGGCCGAGGAGGAGGTCCGCCAGAACAGCGAGATCTTTCAGCTTCTCGTCTCCTCGGTGCGCGATTACGCCATCTTTATGCTCGATCCAGACGGCAACGTGGCCACCTGGAACGCGGGCGCTCAACGGATCAAGGGCTACAAGCCGGAAGAGATCATCGGCAGCCACTTCTCCCGCTTTTACGGTGAGGAGGACAAGAAAAACCGCAAGCCGGAGCGCGAGCTGGAGATCGCCCGCGCTGAAGGGAGCGTCGAAGACGAAGGGTGGCGTCTTCGCAAAGACGGCAGCCGCTTCTGGGCGAACGTCGTCATCACCGCCGTCTACGATGTGCACGGCGAGTTGCGCGGATTCGCCAAAGTGACGCGCGACATCACCGAGCGGAAGGAAGCGGAGGAGACGCGCCAGGCGCTTCTCGAACAGCGCGAGGCACGGCTGCAGGCCGAGGAAGAACGGCGCAGCGCGGAGGCGTCGTACCGCGTCGCGCAGGAAGCCAATCGTGCCAAGGACGAGTTCCTGATGACGCTGTCGCACGAGCTGCGCACGCCGATGACGGCCATCCTCGGCTGGTCGCGCATGCTGCCCGCGATGTCGCCCGACGATCCGATGTTCCACGAGGCGGTCGTTTCCATCGCCGGCGGCGCGCAGCTTCAGGCGCGCCTGATCGACGACATACTCGACGTTTCGCGGATCGTCTCGGGCAAGCTGCGCCTCACGCCGGAAACGGTCGAGGTGTCGCGCATCATCATGAAGTCCGTGGATGCGGTGAATGCGACCTTGGATGCGAAACAGATCACGCTCACCACGTTGCTCTCGCCGGGCCTCGGCGCGATCGTGGCCGATCCGACCCGGCTCCAGCAGGTGATCTGGAACCTCCTCACGAACGCGGTGAAGTTCACGCCGCGTAAAGGCAACGTGCAGGTGATGGCGCGGCGAACCGCGTCGGCGGTGCAGATTTCGGTGAAAGACAGCGGCGAAGGGATCGATCCCCAGTTTCTACCGCACATTTTCGAGCCGTTCCGCCAGGCCGAGTCTCCGCAGACGCGCGTCCACGGCGGCCTCGGCCTCGGCCTTTCCATCGTCCGCTACATCGCTGAGGCCCATGGCGGTTCGGTGTCGGCGGAGAGCGAAGGAAGAGGCAAAGGCTCGACGTTTACCGTCACGCTGCCGGTGCACGCCGTGGGCGCGAATACCGGCCCGGTGCGCAACGCATTCGGCGATACGTTCATGCATCGCGACCGGCTGCGCGGCGTCGATATCGTCCTGGTGGACGATGAGGTGGAATCGCGCAGGATGGTCGCGGCGGTGCTTCGCGCCGCGGGCGCAAACGTCGTGGCCGTCGATAACGCCGCCGCGGCGCTGAGCGCGATCGAGGAGCGTCGCCCGAACCTCGTCATCACCGACATCGCCATGCCGGAAGTCGACGGCTATACGTTCACCCGCACGCTGCGCGAACGCGAGCAGGGCGCCCATCTGAAAGTCGTGGCGCTGTCGGCCTTCCCCGCCTCGACGGATAAGAAAACCGGATTCGACGCCTACCTCTCGAAGCCGATCGATCCGTTCCACCTCGTCGACGAGATCGCGCGCATCGCGGTGACGGCGCCGTAGGGGTGTTCAACTCGGGGCTTTCTGTGTCTCTGTGGTGAGAATCCGATACGTCTCCCGCGCAATCTCCAACTCTTCATTCGTCGGAATCACCCACACTTCGATATCACCCGAGCTGATGCGGCGCTCATCCTGCCGCGCTGCAGCATTCGCGGCGTCATCGAGCGCGACGCCGAGGAACGACAGGCGGTCGCAGATCCGTTTGCGCATCGAGGCGGAGTGCTCGCCGATGCCGGCGGTGAAGGCGATGGCGTCGACGCCCTGCAGCGCGGCGCAGTATGCCGCGATGTACTTCGCGGCGCGGTAGGCAAAGACGTCGAGTGCGAGTTCCGCCTTCGCATCGCCCGCGGCGGCCGCGTCCTGGAGCGTCCGGACGTCCCCGCTGCTTCCGGAGATGCCGAGCAGTCCGCAGCGGTGATTGAGCAGATCATCGAGATCGCTGTGGCCGTTGCGCAATAGATAAAGGATGGCGCCGGGATCGATGTCGCCGGCGCGCGTGCCCATCACCAGCCCTTCCATCGGCGTGAAACCCATGCTGGTGTCGATGCTGCGGCCGTCGCGGATGGCGCAGACGCTGGCGCCGTTGCCGAGGTGCGCGACGATGTGGCGCGATCCGGAGTTGAGCGCGCGCAGGCGTTTGGAGACGTACAAATACGAGATGCCGTGGAAGCCGTAGCGGCGGACGTTCAGTTCCGCGGGAACGGCGTAGGTCGACGCGACCGGCGGCAGCGTCTGATGAAACGCGGTGTCGAAGACGGCGACGATCGGGATGCTGCCTCGCTCGCGGCGGACCTTCTCGATCGCCTCGATCGCGAGCGGATTGTGCAGCGGCGCGAGCGCGGAGAGCTCGCGGATTTCGTTCAGGACCGCGTCGTCGACGATCGCCGGATTCTCGAATCGCGATCCGCCGTGAACGACGCGGACGCCCACGGCATCGACATCATCACCACTGTTCCGCACCTCACCCGGCAATTCATAGATCGCCGATTTGAGCGACGAGCTGCCCGGATTGAGAACGAGGATCTTCACTTACTTCCCGTACGGCCAAACCCAGTCCCGCACCGCCGGCATGTCGTCTCCGTACTCGCAGACGTACTGCCGGTGCGATACCAGCAGATTGCGCATGTCCTGCTTCACGTGCGCGTAGCGCGTGGAGAGGCCCGGCACGCGGTCGATCACGTCGATGACGAGGTGAAAGCGGTCGAGATCGTTCAGCACCGTCATGTCGAACGGCGTCGTGGTCGTCCCTTCCTCCTTGTAGCCGCGGACGTGAAGGTTCTCGTGATTCTTGCGCCGGTAGGTGAGGCGGTGGATGAGCCACGGATAGCCGTGGAAGGCAAAGATCACCGGCTTGTCCGCGGTGAAGAGCGAATCGAAATCCTTGTCCGACAAGCCGTGCGGATGTTCGCTCGTCGGTTGCAGCGTCATCAGGTCGACGACGTTGATCACCCGCACTTTCAGATCGGGGAGGCGCTCGCGGAGGATGGAGACGGCGGCCAGCGTCTCGAGCGTCGGCACGTCGCCGGCGCAGGCCATCACCACGTCCGGCTCGCAATCGAGATCGTTGCTGGCCCAATCCCACATGCCGATTCCGGCGGTGCAGTGTTTGGTGGCGGCGTCGATGTCGAGGTACTGCAGCGCCGGCTGCTTGCCGGCGATGATCACGTTCACGTAGTTGCGGCTGCGCAGGCAGTGATCGACGACCGACAGCAGCGAATTCGTGTCGGGCGGCAGATAGACGCGCACGACCTCGGCCTTCTTGTTCATCACGTGATCGATGAAGCCGGGATCCTGGTGGCTGAAGCCGTTGTGGTCCTGCCGCCAGACGTGCGAAGTGAGCAGGTAATTGAGCGATGCGATCGGGCGCCGCCACGGAATGTGGCGCGTGGTCTTCAGCCACTTCGCGTGCTGGTTGAACATCGAGTCGATGATGTGGATGAAGGCCTCGTAGCAGGAGAAGAAACCGTGCCGGCCGGTGAGCAGATACCCTTCCAGCCATCCCTGGCACATGTGCTCGCTGAGCACTTCCATCACGCGGCCTTCATGCGCGATGTGATCGTCGCTCGCGAGGATTTCGCCGGTGAAAACGCGGTCGGTGGCGTCGAAGACGGCGGTCAACCGGTTCGATGCGGTTTCATCCGGACCGACAATGCGGAAGTTTTTCGGATTCTCTTTGATGATGTCGCGCAGGAAGGCGCCGGCGATCCGCGTCGCTTCGTTCAACTCCGTGCCCGGTTTCTTGACCTCGATGGCGTAATCGCGGAAGTCGGGCATGCGCAGGTCGCGCAGGAGCAATCCGCCGTTGGCCTGCGGGTTCGCGCCCATGCGACGCTCACCTTCCGGGGCGAGACTGGCCAGCTCCGGTCGAAGCGTTCCCTTCTCGTCGAAGAGCTCCTCCGGTTTGTAGCTCTGCATCCACTCGCCGAGGAGCTTGACGTGGCCGGGCTTCTTGGCGAGATCGGCGAAGGGGACCTGGTGCGATCGCCACGATCCCTCGGTCTGCTGGCCGTCGACCTCTTTCGGGCCGGTCCACCCCTTCGGCGTGCGCAGGACGATCACCGGCCAGATGGGGCGCTCGGAGAATCCGTTCGTCCGCGCGTTTTTCTGGATGTTCGCGATCTCGTCCAACGCCGCATCCAGCGTTGCCGCCATCGCCTGATGCATGATCGCGGGATCGTCGCCTTCGACGAAGTACGGTTTGTAGCCGTAGCCGGTGAGCAGGTCGCGCAGTTCGTCGTGACTGATGCGCGCCAGCACCGTAGGGTTGGCGATCTTGTAGCCGTTCAGATGGAGGATCGGCAGCACGGCGCCGTCGATGGCCGGATTGAGGAACTTGTTCGAATGCCAGCTCGCCGCGAGCGGCCCCGTCTCCGCTTCGCCGTCGCCGACGACGCACGCGGCGATGAGATCGGGATTGTCGAAGACCGCGCCATACGCGTGCACGAGCGCGTATCCGAGCTCGCCCCCTTCGTGAATCGATCCCGGCGTCTCCGGCGCGGCATGGCTCGGAATCCCTCCCGGAAACGAGAATTGCTTGAACAGTCTCCGCATCCCCTCGGCGTCGTGAGAGATATGCGGATACATCTCGCTGTACGTCCCTTCGAGATACGTGTTCGCCACGAGCCCCGGGCCGCCGTGGCCCGGCCCGGCGATGTAGATCATGCTCAGATCGCGCGCCTTGATGACGCGATT
>Ga0070692_10000495_pt1 | contig 12110 bp, 11 predicted proteins | sample KBSK1102metaG_FD_64675 | JGI IMG/M metagenome (GOLD analysis project Ga0070692, IMG submission 64675) | Corn, switchgrass and miscanthus rhizosphere microbial communities from Kellogg Biological Station, Michigan, USA - KBS K1-10-2 metaG | ecosystem: Host-associated > Plants > Roots >...
GCGCCAGAAAAAGGGGTCAGACATGCGCGCCATCCTCCTCGCCGCCGCTTCGCTCCTCATCGTCGCGCCCGCGGCCGCGCAGGCGCCGGTCGAGCCGCCCGCCGCGCCGGCGCTCGACGCCGCCATGCCCGAGCTCGACGCGATCTTCCATCGCTACATGGCGGAGAGCCACATCCCCGGCCTGGTCTACGGGATCGTCCGCGACGGGCGACTCGTCCTCGTCCGCACGATGGGCGTGCAGGATCCGGAGTCCAAGCGCCCGGTCACTCCCGACACCTTGTTCCGCATCGCCTCGATGTCGAAGGCGTTCACCGCACTCGCGATCCTGAAGCTGCGCGACTCCGGCCGCCTGTCGCTCGACGCGCCGGCCGAGACCTACGTGCCGGAGATGCGCGGCTGGAAGTATCCGACCGCCGACTCGCCGAAGATCCGCGTCCGCGACCTCTTGAGTCACGTCGCCGGCTTCGTCACCGACGATCCCTGGGGCGACCGCCAGACGCCGTTGCCGGAGGCGGAGTTCACCCGGCTGCTCCGCCAGGGCGTCCCGTTCCAGCGCGCGCCGCAGACCGCCTACGAATATTCCAACCTCGGCTTCGCCATCCTCGGCCGTATCGTCACCAACGTCTCCGGCCGGCCGTTCGAGGAGTATATCCAGGCCGAGATCATGCGCCCGCTGGACATGGGTTCGACCGGCTACGACTACACCAAGGCGGCGCCGGACCGCCGCGCGCTCGGCTATCGCTGGGAGAATGGCGGCTGGCTGCGCGAGCCGGACCTCGGCCGCGGCGCCTTCGGTGCGATGGGCGGCGTCCAGACCAGCGCTGTGGATTATGCGAAGTGGATCGCCTTCCTTCTCTCCGCCTGGCCGCCGCGCGACGGGCCCGAGATGGGGCCGGTGCGCCGCTCCACGGTCCGGGAGCTGAGCCAGGGGCTCGACTTTCCCGGCCTCGTCACTCGCCCGGGAGGCCCCGCCACCTGCTACCAGGCGTTCACCTACGGCATGGGCCTGCGCGTGGCGGCCGACTGCGAGCTCGGCCTCAGCCTCGGCCACGGTGGCGGCTATCCCGGCTACGGCTCGTTCATGCTGCTCTTCCCGAACCGCGGGGTGGGCCTCTTCGCCTTCACCAACCGCACTTACGGCGCCCCCGCTCCGGCGCTCTGGCAGGCTGCGGCCGCGCTCCAGAAGGCGGGCTGGATGCCGCCGCCGCGCGCGGTTGCGCCGGGGCCCGCCGTGCGCGCCGGCTACGCCGCGGCCGCGACGATCTGGCGCGCCGGCAGCGTCGAGGCAGCCCGGCCCGGCCTCGCGATGAACTTCCTCATGGACCGCACCGCCGCCAACTGGTCCGCCGACCTCGCCCGCGCCAAGGCGGAGGTCGGCGATTGCCGCACGGACGGCCCGGTCACCGCCGCCGGCAACCTCCAGGCCCATTTCACCTGGACCTGCGATCGCGGCCGCATCGAGGGCGACTTCCTCCTCGCCCCGACCAACCCGCCGACGATCCAGGCGCTGCGGTTCGTGCCGGCGAATTGAAGGGGCGCATGACAATGTATATACTGGGCGTATATCCCGGAGACGTGGAATGGCCGCGAGCAAGACCCGCACTTTCAAATCCGGCAACTCGGTGGCGCTGCGACTTCCCAAGGCGCTGGGTATCGACCCCGGCGTCGAGATGACGGTGCGCGAGGAGCGCGGCCGCTATATCGTCGAGCCCGTCGAGCAGAAGCCGGCAAGAAACATCGATCTGACCGGCATCTACGGCGCCGGCGCTGGGCTCAAGCCGCTTCGGCCGGAAGACCGCATGTTCGAGCACCGGGAGCTGGATTGGGAAGGCAAGCGGCTCCCCGATGGCTGAGCGACGCGTCCTCCTCGATTCCAACATTTGCATATATTTAATCGAGGGTCTGTCGGAACCCGTTCGCCGGCGCGTCGAAATGTTCGAGCCGGGCGAGCTCGTGACCTCCGCCGTCGCCTACGCGGAGGTGATGTTCGGCGTCGATCCGAAAGATCCGCTCAAGGTCGGCAACGCCGAGGCCGTGTTCGACCTGGTGCCGGTGCTTCCGTTCGGCGCTGATGCCGCGCTCGAATACCGGCACCTGCCGTTCAGACGCGGCAGCTTCAATCGGCTGATCGCAGCGCACGCGCTTTCGCTCGGTTTACCGGTTGCAACAAACAACGAAGCCGATTTTGCCGGCATTCCCGGCCTGAGGCTCGAGAATTGGACGCTTCCGTGACCTGGCCCGCTACCGTCCTCACCCTATATCCCGAGATGTTCCCCGGCCCCCTCGGCGCCAGCCTCGCCGGCCGGGCGTTGCGCGAGGGAATCTGGACTCTCGACACCGTCCAGATCCGCGACTTCGCCACGGACAAGCATCGATCCGTCGACGACACGCCCGCCGGAGGCGGCGCTGGGATGGTGATGCGCGCTGACGTCCTTGCCGTCGCCGTCGACCATGCGCTCGCGAAGGCTTCTGACGCGCCGCTCCTCGCCATGACTCCGCGGGGTCGCCCGCTCACGCAGGACATGGTCCGCACCCTCGCCGCCGGCCCCGGCGTCTCGATCCTCTGCGGCCGTTTCGAGGGGATCGACGAGCGGCTGTTCGAGGCCCGGCCCATCCTGCCCGTCTCGATCGGCGACTACGTCCTCTCCGGCGGCGAGATGGCGGCGCTCACCCTCCTCGATGCTTGCGTTCGCCTGCTTCCCGGGGTAATGGGCGCGGCCTCCAGCGGTGAGGAGGAGAGCTTCGATGAGGGGCTTCTCGAATATCCGCATTATACCCGACCTGTCGAATGGGAAGGGCGCACGATCCCTGAAGTGCTGCGATCGGGGGATCATGCGAAGATCGCCGCGTGGCGCGCCGAGCGCGCCCGGGCGGATACACGGTCACGGCGGCCGGACCTGATCGCGCGTCACGGGGACGCGCGAAGGCCACCGCCCTCTGGCGCGCGGCACGAAGATTGAAAGAGACGACGATGAACCTCATTCAGCAGCTCGAGGCCGAGCAGATCGACGCCCTCACCCAGGGCCGTGCCATCCCCGAATTCCGCCCCGGCGACACGCTGCGCGTCGGCGTCAAGGTGGTCGAAGGCGACCGCACCCGCGTCCAGAATTTCGAAGGCGTCTGCATCGCGCGGGCGAACAAGGGCATCGGCTCCTCCTTCACCGTGCGCAAGATCAGCTTCGGCGAGGGCGTCGAGCGCGTCTTTCCGCTCTACTCGCCGAACGTCGATTCGATCGAGGTCGTCCGCCGCGGCGCCGTCCGCCGCGCCAAGCTCTATTATCTGCGCGGCCGCACCGGCAAGGCCGCCCGCATCGCCGAGCGCCGCGATACGCGCGGCGACAAGCCGGCGGCCGCCGCGGCTCCGCGGACCGAGACCGCCGAAGGCTGACGCCGGGGGCGGGCGAAGCGTATCGCCCCCCGAGGACCGGGGTTTAGCGAGGCCGCCGGTGGGCTGCTCAGCTGTGGGCGGCAATCACCGTGCGAAGGCAAGTGTCGCCGGTCCACAGGGCCGCGGCCCAGCCGCGGTCCCTCGCCGCTTCAACGTTTTCGACAGCGTCGTCGAGCAGGAGCAGGTCGCGAGGTGCATAGCCGGTCCGGCGTTCGACAGCTTCGTAGAAGCTGGCGTCAGGCTTCGCGCATCCTAGCTCGGCGGCATAGTGGAAGCCGTCGAATCTGCTCTGCAGGTCGAGGTCTTTCCACAGATAATGCGCCCGCTCGTGTTCCTGCACGGTCGCGAGGTGAATCTCCAGTCCGCCGGCGCGGATCGCCGCGAGTTGGGCGAGGAGCGCCTCGTCCAGATGCGCATCGTTGCTGAACCAGTAGCGGATCAGCCGTTCGCAGCTGATGGCGGGATTGAGCTCATGCAGGACCGGTGCGAGCCGCTCCCGGAGGGCTGCGCGGCCGTGGCTGATGTCCTTCCAGTGCCGCGCAAAGAAGGCGGACTGAAGTGCGGAGGCAGAGATGCCGAGGTCGCGCTCGAGATTGGCGATCCAGCCGCATTCGTCCGGATGCACAATGACCACTCCGTCCACATCGACCATGAGCGCCTTGATCCTCATGCTACGGGTCAAGCACGGACTTCGCCGCTGCGGCAAGCGGGATGAGCGGATGACGCTCGGGATCGCCGGGGTGTGTGCTGAGGCAGCCGAGGCGCCGCTCCGCTTCCCTTTTCCCGGATCGCGGCTAGGGTGCGCCGCCATGCGCAAGATCCTCTTCCCGCTCCTGCTCCTCGCCGTTTCTGTTTCGCCCGCCGTCACCCCCGCAGCAGCGCGCGAGCTCACCCTCCAGCGGGTGTTCGAGAGCCCGAACCTCGCCGGTCCCAGCCCGCGCCTCGCCAGGCTGTCCCCGGACGGCCGGCTCGTCACGTTGCTCAGGAACCGTGCCGACGAGAAGGATCGCTACGATCTCTGGGCGATCGACGCCGCCACCGGCCAGGCGCGGATGCTGGTCGATTCGAAGAAGATCGGCACCGGCGCCGAGCTGTCCGAAGAGGAGAAGATGCGCCGCGAGCGGCTCCGCATCGCCGGCACCAAGGGCATCACCGATTACGCCTGGGCCCCCGACGGCAAGTCGATCCTCGTTCCGATCGACGGGGACCTGTACGTCGCCACCCTCGACGGCAATGTCCGCCGCCTCACGGACACCAAGGAGACGGAGATCGACCCGAAGGTCTCCGAGACCGGCCGCTACCTCTCCTTCCTCAGGAACCAGAACCTCCACGTCATCGATCTCGCGAGCGCCGAGGATCGCGCGCTGACCAGCGACGGCGGCGGCACGTTGAGCTGGGGCGCGGCCGAGTTCGTCGCGCAGGAGGAGATGGACCGCCACACCGGCTATTGGTGGTCGCCCGACGACGCCTATCTCGCCGTCGCCCGCGTCGACGAGAGCCCGGTCAAGGTGGTCACCCGCGCCGCGATCGGCGCGGAAGGCACGAAGCTGGTCGAGCAGCGCTACCCCGCCGCCGGCACCGCCAACGCGATCGTCGATCTGTACATCATGCGCCCCGACGGCGGCGGCCGGGTCAAGGCGGACCTCGGTCCGAACCCGGACCAGTATCTGACGCGGGTCCACTGGACCGCCGACGGCAAGGCGGTCCTCGTCCAGCGCATGACCCGCGACCAGAAGCGCCTCGACTTGCTGCGGGTCGATCCCGCGACCGGCGCCTCGACCGTGCTGTTCAGCGAAACGTCGCCGACCTGGATCAACCTCACCGAGAATTTGAAGCCACTGAAGGACGGCAGCCTGCTCTGGTCGTCCGAGCGCTCCGGCTTCTCGCACCTCTATCGCTGGAAGGCCGGCCAATGGACCCAGCTCACCCGCGGCGACTGGGCGGTGGACCGCATCGCGGGCGTCGACGAGAAGGCGAAGCGCGTCTATTTCACCGGCACCGCCGAGACTCCGATCGAGCCGCAGCTCTACTGGGTCTCCTACGATAAGCCCGGCAAGCCGGTGCGGGTCACCGAGGCGGGATGGGCGAACGCAGCGACGATGGACAAGGAGGCGAGCCACGTCCTCGTCACCCGCTCCAATCCCACCCAGCCGAGCCAGGTCTATCTCGCCGACGCCTCGGGCCGCCGCCTCGCCTGGGTCGAGGAGAACCGGCTCGACGCCGGCCACCCCTACGCCCCCTATCTCGACGCCCACATCCAGCCGGTGTTCGGCACCCTGCGCGGGCCCGACGGCTCGCAGCTCCACTACCGGATGCTGTCGCCGCCGCGCGAGCCCGGCAAACGCTATCCGGTCTTCTTCTACGTCTATGGCGGTCCGCACGGGCAGCAGGTGACGCGCGGCTGGTATGGGGCGCTGCCGCTGCAGGAATATCTCGCCCAGCACGGCTGGATCGTCTTCACCATCGACAATCGCGGCACCAACCGGCGCGGCGTCACGTTCGAGAGCGGCATCTACCACGCCGCCGGCACCGTCGAGGTCGAGGACCAGCTCGCCGCGGCCGCCTGGCTCAAGTCCCAGCCCTTCGTCGACCCGAAGAGGATCGCGGTGATGGGCTGGTCCTACGGCGGCTACATGACGCTGCGCCTGCTCGAGAAGGCGCCGGGCGTGTTCGCGGCCGGCGCCGCCGTCGCGCCGGTCACCCGCTGGGAGCTCTACGACACCTTCTACACCGAGCGTTACCTCGGCAATCCGGCGACCGACCCCGCCCCTTACAAGGCGGCGAGCACGCTCGACGAGGCGAGCAGGATCCGCGATCCGCTCCTCGTCGTCCACGGCATGGCCGACGACAATGTCGTCTTCGAGAACACCACCGCGCTGATCGCCAAGCTCCAGAAGGAGAAGCACCCGTTCGAGCTGATGGTCTATCCCGGGGCCACCCACGCCATTGCCGGCGAGGGCCCGCAGACCCACGTCTGGACGACCATCACCGATTTCCTCGACCGCACCGTCAAGAACAAGCCGTAACCGTTCCCCTCCCTGGAAGGGAGGGGCAAGGGGTGGGTCCGGCGCAGCCGGCGGAACCTCGGAGTCGGCAGGAAGCCTCGCTTCGCTCGTCGACCCACCCGCGGCCCCTCCCTTGCGGGGAGGGGAAGGCGGCTAGAGCGCCGCCTTGGTCCAACTCGACGACGCGTCCGGGCTGTATTGCGCCTGGGCGGTCGCCGGCCGGGCGCGGACCAGCGGCGCGGCGGCGGCGGGCAGGGCGTTGCGGACCCCCACGACGATCGCCTCGACCGGCGCGGTCCCAAGCGTCAGCTCGATCACCGCGCCGTCGCAGGTCCGGCCGGTGCAGCGCACATAGGTCGGCTCCGTGCCGCCGCCGCCGAACCGCACCGTCGAGCCGGCCATCGCGGCCGCGCGGACCTCGGCTTTCTCGCCGAAATAGACGAGGAGGTCCTCGGCGCCGTTCATCGCGATCCTGTAGGCGGCGACCCGTCCGCCGCCCGTCGCCGGCCGCTCGGCGACCTTGTCGAGGCGCGGGGAGGGGAGGGGGATGGCGGGCGCCGGGGCCCCCCAGCGACCCGCGGCCGACCAGGGCAGCTTCACGCCGCGCCGGAACGCCGCCGTGCCGGGGAAGCCGTCCGGCAGCGGCGCGCCGCCATTGGCGATCAGCCATTGCCCCTTTTGTCCGGCGGCGTCCCAGGCATAGTCGATCCGGAAGCCCTGCTTGCGGTCCATCGAAAAGGCTGGAACGGCCAGCACCGCGCCCCAGGCCGCCGCCGCGCCGAGCGTCGTCACCGCCACCCCGACCCGGCGGCCGCCCGGCCCCGCGAGCGGCTCGAGCTCGATCAGCGCGGGCAGCACCAGCAAGGCGGCGAACGGCGCGAACAGCCACGCATTGCCGAAATCGAGCAGCACCTCGCTGAGGTGCACGAGCGGCGCCCAGGTCGCGAACAAGGCGGCCCAGGCGAGCACTGCCGCCACCGTCTCGGCCCGCCGGGCGCGGTGGCCGGCGACCCAGCCGAGCAGCATCAGCAGCGGCGGCAGCAGCGCGAAGATCGCGGCTCCCGGCGCCACCGCGACGATGGCGAGGTTGACCGCCATGAACACCAGCCAGAAGGCCGCGCGCAGCCCCTCGCGCGCAAGCCCGCGCCCGATCGTCGCCAGCGCCAGCGCGGAGACCGCAAGCGCCGCCACATCCACCGCCAGCGCCATGAGCTCGGGGTGCGCGCGCCAATAGGGGCTCGGACGCATGATCTCGACGATCCATTGCAGCAGCCAGACGGCGAGCGCGCTCCCCGCCACCCCCGCGATCACCGCACCCGCGCCGCGGGCCAGGCCCTGCCGCCGGCTCCAGGCGAAGGCCGCGGTTCCGACCAGCAGCAGGCCGAAGGCCGCCAAGCCGAGCGTGCGCGGCAGGACCACCAGCACCCGCCCAGCGACGTCGGCATAGATGCGCTCGCCGCCCGCTCCACCCGCGGGCGCGCCCTCGGCGAGGCGCAGCGCCGCCGCCAGTCCCTGCCGTCCCATATGCTGCAGGCTGGCGCGGTCCAGCGCCTCCACCCGGTCGCCGGGGCTGTGGTACCGGCTCTCATTGCCGATGACGGCGAAGTTGAGGATCGTCCACGGCCGCGCCGCGGCCCAGACGGTGACGTCGGTCGAATTGGGGATGAGGCGGTAGAAGTCGGCGGTCAGCGAGTTCGCCACCGGCCGTACCGCCCCCGCCTTGAACGCCGCGATCGCGGCACCGTTCGGCCGGCTGGTCTCGAACATTGTCGCCGGGCCGCTCACGCCGCGCGCCTCGAAATTGACCAGGCTCTCGATCTTCCCCGCGAGCGGATCGTGCTCGAGGAACGCGTGCGCGCCGAGCAGCCCGGCTTCCTCGCCCTCGTCGAACAGCAAGGTGACCGGTCGCGCCAGCTTGCGGTCCTTCAGGACCGAGGCAATCTCCAGCATCGTCGCGACTCCGATCCCGTCGTCGGCGGCGCCCGGCCCGGCCGGCGTCGAATCGTAATGGGAGGCGAGCAGCACCTGCCCCGGCGCGGCCGCGTCACCGACCGTCGCGACGACGTTCCTGACCCGCGCGCAAGCCGCGTAACGCCCCGCCTTGCCGCCGCCGCACGCCCAGTCGTCGGTGATCCGCGGCGCGAGCCCCATGCCGCGCAGCTCCGCCACCAGCCGCTCGCGCACCGCATCGTCCGCCGCCGTGTCGACCGGATGCGGCCCTTGGTCGCCGAGCAGCCGCGCCAGCCGGGCGGCCGCGCGCGTCGCGTCGAACTGCCCCGGCCCGGCGCGCTCGACCGGCGGCGGCATCGTCGGCTGCCCCTTCACCGCCAGCGCCGCCCCGAGCAGCAGCATCAACACCGCCAGCAACGCCGCCCCCGACCGCTTCATGTCAAACTCCCGCCGTTGCGAGGGGCGTAGCAGATCGTTTCGGCGGCGAACATCGTCGCATCGCTAACTGCGCGGGCAGGGGCGCCGCGCCGCCCGGGCGATGCGGCGCGCATCTCCCATCCGATTGAGTTGAAGCTCAAGCTGCAACCCGCTTATCTCCTCGTTCACATAGGGGGCGACGACGAGCCGGCCGTCGATCCGCACCGCCAGCGGCCGATCGACCAGCCCGGCGGTAGCGGCCGCGAGCCGCGGCTGAACGTCGGGCCTGAAGCTGAACGTTACCCTGGCGCCGCCGCCCAGTCCGACGCCCGTCCGAACGTCGACGACGAGGTCGCGGCACAGCGCGATGTCGCCGATCCACAGGCCCTTCCGGCCGGGAAGGAAGGACGGCAGTATCGACTGGGATCCGACGCCCGCAGCCGGCTCGACGGCCGCGCTTCCGGTCGCGACGTCCGGGGGCGGGGCCTGCGCAGCGACCAGCGCCATCGCCCCGGCCAATGCGGCAGCGCGCAATTCAACTCTCTTTCGGCTGGGCGCCCGGCGGGGTTTCGCCGAACACCCGCGCGAAGATCGTGTCGACGTGGCGCAGGTGGTGGTCGAGGTCGAAGCTCGCCTCGAGCGCCTCAGGCGCCAGCAGCGCCGTCACCTCCGGGTCGGCCGTGAGGAGGTCGAGGAGGGACAGGCGGCCGTCGCTCTCCCAGACCTTCATCGCGTTGCGCTGGACGAGGCGGTAGGAATCCTCGCGGCTGGCGCCCGCCTGGGTCAAGGCGAGCAGCACGCGCTGCGAGTGGACGAGCCCGCCCATGCGGTCGAGATTCGCCCGCATGCGCTCAGGATAGATGACGAGCTTGTCCATCAGTCCGGTCAGGCGGGCGAGGGCGAAGTCGAGCGTGATGGTCGCGTCGGGCCCGATATAGCGCTCGACCGACGAATGGCTGATGTCGCGCTCGTGCCACAAGGCGACGTTCTCCAGCGCCGGCGTCACATAAGCTCGGACCATGCGGGCGAGGCCGGTGAGGTTCTCGGAGAGGACCGGGTTGCGCTTGTGCGGCATCGCCGACGAGCCCTTCTGGCCCGGCGCGAAGAATTCCTCCGCTTCCAGGACCTCGGTCCGTTGCAGGTGGCGGACCTCGGTCGCCAGCCGCTCGATCGAGGCGGCGACGACGCCGAGCGTCGCGAAGAACATCGCATGGCGGTCGCGGGGGATGATCTGGGTGGAGACCGGCTCGACGGTGAGGCCGAGCTTCTCCGCGACATGCGCCTCGACGCGCGGATCGACGTTGGCGAAGGTGCCGACGGCGCCCGAGACGGCGCACGTCGCCACCTCCTCGCGGGCCCGCACCAGCCGCTCGCGCGCCCGCTCGAACTCGGCATGATAGCCCGCCAGCTTCAGCCCGAACGTGACCGGCTCGGCGTGGATGCCGTGGCTGCGCCCGATCGTCGGGGTCAGCTTGTGCTCGAAGGCGCGCCGCCTGAGCACCGCCAGCAGCGCGTCGACGTCGGCGATCAGCAGGTCCGCGGCGCGGCTGAGCTGGACGGCAAGCGCCGTGTCCAGCACGTCCGAGCTGGTCATGCCCTGGTGCAGGAAGCGCGCCGCCGGGCCGGTGCGCTCGGCGACATGGGTCAGGAATGCGATGACGTCGTGGCGGGTCTCCGCCTCGATCGCGTCGATCCGGTCGATGTCGAAGGGCGGCGCGTCGCGGTCCGCCGCCCACACCGCCTCGGCCGCCTCCTTCGGAACGATGCCGAGCTCCGCCATCGCGTCGAGCGCGTGGGCCTCGATCTCGAACCAGATGCGAAAGCGCGTCTCCGGCGCCCAGAGCTTCGTCATCTCGGGGCGGGCATAGCGCGGGATCATCGGGGGCCTTTCGAGGGTGCGGTGGCGCCGCGGTAGCAACGCCTGCCGGTCGGGACAATCAGCCGAGCGCCCAGCGGTAGCGGCCGGTAATCGGCCAGTCGAGCAGCGCATCCTCCTCCCGCGTCCCGGCGCCGATATTGTGGAGGATGAACGGGCCCTTCGGCCCCCGCCGGTCCGAAACAATGCCGATATGGGTGCCGTGCGGGCCGATCCGCGAGGTGAATATGTCGCCCGGCCGCCAGCCGGACGCAGCCGCCGGGATGGGCAGGGCGGCGCCGTGGCGCTTCAGCCAGGTGGCGAAATTGGGGACGCGGCGGTGGTCGATGTTCGCGTCAGGCGCGGCGAGGCCCCAGAGGTGCGGGTAGGCACCGAAGGCCGCGGCGATGTCGGCGTGGACCAGCGCCTGGAGGTCGAGGCCGAAGGCGTCGCGATAGGCGCGGATGACGACGTCGGTGCAGACCCCCCGCACGCGCGGCACGTCGCCGCCGGGGAAGGGCAGGCGCGTATAGGCCGCGTCGTAGCGGACGGTGACTCCGACCTGGCGGCGCGCCGCGGCGATCAGCGTCGCCGCCTTGGCGCTCGCCGGCAGAGGTGCCGGGGCACTGCCCGCCCGGCTGCGCCCGCAACAGGCGAGGGCGAGGCTGGCGCCGGCGCCGGTCAGCAAGGCCCTGCGATCGAGCTCGGTCATTCGGGAGGAGGTAGCACGAGCGCCCGCGCTCCTGAAGGCCGCGCCGCCCCGCCGGAGCGACGAGTTCCGGAACGGGCGGTTCGCGCGCGTCGTTGATGTGCTGCGAGCCACCGCTCTCCCCTCGCGCGGGCGGCTCGACGGAACATCAGACAGGAGAAGGCAAGATGCTCAAACCGTTGCTTCTCGGCGCCGCCATGGTCCTCGCCGTCCCCGCTGTCGCGCAGACCGGCTCGTCCAACCCCGACATGAACAAGCCGGGCGCGAGCAGCGCCTCGATGGGCCAGACGATGGCTCCGCCGGCCTCCGGCACCAGCTCGACCACCTCGACGGCCAATGGCGACAGCGGCTGGGGCACGACCGGCAGCACCAGCGCCACCGCCTCGTCGATGGGCACTGGCACCAGCGCGAACGGCACCGCCACCTGGAACGGCGGCAGCACCGCTTACACCGGTCAGGGCGGTCCCGACACGACGGGCGGCAAGTCCTATCCGATGTGCTCGCGCACCGTCCGCGACAATTGCATGCAGCATGGCGGCCGCGGCCACCGCGCGGCCCGTCGTCGCTGAACCTCGGACGCCGGGAGCCTGAGCGCTCCCGGCCTCACCCCTGCCAGATGATAACCCGGTCGCCGACGTGGGTGGAGGCGAACAGCTTCGCCGCGAAGGCCTTGGGCAGCCCGACGCAGCCATGGGTGGCGAGATCGTCCGCCATTTGCGAGCCGTGGATCGACACGCCGTCGTTGGTCAGGCGCAAGGTGTAGGGCATCGGCGCGTTGCCGTAGGT
>Ga0070692_10000496_pt1 | contig 12080 bp, 10 predicted proteins | sample KBSK1102metaG_FD_64675 | JGI IMG/M metagenome (GOLD analysis project Ga0070692, IMG submission 64675) | Corn, switchgrass and miscanthus rhizosphere microbial communities from Kellogg Biological Station, Michigan, USA - KBS K1-10-2 metaG | ecosystem: Host-associated > Plants > Roots >...
CGGGGCCGGAGAGGATCGTCGCCTCCTCCTCGGTCACACGGCCGGTCTTGCGATCGGTGCGCCGGACGTGGACCCGGCGGCCGAGCGCCGCTTCCACCAGGCTTCCCGCCGAAATCAGCCGGGCGTCCCGGTTCTTTTCGCCGGGCGCGCCGGGCAGTCCCCGGGCGATCGCGCTGGCCGGGATGATCCCGTCCGACACGCCCTCGAAGCGGACGACGCTGGTCCCCGCCGGAAGCCGCACCGTCCGCGTCTCGGTGATCAGCGCGTAGCCGCGCAGCTCGTCGAGATCGAAGGAGTCCGTCCCGGCGCCGGGGTTGCGGTAGACGGTGACCGCCACCGCCTCCGGCCGCGGCGACACCACGACAGGAGGGGCTGCCCCTGCCGGCGCCGCGGCGAGCAGGAGCAAGGCGCCGGCGAGGCGCCGCAGCCCGCCCACGTCAGTAACGGGTCTCGAAGGTGGCGGTGACGCTCGCCTCTCCGTTGGCGGGCACCGGCACGTGCCACAAAGCGGCGTCCGCCGAGCGGCGCTCGCTCTTCAGGCTCTCCTCGACGATGCGCGTGTCCTCCCACACCCATTCGAGGCCCTTCTGGACGAGGTCGACCGTCACCGCCTGCGGCCGCGCGTTGGTGAGCGTGTAGCGCATCGTCGTGCGCCACTTCCTGTCGCCCAGCTTCTCGCGCTTCTCCATCACCGGCTTGACCAGCACGTCGAAGGCGGCGCCGGTCCGGACCTCGACTTCGGAGCCCATCGGGATGTGGCCGATGGTGTTGGCGCCGACGAATTGCGGGTCGCCGCGGCGGTCCTTCATATAGACCCGCACGGTTCCCGCCGGGAGCTGGTCGGCAATCCCTTCGGTGCCCGAATTGCGGAACAGGATCAGCGTGCTGGCGCTCTCCCCATAGGTGGCGGTGCGCAGCCAGGGCACTTCGTAGACATAGGCCTTGCGCCCGGGAACGCCGCGCGCGTCGAGGAAGCTCACCTGCTTGGTCTGGGCGTTGGCGATCGTCGTGCGCTGCTTGAGCGGATAGAGATAATAATCGGCCAGGCGCTCGCGCGTGCCGCTCTCGGTGCCGGCCCGGCGCAGGCTCTCCCGGCGGTCATTGTCGACGCCCTCCTGGCTCGGCATCCCCGCGACCATCACCACCGCGGCATCGGTGAAGGTGGTCCCGGTCGAGTTGCTCAGGGTGATCCAGCCCTGCGCGTCGAGCCTCCCGGCCGGCTCGTCGAACAGCACGACATAGTCGGCCTTCCAGCCGAGCCCCGGCGTCAGATAGGTGAGCTGGGCCGGGCGGACGCCGGCGCGGCTGCTGTCGACGGTCACCGAAAGGGTCGGGCGGGCGCGCAGATTCTGCGGCACCTGGTCGAAGATGACCCGCACCGGCATGCCGTCGTCGCGCAGCACCTCGATGCGGCTGCCGATCTGGAGGACGACTCCGCCGTTGGCGGCGAGGATCTTCGCCTGCTCGCGAGTCTCCGCGCCGTTCGACGGGTTTACCCGCACGATCGTCACCGTCTTGCCGACCGCCTTTTCCATGAGCTTGGCCGGGGTGAGCAGGTCGTAGTCGAAATTCTGCTCGACGATGCCGGCGTCGGACGCGGCGAAGGAGACGGTCTCGGCGCGGATCTGGGCGGAGACGTCCGGGAATTCCTGGCGGGAGACGCCGGCGGGGATGGAGAGCTGCCGGACGTCCTGCACCAGCGCAAGGTTGTCGTTGTAGATGGTGACGGCAAGGCGCCCCTGGGCCGACGGAGCCTGCGGCGACTGGCTCTGTGCGGACGGGACCTGCGCGGAGGGAGCCTGCGCCGCGGCGGGCGCGGCGGCGAGCGCCGCCAGTAGAATGCCGTGCCGGATCATGCGTCCCTCCCCTGCCTCAGGCAAAGACTGTGCTTCCCTGCCCCCCGCGTCAAGCCGCTGGCCGGACAAAGAAAAAGGCGGCGCTCCGGGTGGGAGGCCGCCTCTTTCGTCGACGTGCGCCGAGGCTCAGGCCGCGGGGGCGATTTCCTCGCCGCTCTCGTCGGTGCGGGGCCGGCGGGTGCGGCGGCGCGGCGCCTTGGCCGGCGCGTCGCCCTCGACCACGCTCATCGGCGGCGAAATCGCCGGCGGCAGCACGTCGAGCGAGATGCGCTCGCCGGTCTCGGCCGGAGCCTCGCGGCGCGGCTCGCGCGGCCGCCGCTCGGCACGGACGTCGCCGTTGCGAGCCTCGCGCGCCGGACGCTCCTCACGCGGCTCGCGAACCGGACGCTCCTCGCGGGGCTCGCGCGCGTCGCGATTGTCGCGAACTTCGCGACCGCCGTCGCGGCTTTCGAACTCGCGGTCGCGGCGGAAGTCCCGGCGCGGACGGTCGCCCTCGGCACGGTAGCCGCGGTCGCCCCGATCCTGGCGGTCGTTGCGATCATTGCGATCGTTGCGCACGCCGCGATCGTCGTCGCCCTCGTCGCCGTCGTCATTGTCCGCCGACTGCAGCTGCTCCTCGTCGCCCTCGTCCTCGTCCTGATAATCGTCGCGGCGCGGGCGCTGCTCTTCGAAGCGCGGCCGGTTCTCGTTCAGGATGCGAAAATAATGGTCGGCGAACTGCAGCCAATATTCGGTCTGCACCCGATCGCCCTGCATCTGCGCGTCGCGGGCGAGCGACTTGTATTTCTCGTGGAGCTGGGCGGCATTACCGCGCGAGCGGTTTTCCTGCCGGTTGCCCGGGTTGGGGCCCTGGTTCGGCGAGCGGGGCCCGCCGCCGCGACCGCGACGGCGGCCGTTCTGACGATTGTTGATCAAAAGTAGGTCCTCGTCCTCGTGGTCCTGTTCGCCACTCGCTGACCGGGCCCTTCCCGGCCGCATGTTCCTGCACGACCCGGACAGGCAGGAGACCGCAATGCGCGGCCTCCGCCACCTCACGCTACGACCGTCTCGGCCTGAGCAATCGGGGGTCGGCGACGGGTGGCCTCACGCGTATCTAAGCTGTGATGACCCCGTCCCTGCCCCCTATGTAGCCAGCGCGCGGGGGATTTCCAAGCGGAAAAGATGATGACGTGGGTTAACGTGTTGCAATGAGGCAGCGATCCCGCCCGGCGATGTCCTTTTGGGCTGCAATCGTGAAGCCGGCGTGACGGAATAGCGACGCCACGGCGTCGAACTGCCCGGCGCCGATCTCGACGCACGCGGCGCCTCCGGGCGCGAGCAGCGGCGGGAGCGCGGGGGCGAGGCGGCGATAGTCGTCGAGGCCGTCGGCGCCGGCGAACAGGGCTTCCGCCGGCTCCCACTCGGCGACGTCCCGGGGCAGCCGCGCGCTTTCCTCGACATAGGGCGGGTTGCACAGGATGAGGTCGAATGGTCCGGCGAGACCCGAGGTCCAGTCGCGGACGCGGAAGGCCGCGCGAGAGGCGACCCCCAGGCGGTCGGCGTTGCGACGGGCATAAGCGAGCGCGGCCGCCGAGGCGTCGACGCCGAGCCCGGTAGCCCCGGGCCACTCCGCCAGCGCGGCGAGCAGCAAGGTGCCGGGACCGGTTCCGAGGTCGAGAATCGTCGCTGGTCCCGCTTCGCCGAAATGCGCCACCGCGGCTTCGATCAAGGCCTCGCTATCGGGGCGGGGCACCAGCGCACCCGGGCCGACCTCCAGCTCGATCGTCCAGAAGGCGCGGCGGCCGGTGATGTAGGCGACCGGTTCGGCGGCCCGGCGGCGGGCGAGGAGCGTGTCGAAGGCCTCGGGCACGGGATCGTCGAGGCGCCGGAGGAGGAGCTCTTCGCGGGTCGTGCCGAGCGCATGCGCCATGAGCAGCTCGGCATCGAGGCGGGGGGTGTCGCTCGTGGCGGCGAGTTGCGCGGCGGCGCCGACCAGGGATTCGGATACCCTCACAAGAATCCGTTCGTCCCGAGCGAAGTCCAGGGGCGTTGGCACGGACTCATCACACGCGCCCCTCGACTTCGCTCGGGACGAACGAGAGCGGGGCCTCGCACGTGGCGCTTCTCACACCGCCTCGTCGAGATGCGCCAGCCGCTCGGCCTCGTCCTCGGCGATGAGCGCGTCGAGCAGCTCGTCCATGTTGCCCTCGAGGATCTCGGGCAGACGGTGGAGGGTGAGGTTGATGCGGTGGTCGGTCACCCGGCCCTGCGGGAAATTGTAGGTGCGGATGCGCTCGGAGCGGTCGCCCGAGCCGACCATCGACTTGCGGGCGCCGGCCCGCTCGGACGCAAGCCGCTCGCGCTCGGCCTCGTAGAGGCGGGTGCGCAGCACCTTGAGCGCCTTGGCCTTGTTCTTGTGCTGCGACTTCTCGTCCTGCTGGATGACGACGAGCCCGGTGGGCAAGTGGGTGATGCGGACGGCGCTGTCGGTGGTGTTGACCGACTGGCCGCCGGGGCCCGACGAACGATAGACGTCGATCCTGAGGTCCCTGGCCTCGTCGATCTGGACGTCGACATCCTCGGCCTCGGGCAGCACCGCCACCGTCGCCGCCGACGTGTGGATGCGCCCCCCGCTCTCGGTCACCGGCACGCGCTGGACGCGGTGGACGCCGCTCTCGAACTTCAACCGCCGGAACACGCCGGGGCCCGTGACCGACGCGACCACCTCCTTGTAGCCGCCCATTTCCGACGGGCTGGCCGAGATCAGCTCGACCCGCCAGCCCCTGGCGTCGGCATAACGCTGGTACATGCGCAACAGGTCGCCGGCGAACAGGGCAGCCTCGTCGCCGCCGGTGCCGGCGCGGATCTCGAGCATCGCCGGCCGGTCGTCGGCGGCGTCGCGCGGCAGGAGTTTGAGCGCCAGCGCCCGCTCCGCCACCGGCACCTTGCGCTCGAGCTCGGCAACCTCATCGGCGGCCATCTCGCGGATCTCGGGATTGGGGTCGGCGAGCATCTCGCGGATCGTCGCCAGCTCGGCGCGCAGCCGCCTGACCTCCCGCGCCGCCGCGGCGACCGGCTCGATCTCGGCATAATCCTTCGACAGCCGAACGAACTGCTCCGGCGCCATATCCGGCGACGACATCGCCGCCTGCAACTCGTCCCGCCGCGCCTCGATCTGCGCGATCCGCTCGTCGGAGATGGTGGTCATTGCTTCGCGGCCGAGCCAATAATCGCCTGGACGCGCTGCAGCTCAGCAGTGGCGGACGCGGCGCGGGGATTGAAGACCGCCCGGTTACCATCGTGGGTGATGCTCACCAACACCTTCGCAGGCACCTTCGCCGCCTTGTCATAGCGCTTGCGCGGCGAACCCGTCGCGATCATCTCCGCCACCATTCCGCCACGCCGAAGCGACGCGAGCAGCCATTGCGCGGCGAGCAGAGCCCGATCATCCTCCACCGCCATGATGACGGTTGGCGCCTGCACCGCGGGAGCATCGATCAGCATCGCCAGCCGCTCGATCCCAGCGGCCCAGCCGACCGCCGGCGTGGGCGGGCCGCCGAGCGCCTCGATCAGGCCGTCGTAGCGGCCGCCGGCGATGACCGCGCCTTGCGCGCCGAGGCGGTCGGTGACGAACTCGAAGGCGGTGTGACGATAGTAATCGAGGCCGCGGACAAGGCCGGCATTGCGGGTCCAGGGGACGCCGGCGGCGTTCAGTCCAGCGGTGACCTGCCCGAAGAAGGTCCGGGCTTCGTCGGTGAGAAAATCGTCGATGGCGGGCGCCGTGTCGGCGGCCGGGCGGTCGCGCGGGTCCTTGCTGTCGAGGATGCGCATCGGGTTCTTGGCGAGGCGGACGAGGCTGTCCTCCGACAGCTCGCCGCGGTGCGCCTCGAAATGGGCCACGAGCGCGGTGCGCCACGCCTCGCGCGTCGCGGCGTCGCCCAGTGTGTTGAGCTGGAGCGTCACGCCTTCCGTGATGCCGAGCTCCTGCAGGAGCTGGTGGGCGAGGACGAGCAACTCGACGTCGGCGAGGGGGCTGTCCGAGCCGATGATCTCCGCGTCGAGCTGGTGGAACTGGCGGTAGCGCCCCTTTTGCGGGCGCTCGTAGCGGAAGACCGGGCCGTGAGTGGCGAGCTTGACCGGCGCGTGCTGCTGCCAGCCCTCCGAGATGTAGGCGCGGCACAGGCCGGCGGTGAACTCAGGGCGCAGGGTCAGGCTGTCGCCGCCGCGATCGGGGAAGGTGTACATCTCCTTGGAGACGATATCGCTGGTCTCGCCGATCGAGCGGGCGAAGACCTCCGTCGCCTCGAACACCGGAGTCTCGACCCGGCGGAAGCCGTAGAGGCGGCGCACCTTGTCGAAGGCGGCGACCACCGCCTGGAAGCGGTCCGCCTCCTCGCCGAAAATGTCCTGCGTCCCGCGGACGCGCTGAGGGCCCTTGCTCATCGCGGCGCCCTTAGCACGTTTGCATGACCACGAAAGCCGCGTGACACCGCTGGACAGGGGGGCGGGGGATTTGCCATGCGGCGTCCGCCCTTAGCCCGGAGTCCCCCTCGATGCGCGCTGCCCTCGCTGCCCTCCTCCTCACCGCCGCCTCCCCCGCCTTGGCGCAGGTGCCGGCGAACTTCACCCGCGCCACGCCGGCGCCGAAGATCGACACCATCCCGCCGGCGCGGGACGTGCGCTTCCCCGGCACGATCAAGCTCCACGTCGACGCGACCGACCTCCAGCGCCGCATCTTCCGGGTGAAGGAGACGATCCCGGTCCCGCAGGCCGGCGACTTCGTGCTGCTCTATCCCAAGTGGCTGCCGGGCAATCACTCGCCGAGCGGCCAGATCAGCAAGGTCGCGGGCCTCGTCGTGACCGCGAACGGCAAGCGGCTGGAGTGGGTGCGCGACACGCTCGACGTCTATGCCTTCCACATCCCGGTGCCGCAGGGCGTGCGCTCGATCGACGTCGAGTTCATGTTCCTCGCGCCCACCGAGCAGAACCAGGGCCGCACCTTGATGACGCCCGACATGGCGAGCATCGAGTGGATCGCGACCTCGCTCTATCCGGCGGGCTATTATGTGCGGAACATCATGGTCGAGCCGACGGTGACGGTGCCGAGGGGCTGGCACGTCGCGACCGCGCTACGCCCGTCCGTGGGCGGCGGAACCTCGACCATCACCTACCCGGTCACCCAGTACGACATCCTCGCCGATTCGCCGATGATCGCCGGCGCGCATTACCGCCGCATTCCGCTCTCCGACGACGTGGCGATCGACGTCATCGCCGACACCGAGGCCGAGCTCGCCGCGACTCCGGAGCAGATCCAGCTCCACAAGAATCTGGTGACGCAAGCGGTCAGGAATTTCGGCGCGCAGCATTACGACCATTACGACTTCCTGTTCACCATCTCGAAGAATCTGGGCGGCATCGGCCTCGAGCATCACCGCAGCTCAGAGGACGGGGTGACGCCGGGCTATTTCACCGACTGGAAGAACGCGCAGCGCGACCGCAACCTGCTGCCGCACGAATATACCCACAGCTGGGACGGCAAGTATCGCCGCGGCAAGGACCTGTGGACGCCCGACTATCGCACGCCGATGCAGGACAGCCTGCTCTGGGTCTATGAGGGCCAGACCCAGTTCTGGGGCTATGTGCTCGACGCCCGCTCGGGGATGATGTCCAAGCAGGAGACGCTGGACGCGCTCGCCTCCATCGCGGCGAGCTACGACGCGACTCCCGGGCGGCAATGGCGACCGCTGATCGACACGACCAACGACCCGATCATCGCCCAGCGCTCGCCGCAGGGCTGGCGCAGCTTCCAGCGCTCCGAGGATTATTACAACGAGGGCCTGCTGATCTGGCTCGACGTTGACCGGATCATCCGCCAGCAGTCCGGCGGCAGCCGCTCGATCAACGATTTCGCCAAGGCCTTTTTCGGAGTCAACGACCGCGATTATGGCGAGCTCACCTATACGTTCGACGAGGTCGTCGCGACGCTGAACCGGGTCCAGCCCTACGACTGGGCCGGCTATCTGGGCCGCCGCGTCCACGCCTACACCGAGCATGCGCCGCTCGAGGGGATCAACGAGGGCGGCTACAAGCTCGTCTACACCGACACGCCGACCGACTGGTTCAAGCAGGGCGAGCGCAAGTCGAAGGCCGTCGACCTCACCTATTCGGGCGGCTTCACCGTCGCGACGACGGGCGGCCGGGTGAGCTCCGTGCTGTGGGACAGCCCGGCCTTCAACGCCGGCCTGACCGTCGGGAGCGCCATCCTCGCCGTCAACGGCCGCAGCTTCGACGGCGATGCGCTGAAGGAAGCGATCCGCGCGGCGAAGGATGGGCGCGAGCCGGTCCACCTCCTCGTCCAGAGCGGCGACACCTACCGCACGATCGACCTCGATTGGCATGGCGGCCTGCGCTACCCGCGCCTGCAGCAGACCGGCGGCGGCCACGGCACGCTCGACGCCCTCCTCGCGCCGCTTTGACCCTCGGAGACCCGGCCATGACCCTGCGCACCTTGCTCCTCGCCTTGCTCGCCGGCGGCTCCGCCTCCGCCGCGCCGGCGCCGACCCCGTCCGCCCAGGCCCAGACGGCGGCGGCGTTGCAGCGCATCCGGGCGCTCAACCCGCGGGTGAACGCCGTGATCGCCGTCGACCCGACCGCGATGGACCAGGCGCGGGCGATCGACCGTCGGAAGGGGCGGGGCCCGCTCGCCGGCATGCCGATCCTGATCAAGGACAATATCGAGAGCCTGGGGCCGCTGCCGACGACGGCGGGGAGCCTCGCGCTCGCCCAGAACGTCACCAACCGCGACGCGCCTCTGGTGGCGCGGCTGCGCGCTGCAGGCGGGGTGATCGTCGGCAAGACCAACCTTTCCGAATGGGCGAACATCCGCTCGAACAGCTCGATCTCGGGGTGGAGCGCGATCGGCGGCCAGACCCGCAACCCGTTCGCATTGAACCGCAACCCGTGCGGATCGTCGAGCGGCAGCGGCGCGGCGGTGGCGGCGGGGATGGTGCCGGCGGCGATCGGCACCGAGACCGACGGGTCGGTGACCTGCCCCGCCTCGATCAACGGCATCGTCGGCTTCAAGCCGAGCGTCGGTCTGGTCAGCCGCACCCGCGTGGTGCCGATCAGCCATAGCCAGGACACGCCGGGGCCGATGACCCGGACGGTGCGCGACGCGGCGCTGGTGCTCGGCGCCATGGCGGGGAGCGATCCGGCCGATCCGGCGACGGCCGACGCCGACCGCCACAAGGTCGACTATGCCACCACCCTCTCCACCCAGTCGCTGCGTGGCACCCGCATCGGCGTGATGCGCTTCGCGGCCGGCTTCGGCGGCACCGATCCCTTGTTCGAGCAGGCGCTGCAGACGCTCCGCAGCCAGGGCGCGATCCTGGTCGACATCAAGGAGTTCAAGGGGCGGCAGGAGATCGGCAAGAACGAGTTCCAGGTGCTCCTGACCGAGCTCAAGGCGGACATGAACGCCTATTTGGCCACGACCCCGCCGGCGGTGCGCAGCCGCACCCTCGCCGACCTGATCCAGTTCAACCGCGCCCATGCCTCGACCGAGCTGGCCCTGTTCGGCCAGGAGACGTTCGAGGAGGCGGAGCAGACCAAGGGCCTCGCCGATCCCGATTACGTCAAGGCGCGGGAGACCTCCTACCGGCTCGCCGGACCCGAGGGTATCGACCGCCTGCTGCGCGACAACAACGTGGTCGCCCTCGTCGGCCCGACCATGCCCCCGTCCTGGTTCATCGACGCCGTGACCGGCGACCGCGTCTCGGGCGGCGGCGCGGGCGGGCTCGCCGCGGTGGCGGGCTACCCGCACCTCACCGTGCCGATGGGCCTCATCAAAGGACTGCCCGTCGGCCTCAGCTTCATCGGCAGCAAGTGGGACGATGCCCGCATCCTGTCCCTCGGCTATGCCTATGAGCAGGCCTCGATGAAGCGGGCGGACCCCAAATTCTATCCGTCGATCGAGGAGAGTCCCGACTTCGCGCCGCATTTCCGGCCGGCGGGGCGTTAGGAGACGCGGGCGAACCGGAACCGTCATTCCGGCGCAAGCCGGAACCCACCTTCTTTCACGCATGGCGCAAGAGAAGGTGGATCCCGGATCAAGTCCGGGATGACGGCTCCCGCTTCCTCCGCGGCTTCTTCTTCGCGGCGGCCCGGGTGCCCGCTTCGAGCGCGAGGCGCGCCCAGCGCTGCATCGCCTCGGCATCGTCGTAGACGTCCGCGGGAGCGCGGCGATAGTTCATCGTCTCCACGGTCCCATCCTTGAGGGTGAAGCTGAAGCGCTCGCAGCCGGCCTCGTCCCACGCGGCCGCACTCTCGGCGTCGGCCTTGAACCACAGCTCATCGTCGAGGACCGCGAAGACGATTCCGTCGAGATAGAGCACCGCAGCGCCCATCATCCTGCGCATCGTCACCGCGCCGAGCGGCTCCAAAGCCTCCTGCACCCAGGCGAAGAGACCCTCGTCTAAGCTCACGCCGCGGCGACGAGCCGGAGGCCGACGATGCAGCCGATCAGGCCAAGCATGAGCAGCATGCGCACGGCGCCGGCCGGCTCGGCGAAGAAGGCGATGCCGACGATCACCGTGCCGAGCGCGCCGATGCCGCCCCAGACGGCGTAGGCGGTCCCCATCGGGATGGTGCGCGAGGCGAGCTCGAGGAGGCCCATCGACAGGGTGACCGAGGCGAGGAAGCCCAAGGTCCAGGGCACGTTCCGGAACCCGTCGACGAAGCGCAGGCACGTGGTGAAGCCGACCTCGAAACAGCCGCCGAGGATGAGGAGGAGCCAGGCCATGCGATTGGGTTAGCGCGCGGCGCGCGGCTCGGCTAGCGTCCGGGCATGGCGACGGCGACCAGGACCTCGATCGGCAACCGCATCGCGCCGGCGCGCTTCCTGGTTTTCCTGGCGCTGCTGATCCCGGGCGGGGCCTTCGCCGGCCTGCACTGGGGATGGCGGATCGGGGTGATGAGCGGCTTCGACGTGGCCGCCGCCGTCTTCCTCGTCTCGCTGTGGCCGTTGTTCGGAAGCGACGTGCCGGGCATCCGCGCCCGCGCCGCCGCCAACGACGCCAACCGGTTGCTGCTCCTCGCGGTGACGGGCGTGGTGATGGTCGCGGTGCTGACGGCGGTGGGCGCCGAACTGCAGAAGGGCGAGCCGCCGACGGGGGCGACCAAGGCGGTGATCGTCGGCACGCTGGCGCTCGCCTGGCTGTTCAGCAACATGGTCTACGCCCTCCACTACGCGCACCTCTTCTACAGCCGCGACCGCAAGGCCGGCGGCGACTTCGGTGGCCTCGATTTCTCCGGCACCGGCAAGCCCTGCTATTCGGACTTCGTCTATTTCGCATTCACGCTCGGCATGACGTTCCAGACGTCGGACACCGGCGTCACCGCCCCGGGCATGCGCCGGATCGTCACCTGCCACTGCTTCGCGGCCTTCCTGTTCAACCTCGGGGTCATCGCGTTCACGATCAACGTGCTCGGCAGCCGCTAGAGCGCGCCCTCCGCGTGCTCCTCGGGAAGGCGGGTGCGGGCGGCGATCAGGCAGGCTCCGACGATCATCGCCGCGCCGGCGAGGGTGAAGGGACGGACCGGCTCGGAAAAGACCAGCCAGCCGTAGAAGGCCGCCCAGACGAAGCCGCTATATTCGGTCGGCGCGAGATGCTGGGCCTCGGCCCGCGCGTAAGCCCAGGCGAGCAGCATCAGCGAGGCGAAGGCGAGCAGGGCGGCGGCGACGATGCCGGGCCAGGCCTGCGGCGGCGGCAAGGCGGCGAAGACGGGTGCGGCGAGGAGGAAGCAGGCGCTCATGATCGCACTCATGAAGAAGGCGACCTCGACCGGCCCCGCCACCCGCGCCTGGGCCCGCATCAACACGATGTTCCCCGCGTAGAGCGCCGCGGAGGCGAGGATGGCCGCCGAGCCCTTCAGCGCGTCCGGCCCGAGGTCCGCGCGCGCCTGCCCGAACAGAATGACCGCCACGCCGGCGAGGCCGGCCAGCGAGGCGACGATCGCCCGGCGACGGATCTTCTCGCCCAGCCAGAGGGCGGCGAGATACAGCGCGACGAGCGGGGCGATGAAGGCGAGCGCGATCGCCTGCGCCATCGGCACCCGCGCGAGGCCCCAGAAGAAGAGCACCGCCATCACGCTCGACATGCTGCCGCGGATGAGGTGCATGCGCAGCGCGGCCTTGCCGGGCCAGGCCATCCCCCGAAGGAGGAACACGGCGCCGCCGAGCAGCGC